>Ga0207695_10001955_pt1 | contig 31972 bp, 36 predicted proteins | sample KBSC54metaG_FD_184354 | JGI IMG/M metagenome (GOLD analysis project Ga0207695, IMG submission 184354) | Corn rhizosphere microbial communities from Kellogg Biological Station, Michigan, USA - KBS C5-4 metaG (SPAdes) (version 2) | ecosystem: Host-associated > Plants > Roots > Rhizosphere > Soil... | reverse complement strand
AACTGCTTGCCCAGCTTGCCGCCTTCCAGCGCGACTTCGGTGGCAATCCCGGCGTCGCGCAGTTCCTTCGCGATCGTCAGACAGTGCGACAACTGCGCGGCATCCATTTGCGTGACCAGCACCTGCACGCTGCTGTCGGCAGCCTTCAACATTCCGGCTTCGCGAAGTTGCCAGAAAAGGCGCGTCAATCCGATCGAAATGCCAACGCCCGGGAGTGTCGACTTGGTGTAATTCGCCGCGAGGCTGTCGTAACGTCCGCCGGAACAGATCGAACCGATGTCCGGGTGATCGTTCAAGATCGTTTCGTACACGGTGCCGGTGTAGTAATCGAGCCCCCGCGCAATCGAAAGGTTCAACGCGTACGCCGACTCCGGCACGCCAAACCCGGCTACCGTATCCAGCACGTCGCGCAGCTCCGCCCTGCCCTGCTCGAAGGTATCGGTTCCCCTGCCGAGCGCATCGAGTTTCGCGTGCGCGTCGGCCAGCGACGTGGAACGCACTTCGACGAATTGCATGATCCGCTCCGCGCCTTCTGCGGAGAGATCGAACTGCTCGCCGGTCAACACGCCGCGCACGTAATCCGCGCCGCGCTTGTCCAGCTTGTCCACCTCGCGCAGCACCAGCATCTGCTTTTCGCCGTCGCTGATGCCGAGGCCTTCGAAGAAACCGCGCATCAGCTTGCGGTTGTTGAGCTGGATCGTGAACGCGCCGATGTCCAGCGCATGGAATACCGCGTGGATCACTGCCGGGATTTCGGCGTCGTAACGGATCGACAGGCTGTCCTTGCCGATCACGTCGATGTCGCACTGATAGAACTCCCGGAAACGACCGCGTTGCGCGCGCTCGCCGCGATACACGCGCTGCATCTGGTAGCGCCGGAACGGAAACGCCAGTTCGCGCTCGTGTTCGGCCACGTAGCGCGCCAGCGGCACGGTGAGATCGAAGCGCAACGCGTGTTCGGGGCGGCCCGGTTGATCCGGCGCCCGCTCCAGCGCACCCGTCGACTGCACGAAATACACCTGCCGCTCGGTTTCGCCACCGCTCTTGGTCAAAAGAATGTCGGCGAATTCAATCGCCGGGGTCTCGATCGGCAGGAATCCGTACACCTCGAACCCGCGGCGGATTGTGTCCAGCATCGACTGGAACGCGATCTGCTCGCGTGGCAGCAGTTCCAGCGTGCCGGGCATCGTGCGGGGCGTGGTCAGCGCCATGGCGGGGTCTCTTGCCAAAACTGCAAGGGTAACAGGAAGTTGAAAAAGTACTCCTGCACTTTTTCAACACGCCGATCCATGGCCCGCACCAGCAGGGTGCACCCTGCCGGCAGTGCTCGCCCACACCTTGCGCGCGCGAAGCCGCGCCAAGTATCATTTGCGGCTCGCTGCGGGGTTCTTGCCCCGTGCGAACCGTCGGGGTGTAGCTCAGCCTGGTAGAGCGCTACGTTCGGGACGTAGAAGTCGCAGGTTCAAATCCTGTCTCCCCGACCAACTCGTCGCGGATGAGCTGCCTACCTCAGCTCCCCGACATCCGCATGCTGTTCGGGCGGAACCTTTCATCGGCAACCCAATCCGGTTGCGAGCGGTTGCTTGTGGATCCTCTCATCAAGCAACCGACGCCCGCTTGCTGTTGCTGGTGGACGCTCACCCGAAGCCGAACTGTTGCCTTTGGTTTTCGGGCGCTGCGGTGATCGATAGCCGAAATCGCCACGCTACATCGTATGCGTCGGCTTGTCCCCGCCCTGCAAGCCGGCCAGCAGCGTCTCGATCTTGGTGCGGGCGTTGTCGCCGTCGGCGTTCTCGGCGAACTGCACGCCGATGCCGGCCGGACGATTGCCCTGTGCGGCGATCGGCGTAATCCAGACCACCCGGCCGGTGGTTGCTACGCGCTCGGTTTCCTCCGGCAGCGTCATCAGCAGGAACACTTCGTCGCCGAGGTTGTAGCGCTTGTTGGTGGGCACGAACAGACCGCCGCCCTTCACGAACGACATGTAGGACTGGTACAGCGTCTGTTTGTCCTTGATGACGATCGGCAGGATGCCTTGACTGCCCATCCCGCCCATGCCGCCTGCACCACCCATCATTGCCATGTCTCCGCCCCTGATGATCAACGCGATCAGCTTGCCGCCACAGACAAGCCGCGGTCAAGCGCCGAAACGACACCAGCCCCAGCCGTCGAATACCCATGGCGATGGCAGCGGGCAATATAACTTGACGTAGTAAGGCGGTCGCAGCACGCGCGAGGGGCGCGCGGCGGGATTGCCGTCGCGCCAGAACAGCGTGGCGTCGTCGCCGGCACCCAGCCGCACCCGTTCGCCACCGGCCGCGTCCACCGCGAGCAAGGCCAGGAAAGGACGCAAGGCGCGTGGCGGCAACCATGGAAGGGTCGCGCCGGCGCGGTCGTGGCAATCCAGTCCGGCCACGAAATCTTCCGTGGCGGCGGCAAAGCGCAGGAAGCGCCCACGGCTCAGGGCGATCTGACTGGCGTGTGCCTCGATTGCGCGGCGCTTGCGCAGGCGCTCATCGTCGCTCAGCGCGAACACCGCGCGCTGCGGCACGCCGGGTTGCGAGCGGCCGTGCAGCAGGTAACCGAGACAGTCCGGTTTGCGCAAACCGGGTGAGGTCTGGAACACCATTTCCATCAGCACATGGATCGCGCTGTGATCGGGGTGCTTGTCGACCAGATCGGGCAATGCCAACACCGTCGGGCGCTCGCGCACGAGCAGTTCGCGCATCGTCGCCAGCATCGCCGCCGTGTCGTCCAGCAGCATCCAGGTGAAGCTGCCATCCGGCCAGCCGAGCCGGTGTACATGGTCGGCATCGACACCGAGCGCACGCAATGCGGCGTCGGCTTCACCGCGCCGCCGCGCCGCCCAGCCTGCCCGCTGGTGCGGGCCGATCCAGGCGCGCCGTTCCAGCACCCGCTGCGGCCAGGGATTGTTTTCTCCGTCGCTGGCGAACACCACACTGACCCCGGCGCCGTAGCCAAGCGCGCGCTGGATCAAGCCGCCGGTCGCCAGTGACTCGTCGTCCGGATGCGGCGCCATCACCATCAGGTTGGCGCCCGGACGCTTCAGCAGCGCATCGGGATCGAGCAGGTCAGAGGGTTTTTCCAGACGCAAATCGGCATCCTTTCATTGCGCACAGGGTTTGACCGCGGAGCGGAGCGCGGCGCGATTGTGCCCGGAAGTGGTTGACCCGGCACTGACCGGACATCCACACATCACCCTGGCGTCCGAGCAGTCTTCGGACGATCAAGCAATCTCCGATCAATCCCGTTACCCGTCATCCGGCGAAAGCCGGGATGACGGGCAAAAGAGCCTCCTCAGCGGGCCACGACCGGCAAGCCGTTCAACCAGTCGAACAAGGCCAGGTCGCCGCGCAAGGGCCCGTTCAACAGCATGCGCAGGCGATTCGCCGCGGCGACGCGCTCGGCTACCGTTTCGTCATTCCAGCCCGGATCGAAGCGCGCGCGTTCACCATGGGCGCGCGCGCGCAACGCGCCTTCGAGCAGGCGCGCCGCCTGTTCCAACCGTTGTTGCGGCTCATCACCAGCCCAGGTCCGCCCGATCGCCCTGGCATCGGCACGGCCCGCGACCAGCGCCAGCAAGTCGCGTGCGACTTCCTGACGGCGCTGCATGCCGCCCCGCTCCGCCAGCAGCCAAGCCTGGCCCGGATTGCCGCCAGCTGCGGCCAGCACGGCATCCGCGGATTCGACTCCGCGCGTTTCCAGCCACGTCCGCGCCTCGTTCGGCGGCGGTACGACAATATCGATGCGCTGGCAGCGGCTGCGGATCGTCGCGCTCAACCGTCCTGGCTGGTCGGCCACCAGCACGATCAGGCTGGCCTCGGTCGGCTCTTCCAGCGTCTTCAGCAAGGCGTTCTGGGCCGCAACATTCATCGCGTCGGCAGGCTCGATCACCGCAACCTGCCAGCCGTTGAGCTGGCTGGACATCGCGAGGCGCGCCGACAGCTCGCGAATCTGGTCGACCACGATTTCCTTGCGCATCACGCCGGTCTTGGGATTGGGCTCCAGCTTCACCCGCATCCGGTCGGGATGGGTACCGGCCGCGAGCAGCTTGCACGTGCGGCACGAACCGCACGCGTGACCGCTTTTCGATGCCTCGCACAAGCGCGCGCGCACGAACATCTCGACCAGGGCGCGCTTGCCGAGGCCGCCGGGCCCGCACACCAGCAAGGCGTGCGGGAGCGTGCCATTGGCCGCGCGCGCGGCGAGCAGACTCCATGCCGGTTCGCACCACGCTGGCAACGGATCGCCCGGCGCGATCGCGGTGACGATGGTTTCCTCGTCCGTCATGTCGTGACGTCCGCCCGCAATGCGTCGATGGCCGCCACCGCCGCCTGCAGCACGGCGTCGGCAGGCTGCAAGGCGTCGATGACGCGGAAGCGCGCCGGTTCCGCCTGCGCGCGCGCGAGGTACGTCGCACGCACGCGCTCGAAGAAATCGTCGCGCTCGACCTCGATGCGATCCGCATCGCTGCGCTGGCTGGCACGCGCGCGGCCGTGCGCGACCGGAAGATCCAGCAGCAAGGTCAGGTCCGGCTTCAAGCCGCCGGTGGCGATGCGTTCCAGCTCGCCGATGCGCATGGCGTCGACGCCGCGTCCGCCGCCCTGGTAGGCGTAACTCGCATCGGTGAAACGATCGCACAGTATCCAGCGACCGGACACCAATGCTGGTTGCAACACTTCGCGCACCAGTTGCGCGCGCGCCGCGAACATCAGCAGCAACTCCGTTTCCACCGTCATGCCGCGATGCGCCGGATCGAGCACCAGCGCGCGAATGGCTTCGCCCACCGGTGTGCCGCCGGGTTCGCGCGTATACAGCACGTCCATCCCGCTGCGCTCGAAATGCGCGCGAAGACCGGCCAGCAACGTGCTCTTGCCCGCGCCCTCGCCACCTTCAAGGCTGATCAAGCGCCCCTTCATTGCTTCTTTTTTCCCAGGATGTATTTCCTCACCGCGGCATTCTGCTCGGCCAGCGTCGCGGAAAACTCATGCGTGCCGTCGCCCTTGGCGACGAAGTACAGCGCGTCGCCCGCCGCGGGATGCAGCACGGCGTGGATCGCGGCCCGGCTCGGCAGCGCGATCGGCGTGGGTGGCAAGCCGGCGCGCATGTAGGTGTTGTACGGCGTGTCGGTTTCAAGATCCGACTTGCGGATATTGCCCGCGTATGTCGCGCCCATACCGAAGATCACGCTGGGGTCGGTGTCGAGTTTCATGCCGAGCTTCAGGCGCCGCTCGAACACGCCCGCGATCTGCGGCCGCTCGGCCGGCACCGCGGTTTCCTTTTCGACCAGCGAGGCGAGGATCAAAGCCTGGTACGGCTGCTGGATCCAGATCGAGCTGTCGCGTTTGGACCACTCGTCTGCAAGAAATGCCTGCATCGCCTGGTGCGCGCGTTCGAGGATGTCGAGGTCGGACATGCCGAGCACGTAGTCGTAAGTGTCGGGCATGAATTCGCCTTCCGGCGACCGGCCGCCATCGCCGAGCTTCGCCATCACCTGCTGGTCGCTCAAGCCCCCGATGTCATGCGCGAGTTTGGGTGCGTGCTGCAAGGCCTGCCGTACCTGCGCAAAGGTCCAGCCGTCGACCAGCGTGACGCGCCGATGCAGCACCTTGCCGGCCGCCATGTTCTCCAGCAACACGGTCGGCGTCATGCCGGGTGCGAGCGCGTATTCGCCAGCGTGCAACTTGTTGGCGACGCCAAGACGCATGGCCAGCGCACGCCACAGCAGCGGTGGCGCATCGGTGAGCTTTTCCTGCCGCAACTGCGAGACGATGCCGTTGAAACCTTCGCCGCGGGCGATCTCAACGGTCTGTCCCGTGGCGCGCACATTCAACGGCGTGCGGGTGAAGTGCAGATACGTGATGCCGGCCCACGCGATGGCCGCGACGATCGCCAACACGATGACGATCGACAACGTGCGCACAATGGCGTTGCCGTTGCTGAGGCTGCGACGCGCGCGCGCGCGCGGAGTGTCGATCCGGATCATCCGGCCAGTCTAAACGATCGTGGTCGGCTGCAAGACCGCCCGCGCACACCCATCAGATCCGCTTGAACAGCAGCGTGCCGTTGGTGCCGCCGAAGCCGAACGAGTTGGAAATCGCGATGTCGATCTTGCCGTCGCGCGCGGTGTTCGGCACGAAATCCAGATCGCAGCCTTCGCCGGGCTCGTCGAGGTTGATGGTCGGCGGCAACACATTGTCGCGCATCGCCAGCAAGGTGAAGATCGCTTCCACGCCACCGGCCGCGCCGAGCAGATGTCCGGTCGTGGATTTGGTCGAACTCATCGCGAGCTTGTAAGCATGGTCCCCGAACACGCGCTTGGCGGCATGCACCTCGCCGAGATCGCCCAGCGGCGTCGAAGTGCCGTGCGCGTTGATGTATTGCACCGCGGCCGGATCGACGCCCGCATCCTTCACCGCCGCCTCCATGCAACGTGCCGCGCCCTCGCCACCCTCGCTGGGCGCGGTGATGTGGTACGCGTCGTCGCTCATGCCGAAGCCGGCCACCTCCGCGTAAATGCGCGCGCCGCGCGCCTTGGCGTGTTCGTATTCCTCCAGCACCAGCAGGCCGGCACCGTCGGACAACACGAAACCATCGCGATTCTTGTCCCACGGCCGGCTGGCGCGGGTCGGGTCGTCGTTGCGGGTGCTCATCGCGCGTGCCGAGCAGAACCCGCCGACCGCGGTCGCGGTGACGGAAAATTCGGCGCCGCCGGTCAACATCGCATCGGCGTCGCCGTACTGGATCATCCGCATCGCGAGCCCGATATTGTGCGTCGCCGTCGTGCAGGCGGTGACACAGGCGATGTTCGGACCCTTCAAGCCGTGGATGATCGCAAGATTGCCGGACGCCATGTTGATGATGCAGCCCGGCACGAAGAACGGTGAGATCTTGCGTGGGCCACCTTCGTAATAGGCCAGCGTGGTGCGCTCGATGCTGGCGATGCCGCCGATGCCGGCGCCCACCGCGACGCCGATCCGCGGCGCATTGGCCTCGGTGATTTCGAGGCCGGAATCCTTCAGCGCTTCGGCGCCCGCGGCGATGCCGTAGTGGATGAAGGTGTCCATCTTCTTGACGTCTTTCGGCGGGATGTATTGCGCCGGGTCGAAGCCCTTCACCTCGCCCGCGATGCGGGTGGGGAACGCGCTGGCGTCGAAGTGCGTGATCGGACCGATGCCGCTTTTGCCCGCAATCACGTTCTGCCACGCCGTCGCGACGTCGTTGCCGACGGGCGAAATCATGCCGAGGCCGGTGACCACTACACGCCGCTTGCTCATGGGAACTCCAGATTGGAAAACTCGGTTCACGCAACCGTGCCTGGCAACGGCCACCGGCCGCGCTCACTTGATCACCCGTCACTCGCGCCATTCATGGCGCTCAGTCCACATGGACCGTTTTCTGCGTGCTCCCGCGCGCCGCTGCTCACCCATACGCGGGCGCATTGTCCGTAGCCCATCAACGCAAAAGCTGCGCACGGAAGGCGCAGCTTTCGGGTTGCCGCATCGCACAAGGTCGCGCCGCCGGAGGGCATGCGCTGAAGTCCTTCAATCAGGACTTGACGTGCGCCTTGATGTAATCCACCGCCTGCTGGACGGTGGTGATCTTCTCGGCTTCTTCGTCGGGAATTTCGGTTTCGAATTCCTCTTCGAGCGCCATCACCAATTCCACGGTGTCGAGCGAATCCGCACCCAGATCGTCAACGAACGAGGCATTCGGCGTGACGTCCTCTTCCTTGACCCCCAACTGATCGACCACGATCTTCTTGACGCGCTCTTCGATGCTGCTCATGAGACAGTGCCTCCCGGGACATTGGCATTCGAGGTCGGGACTGACCCTTCCCCACTCGACCCGCACGCGCCGCGGAGGGCTCGCACGGTACAGGTTTTCATTCAAGACCCCGAAGGGCCGGTGTAGCGATTGTTCGACCTGCAGATCGCCACACGAAAGACGCCATATTACAATGTTTATTGATTGCGATCATCCCTGATCGCTGCTCCACCCAGCGGCGGCCGAACCTGGGGCTTCCGATGGCGCGCCGCGCTCAACTCATGTACATGCCGCCGTTGACATGCAGCGTTTCGCCGGTGATGTAACTCGCGGCGGGCGACGCCAGGAACGCGACGGCATGCGCGATATCGGTCGGCTCACCAAGCCGTCCCAGCGCGATCGTACCTTCCAGCGTCTTGCGCTGATCGTCGGTGAGCGCGCGGGTCATGTCGGTGTCGATGAATCCGGGCGCGACCACGTTGACCGTGATGCCGCGCGAACCTATTTCGCGCGCCAGTGATTTCGAGAACGCGATGATGCCAGCCTTGGCCGCGGCGTAGTTGGTCTGGCCGGGATTGCCGGTGACGCCGACCACCGAGGCGATGCTGATGATGCGGCCCTTGCGCGCCTTCATCATCGTGCGCATCACGGCTTTCGACGTGCGATAGACCGAGGTGAGATTGGTGTCGAGGATCGCCTGCCAATCCTCGTCCTTCATCCGCATCAGCAACTGGTCGCGGGTGATGCCGGCGTTGTTGACGAGGATGGAAAGACCGGCGTGATTCTTGACGATCGACTCGATCAGCGCTTCGACCGCCGCGCCGTCGGTGACGTCCAGCACGCGGCCCTCGCCGCCGTGCGCGGAGAGTCGTTGGCCGATCGCCTGCGCGCCGGCTTCGGACGTCGCGGTGCCGATCACCGTCGCGCCCTGCGCCGCCAGTTCGTCCGCGATTGCCGCGCCGATGCCGCGGGATGCGCCGGTGACCAGCGCGATTTCACCCTGCAATACGTTCGTCATGCCACGCTCCGCGAAAAGATCAGGATTCGGGCCAGACGATGGCCTGTGCCACGATGACATGCTCGCCATCGAAAGTAACCGCGGGCGATCCGTACAGCACGTACCCGAGTGCCAGTGCTTCGCTGACGCGACGACAAAATGCAGCGTCGTCCGGACCCGTCAACACTCGATAGATCGGCAACTCACCGGGTGGCTTGCTCATCGCATTCCCTCGATCAATTGGAAACGTCGGACATCGCCTGGGTGATTTCCACGGGCGTGCCGAGCGCGCGCGCGTCGACGGATTTGTCGATGCGCTTGCACAGGCCGGCCAGCACCTTGCCCGGTCCGCATTCGAAAATCCGGGTGGCGCCGCTTCGTACCAGCGATTGCACGGTGTCGGTCCACAACACCGGCATGTACAACTGGCGCTCCAGCGCGGCGCGGATGAATTCAATGCCGACGTGCGCCTTGGCATCCGCATTCTGCAGTACCGGAATCGTGGGCACCTGCCACGGCAAGTCGGCCATGCGCGCGGCGAGCTGCTGGGCCGCATCGCGCATCAGTGGCGTGTGCGAAGGCACCGACACCGCGAGTTTGATGACCTTGCGCACGCCCAGTTCGCCGAGGCGCTGGATGGCACGCTCGACGGCGGCCGCATGACCCGCGATCACCAGTTGTCCGGGGCTGTTGAAATTGGCGGGGGTGACGATTTCCTCGTCCGAGACTTCTTTGCAGACCTGCCGGATCACCTCGTCGTCGGCGCCCAGGACCGCCGCCATCGAACCGACGCCCGCGGGCACCGCGGCTTGCATCAGGCGACCGCGCTCGGTGACCAGCGATGCGGCATCGCGGAGCGGCAAAGCACCCGCGCAGACCAGCGCCGAATACTCGCCGAGACTATGGCCGGCCATTTGGGCCGGCAACGGACCACCCTTCGCCCGCCAGACTTTCCACACCGCGACGCTCGCAGCCAGCAATACCGGCTGGGTGTTTTCGGTCTTGCCGAGTTCGGCTTCCGGACCGTTCTGCGCAAGCGACCACAGATCCATGCCGGCGCCGTCCGAGGCTTCCTCGAAAGTTTGGCCGACCTGCGCAAACTCGGCGGCTAGTTCGGCCAGCATCCCGACCGACTGCGAACCCTGGCCGGGAAACACAAACGCGAGTTGTGGGATCGGGGGCCGGGAACCCGGGACCGGATCGTTTGATGTGTTGTCGCTCATTTCAAAAGATTGCCAATCGGATACGGGATTAAAACAGCGAACTGGCAGGACAGGATCCCGTCCCGGCTTTTGCCGGTCCCTGTCAGTACCTCACCATCGCGGAAGCCCAGGTAAACCCGCCGCCGAAGGCTTCGAGAAGCAGGTTCTGGCCACGCTTGATGCGCCCCGAGCGCACCGCGGCGTCCAGCGCCAGCGGCACCGATCCGGATGAGGTGTTGGCGTGCTTGTCGACCGTGACGATCACCTGCTCCATCGGCATGCCGAGCCGTTTGGCCGTCGCTTCGATGATCCGGAGGTTGGCCTGGTGCGGGATCAGCCAATCGAGCTGGTCGGCATGCATGTTGGCGGCCTGCAGCGTCTCGTCGACGAGCGCATCGAGCGTTTTCACCGCGATCTTGAATACTTCGCGTCCGCTCATGCGGATGCGCACGCCGTGATTCTTTTCGTCACTGAAGCCCACCGACACGCCGACCGGGTTGTACAGCAGGTCCTTGTAGCCGCCGTCGGCGTGCAGGCAAGTCGCGAGGATGCCCGGTTCGTCCGAGGCTTCCAGCACCACCGCGCCGGCCCCGTCGCCGAACAGCACGCAGGTTTCGCGTTCGGACCAGTCGACCATCCGGGTGAGCGTTTCCGCGCCCATTACCAAAGCTTTCTTCACCTGGCCGGTGCGCACGAAATTGTTGGCGACACCGAGTGCATACATGAACCCGGAACACGCGGCGTTGACGTCGAACGCCATGCAGCCGTTCGCACCCAGCCGGTTCTGGATCAAACAGGCGGTGGCCGGAAAGATGATGTCGGGCGTGGTGGTACCGAGCACCACCATGTCGAGTTCGGAGGCCTTGACCCCCGCGTCTTGCAGCGCCTGCAGCGCAGCTCGATAGGCCAGATCGCCGGTGGTTTCGCCGTCGGCGGCAACGCGCCGCTCGCGAATACCGGTACGGCTGCGAATCCATTCATCGCTGGTGTCGACCAGCTTCTCGAGGTCGGCGTTGGTGACGACGCGCTCCGGCAGCGCGCTGCCGGTGGCGAGGATACGGGCGTAGGTCAAGGTCTGGATCCCGATTCAGGCGTTGCGGGCGCGTGAAAACGCCGCGGCGCGATCATCGCGCCGCTCGCCGATCTGCAACTCGTGCACATCGCGGCAAGGACGTTCAGTCCTCGTCGACGATCGCCTGCTTGTCCTCGATCACTTTGCGGCCACGGTAGTAGCCGTCCTTGGTGATGTGGTGGCGGCGGTGGATCTCGCCCGAGGTCGGGTCGGTGGCGAGCTGCACCGTGTTCAGTGCGTCGTGCGAACGGCGCATGCCGCGGCGGGACGGGGATTTGCGGCTTTTTGCAACGGCCATGATGGCTCTCCTGAAGGTTTACTCAATTGCAAAACCGGGCATCCTGCCGCGGTTTGCAAACAAACGGCCGCGGCCGAGCCGCGCCACGTTTGTCGCATCGGTGCCGAAGCGCCGGATGCGTCGGCACGTTCCCTGTGCCGTGGCCGGCGTGACGCCGGCGGTGTTCAACGATGTTTCGTGCGGTCTTCGAGCAGTTTGCGCAAGTCCGCGAACGGGCGCGTGGTGGGCTCATCCCGCTCCGCATCCTGCGGAGGGTCACCGGGCGTGGTCCATTCGCCCTGCATGATCTCGCTGCCGGGCTTCACGGGCACCAGCGGCAAGGTCAACAACAATTCATCTTCGATCACCCGGCGCGGCGACAGCGCGCCGCCTTGCAGTAGCAGCGGTTCGCAATCGCCCGGCAGCGCGTCGGCATCCTGCTCGTCCGCCAGCAAGCCGAGCCGGGTGTCGACCGTCGCCGGATACACGAACGGTTCGAGCGTGCGCTGGCATTCGAGCGTCAGCCCCGCACTCAACACCACGTGCAGTTGCGGACCACCCAGTTCGCCTTGCTCGAAGTCCAGCCGATAAGTGACTTCACCGCGATCGTCCGCCAGTGTTTCGACCAATCGCGGCAATTCCGCGACCGGCAAGACACCCTCGAAAGACCGCCGCCCGGCCACCACGCGTTCGGCGTCCACACTCGCTGGCAGGGACGCGGACATAAGCGCGGAATGCTAGATTCCGCACTGCACAAAGTCAACCGCCGAGCAGTCCGGCGGCTTGGCCCGTATCATGCTTGCCATATCCGCATGCCATCGTACCGGCCCGACCTTTGACCGCCCTGCCCGCAACCTTGCTCGCAATCGTCCTGCCCGCGGTGGTGGCCGTAGTCGTCTGCGCGTTCGTGGTGTTTCTGCTGGCCCGTCAGATACGCCACCAGCGCGCGATGCGGACCCTGTATCTGGAAGCCGACGGGCTGGAACACGACCTGAAGGAATGCCGCAACCGGCTCGCGCGCGCGCATGCGTCCATGTCGATGGGGCCGAACCAGCCTGCAGCCGGCGAAACCGAGGCGCGTGTGGCGGTTGATGCGGCGCTTCGTGAATTGCTGGCGCACCGGTTGTGGCTGCGCGATGAAGCGGACAATGCCAATCAGCGCGAGCTGGATGCCGCCGTCAGCGCGATCGGCAAGGCTCGCGGCGCCTTGGGCAGGCAGCTTCAGGAATTGGATTCCGCGCAACGCGCACTGGAAACCGCGGTGCGGGAAAAAATCGAGGACCTTTCGCAGCAATGAGCACGCCGCGGATCGTGCTGGCATCGACCTCGCGCTACCGGGCCGGATTGCTGCGTCGCTTGCTGGACAATTTCGAACAGATCGCGCCCGGCGTCGACGAGCAGCCGCTGCCCGGTGAGGCGCCGGCGGCGCGGGCCGCGCGGCTCGCCACCGCCAAAGCTGTGGCCGTGTCGAAGCAGCACCGCGATGCGGTGGTGATCGGTTCGGACCAGGTGGCGGCGCTGGGCGACACGATCCTGCACAAGCCCGGCAGTAGCGATAATGCGCGCGAACAATTGCGCGCAAGCAGCGGAAATATCGTGAATTTTCATACAAGCCTCTGCGTGCTTGATGGCCGCGAGAGGCGACTGCAGACCCACACTGACCATACCCGTGTGGTATTCCGCGCGCTGTCCGACGAGGAAATTCGGCACTACCTCGCGCGCGAACGCCCGTTCGACTGTGCCGGCAGCTTCAAGTCCGAAGGCGCGGGCATTGCCCTGTTCGAACGCATCGAAAGCGAAGATCCCACCGCGCTCATCGGACTCCCGTTGATCGCGCTGGCACGACTACTGCGGGAAGCCGGCATTCCCGTACCTTGACCCGCTTCGCGCAGACGTGACGCGGGCTGCCGTACACTGTCCGGACGTCTCGATTCGCCCGTGAACCGGCATGGACCAAAGCGTACCCTCACTCATCGCGGTGCCCACCGATGCCCTGTTGCGACAGCGGCTGGACGGCGCCATCACGCAGGTCAACGAGGTGCTGGTCGGCAAGAACCGCGCGGTGCGAATGGCCTTCGCGTGCGCGCTGGCGGGCGGGCATCTGCTGGTCGAAGACGTTCCGGGGGTTGGCAAGACGACCTTGGCGCATGCGCTGGCGGCCACGCTCGGGCTGACGTTCCGGCGTATCCAGTTCACTTCCGATCTGCTGCCCACCGACATCGTGGGGGTCAGCGTGTTCGATCGCGACAGCGGGGGCTTCCGGTTCCAGCCGGGCCCGATCTTCGCGCAACTGCTGCTGGCGGATGAAATCAATCGCGCGACGCCGAAAACCCAAAGTGCATTGCTGGAAGCGATGGCCGAAGGCCAGGTCACGGTGGACGGCGCAAGCCGTGCCTTGCCACAGCCGTTCTTCGTGGTCGCGACCCAGAATCCGCTGGACATGGCCGGCACCTATCCCCTACCCGACTCGCAACTCGACCGCTTCATGTTGCGCATCGCCCTCGACTATCCGGATGCCGAAGCCGAGCGCCGGCTGCTGGTCGGCGAGGACCGTTCCGGCATGGTGGGCCGGCTGCCGCCGTGCCTGTCCGCGCCCGACATCGTGGCGCTGCGGCAGCGCGCCCGCGCGGTCACGGCCAGCCCCGCCTTGATCGATTACGTGCAGGCGCTGGTAACCGCCAGCCGCAAGCACCATGACATCCGCACCGGCCTGTCGCCGCGCGCGGGCCTTGCGCTGCTGGCCGCGGCGCGCGCATGGGCGCTGCTGGGCGATCGCGACTACAGCTTGCCGGAAGACGTGCAGGCGGTGTTCGTCGCGGTGGCCGGACACCGGCTGATCCCGGCCCGCACGCTCGCGCGCGACGCCTTGGCACAGACGCTGCTGGACACCGTGGCGGTGGAATAGCGCGATGGATGGCGTCGCGCACCGCGGGTCGATTGCCGCCGCAGCGCGCGCCCTGAATCGCATTCCGGTGCTCGCTCGGGGCCGCAAGCCGGAAAACCTGCCGGTCACACTGGACCGCCGCCGGATCTACATCGTGCCCACACGCGCGGGCTTCGGATTCGGACTGGTGCTGCTGGTGATGCTGTTCGGCGCCCTGAACTACCAGAACAATGCCGCGCTGCTTCTGACGTGCATGCTGGGCGCGGCGCTGGCCGGCAGCATGCTGCTGACCTGGCGCGAACTGCACGATCTGACCTTGCGCGCGCTGCACGCGGAGCACGGATTCTGCGACGCGCGCCTGCCGCTGCAGCTTGTCTTTGCGGATGACGGCCGCAACCGGCCCGGCCTCACCATCGCGGTCGATGACCTGGAACAACCCTGCCCGCTGCGTGCCGGTAAAGAACGCGCCCGCGTCACCATGCCCGCGGATGCGCGCGGCTGGATCGAAGTGCCGCGGATGCGGATTTCCAGCACGCTGCCGTTCGGGTTGTTCCGCGCATGGAGCTGGATGACCCCCGCACAACGCGTACTGGTGTATCCGCGCATCCTCGCCGATGTCCAGCCGGTCGTGCGCAGCGATGATCCCAACGAACGTATCGCTGGCGGCGATGAATTCGCGGGCCTTCGCGAATACCATCCCGGCGATCCGATCCGGCATGTCGCGTGGAAAGCCAGCGCGCGCCACGCGCACCTGTTGGTGCGCGAGTTCGACCGCGCCGCGCCGGGCCAGCCGTTGCGGTTCGACTGGCGCACGCTTTCGGGCATCGATCGCGAAACCCGCATCTCGCGCCTGACCGGCTGGGTCTGCGATGCCTATGCCGCGGCGCATCCCTGGGTGCTGATCCTGGAGGACCAGCGCGCCATCGGACCCGCCAACGATGCTGCGCACTACCACCGTTGCCTGACGGCGCTGGCGGAACTGCCATGAAGCGGCACGATGCCCCGCCCGGCACCCGCATCGTCGCGTCGACGCTGGCGCCATTGCCTTTCACCTTGTTGTGCGTGACGGTGCTGTGCGTGCTCGCCGCGCACGCGGCACATCTGCCCGCGTGGTACACCGCGGCGCTGGCAGTAGTCCTGGCCGCGCGCTGGTGGCAGCGCCGCCGTCAACCGCGACGCGTCGACGCATGGTTGCGCATCGCCATGCTCGTCGCGGTGCTGGCGACCGCCATCGCCGTGTACGGCACGCCGATCGGCCGCGCACCGGGCGCCGCGATCGTGTGCGGGCTGCTGGTGTTGAAGGTGCTGGAAAGCGAATCGGTGCGCGACGCACGCATGGCGGTCGGCTTCGCCTGCTTCATCCTGATGAGCGCGTTGTTGTTCGACCAGTCACTCGGATTCACCGTGTTGGTCGGCCTGATGCTGTTGCCTGCGCTCGCGACGCTGCGTGCGTTGCAACCGGGCTTGCCCGATTCCGGTTGGCTGCCGGCCTTCAAAGCCGGCACCGTGCTGCTGGCCGCGGGTCTGCCTGCCGCATTGCTCGGGTTCCTGTTGATCCCGCGCCTGTCGGCGCCGCTGTGGGGCGCCCCCGATCGCGGCGTCGCGCGCACCGGCATCGGCGATCGCATGGCGCCGGGCGACCTGCATTCGCTGCTGACCGACAACGCCGTGGCGATGCGGGTCGGCTTCGATGGCGCACCGCCGCCGGAAAGCAAACGCTATTTCCGCGGCATGGTGTTGTGGAAGTTCGATGGCCGCGCGTGGCTGCCTGGCCTCGCCGCGCGCCGATCATCGCGCCCGGTCCCGATCGGCGTCCGCGATTCGGCTACGCACTACGAGGTCACGCTGCTGCCAAGCCATCGACATTGGATGTTTGCGCTGGACGTGCCGATCGACAGTCCCGAAGGCGCGGTCATGGGACCGGACCATACCTTGTGGTCCACCAAACCCATTGACCAGACGCTGCGCTATCGCATCGCGTCGGCCACCGATTACCGGCTTGCACCGGAGTCGCTTGACCCGCACGTCCGCGCGGCGGCGCTGGACCTGCCGGCCGGCTTCGATCCTCGCGCGCGGGCGCTTGCGGAAGGCTGGCGCCGCACGGCGGGCGCGAATGACGCCGCGATCATTCGCGATGCACTGGATCTTTTTCGGGCCGGCGGCTTCGTGTACGACCTCGACGCGCCACCGCTCGGTCGCAACAGCATCGACGATTTCCTGTTCGACACGAAGACCGGCTTCTGCGAACACTACGCCAGCGCTTTCACCTTCCTGATGCGCGCCGCGGGCATTCCTGCACGCGTCGTGATCGGATACCAGGGCGGCTACTGGAACGACTTCGCGCGTTATCTCCTGGTCCGCCAGTCCGATGCACACGCATGGTCTGAAGTCTGGCTCGCCGGGCGCGGCTGGGTGCGTGTCGATCCTACCGCCGCAGTCAGCCGCGTGATTCTCGCGAGCACCGGCGGCGCGGCCGACGACGTGGCCGGCGCCGGAAGCAATGGGTGGATGCCGTGGCGCAACCGTTTGGACGTGATCAATCGCTGGTGGGGACAGACCGTGGTCGGTTTCGATGCGTTGTCACAGGCACATCTGCTGCGACCGTTCGGCATCGAACACGCCACCGCGCAGATGCTGGGCGTGGCGCTGGCCATTGTGGTGTTCGTCGCGTTGGGCCTGGGCGCGCTGCTGGCAACCTTGCGTCCGCGCGCCAAGCCGCGCGACGCGCTGACCGCTGCGCAACTGCGCCTGCAGCATCGACTGGCGCGGTTCGGCATCGCGCGTGGTCACGCGGAAGGCCCACGTGATTTCTACGCGCGTTCGGCCGCAGCGCTGCCCGATTCGTCAGCTGCCCTCGGGGAACTCGCCACCGAATACCTGCATCTGCGTTACGCCGTTCCCGAACCGCCGCCTGAACGAATCCGGGAATTCGTACGACGCGTGCGTCATTTCCGGCCGCGCCGTGTGGTCAAATAGCTGAAGCGGTCCATCTCGGAGGCATGTCATGTCACGTCGCGTCTTGTTTCTTTCCACCCTCGGCGCGCTGGCTTTGGGCGGTTGCGCCACCATTCCGCAGCCGCTGGCCGGCAACTACGCACCGGTCACGCTGGATGCCGCCCGCAGCGGCAGCGCCAATGCCGCGCAAGTGCGCTGGGGCGGCGAAATCGTCGAAACCCAACCGCAGCAACAGCAAACCTGTTTCTTCGTGCTGGCCGAAGCACTTGATTCGCAGGCGCGACCGAAGGCCGGCGAGGAAAGCCTCGGCCGCTTCGTCGCGTGCAAGCAGGGTTTCTACGATCCGGAAGTGTTCGTCAAGGGCCGCGAGATCACCGTGACCGGCACGCTCAACGGCACGGTCCAGCACAAGATCGGCCAGTTCGACTACACCTATCCCAGGGTCGAGGCCAACAACGTATACCTGTGGCCAAAGCGGCCGCTCTACATCCAGCGTCCGTACGATCCGTGGGACCGCTGGGGTCCGTGGGGCGATCCGTTCTGGGGCGGTTGGGGACCGTGGGGATACGGCCCTTGGTACGCACCGCCACGCGTGATCGTGGTGCCGCGTCCTGCGCCACCGCCACCTCCGCCGAAGAAAGGCTGACGGACCGCTTGACGACAAGACGCCCGCGCAAGCGGGCGCCTTCGTGCCGGCGCGATGCTCAGGACATTCGCTCCGGCATCTTCCTGCCTGCCAGCAGATGCACGTGCAGGTAGAACACGGTCTGTCCGCCGCCGGCATTGCAGTTGATCACGCAGCGGTAGCCATCCTCGGCGAAGCCTTCCCGCTTGGCGTACGCGGACGCTGCCAGCAGCAATTTGCCGAGCAGTGGTGCGTCGGCTTCGCCACAGTCGTTCAAGGTCGGCAATGATTCGTGTTTGGGGATGAACAACGCATGCACCGGCGCCTGCGGGTGGATGTCGCGGAACGCGAGCACGTCGTCGTCTTCGTACACCACATCGGCGGGAATCTCGCGGCGGATGATCTTGTCGAAAATCGTGTCGCTCACGCGCGCTCTCCTTTCTCTATCCGCAACGACATGCCCTGCGATTCGGGCGCAACCAGTCTGAAACCGAACTTCTCGTACAGGCGATCAGCGGTACCGTCCGCGATCAGGCCCACTTGGGTGTAGGGAAATGCACGCGTGTGCACCTGCTCCATCAGCGCCTGCATGATGCGTCGGCCCAGACCGCGCCGCTGCCAAGCCGGCGTCACTGCGATGTCGACCACGAACAGGAACAGGCCGCCGTCGCCGACCACGCGTCCCATGCCGATCAATTCACCACCGACGCGGATACAGACCGCGCACCAACTTGCCCGAAGTCCTTCACGCGCACCCGCAGCGCTCATCGCGCTCAGGCCTGCGGCCACCCGCAATGCGAGATATTCCTCCACAGCAGGAATCTGCAGTTGCAACTCGGGTTCTGCATGTGCCGACATCGTTTACTCCATGGTCAAGCGACTGCCGAACGCGTGCGCGAGCGTGCCGCGGTCGACATATTCGAGTTCGCCGCCCAGCGGCACACCGTGCGCGAGGCGGGTGGCGCGCACGCCGGCCGCGCGGGCGAGTTGTCCCAGCCAGTGCGCGGTGGCCTCGCCTTCCACGGTCGGGTTGGTCGCGATCACCAGTTCGCGTACTTCGCCGTTGCCGAGTTTGCGCGTCAAAAGATCGCCGCCAAGTTCATGCGGCCCCATCCCGTCCAGCGGCGAGAGCCGCCCCATCAACACGAAGTAGCGACCGCGATAGCCGGTGGCTTGTTCGATCGCAAGCAGATCGGCGGGTGTCTCGACCACACACAGCAGTGCGGCATCGCGCGATGCGCTCGCACAAATCGCGCATTCATCCGATTCGCTGAAGTTGCGGCACGACTTGCAGTGTCCGATCCGCTGCATCGCCTGCTGCAGCGACGCCGCCAAACGCGTACCACCTTCGCGGTCGCGCTCCAGCAGATGGAAGGCCATGCGCTGCGCGCTCTTGGCACCGACACCCGGCAGACAGCGCAGGGCTTCGATCAGTTCGGCCAGAAGATTGGATTCGGAAGGCATGCACACGCAACTTCGTGAGGGATGAGAAGCAGGGTCAATCCGCGAAACGGGTCGGGAAGCGGGGGTCAGAGTCACTTTCCAGCATCCCGTTCGCAAGCGAGCTGCTTCAGAAAAGTGATTCTGACCCCACTCAGCACCGACCCCGATCAAAACGGCAGCTTGAAACCGGGCGGCAGATTCATCCCGGAACTGACACTGCCGAGTTTCTGCTGGCTGACTTCGGCGACCTTGTTGACGGCGTCATTGACGGCTGCCGCCACCATGTCTTCGGCCATCTCCGGGTCATCGGTGATCAGCTTGCGGTCGATGCGCACGCGGCGCACTTCGTGACGTCCGGTCATGGTGACCTCGACCATGCCGCCACCGGCGCTGCCGGTGACTTCCAGTTTCGCGATTTCTTCCTGCGCGCGCTTCAGGTTCTCCTGCATCTGCTGCGCCTGCTGCATCAATTGTCCGATTTGTCCTTTCATGCCTGTCTGCCTGCGGGTCGAATGCTCTCGGGGATGATTTGCGCGCCGAACTGACGCTGCATGTCCTGGACGAATGGATCATCCGCCAGTGCACGCTCGGCCGCGGCCTGTTCGTCGGAACGCGCCTTGGCTGCACGCGTGGCCGGCGTTTCGGCCACCGCTTCGTGCACGATGCGCACGCGCAGACTGCGGTCGATCGCCTCGCCCAGCTTGTCCTGAAGCTGCTTGCACAACGCGTCGCTGCAAAAAATCATGTGCTCGGGTTTCAGGGCCAGCGTCAACACGTCGCCCTCGAATGATTTTGGCATCGCGTGCTGCGCGAGCAACCCGACCGGACCGCCCAGCCCCGCCCGCTGGATCCAGGCTTCCCAATCGGCCAGGCCCTCGATGCGCGGCGCTGGCGCTTTTGACGGAGCGGGTGGATCGGGCGCATCGGCAACGCCGTGACTGTGCCGCATGACGGGTGGTGGCGCAGGCGGCTTCGATACTGCAACTTCGGCACGCACGGTTGGTGCACGTTCGCGGGCCGGCATCTGGCGCTTTTCGCCTGCCGCACCGGATCCGCCCCCGCGAAACGCCAGCATGCGCAACAAGGTCATTTCGAATCCGGATCGGACGTCCGGCGCCAGAGGCAGATCGCGGCGCCCCTGCAATGCAAATTGGTACCAAACCTGCACGTCCTCGGGGTCGACTTCCACCGCGAGCACGTCCAGCACTTCGCGTTCGGCTTCGTCGCCTGCAAAACCCGGCACCAGTTGCCGCAACTGGATACGATGCAGCGCGGTCGCGAGTTGTTCCAGCACCACCGCGAAATCGGGGGACAAACCAGCGACGCGATCGGCCTCGTCCATCAACGCCTTGCCGTCACTGTCGGCCAACGCGCGCAACAATGCGCCCACGTCGTTGTCGGCGATCGTGCCCAGCATCGCGCGCACGTCGTCCGTGCGCAGCGCGCCGCCACCGTGTGCAATGGCCTGATCGAGCAACGACAAGCCGTCGCGCAGCGAACCATCCGCGCCACGCGCGAGCGCTTCGATCGCGCCATCGTCGAAGCCGACGCTTTCCTGGCCCAGGATCATCCGCATCTGCCCGGCGATCTGCTCCGGCAGCAAGCGCTTCAAGCCGAACTTCAGGCAACGCGACAGCACCGTCACCGGCAGCTTTTGCGGATCGGTAGTGGCAAGCAGGAACTTCACGTGCTCGGGCGGCTCTTCCAGGGTCTTCAACAAGGCGTTGAAGGCGCTCTTGGAGAGCATGTGCACCTCGTCCACCAGATATACCTTGTAGCGCCCCTGCGCGGGCGCGTACTGCGCGTTCTCGATCACCTCGCGGACGTCGTCCACACCAGTGTTGCTGGCCGCGTCGATTTCGATCAAGTCCACGAAACGGCCGGCATCGACCGCCTTGCAGATCGCGCATTCGCCACACGGATGCGCCGACATGCCACGCTCGCAATTGAGCGACTTGGCGAAGATACGCGCGATGGTGGTTTTGCCGACGCCGCGCGTACCGGTGAAAAGGTACGCGTGGTGCACGCGCCCGGAATCGAGTGCATGCGTGAGCGCCTTGACGACGTGTTCCTGCCCGACCAGTTCATCGAACTGCTTCGGACGCCATTTGCGGGCGAGAACCTGATAGCTCATGGGTACGATCTGTGGGCGACCACCCATTGTGCCAAGTCGGGGCGGCTAGACCAAGGCCGAAATGGCGGCGGCCCCGCCAGCGCATCTCCGGCGCACGAGTCAATCGATACCGTTGCTTCCTTCCGGATCTGGCGGGGTTTTCGATCTATCGTCGCGGAGGCACCAACGGGGCCACCATGAACTTGAAACTGGCGGAGAGGAAGGGATTCGAACCCTTGAAGCGGGGTTTAGCCGCTTACACACTTTCCAGGCGTGCTCCTTCGACCGCTCGGACACCTCTCCGAGAAAGTGAACGGAGCAGGATACCGGCGTCGCTGCTTCCGGGCAATCATTTCGGTGTGGACTCCGGGTGCAGCCACTCGGAATCGCCCTCTACGTAATGCTCGCACTTCCAGATCGGCACGCGCGCCTTGACTTCGTCGATCACGTAGCGGCAGGCGTCGAACGCTGCCGCACGATGGCCTGCCGACACGCCCGCCCACACAGCGACATCACCCAGTGCGAGATCGCCAACGCGGTGGACGCATGAGATGCGTTCGACCGCGAACCGGCTGCGCGCTTCCTCGACGATCCGGCGCCCCTCGGCCTCCGCCAACTCGATGTAGGCCTGGTACGAAAGCCCATTCACTGCGCGCCCTTCGTTGTAGTTGCGCACGCGCCCTTCGAAACACACGACCGCGCCCGCTCCATCCGCTTCAAGCCCGTGCTGCAGGCCGGCGACATCGATGGGCGCCTCGCTGATCGCGAACATGTCAGCCTCCGCTCACTGGCGGCACGAACACGACTTCATCATTGTCGACGAGCCGGTGGTTCCAATCGGTGAAGGCGCCATTGACCGCCACGCGCAGGCGGTCCGGCGTGAATGTGAACCCATGCCGCGCCGCCAGTTCGGCATAGAGGGCGCTAACGTCGCGCGCATCGCTTGCAACCTGTTCCTCGGCGCAACCCGCCGCATCGCACAGGGAAGCGAAATACAGCAGCCGGTAATTCATCGCGCTCTCGACTGCTTGCGCGGGGCGGCTTTCCCGGCCCTCACTTCGTGCTTGCCGCCGGATTTCTCCAGCAACCGCACACGTTCGATCACGATTTCGTGCGACAGCGCCTTGCACATGTCGTAGATCGTGAGGGCCGCGACGCTGGCGCCCGTCAGCGCTTCCATCTCGACGCCGGTCTTGTGTGCGATCGCGACTTCGCAACGGATGGCGAGTTCGGTGTCCGACACGAAATCCGCTTCAATCCTGCAACGTTCGATCGCCAGCGGATGGCAGAACGGAATCAGTTCGTGCGTGCGTTTTGCGGCCATGGTGCCGGCCACGATCGCGGTATCGATCACCGGCCCCTTCTTGCTGCGCATCCCGCCGTCGCGCAAGACATCCGCGACGTCTTTCGGGAAGCGCACCACGGCCTCGGCAACCGCGGTCCGCGCGGTCACGGCTTTCGCGCCGACATCCACCATGCGCGGGCGATTGGATGCGTCGAGATGGGTCAGTAATGCCTTGCTCATGACGGATCGCCGGAAAGAAAGTCTCGGTTTTCGTTATTCCGGCTGTGTCCCCGAGTCCCAAATGGATTCCGGGTTCTGCCCGCGACCCGCGCGGGCAGCCCCGGAATGACGACAAAAGAGAAGATCGCTCGCATACGCTCTCACCCACCAATCGCGAACATCTCGACATGCTCCAGCACGCCCGCCGCGCGCAGTTCCGCGCGACGTTCACTGTAGCGGTCACCGCGATGGCTCCAGATGCCGGCGACGGTCGCGCGCAGCGCCGCATCCGATTCGCCCGCGCGCAGCAGCGCGCGCAGATCGTGGCCGGCGCGGGCGAACAGGCACGTGTACAGCTTGCCGTCAGCCGACAGCCGCGCGCGCGTGCAACCGCCGCAGAACGGCTCGGTGACCGAATTGATGAAGCCCACCTCGCCGGCACCGTCGCGGAAACGCCAGCGCCGCGCGGTGGCAGTCGCGTCGCGTGGCAGCGGCTCCAGGGGCCAGTGCGCACCGATGCGTCGCGCGAGTTCGGCACCCGGTACCACCCGATCGCCGCGCCAGCCATTGACCGTGCCGACGTCCATGTATTCGATGAAGCGCAGCACGTGCCCGGTGCCGCGAAAACGCGCGACCAGATCCAGCAAGCCGTCGTCGTTGACGCCGCGCATCACCACGCAATTGATCTTCAGACGCGCAAACCCTGCCGCTTCCGCCGCGGCGATGGCGGCTTCGATCTGTGCCAGTTCGCCACGTCCGCCCGACATGCGCCGGAATACCTCGGCATCGACGCTATCCATGCTGAGCGTGAGCCGCTGCAGGCCCGCATCGCGCAAGGGAACAACGTAACGTGGCAACAGCGCGCCATTGGTGGTGAGGGCCAGATCCTCGACACCCTCGATAGCGGCGAGACGCGCGACCAGCACGGGCAAGTCGCGCCGCAGCAGCGGCTCGCCGCCGGTCAGTCGCAGTTTGCGCACGCCCAGCGACACGAACACGCGGGCGAGGCGTTCGATTTCATCGAAGTCCAGCCGCTCGCGGGCGCGCAGGAATGCATGACTGGCCGGATACGCCTCGTCCGGCATGCAATACGGACAGCGGAAGTTGCAGCGGTCGATCACCGAAATGCGCAGGTCCGCCAACGCACGTCCCAGCGCATCCGGGGGAGATGCCGAAGCCTGCAGCGCGCGTGGTGCTTCCGGTTTCATCAGCCGGCGTCCGCACGCACCGGAGGCGGCGCGTGCAAAGGATAACGGCCGTCCGGCTCGGCAACCTTGAAGCCGCGGTTGCGCAGTGCCTGCGCGTCGGCTTCGCTGCCGTAGTGATACAGCAGCAATTGCGCACGCAGGTCCTCGGGATATTCACGTTCGATGTCATCGACACCGGTGTGCGAGGGATTGCCGACCAGCGAGCAATCGTGCGCCACCAATGTGTGCGCATCGGCGACCGCGGACAATGTTTCCGGAATCGGACGGGTATCGCCGGTCCACGCAAAGCAACCGCGCAGCGCGGCACCGTACGAAGTGCCCGGAACGTGATGCCGCGTCGCAAACACGTCGAACCACCAGCCGTCGAGCCAGAACCCGCGCGAAAACGGGATCAGGTGAAAGCCTTCCCAGAAGTTCGCGCCGCCCTCGGCAATGGCGCTTGGATAATCGGCGACCCGCGCCTGCAGCACCGGCAGCAGATTCGCGTGCACGAACATCCTGGTCTTGCCGCGCCGCGCGGGATCGAACCACGATTCGTGGAACAGGCGCTCCAGTCCCGCCACGTGATCCATGTGGCCATGGGTGATGAACACCGCAGGCGGCAGTGTCTCGTAGCAGCGCAGGAAATGTTCGAACGTGCCCGGCCCGCAATCGATCAACAGCATCGGCTTGCCGTCACGTTCCAGCACAGCTGCGGACGAACCCAAAGCTATCGCATTCGCGGCGCCCGTGCCCAGCACGTGCAGCGACCAGACCGACGCGTCGTGTTTCCAATCTTGCACCTGCGCTTCCGCCTGATTTTTCTTGCTCATGCAGCGTTTCCGAGAACCCGTTCGTAACCGCGCATCAGGGGTGCCCAAATCTGGCGATCCAGCGCGCTTTCGTCATGATCGCACGCGCCGACCTTCAACAGCGAACGCTTGAGCCGGGCAAGATTCGCGAGTTTCCATGCCGTGCCGGTCACGCGGATCTCGCCGCGATCGAAATCGATCAGCCAGAGTTGCTCGCGATCGAGCAGGATATTGTGCGCATTCAGATCGGCATGATCCACGCCCGCCGCATGGAACCGGGCGACCAGGGCCCCGACCTGTTCGGCCAAGGCGGCATCGAGGCGCCGGTCGCGTACGGTCTGCGTCAGCGTCGAAGCACCTTCGATCGCGCGGGTAATCAGATCGGCCCGGTAATACGGGCCACGTCGCTGGAAACGCGCCGCGATCGGGCGCGGTACTGGCAGGCCGCGCAGGCTCAGCGCCGCGAGCAAATCGAATTCGGCGAACCCGCGGCTGCGCGCGCGCCCGTTCCACAGATAGCGGTCGCCCATCAGTGGCGCCATCCAGCCGCCCCGGCGATAGTGGCGCAACACGCACGCACCCACCGGCGTGTCCAGGAACGCCACCCCGCCACGCCCCCCATCGACGCGCTGCATGCGTTCGCGCGCCTGCCACCAGGAAGCATCGAACCATTCCGCGGTCGGCGCTTCCGGTAGAGTCGCATCGAACACCATCGCATCGCGGCCGGATGCGACAATGCGCGGGTCGACCGCGCGGCGTTCGGTATCTGACCGCATCTGGTTGTTCACGCCCCAAGTCTAGCAAGCACGATGTCCGAAACCTTGCCATCGCTGTGCCTGTTGCGCACCTCCGCGCTCGGCGACGTCACGCACGTGGTGCCGCTGGTGCGGACGCTGCAAACCGCGCGGCCGTCGACGCGCCTGACCTGGATTATCGGCAAGCTGGAACGCAAACTGGTCGGCGACATCGCCGGTGTCGAATTCGTGACCTTCGACAAGAGCGCGGGCCGTGCGGGTTACGGAAACGTGCGCCGCGCGCTGGCCGGGCGCCACTTCGACGCGCTGCTGCACATGCAGGTGGCGCTGCGCAGCAATCTCCTGAGCCTCGCCGTGCACGCTGATCGTCGCATCGGCTACGACCGCGCACGCAGCAAGGATTTGCACGGCCTGTTCGTGCGCGAGCGCATTCCGGCGCGCACCGGCGAACACGTGCTGGATGCGCTTGGCAGCTTCGTCGAGCCGCTCGGTTTGAAGCAGACGCGCGTCCGTTGGGACATCCCCATTCCCGACGACGCGCGGGAATGGGCTGCCGCGCAGTGGCCTGAAGATGGGCAACCGGTGCTCGTCATCAGCGCCGCGTCCAGCCACGCGTTACGCAATTGGCGCGCGGAACGCTACGCTGCGGTCGCCGATCACGCGACGCAGGCGTTGCGGATGCGCGTCGTGCTGACCGGCGGGCCCTCGCCGGCCGAAGGCGCGCTGGGCGATGCCATCGCGTCACGCATGCACACGAAACCGCTGGACCTGATCGGCAAGGACACCCTGAAACGCGCGCTGGCGCTGTACCCGCGCGCCGCGATCGTGCTGACGCCCGACTCGGGCCCCATGCACATGGCGAACGCGGTCGGCGCACGCGTGCTGGGTTTGCACGCCGCCAGCAACCCTGCGCGTTCCGGTCCGTACTCGGATCGCCGCTGGTGCGTGGACCGCTACGACGACGCCGCGCGCAAATTCCTGCACAAGCCGGCGGCGGAAATCCCCTGGGGCAGCAAGATCGAATACCCCGGCGTAATGGATCTGGTGACGGTCGACGACGTGATCGAGAAACTGGAAGCCGCGATATCCGTGGCATCCGACTAGATGCCCTCTTGAGCCGATCAACGCTTGCGAACAAACCTGCGCAGGATCTGACCAGGTTTCGTGCGAAATTCGGTTGGCCGCGAAGCGCCTTCGTCGGCCGCAATGAACACGAAATGATCGCTGTTCAATGCGTAGCTTGCGGGTAACCGTTTCCCAGCGTCCGCGCCGATCGAATCCATCCAGGTAATCGCCTTGGGTCTCACCGAAGCGTCGAGCGTAAACGTTCCCGCCAGCAACAACTCGCCATCAGATGCGCGGACGCTGAACTGACAACCATTGATCGTCGTGATGGCACTCGCGGCACTGTGTTCGCTCGTCAAGGCATCCAATCCGTTCTCCTCAAAGCCGATCTGCTTCCACTGGCCCTGCAATATCGCCAGGTCCCGATCGGTCTCACTTTCCACTTCGGTAATCCTGGTACGACTTCTCCTCCACCAGCCGCGAGCCCAGCTTGAGGTTGATCGCGCGCTTGACCGCCGCGCGTTTGTCGTTGGTGTGATACACCGCGCGCGCCAGTTCGATGAAACGCGCATCAAACGCCTGATCGCGCTCCTTCAGGCGAATTTCATCCTCGATTTCCCACAGCGCCTCGTTGATGCGCTTCAGCTCGGCACGTTCGGCAGAAATGTCGGTGCTGGATGCGGGATCGCGCTGCCACAACGCGCTCAACAGCTCCAGCTCATCACGCACGTTGGCCAGCTTGGCCGCGTCGGTCATGCGCTCGGACTTGATTTCGAGAATGGTGATCTTGTCGATCAGTTCGCCGAAGGACACGGGGGCGGAGATCAGGCTCATTTCATGGCTGTCCGGGAAAATTACGCCAAGCGTAACAACAACACGATCTTCACACATCCTTCCCTTGCAACCAGCACGCACTCCCCCAAAGTGCAACCTAGTGCCGGAATGCGGCACGCAAGTTATGGAGTCCTGCGATGAACATTCTCATGGTGCTGACCTCGCACGGCCGGCTTGGCGAAACCGGCCAGCAAACCGGCCTGTGGCTGGAGGAACTCGCCACACCGTACTACCTCTTCCGGAATGCCGGCGCGAAAGTGACGCTGGCGTCCCCGGTGGGCGGCCAAGTGCCGATCGACCCGAACAGTGAGCAGCCGGACAAGCAGACCGAAGCTACCCAGCGGTTCCGCGCGGATGCCGCGGCGATGCAGGCGCTTGCCGCCACGCAAAAGCTGGCGGACATCGATCCCGAGGCTTTCGATGCGGTGTTCTACGCCGGCGGGCACGGACCCTTGTGGGACCTTGCCGGGAACGATGATTCGCGGCGGCTGATCGAATCGATGTACGCGGGCGGCAAGCCGGTTGCGGCGGTGTGCCACGGCGTAGCCGCGCTGCGCGACGCGCGCGGGCCTTTCGGCTTGCCGCTGGTCCGCGGCAAGGCCGTCACCGGGTTTTCCGACTCCGAAGAACGCGCCGCCGGCCTTGCCGAAGCCGTGCCGTTCCTGGTCGAGGAGGCCTTGAAGGAAGCCGGCGGCAATTATTCCAAGGCCGCCGACTGGCAGTCGCACGTGGTCACTTCCGAAAACTTGATCACGGGGCAGAACCCGGCATCATCGGCCGGCGCGGCGAAGGCGGTGCTGGAGCAGTTGCAGCAGCACCGCGCGCAAGCCGCGTGATCAATCAATTCCTGGCTTCGCGGGCCGTGCCGAGGTGCTGGATTTCTGGGTGTAAGGGTCGATGCCGGCCGGCGCGGGCAGCGTCGTCAGGAATCGCGGATTGCGCCGTGCGTGCGTGGCCTGTTCAAACGAATAAGCAATCCCGATCAAACCCGGTTCGCTCCATTTGCGCCCGAAAAACAGCATGCCGACTGGCAGCCCGTGCACGAAACCGGCAGGCACCGTGATCGAGGGGTAGCCCGCCACCGCCGCGGGACCGTAGGCGCTGGCGGTGCCGCCCGGATCACCGGTTACAAGATCGATACGCCAGGCCGGGTCCTGTGCGGGTGCGAGCAATGCATCCAGATGTTTCGCATCCATCGCGGCGTCGATGCCTGCGGGGCCCGCCAGCTTCTTGAGCTTCGCCAGCGCGTCTTGATATGCCTTGTCGGTCAGTGGGCCCTTTGCCTCCGCCTCGACGAACAGCTCCTGACCGAACCACGGCATCTCCTCGGCGGCATGTGCCTTGTCGAACGCAATCAGGTCGGCCAGCGAATGCACCTTCAGGCCCGCGCGTGTGGCGAGGTAAGCATTGACGCCTTGCTTGAATTCGTACAACAGCACGGTTGTCTCAGCGTGACCATACTCGTTCACGTGAGGAATCTTGACGTTGTCGATCACGGTGGCGCCGTGTGCGCGCAAGACCGCGATCGCGTGATCGAGCAGTTCATCCACCCCGGGATCGTTCCCGGCCAACTCACGCACCACGCCGATGCGCTTGCCCTTCAGCGCGTCGGCATCCAGGAATTTCGTGTAGTCCGTCGCATGCTTGTCGGCATTCCCGGTTGCAGGGTCGCGCGGGTCACTGCCGGCGATCGCCGAAAGCACGATCGCGGCGTCGCGCACGTCGCGCGCAATCGGGCCCGCAGTGTCCTGGGTTGAACTGATCGGCACGATGCCGGCTCGGCTCACCAATCCCACCGTTGGCTTGATGCCCACCACACCGTTTGCGGCTGAAGGGCAAATGATCGAACCGTTGGTTTCGGTGCCGATTGCCACGGTGGTGAACCCGGCCGCGACGGCCGCGGCCGAGCCGGAACTCGATCCGCACGTGGTGCGGTCCAGGACGTAGGGATTGCGCGTCAGTCCGCCACGCCCGCTCCAGCCGCTGGTCGCGCGGGTCGATCGAAAATTCGCCCACTCGCTCAGATTGGTCTTGCCGAGAATCACGGCGCCGGCTTCCCGCAGCTTCGCCGCCACCGTCGCGTCGTGCGGCGCAGGCGCGCCCAGCAACGCCAGCGACCCGGCCGTGGTCGGCATCTTGTCGCCGGTGTCGATATTGGCTTTCAGCAAAACCGGGATACCCCACAACAGCCCGTGGTCGCCTGTCTTGCGCTGTTGGTCGCGCTGGGCAGCGACCTTCATCGCATCCGGATTCAACTGCAGCACCGAATTGACCCGCGGCCCGGACTGATCCAGCGCATCGATGCGCCGGTTGAAATCCCCGACCAATTGTTGCGAATCGAGCTGTCCCCGCACGATCCGGTCCCGCAACGTCGTGATGCTGGCGTAATCGATCGCCTGATCAGTCGATGACCCCGGTGACGACGCCGGCGGCGCGGCCAGGGCGATCACCGACACGGCCAGCAGCACAACCGCGCACCCGCCAAGCACCCGAATCCCCATTACCACACCTCCCGGCTGAGCATACCCGCCACTACCGCGAAATCGACCGGCTCGCCGCAAGCGCAACTTCAGCCGACGCCCCGCGAGACCCGAGTCAATACCCAATCACCTCGCCATCCCTGCGCATTTCGGTCGCGCCCCAATAGACGTGATGCTTTGCATCGTACTGGATCGCTTCGTAACCCCCATACCCGCCCTCGGCATGGGTGGTGACCTTGACCGCGTAACCGCGTTCGCGCAACGCCGCCGCAAGCCCGGAATCAAAGCCCGATTCCAGCAACACCATCCCCGCACCCTTTGAAGACACCCCCGTCGGTGTCGCGTCACCGACGTGTGCCCAACGCGCGGCGTCACCGGCTTCCTGCACGTTCATGCCGAAATCGATCATGTTGACCAGGACCTGGGTCTGACCTTGTGGCTGGAAGTAACCGCCCATCACACCGAAGGCCATCCAAGGCGCGCCGTCCTTCATCACGAATGCCGGAATGATGGTGTGGAACGGGCGCTTGCGCGGCGCATACACGTTGGCGCTCTTCGGGTCGAGCGAATACAACGCGCCGCGATCCTGGAACATGAAGCCAAGCCCGGGAGCCGCCTCGCCTGAGCCCATGCCGGCGTAATTCGATTCGATCATCGAAACCATCATTCCGCTCGCATCGGCGGTCTCGAAATCGGTGGTGTCACCGCTTCCCGAAGGGTACACACCGGTCCGGTAAGGCAAGGGATTGCCCGGAACGATATTCGGATTGGCATGCTGCAGATCGATCAGCTTGCGGCGCTGGTCCGCGTATGCTTCAGACAACAGACCTTTTACCGGCACGTGATAGAAGCGCGGATCGGCATACCACCTGGACAGATCCGCCGAAGCCAGGCGAAAGGCTCCGATTTCGGCCATCAAGGTGTCGGGACTGCCCAGCCCCGTCTTCTTGAGATCGAAGCCCTTGAGCACATTGAGCATTTCCAACGTCGCGAAACCCTGGCCGTTCGGCGGCAGCTCATAGACGTCGTAACCGCGGTAGTCGACCGACTGCGGCATCACCCATTCGCCGTGGAAATCCGCGAAATCCGAGTACGCGGGTCCGGTACCGATGCGCTTGAAAAAGTCCGCCATGACATGCGCGATCTCGCCTTTGTAGAACGCGTCACGGCCGCCTTTCGCCAGCAGCGTGAGCGTGTGCGCCATGTCCGGGTTACGAAAGATCTCTCCCTGGCGCGGCGTATGGCCGTCGATCAGGAAAACCTTCTGCGCATTCTCGAAGTCCTTGATCAGGCCGCGATGCTTTTCGAATGCCTTCCAGTTGCCCTCCCAGTATTTGGCCACGACCTGGGTTACGGGGAACCCATGGGTTGCGTAATAGATGGCCGGTGCGAGATCTTCGCTGATCGGCAATTTGCCGAACTTCCGGTGCAATGCGAACCAGGCATCGACAATCCCCGGCACTGTGACGGGCAACGGACCAAGTAATGGAATCTGGTCGGTCGGATCGATGCCAGCCTTTTCGTAGGCTGCCTTGACCGCCGCTTGCATCTGTTTCAGCGAGCGGTCCTTGGGCGACCAACCGGAGCCGTTGTACCCGTAGAGCTTGTGCGTCTTTGGATCCCATACGATCACGAACGCATCGGCGCCGAGCCCGTTCAATACCGGCTCCGTGAGACACAGCATCGCACTCGTGGCAATCGCCGCATCGATGGCGCTGCCGCCCTTTTTCAGGATTTCTATGCCGGCCTGGGAGGCCAGCGGCTGCTCGCTCGCGATCATGCCATGCTGTGCAAGCACCGGCGAGCGCGTCTGCCACGGTGATCCGGCGTAGTGATCGCCGCGGCCGATGCCTGCTTGCGCGGTTCCGATCGTCGACAAGGCGGTGATCAGGCCAATCAAACCCGTCAGCACGACCCTGGGAATCCAGGCGGCGCGACGTTGCGGCCACCGTGAAACGCTTGTGGACTTCATCAAGTTT
>Ga0207695_10001949_pt1 | contig 32036 bp, 33 predicted proteins | sample KBSC54metaG_FD_184354 | JGI IMG/M metagenome (GOLD analysis project Ga0207695, IMG submission 184354) | Corn rhizosphere microbial communities from Kellogg Biological Station, Michigan, USA - KBS C5-4 metaG (SPAdes) (version 2) | ecosystem: Host-associated > Plants > Roots > Rhizosphere > Soil... | reverse complement strand
CTGATCGCCGTCGCCTGAAAGCATCGGCGCCAGCTCTACCGCATTGCCCTTGGTGCGCGACATCGCTGATCCGGACATCTTCGGCGGGCGGCATGTCCAGCTCGCCTTGCTGCGTCGGGATGCCTAGAGTCTTTCCGGATTAAATCGAGGCATAGCCGGCGTTGCGGATGTAGTTGGCACATTCGGCGGGACTGAAGCGGCCGAGGAGGGTGCCGATGCGGCGCCAGGTGGCTCCAGCGGTTCGCTCATTGGCGCGCCGCAGAAGTCGCTTGAGCTTGGAGAAGACCTGCTCGATCGGGTTCAGATCGGGCGAATAGGGCGGCAGGAAGAAGAGCTTGATGCCGGCCGCCCGCAGCAGTCGGCGGACGCGGCTAACCGTGTATACGCCGTGTATACGGAGAAGGTCCGCGCCACGATGACAACGGCCGTCGAAAACTTATACGTTTGACAGCCTTCCGACTATGTCTCGAAACGGCTCAGCACGGCCGCGGCGTGATCGCGTGCCTCAGGCGGAAACGTCGCCAGCCATTCGCGGTAGCTGGGCGCGTTGAAAGTTACCTCCTCTCCGGCCACCGCGTCGGCGAACGCTGCGATCTCGTCGCGGTGCCGCGCCAAATCACCTGCAGTCACCCGGGCCGGCTCCGCGAACAGGTAAACCAGCGCCGGCCGCTTCCCCTTCCGCCTCGCGTCAGTGACGAGCCCATAGGCATGCTTCACCAGCTGGGCTGCGTCGAGGTGGGCGAAGCGCATGTCACCAGAACGCAGCCGGTCGCGGACGACACAGTACCGTGCCATGGCGGTGCCCCACACGTCGCGGCCGCAGGCCGCCGAGAGCGAGACTGCCTTCTTGTCGCGGAAGGGCTCGAAACGCTTGGACTCCACACCCACGAGGGTGGCTCGCGGTGATCGCGACCGCATTCAGCCACGGGTGCCTTGCTCCGGCCCATGGGAAGCGGGCGCAGTACTCGACGTCAACCCGCCTCGGCCGAGAAGGCGCCTCCAAGCCAGGAAACGGCGGGAGCAGCTTGGGAGGCGGCACGAACCAGCCGAAGGTGTTGACCGCCAGCGCGGCGGAGCTGTCTGGGCACAACAGCTTCCCGCTCTCGACCTCGTTGCTGCCGGCCGCCAGCCGGTCGAGCACGTGCCGCGCGGGAAACTGTGGTTCTGACATTCGATCGCTCCCAAAGCGCAGGAAATCGACCACGAAGAGACTGACAAGGTGATGTCCGGGACAGGTGGCGCGATCTGCTCGCCCGTCCGCCAGGAACGGTCACTTACACCCAGACCCCTCGATCGGGTGGTGCCTCCCAATCCATGGGCCCTGAGCCTAGCCCCCGCCTTACGCTGGCGACGGGTGATCCCGACCGAACGACGGCCGCCACACCTGCGGCGCGGCGGCCCGCATCTGCAGGCGAACTTGCGCCAGGATTCCGAACAGCATCACCATGCCGACCACGAAATGCGAGATCCAGATCCGTTGCAAGAAAAAGGGGAAGATATCGCGCCGGTTCGGCAACAGCACGGGCAAAGATATAAAAAGGGCTGCAATTGCGAGCGTGGCGATCTGGCCCCGGCTGAGTTTCACTTCGAACCGGCCGGTGACAAGAAGAGCCAGCGGGACAAGCAACAGGCTGAGATAATGCGTCCATGTGACGGGAGCGATCAGCAAGCCGGCGCTCAGCACGATGCACAGCTCGGCGAGCCATGCCGCCTGCGTCTTTGGCTGACCGGCGCGCCAGAAAGTCGTGGCCACCATCGCCAGCGTGACACCTGTCAACGACAGCCTCGCCATCTTGAACCACAGCGGCTCATCGATGGGAATGAAGTTCTTCAAATTCCCGGGCAGGGCGAGGTGGCCGATCGCTCCGGCAAAGTTTTGGACATTGTACGCGATCACTGGCCGCGACCCGAAGCCGAACACATAATTTTCGACGAACAGCTTGTGCAGATCGACCCCGAACAGCAGGAGCGACAACAGGATGACAAGCGCTGCGCTGCCGGCCATCGCCACGAACGCGTTCCACTGGCGCCGCGCGAAGAAATAGAAGAGGAACAGGACGCAAAAAGGCTTGATGAGGGCGACGAACGCCATCGCCACCCCCGCCGTTACCTGCCGACCGCGGCTTTGCGCCTCGAACGCGAGCAGCAGGACCGGGATCAGCATATGCGTCATGTTGCCGAGACGAATGCTGTAAGCCAGGGGTCCGCTCACCAGGAACAAGACGATGACGGCGCGCCCCTGCCATCCCTTCGCACCGTTTGAAAGCCGCCAGGCCGCGCAAGCCGCCAGCACGAGTCCCACGGTCGTGAACGTCACCGCCGCGATCGGCGTCGGCATGAAGGAAAAAGGAGAAAATAGCAGAGCCAGGATCGGCAGGTTGACGAAGCACAGATTGCTGCGATGGCATTCGTAGAGTTGATAGGGTTGTTCCCAGATCGTTCGGCCGCCCGGATAATAGGCCTTCAGAAAATCGATCAGCAACGTTCCTTCGGTGGCCCAGACCAGCGCGCTCAGGCACAGCGCCGCCAGAAGAAGCAGTTCCGCTTTTCCGGCCGATGTCGTCCAGTCGGCACTACGGAAGCGCCAACCGACCAGCAGCAATAGTGCGGCATATGTCAAATAGCTGACCAAGTCTGTTGGCCCCGACTCCTGTGCAAGGCAGGCAGATTACTGTCCGGTCGACGCGATCAACTCACGCGATCCTTGGCAGTCAGCAGCGGCCCACCTCGCCTATGACGTAAGATATAAGGCAGAAGAATATGAAAGAAGTCTATACGGCCTTATGGTTAATTCCCAGGCTTTGTTTCAATGATAGACATATGGATTGATGATAGACGATTGATAATCTTCATCGGATTCGAGACAAAAACGCACAACTTGTGCATGTTACCATAGCTGTGCGAAAATCCTGTCTTCCTCCGTCGGATATCTGAACAAAGCGTTGCATATCCAGCGGACCATGAAAAAACTTTTAGCGCCTCGATTCGGGAACTTTTCCATGCGATCAGATCCGTCATTTTCCATTTGACCATCGCGAGCTGACATAAAGCGCAGCTTCTGCAAAAACTTTACTTCTTCCGAAGGCTCTAAAGCCAATCGCGTTATTTCATTCATCATCAGTGTCCGCCAATTTCTCGGAGAAACTAGCCAGCATGTGTAAGCAAAGCATTACGCCGCGGATGCTTCCTATTGATATACAGGATGATGCTTAATGCGCGCCGTCATAATCCCGATCGGAACGGCCCCTCACCCAGCGCTTCGGGACACCGGACAAGGGTGTTGGCTTACAACTCGCTGAATCTCATGGCGTTTTTCTAATCGCTCCAAATTCTCGGCGTTCGAACCCCAGCCAATCCTATGTGTCATTACGAGACATGTTCGTATGCCGAGAAGTTATCCATAAATTAACATTGATAAAGCTAGCTTAACCGAGTCACATTCATGGAGCGGTCAAGCTGAGTTACGCACAACCATCGGAAGAATATTTACAATAATTGTTAACGTGGCAGCTAACCGCTTTTATGATTTGATAAATCTTTCGAAATATGTGGCCGTTCCAACATTAGTTGACTCAATTCTTGTTAACCGCTCGATAACCTGTTCGCAAAGCGCTGGAGATTTTCCAAATGAGCTTCACCCCTGAAATGATGGTCGACTATCTCAAGAGTGAACTGGCGATCGACGTCGAAGATCTCACGCCGGAAACTCCTTTGTTCAGCTCCGGTATCATCGACAGCTTCGCGCTCGTTTCGCTGATGACCTTCGTGGAAACCGAAGGTGGCATCAGGATTTCTCCATCGGATGTGAACCTGTCGAACTTCGACAGCATTTCGCGCATCCAGGCCTATGTCGATCGTCAGCTCGCGGCCTGAGCGCGCATCATGGACGCCAAACTTCAGAAAAAGCTGCAGCAGGTGGCACTGCAAGCCGGCACCCCGGCCTATGTCTATGATCTGGACATGATCCGCGATCGGTTTCGAACGCTCAAGCGCCTGTTCGGGCGGAATTTCGGCATCAGCTTCGCAGTCAAATCCAATCCCAACACGGAGCTGCTGCGCCGGCTGCTGCCGGAGGTGCTGACCCTTGATGTCTCTTCCTGGAAGGAAGCCGAGCGCGGCTTAGACGCCGGCTGCCCACCTGAACGGCTGACCTTTTCCGGTCCGGCCAAGCGCATCGGCGAAATCAGGCGGGCGGTGGCGACGAAGATTGGCGAACTGGTGCTCGAATCGGTGGCGGAAGCGGAAACGGCAAGCGCTGCGGCAAGTGCGCTGGGCTTGACCCAAGACGTCCTGATTCGAATCAATCCGACTGCCGTGCCGCGCCATTTCGGCGTGAACATGGCAGGCAAGGCAAGCCAGTTCGGCGTCGACGAGGAGGAAATCGAAGACGCGATCGATCGCATCACCTCCCTGCCGGCTCTGAACCTCGTCGGCTTCCACATCTATTCCGGCACCAACAGCCTGAATGCCGCGGCGATCGCAGAGAATTTCGGCATCTTCATTGCACTGTTCCGCAAATGCGCCGCGCATGCGGGCATCAAGCCGCACAAGCTGATCTTCGGCTCGGGCTTCGGCATACCCTATATCGATGGCGATGCGCCGCTCGACATCGAAGACGTGGCAGCGCGCGTCATGCCCATGATCGACGAGTTGAAGGCCGATCCCACCTTCGCAGACAGCAAGTGCGTACTGGAAATGGGCCGCTGGCTGATCGCGCCGGCCGGTTGGCTTCTGACCGGCGTAATCGCGCAGAAGAAAAGCCGCGGGGTCGAACTGCGCGCGTGCGACGCCGGTTTCAACAACCATCTCGCGGCGTGCGGCATGATGGGCACGATCATCCGCCGCAACTGGAGCTTCACCAACATCTCCAATCCGGATGGCGAGCCCGGAAAATACACGCTCGTTGGGCCGCTTTGCACGACCATCGACCAGCTTGCGACCGACATTGCGCTGCCGGAAATCCGCGTCGGCGACGTCCTCGCAATTTCGAATTCGGGCGCCTACGGGCTGACCGCCAGCCCAACGCGGTTCATCAGCCATCCGGAGCCCGCCGAAATCATCCTGGATGGCGCCCAGATCGTCGACGTGACCGAAAGCTGGCTCAATCATTGGAAAACAGCGGCACCGGAACCGACCGCCGACGCGCGCATGCGAGCCGCCTAGGAGCAAAGCCATGGGGGCACTCTCGCGCATATTCCACTCCGTCGTACGTGAAAAGGCGGAACAGCCGGCGCTGCTTTGCGGCGATCGGACGGTTACCTATGGCGAACTGAATGCGATGGCCAATCGCATCGCTGCCGACATGGCCAGCCGCGGCGTGGTTCATGGCGCGCGCTGCCTGATCTGGGCCGCCAATTCTCCGGAGCTTGCGGCGACGATGCTCGCAGCGGTGCAGCTCGGCGCGATCATAGTTCTCGTCAATGACGAAGCGCCCGCGACCCATTTCGAGCATGCGGCCAATCTCACGGAGCCGGTGATCGCGGTCGTGGCGGCGCAAAATCTCGAAACGGCACGCAACACGATAGACGTTCCAATTGTCGAGCTGGCGCCGCCGGCAGGGAAAGCAGGCCCGCCGCAATCGCTAGCCTTAGTCCATGACCATGAACCGGCGTCGATCTTCTTTACATCGGGCTCGACCGGGCTTCCCAAGGGCGTCGTGCAATCGCACGCCAATCTGCTGGCAGGCTGCCGGATGGTTGCGGAACATCTCGGATTGCGCGCCGATGACCGCATCCTCTGCCCAATCCCCTGGTCGTTCGATTATGGCTATGGCCAGTTTCTTTCGACAATTTTGCTGGGCATTGCGCAAGTGCTGCCTGAAGCGCGAAACTCGTTCGCCATATGCGACGCGATCACGCGGCACCGGCCGACCATTTTCGCAGGCCTCCCTTCGATCTTCGCGCTGCTGATTCGCGGGATATCGCCGATCCGCGAAACCGATCTGGGTTCGCTCAGGCTTGTCACGAACACTGGTGGCAAAATCGCGCCGGCTATTTTCGATGAACTGCGCACGATCTTCGGACACAGCGACATCTCGCTGAACTATGGCATGACCGAGACCTATCGGGGCGCGGGGCTGCCCGTGGCGTTGACTGCCCAGAAGCCCGAATCGGTCGGCTACGCCTATCCGGGCGTTTCGATTGCCATCATTCGCGAGGATGGCACGGAGGCGGCACCCGGCGAGCTCGGAGAAATCGTCCATCGCGGTACCGGTGTGTTCCTGGGCTATTGGGGCAATCCCGAAGCCACCGCAAAGATACGGCGGCCCGATCCACTGTGGACGCAGCATGGCGTGGATCCGCCGATGGCCGTGTTCTCCGGCGACCTGGGCTGGAAGGATGAGGATGGCCTGCTCTACGTGAAAGGCCGGCGCGATCGCCTCATCAAGTCCATGGGGGTTCGCGTCAGCCCCGACGAGATAGAGAGCCTGATCCGCAAGTCCGGCCTCGTACGCGACGTTGCCGTGGTCGGCGTGCCGCATGAGCTGATGGGCGAGATGGTGGTGGCGGCCATCACGGTCGAGGATCAAGCGGAAACCGTGGTCAAGGCGCTGAAGGGCTATGCACGCGACACGATGTCCAATTTCATGCAGCCCCGCGATTACTGTGTCGTCGATACCTTTCCCCTCAATCCCAATGGCAAGCCGGATCTGAATGAAGTGCGAGCGCTCTTCGAAAGGAAGGCAGCGTGAAGCACCAGACGATCTCCCACGGCAATAGCGCGATTCTGGCGCGCATCGTCGAGACGATCCAGGCGTTCTGGACCGGCTTCGTGCAGCCCACGCGATTCGCATTACTGCTGATGATCGCGACCTTTACGGCCGGCGCGCTGGCAATGGGTCTGGCCATCACGCCCTCCACCCTGGCGGGCCGCCTTGGCGATTATATACCCAGCAATTTCGCGGATTCAGACGCGTTTCTCACAGTCCGCATGTTCAGGATGGCGGAAGATAAAACGCCTCCGGACAGCAATCCGAACCTTTATGCGGTCGGAGATTCTCTTCTGGCGCACGCTTTTGCCAGCGAAACCGGGCTGGAAGCAGCCCTTCAAACGACGACTGGGCGAAAATGGCACGCGGCGATGCTGACGACGCCACAGCAGATGGTGCTTGATTCATCAGCGCTGATCGATGTGGCAACCAAGAAGGATCCCGGCATCGTTGTGATGGCATTCGGCGCCGGCCGCCTGACCGCTGACAAGGCAGGCGAACTGCATAGCTACCGATTGGCCCGGCTAGGCTTTCGCTCGAAATGGCAGGACGAGCAGGTCAGGCTCCTGGGCGAGAAGCCACGTCGGGTGACAGGCAATTACGTAATGGACAACCGTAATTTCCTGCTCCGCAATACCGCCGATGCGGTTCGCAATCTTCTATATTTTGGGCCGCCGGTTCGCCGGATCGACGCCTATACCATCGGCATTCACCTGTCTCCCAAGGAGTGGGAAACTTTCCACGATACAGTCCTCTCGGATCTGCGGAATGCCGCCAGCCATCCGAATCCAACGACGATTCGGCTGCTTGAGGATACGGCACGCCGCCTCGAAGCACGTGGCAACAAGCTCATCATCTTCGAACCGCCCATCTCCGACCGCACCTTCACGCGCCAAAGCGATCGCCGCGACTATCAGAATTATCTAAAGCTTGCGGCCCAGCTCACCGCAAGGCTGGGCGGCTATTACTGTTTTCCGTCAGACGTGCATCCTCCGGTTTCGGCGTTCGCGGACTTTCATCACGTTACGGACCCATATTGGCAAGGACGCCTTCGCGTCGCGCTGGCGAAATGCGTCGAGGACGCAACCACGAGCAAGGGGAAGCAATCATGAACATGCGGCGGTGGGTGCCGAAGATCGGGCCGGTTCTTCCCTGGCGCATGGGCCAAATCCTCCAGGGGCTGCTCATGGGCATCCTGCTTGTGGTCAGCGCGCTCGGCTGGCTGACGCGGATCGGACATGTGGCCACGTTCCAATATCAAGCCTTCTAGCGAACAGGCGGTACGGCGGTGATCGAAAATCTGAGCTGGTGGGCATTCCTTGCGCTTGTTCCCGTGGCATACTGGCTGTTGCCCGCACGATTTCGCGCGGGCGCGCTTGCGCTTGCGAGCCTCACCTTTCTGTTCTCGGTATCGCCGATGACAGTCGCGTTCATGCTGGGCCTTGCGCTGCTCGTGTTTTACGGGCTTGAACTATCCCCCATGCCAGCCGCTGCCGGCAACGGGCCGGGACTGTCGATCCTGCCCGAAAAATTTGGCAATGCGCGGCTCTCGACCTGGCTGTTCTTTGCGGTTCTCGCCTATCTGATCTGGTACAAATATACGCCGCAGGTCATGCCGTCGCTGTTCGGCAAGAGCAGCATCGCGCAAATCGCGATCCCGCTCGGGCTCAGCTATTACAGCTTCAAGCTCATGCATTATGCGCTCGAACGCGGCCGGGGAACCTTGCCCCCGCACAATATTCAGGAATTCCTCACCTGGATGTTCCTGATGCCGACCTTCAGCTCAGGCCCGATCGAGCGCTTCGACCATTTTGAAAGCATGCGCGAAACCGAGTTCCGGATGGAGTTCGTGATCGAAGGCCTGACCCGCATCGTGCAGGGGCTGGTCAAGCGGTTCGTCCTGGTCGATCAGCTTGGCAGCGTCCTCCAATATCTCTCCGGATCGGATCTGGTCGGCTTCGCCCACGGCCTCGACGGCCAGCCGGGCATACGGGTCGTGTGGGCCTATCTGTTCCTCGGGCTGGTCAATCTCTACCTGGATTTCTCGGCCTACAGCGACATCGCGATCGGCGCGAGCCGCCTCTTCGGTTTCAAGATCATCGAGAATTTCCGCTATCCGCTGCTGGCCAGCAGCCTGGGCGATTTCTGGAGCCGCTGGCATATATCGCTCACCAGTTGGTGCCGCGCCTATGTCTACATGCCCGTGATCGGCATGACGCGAAGCCCCTATGCCGCAACGATCGCGACCTTCGCGCTCGTCGGGCTCTGGCATGCGGGCTCGACGCTCTGGCTCGCCTGGGGCCTGTGGCATGGCATCGGCCTTTCGCTTGTATTGCGCTGGAGCCGGTTCGCCCAGAAGAAAAAGATCAAATTCTTCAAGACGCAATGGGGTAAGATTGCCGGCTGGGCCTTGACGATGCTCTATGCCTCGCTAGGCGGCGCGTTTGACACCTATTACAACGTCGGCGGCATTGCCGACGCCTTTCATCTGATGGGACGGGCTTTCGGCTTCTGAGCTTTAGGACAGCCTGGCGCAGCCCTGATCTGGATGCGTCAGATAGCCGTCGACGGGCATCCTGGACATTCTTCTCGACCTGTCCGTCATGCCCTGCGGGCATGGCCTTCGGCTCTCCCACCCCGATGCCGGATTACAGACCTCGGGCTCGAACAGGTAATGGCTGGCCATGCGCGTGGCTCACGCAGTCCGCACCGCCGCCAGGCAGCACTGGGTCGGCACCGCAGACCACACCGAATCCGAAATCCCCATAGGCATCGCATGACCCACCGCGGGTCGTACCTGTCCGGGTTTAGTACGCCTGTCGGCGCCCGAAACCCTTCGACAAGCGGGCGTTCGTGGGAGCAGAGTAGCCGGCTGATACCTGCCAATCGTTCATGTGAGTGAACCGGCTTTACGGAGATTTCGGAAAGCCGGAAAATTCAAATCTCAGTTCGCTCGGATAAGGGTCGCAATGGCAGCACTGCGGAAGATCGTGTGAAGTTCGTCATGTTCATAAGCGGTTCGGAGGGAGCTGATCAGCGCATTATCTGCGACTGTACCTCTGCATCGAAGATCTGAGCCCCTGATAGCTCCGGAACGGAAATTTCTTGCCGTTCATCGATTGGAAGACACCGCCTTCGAATTCGCGCAGGCCCGCAGCCCTCGCATAGCCATTGCCCATCCAGACGTTGACCGAGTTCACCAGGCGCTGCCGGCGTTTGGCATAACGTTCAGCCTGCGCGCGAGTCAGCCCCTTCAATGGGCTATAGCCCGGGTCCGATTGGCTCTGGCTAGTCCACCGCAACGGATTGCCGCCCGTGTTTATTCCGGTCGGCCAGCCTTGTTCGCCCTGCCGCTGCGTACCGCCGAGCAGCTTCTGCTGCTTCGCCTGATAATCGCCGGGGCAGGACCAGTTCTTGGGCGTGGTCGCCTTGCCATTGATGTAGATGGTGGGCGGGGGGCAGAAATCATTGCCGACCTGCCCCTGGGTTCCTGTCGTGTGGGTGGTGTTGCCGCCATAGTACTTGTTCGAATGCGCCGCAAAAACTTCCTGCGCGGCGGCGCCACTCGCCATGAGCAGCATCGCGGATGCGGCCGCCAATATCCTGCCGGCCGCGCGAAAGGATGCAGCGTCGGTTGATCGGTTCGACATGGGCAATTCCCTTATCCGTTTCCATCGGCGGAAGGCCGCGGGATATGAAAGGATTTTCGCTCTGGGAGGGACACATTACAAATGCGCAGAAGGCTTAAGCCGTTGGGCCTAGGCCTTCTGAAAGGCTTGGGTCCGGCTGCAGGATTTCCAGCGGGTCAGCGCTTTCGCTTCCGGAAGAACACCACATAAGCGAGAATGACGATGATCAGAGTCCCGAACGCCTTACCCGCCATCTCCGCGAGCATGTTGGACTTGCCGAGCCGGTAGGCGGTGCTGATCTTGGCCATGATCCCGAACCTACCGTCGAGCGCCGCGTCATCGGCAATGGCATTGCGCTGCGCCAAGTCGGGCTGCAACACTGGCGTGGCGACACTGTGATTGAACGCGCGCATATCTCGCAGCGCAGCCTGAAGCTTCGCATCATCGATCGGCGCGGGACTGGGGACGGCGGCAGCCGGCGAAGGCTGGTCGCTTGCTGAATTTGGTGCAGGCGCCTGAAACCAGTGGGGCGCTGGGTCCGCAGCATGTGCGAGACCTGGCCCGATCGCGAGGCAGAGGCCGCACAAGACCAAAGTCTTCGAATATTTCATAGCCGACATTGCCAATGTCCCTTTGATGCAATCGGTGTCGTGATCTTGATCCACGCATTGCCGGCGCAAAATTTGGCTCAGGGCCTAAGACCGGGGAAGCTGCGCCCGCACCTCGATCATCGGTTCGCCAGGCTTACGTGCGCTTGCACGTGGCAAGAACCCATTTGAGGTCGCCGTTGCTCTGACGATCGAAGACCATGCCGTCATGATAATAGCGCGACAGGCTTGGCACGATCGTGGTGCCGCTCAGCGAAACATGGGCCTTATCGACCTTGTAGGTGCCGGAGGCGGACATTTCGTCACTCATGACGGTGCCCTTTGAGCCGTAGCTTCCGTCCGCCGCCAGCTCCAATTCCTTGACGCCGGGGATGCCATCGCAGGCATATTTCCCCACGACACCCTTGCTGCATCCCGCGAGCGCAAAGGCGAGCATGGCGGCGGCCATCAATTTTGGCATTTTCATCTTTTCATCTCCTCTTCGGCGCCGATCAATCCGGATCGATCGCGCCTAGCAAGCCGAGCGCGATGTCATGTGCGTGATTGAGGTCCTCCGGGCCGGTGTCATCATCGCTGGCGTCGGCCTGCTTCAGCGGCTTCACGCCCACGACCAGCAGGGCCTGATTGACAGGCGGCATGAAGGCGCAATAGGCCGGGCTGTTCCGTTTGCCGCGCCCCTGATGGCAGGCGGTGTGTACGCGCGCTTCGCCGCCGCCGGCCAATTGCTTTGTGACCGTCGGATCGGAAAGCATCGTGGCGTCCGCGTGCAGCGAACTTACATGGTCGTTGAATGGTTGTTCAGCCGTCGCGAAATCGACGGGTTGATCGTAGAGCTGGATCTGCACGATCGCCGGTTGCCCGCCTCGCTTGGGATCGTTCAGGACGGCGCGGCACATCATGCCCCAGCTTTCGCCATTGGTCGGCCGCTGGCAGGCCAGCTTTTGCTGGATCGAATAGCCTTGAGGCGCGACGAAATCGCCCTCCACCAGTCGCCGCGCAGTCTTTCCCGAATAGGTGGCGGGGTAAGTCATCGCCGGCGCCGATGTCTGTGCGGCCTGCGCCGCATCTGCACCCGGCTTCGGCTTGCAGGCGCTGACTGTATGTAGCAATGCGGCGGCGGCGCACGCCCTGATCATGATGGAAGCAATCGTCGAGCGCATCTGACATTCCTTTCGTCGGCGCTGGTGACCGGTCGTTACGAGCCAGTTTGTGAGTGAGATGTAACGCGGTCCGAACGGCAGTGAAATCCCGCCTGAAGTCCTAAGACCTATGCCGGGCTTATCCGGCCCGCCCTTTCCGTTTAGGTTCCAGATCATCGGAAAGGCAGAGAAAGTTCCTACCTCAGGCCAGATCGGAGCTTCATCATGTTTAAGCTTGGGTCGATTTTGAAGGTTCGTGGCATGATGGTTGCCGCGTCCACCTCCTTCCTTGCGGTTATTTTGTCGGGGATTGCCCCGAACGTGACTGGCAGCAAGGTGCTTGCGTTCGATTGCCCCGCGGGAACCGAAGAACTCAGCGGACGGTGCATCGACATACCCGAGATGCCGGAAGGGCGTCAGCCTATGCCGCGCCTTCACATCTACAAATGGAAGGTGATGGTCTATTCTCCATCCTCCGCGGTCGCGGCGGTCGCGGGCAGCTTCAATCTTCGCGAAAGCGCAACGGATGCCGCGCTCCTGGCCTGTAATAACCGGTCCGGCGCGGGCGATTGCCGGGTGATTTACGCAGCGCAGGAGCGATGCATCGCCGCCGCGCGAGCCAAAACCGCGGATCACACCATGCGCGTCGCACAGGGCGCCACGCTTGATGCAGCCGCCAGCGAGGCTTCAAAAGCATGTTCGGTCGTCAACCCGGCACATGGCGCGATGCTGTTCCTTTGCCCGAGCGACCCACCTATTGTGAAATCAGTGCAGCTCTGAGGACATGCTCTATCAACTAATAATTGGAGAATGATGATGACAAGATCGCTTCGGTTCACTCATCGTTTCTTGATCGTTTCGGTACTCGCAGGCGCGTCTCTGCCAGCGTCGCTCTATGCGGCGACAAGCCCCAATTTCGATCCGAAAGGGACGTTCTGCTCGTTCGACACAAGCGGCGAGGCCGGCTGGCTCTGCCCTAGCGGCGAGCCCCGGCGCGCCAGCACGCCACGCGGCGACACGAATGATACAGCGGGCAGCGGGCAGCAGGACGTGCTGCAAACCACGCTCTATACGTCATTGGCGCTTTCAACGACGACGCTCAAATGGGGTGCCGCCTGGGGCTACACCACGCGCGCCGAAGCGGACCAGCGCGCGCTCAATGAATGCAGTGAAGTGGCTAAGGATTGCCACGCGGTCACCTATGCCTGGAATGAGTGCGTCTCTCTCGCAACCTCGCCGGGCGGTGCCTATGGTTATGATCATGGCGTCGATCGTGCGTCCGCAGACGCCAATGCGCTCGCGCGATGCAACTCTGTGGGTCGAGGCTGCAGGGTCTTGACGCATCCCTGCTCCTTCGATCCGACTGGAGAATGAACCTCATCCCCGCCCGTTTGGAACAAGGTCGCATGGAGGGGCGTATCGCTGGCGCAAGAGCATCAGAGACCGCTCCGAACGCGCGCCACGCCGTGGGCATAGCCGCCGAACGCACACGCACATTGTTTCGCAACGCGCCGCTCGGCACGACCGCCGCAGCGATGACGTGCTGGATGCTGTCGGCGGCAATGATCGCAATGGGTCGGGTCAGCCTCGTCGCCGGGCTCCTCTGGATCGCGCTGATGTGCGTTTGTCTGGTCGCCCACCTCAAATTATGTCGCAACTTCCGGATGGCTGATCCGGCTGACGAAGCCTACGGCATCTGGTTGCGGCGTTTCATCGCGATATGCGCGTTCGAAGGGCTCGTCTGGGCCTATGGCGGAATCGCCTTGTTCGATCCCTCGAACTTTCTGCAGGAACTGATCGTACTGCTGGTCTTTTCGGCAGTCGCGTCTGGCGCGGTCTCAGTCTTCGGCGCCAATATCTGGGCCTACTCGCTGTTCTTCTTTCCGATCATCCTGCCGCATCTCGCGTTCGCGATCTTCTACCCCTTCCCCATGCATTGGCTGCTGGCCGTGCTGATCGTCCTGTATCTCGCCGCGATGACATCGATCGCGCACAACATAAACGCGCAGGCGGTCGAAAGCCTGTCGGTGCAATTCGACAATCTCGAGCTTGCCGCGCAGCTTCGCGTGGAAAAGGAGCGGGCGGAGGAAGCCAATATCGCCAAGTCGCGCTTCCTCGCTTCCGCGAGCCACGACCTACGCCAGCCATTGCACGCGCTGAGCCTTTTCGTCGGCGCGCTCGACGGCCGGCCGCTAGATGCGGAAAGCCGCGACATCGTCGGCAACATCGCGGAATCGGTCGCCGCGATGGACATGCTATTCGCCTCGCTGCTCGACATATCGAAGCTCGATGCGGGCGTTGTCACCGTCGATATCCAACAAGTCGAATTGAGCCGCATGATCGAGCGCATCTGCCGCGATTTCGAAGGCGAAGCCAAGATGAAGGGCGTGATGCTCCGCCGCAACCATCCGCCTTCGGTCATGATCGAGTCCGATCCGGTGCTGGTCGAACGTATCTTGCGTAACCTCATATCCAACGCGGTTCGCTACACCGATCAGGGCCGCGTTGTGGTCGTCGCCCGGATCGAGCGCGAAACGCGCCGGGTGCGCGTCGAGATTTGGGATACCGGCAAAGGTATTCCCGAGGCAGAAGCGGTCAACATCTTTCGTGAATTCTATCAGCTCGGAAATCCGGAGCGCGATCGTGCCAAGGGGCTCGGCCTGGGTCTCGCGATCGTCAAGCGCATGGCCACGCTGATCGATTGCCCGATCTCGGTCACGTCCAAACTCGGCAAGGGCAGCGTGTTCAAGGTCAGTTTCCCGCTCGGCGATCAGCAACTGCCCGATGCGGAGATCGCAACGCCGGCCGTTCAAGGCAATATCGACGCCTGCCTGATCCTCGTGATCGACGACGAGCAGGCCATTCGTGAGGGAACGTCGCGGCTGCTGCAATCCTGGGGGCATTCGGTGGTAACCGCCGGATCGGGTGCCCAAATGCTGGCGCAGATTGCCGAGCGGCGTGATCAACCCGATTTGATCATCTGCGACTATCGTCTGCGCGACGAAGAAACTGGCACCGCCGTTATCGAACTGCTGAGATCGGAGTTCAATGACGATGAGTTGCCGGCGATCCTTGTCAGCGGCGACACCGATCCCGCCCGGCTCGCCGAGATCGAGGAAAGCGGCATATTGCTTCTCTCCAAACCCGTGGCACCTGCAAGGTTGCGTACCGCGATCGGAAGCCTGCTCCGTGCAAAAGCAGCACGCTAGCTTATCCCCGCTGTGGCAGCAGCCCGCGCCGCTTGGGTACGATTGACGACATTGAGCACGCGAAAGATGGTCGTGACATGCGCCTTCACGGTTTTGTCCGAGATATCGAGATCGCGGGCGATCTCCTTGTTCGAACGGCCCCGGCACAGAAGTTCAAGCACGGCGATCTGCCGCTCCGTCAGTTGCGCGACCGCGCTCGGCTGGTCGCCGTCGGGCGTCTGCGGAGGCGGTTCGGTTGCCGCCCGCGCCATGAAGGGCGGTACATAAATCTCGCCAGCAAGCACGAAACGGACAGCCGCCAGCAACGTCTGCGGAGCGGCGGACTTTGCCGCATAGCCAAGCGCGCCCGCGGCAAGCGCCTGGCGCACGTCCTCCGGGGATTCAGATGACGATAAAACCATCACCGGAATTTGCGGCGCGCTGCGATTGAACAAGCTGATCGCCTCCATCCCCGTCAGCTCGGGCATCATCAGATCGAGGAGGATCAGGTCAATGTCGGGCTGCTCCGACGCGACGCCGATGCCTTCCTTCGCGCTCGATGCCTGCACGGCGATCGTGCCCGGCTCCAGTTGTTGCAGCAGCGCCGCCAACCCCGCGCGAACGACAGGATGATCGTCGACGATCAGGATCTTCATGCTCGCCCCCATGCGCCCGCTATCGACCTCACATAAGCGGTCTTAAATCACCGGTCCAATTCGCGCCAACCTCAATCCCCATAGACACGGGCCCATGCGCCGCGATGACGGCAGCGCTGGAAGGTGAAAAATACGTGGCGCGGAAAAGGGTTATCGTCGCGGCCAGTGCAATCCTTATCTTGGTTGCCGCTGGAGCCAGACGCGGCCCACGGAACGAAGCGGTCGTCCAATCGCCACGCTGATGACGATGCCTCAGCGGGCGAGCTTTGTCGGAAATCCCCCTATCCGTGGTTGCCGCCTCGAACGTGCGGCCTCGACCTCGCCGGTGGGGCCACCCTGCTGGATACCGCCTTCGCCCCCTCAAGGTGCCACGGAGCCGTCCCCAATTGCCCCGTTGCGATCCAGATATCGCGACCGCGAAACCGATAGGTGCCGGCGTCGGCATAGCCACTGGTCGCTTTGAGCAGCCAGCTGCCATTGCTCGCGGCAAATTTTCCTTCGTGCGGCGGCACGCCATCCCGCGCTTCGCTGTGGAACTTGTAGGTTCCGTTCCGGCGAATCTCCCACACCCAGGGTCCGCCTTTAAACGGGAGCTTCCAGACCCCGACTGTTCTTGGGTCCACGCCAACGGGCTTCTTCGTACAGGGTCGCATGGCGTTTTGAGCAATGAAACAAGGATCGACCCGGGGAACCCAACGATTGGTAACGCCCGCATTGCCATGGGCATGGGCATGGGGACAAAAGGAGGCAAGGCCGCCGGGGGCGTCGTAGCAATCGGTGATCCCATTATAAACCGGGCCGTAATCCGGCGTCGGATCTTCATGATAGGGGATGAAGTCATCTGCCCATGCCCGACTATCCGGAGCGGTTGCGCCGAATAGAACGATCATGGCAGCACAGGCGAAGCGCACCGCCCCCTTAAATTTGATGATCATGGCCGCCATGCTCATCTTATCCTCCACGCAGTGCACTTCGCAATCCGGCGTGGCGTTACTGCACCATCCCTCCGGCTGGCCGGTACCATAACGCCTCCCCAGGCGTCAGAAAAGCGGGGATGGTGGCATCGAAATGAATCGCCCTGATGCAAGGAATGCGAACGGCCTTCACAGGCAGAGCTACTGTTCTCACATGTTGATGCTAGGTTACGCGTGGCCGTTGGACTGCGAGTCGTGGCACGCAAGGAACACGCGATGATAAAAGGATTGCTATCGGTAGCGGCGGGGTTGCTCCTGATCATGCCTGCAGGAGCGCAACCATCAGCGACAGTCGCCCGGACATTTGGCATTGACGGCATGAGTTGCGCCTTCTGGCTTTCGGGGCCCATGCAAGCGCGGGATGGAAATGCCTGGATCCTGGGCTATTGGGCGGCCAGCAATCGGCTCAATGCGAAGAACCATCATGTTGGCGCGCAAACCAACACCGATGCGATATTCAAGGCAGTACAAGATGCTTGCCAGGCGGGGCTCGCGCTATCTTTGCAGGACGCGACTGCCGACACTTACGTTCGATTCGAGCGCGACGGAAAATGAAGTCGCCGCCATTTCTCGCAACGCATCGACGGCGGCCTTCATGCCGCATGATTGTGGTGCGCCGCTCAAAGTTTCGAGCAGGCGGCTGGCCGGCGAAGCGACGAAAATAGGCCGCCTCGATCGGCACTCCATGTTATGAAGAGAGCAGGTTTCCGTTTTCCGGGGCGGGACGACGCGATGACAGACAGATTTATGCGGCTGACTTTAGTGGCGCTGTTCTGCGGTGCGGCGATGGGCACAGCTCAGGCGCAGGAAGTGTTCAGCTCCGGCGAGCACAGCAGTAATCGGACCGGAACCCAAGGCGTGGTGGGAAATCCCAACTGCGCGCCTCCAGTGGAGATCATCAATGGCCGACGGATAACGCCGCTGAATTGGTCATGCGATTCCAGCGGCTATTGGGCTAGCCGAGCACCAAATATCAAGGTTCCGTCCGGGGCGCCACACCCGGGCCCAGCTTATGAGCCGGGCGCCGGCGATCCCTGCCGGCCGTACGGGCCGGGCGGCTACAACTGGCTCGCCAATCCGGTGGGAACGCGCCTGCCGCCGGGGTGCGTGCGACCCGCCCGCAGAAACTTCACCGTTGCCAAGAGGGATTCCCACTATGAATCCCTGTCATCGGGCAGTCATCTCGCGTTGCCCGTGGGCCCACCCGGCAGCTACATCGAGCGGGACAGCAGGCCAGGGGACTATATCGTCCCTCCTCAAGGTGCGCCGGGGAGCTATCTCCAGCAGGACGGCCGGCCCGGCAGCTATCTCGATTCCACCGCCGAAAGCGATCCAGGCGGAAGCAATGGCCTGACACACACCAACCCGCGCGGAGCTGCGACGCGATCTTCCGGCACCGATCAGAAGGCCAATAAGCAACCGGTCCGCCGAAATATGGCGGCCATGCAGGGCGAATCCTTCGCTGCTGGCAGCCAATCTTATCGCCAGGATACCGGCGCCATGCAGATCGGTCTCTCGGATGGCCGACCCCGGCAAAAGCCGGTGAAAGCGACCCGCGCGAAAAATATGCCGAAAAAGAGCAACAACACGGCTGCCACCGCCGCAAATGCCCGGGCTGCCAGGACCGTGAACGGGATCATCAATCTTTTTAGGAACGGGCCGTAGCGCCCGATTTATCCCAAGGGAGATTCACGGAAGGACGCGTCGCAATCGGCAACATATTGCGCCGACCAAGCTCCACCGCCCAGCATTGGCGCACCGTTCGCACTGTAATCATTGTCCCAGCGATAGGACATTAGAATGAAGCGCCCGGCCGCCCAGGCCACTACCCCTTTTTCGGTGATCTCCAATCCTTCAATTGGATCATCGAGGTTGTATAGTGCTTCATGCAGCGCTGCCGCCAGCATCTCGGCACGCTGGTATTTCGGCGCCTTCATGGCTCATCCTCCGCTCATCATTCACAAGTTGCGCCATTACCAGGAGACACCTGATTATTGGTGCGAGTTACCCTACATGCGATTTTCCTGGGCCGATGCAGCTTTCCATCATTGAATTAAACGCATTGCGTTACGCATTGAACAATAACACCATGCCCAATTGGCCGAGAAACGATAGCAACCGTCGACGAATCAATGGTCAGGGAGACTTGGAAGCGCTTATTGCCAAACACAAGGGCCAGCAACGGCCGGTAATTCACCCACCGCTGGCGCTTGCACGTGGACAATCTCCACGAATCCATATTTCGCTTGCCACCGCGGACCGGTGATAACAATCGCCCGCATCCGGCGAATTATGGGGGAACATATGAGGGCTCTATTCACCGTTCAGTTAAATAATTGACGTTTTTCAGATATTTACCGAGAAATCCTGGGCCGAGCCGGAATCGAATTGATGGCATAGCCAGTTGATACGGCATAATTCTGACTGAAATTTCGGCCGTTCCATCAATCGATCCATCAGAATATAATTCAGGATGGATTCAATCCCCAAAGCAGGAATCTATGTCGCTTCGGCTCCCGATTCGGGCGCAGCATATCCAACTGTTTGGAAGACGACATAGCCACCTTGGCCGGCCGGCGTGGATGACGGAAACCGCTGACAGAGGCGCCGTTTCCGGCCTCCGTTTCGCTTGTTGAGAGCTGCCATTCATTCAGCAGTCCGCCGACGACGGCAGTTGGACCGGGTACTGAAAGGCGACTTTCCGGATGAGAATCGTGAATAGCTGCCACCCTGCCCAACTCGAGTCTTTCCGTCGTCCCACATTCGGCATGACTGGCGGTGCCGATTGGCGGAGTTGGAGCAGAATGCTTCTGATTGTCTGGACTATCGAATTGCGCAAACATGCGCGTAACGTTGGGCCAAAGGGACAGGACGAACCAACGAGCATGGCGGGTCTTGCGTTTACCCTTGGTCGCTACGCTTGCCAGGTTCACATGGTCGTGCTCTCCACCCCAGGAGGAATCGACAGATGCTGCTCCCTCGGGAGCCGCCTCATCGGTTGTGCAAAACCACCCGATCGTCACTCCTCGTGTTACACCTCCGAGTGAAGTTGCCCTTGAGGATTCGGGCGGCACCTTCACCGTGCCTGTCGTCATCAATGATGCTATCAAGCTTGGCTTCGTTATCGACAGCGGGGCATCGGATGTCCAGATCCCGGCTGACGTGGTGGCGACCATGGTGCGATCGGGCACACTCGATCGGTCCGATTTTCTCGGTCAACGTACGTACCGGCTTGCCGATGGGTCTACGCTGCCGTCTTACATTTCCCGCATCCGTAGTCCGCGCGTCGGTGACGTAGTCGTACTCAATGTCACCGGATTGATCGCCTCGGCTGATGGTGAACTGTTGTTGGGCCAGAGCTTTCTCTCGCACCTTTCATCGTGGTCGATTGATAATGGACGACAAATGCTGGCGCTGGGCGCAGTCAAACCCGGTGGTGATGCGGTTCCACGAATGGCCGGTGTCGGCGCAACCAGACGCTTCCAGTAGTGGCAGCGACCGGCAGCAACGTCCCATCTCCCGTCGCCAACTGCTCGACCAGACTGAAGCGCACCTCAAAGGATTGCTTGGTTTTTCGCCTCCGGGGCGCTAGCTGCCGGCGACCGCAGCTTCGCCAGCGTGGTGAGCAGCGCCACGATTGCGCCCATGCCCCCTGCAAAGATCAGCGGCGTCTTCTCGTTGATCTCTCCGATCTGCTTGTGGTCGAGCAGGCCGAGCTTGAACCCGAGGAAGATGGCAGAATAAAAGAGGGGCAGAGCAATTAGAAGCGCGCTGATGCCGAACACTGCAAGGGACTGGATGGCCTGTACATCCGTCGCGCGGGAGGTGATTCGCTGCAGCTGCAGCACCAAGGTGTAGCCGACAAACGCCACGAAGAGGTTGAAGCCCGCCTGCATCCATATGTTCAGAAATTGATCGCTCTGGACGTAGTTGATAAACGTCAGAGGACCGATCACAGCCAGGAGAAGCAGGTATAACGTGGTCCGCCAAGCTTCGGAAGGCCTGCCATTCCAGAGGGCGGCAAGTACTGCTGCCGCTACCACAATTGGGTATCCGGAGATAAACCAGTCGCCAACTCTGTCGTAATCGACCACGAGGGGCCAGTTGACGTCCGACTCGGTCCACTCTGGCGCGTCGCCGGCGATAAAATAGCTGCGAAGCAGCAGAACGCCCAACAAGTTCATCCACCAGACCATTTTGTACGTGACGAACGACGCTCCAGCCGCGATGAGCTTGGTAACCACCCCCCGCATACAGTCCCCCGCGTTGCATGCCTTTGACTTGGGTAGCATGCTGTTCCGGATGCTTCTGGAAAGATCTTCGTGTCGCATAGCGGGATCAGGCTGGGGTTGAAAGCCACAAGTGTGCCTGCGGGACCGCGCCACGCTCACGCATGAAAGGTCGTCTGGCTTCGAGGCAGCTTAACGTCGCTAAACGACTAGGAAGGGTCTCAGCCGCGGTGCGAGAGGGGTAAGCGCAACGGCAGACTCCGACATCGTGGAGAAAGCTTACGCCGCCCGACGAATGGCCGCCATTGGCGTAGCCGGACGTTCCAGCAGGGACAGCGACCGGCAGAAATGTCCCAAACGCCGAGTAGTGGCTCCCCGCCAGGGACGGGGGGCCATTGATTCAAATCTCGGCGTTTTCGGCGAGAGCAAGCGCGTCTTCAACGTCTATCCCGAGATAGCGCACGGTATTCTCGATCTTGCTATGACCGAGCAGGATCTGAACGGCTCGAAGGTTGCCGGTGGCTCGGTAGATGATCGACGCCTTCGTTCGGCGCAGGGAATGTGTGCCATACTCGCTTTGCATCAGGCCGACTCCCGTTACCCATTCATCGACCAGTCGAGCATACTGTCGGGTGCTGAGATGTCCGTTATGATCAACCCGGCTTGGAAAAACGTAGTCGTCCACCGTGCCACCCCGCCGGTCAAGCCAGGCCAGCAGGCTGGCCCGAGCGTCTGGAAGCAGTTCGAACTGAACTGGCCGACCTGTTTTCTGCTGCATGACTATCGCGCGTGTTCGAATTTGCCCGCCGCTGACAAGGTCGCCTATCTTCATCTGCACCAAGTCGCAGCCTCGGAGTTTGCTGTCGATCGCCAGATCGAACAACGCCCGATCTCGCAACCGGCGGCGCTGATTAAGGTAGAACCGGATTTCCCATATTTGCTTCGGTTTCAGCGCTCGCTTTGCTCCGACGGTTCTTCCGGCATTCCAGACTTGACGCTTGGTGGCGGTGGGCTCGGTTTCAGACATCTCCATGATCGTTCTCCAATGGCCAGTGTGGCCATCGGAAGAACGCTTTCGCGTATGACGGTCTGGTGTCCCCGCGAGGCCTATGCCGACCAGAGTCGGCCATTCCTGCGCCACGGCCCGAACGGCGGCTCCTGACAGAAGCCGCCGTTCGCGCTTATCGAAGCTAAGCAAGTCGCGCCGGTTTCCGCTTTGGCGATGCGCTAGGATCGCGACGACTTCGTGACGGTCGAATGTCAAGTCTTCGCTCAGACCAAGGCCACCCCATCTTGGATCGTCACGTCACAATCGTTGATCCTCTGCGCGTGGCAGTTGCTATCAGATACCCCACCATTGCCGGAGCGTCAGTTTCGACGGGGCAAGGTCCTTTCCCCGGTCGCGCACGCCTGCGGGTACCTCGCCGCCTAGGCGGGTTAGAATCGAGGGCGCGGAATAGCCGACCGCAAATGCCTCGATAGGGGCGCCGGGGCTCACCAGCCAGCACGCCAGCAGACCAAGAAGGCCCAGGATCACGAAGCTTGCCCAGAAGAAGCCGCTGCCGAGATAGTTCGGTGCGCCTTGCATCCTGAGTGCGACGAGTTTCAGAATGTCGGGCATGACGCCCCCCAAAAAACCCAATGCGACTGTCTGCCACAGCATTTCATGTCTCCGTCAGGTGAGGTGTTTGGCCGGATCTCCAACAACAAGGTTCGCATTTCCGCTCAGGCTATAGAGTATCCCGAACGGATTTTGCCGCGACCGAAGCATCTCCCACCGCGCGATATGAAGCGCCTGTCCGACCGTCATTTGTCCCGGGAGAATCGAATCGTAGAATATGCTTGAGAATTCCGCGGCGAACGTGTCGGGTACCACAGTTTGGCTCGTGATGAGAGCTCGGTTGAAGGATAGCGGAAAGAGCTGCTCGAAACTCCCAAAGTCCCCGGCCTCGCCGACTCCTGTTTCGCAAGCGTTCAAAAAGACGAGAGGGCCGCTCGCGATAGCCTCGCCTTCGATCGAAGGATTGCGGGCGTATCGCTTGAAATTGCGTCCGATCTCGCCGGTGCGGACGGTCATCACCGCTCCGTTCACGGCCTTCAACGAAATCTCATAGTCGCCGCCATCGCTGGTGCGGCCGCAGTGGCAGCTGAAGTGCTGCACCTGATCCTCCGGGTCTCGGGACGATCCGTCGAGGCGAAGATCGGTGCATCTAATATGTCCGGCGAGATCGGACGCAAACGCCTGAAGCGCGGCTTCCTCTCTATCCTGCTGATCCTCTGGCCTGTCTTTTCCGAAGCCGATTCCTCTCCACACGCTTTGCCATGAGGAGGCGATGCGACCGGCCATCGACAGCCGGGGCACGGCGAACGGCCACGGCCCGTCCAGATCGATCACGTCCGGCCGTTCGGCGAAGAAGCTCGCTTCATCTTTTGCGCCCTTTAGATCGCAATGGTAGAACAGCTTGACGGGGAGCCGCGAACGTGCCGCGAGCAGATCGGCCTGATCTATCCTCCCGACCTCGCGCGGCTGCGGCTCAGGCGCAAGACCGGCGGCTTCTCCATCGGACAGGGCCTCCTGTGGTCTGATCCTGTGGATCGTACCCACCATTCCGGCGAACTGCCGCGCTCTCCTGTGCATGAGCGCCTCTTGTTCCTCCGGCAATATTTCCGTCTTACGCTCTTCTGATCCTTCGATGTCGAACATCGGGACGATCTCGAGCGGCACGAACAGATCGGGCGCATCGATGATGATTGGGATCGAACGATTCTTTGGATCGAAACTGCTCACTTGCTTGCTGAAGGCCTTCCGAAACTCCCGGATGACGTCGAGCTCTCGTTCTCCGGCCAATTTCCAGAGATATTCCGAACCGAGCCGATCGATATGGTCAAAGAATCGCAGCGCGTTTTTGGGGTTGGAATAGGGATTGGCGGAGCCCAGCTTCCGCCTCGCGGCGACGATCTCCCCGAAATATTTCCGCCGGAAGTTGGCAATCTCCGCCGATGTCGCGAGAGATGAGAACGTCAGAGGCTCTTCCCGACCAGGAAAACGCATGCTTACCCGATAAAACTCGTCGGACCTGATCCGGATGTAGACCCAATCCGTCATGCGGCCTGCCCGCACCGTCGCGTCGAAGCCCCTTCAGCCACTTGCGGATCACGCATCGTCGCGCGCACGATCGGCGAGATCCATCACCTGGATGAGTTGGTTCTTCTGAAAGATCTGCAGCCTGACGTCGGGATTTTCGCGCAGGACAAGCGGAACGGAGAGAATATATTCCTTGGAGTTGGCGGATTTGGGTACCTCGGCCTGAAGTCTCGCGGCCCCGGCTTCCTGAAAGCCAACCCGCAGCTCTACGCTGAATTCGACCCACTCCGCGTCCAGGCCCTCCAGGATGCGGATTTGCGCGATCGTCCCGAACTTCGGTCGCGCTTGCAGGAACCGGAAGGAAACGATCGTCTCGTCCGATCGGGCGGAAGCGTCGATCAGCTGGGCCACGACCCAGCCCGAATATCGTGTGAGCGACGGCGGCGCGAGCGCGCCCTTGATCGTGGCAAGCACGCGCTGCTCGATGCCGTATAGATCGCTGGTAGATTCGCCCGACGAGATGCTTCTCCCGATCGGCGCGCTAAAGCTCTGTCGGACTTCAAGTAACCGCTGCGCGTGAAGCGATGCCTGGCTTCTCGCGCAGAAATCCAGAAGGGGCGAGCCGGCAAGCGCCGGCGGATACGGCGCGGGTGGCATTGGCCATTTGAGCACGATCTCTGCGGCATCGTCGGCGGTCCTTTCGCCGGTTTTGGCGAGCGCCTCCAGATCGAACAGCGTCTGCACGGCCAGCCGCTTGAGCGCGCGAAAGCCCGACGCCCCGACGATCGTGCAGAGCTGGGCCTGAGCGACCAGTTCGACGGCTTGGGCAAGCGAGATCGGCGTTTCGACGGCGAGCAGGACCCGGTTGGCCATCGCCAAAGCGTCCACTTCCGAGATCTCACCCGACTGGAGCCAGGATTTTGTCTTACGGTCGATGCCGTATAGCTGTTCGAGCGGCGGACTATATTCGACCTTATCCCCTAGGTTTTTTTCATCCGCGAGGGATGCGCTCGGGTTGTCGTTGCCGGCGGCCACAGATTTTTTGTCCCATGTCGCGCGCCAACGTCGCAACGCCAGAACCTCCAGCGGCCGATGAACGCCGATGACGACCGCTGCTGCGGTCGCAAGCACGGCGGTTGCGACGCCAGGAGTAGCCAGAAGGATGAGCGGCGCAAGAATGTAGCTGAGCAGCAGCGCGACGAGAATCTGAAGCGCCGCCTCCAGATAGTCCAACGGGCGAAGCGCGTTCATGGCCGCACGGCTGATCAACGCGTAGATCGACCAGAGATAGGCGGCGGCGAAGGCAATCGTGTAGAATTTCGCGATCGAGGCCTGAAAGTCGGAGGTCTGCGGCGCCGGTACAACGCCGATGAACAGGATGTTCACTTGGTTCAGCAACTCGGGTCGTTTGCTGAGCATGATGATGCTGGCGATGCACGCGCCGGTCAGCACCGCATAGAGCAGCAGTGCGACCGCCTCGGAAAAGCGGATCCATAAAACCCGGGGCCAACCCGAGCTCGGCGGCTCCAAAAGCCCATAGCGATAGGCCGCATATTCGCCAAAGAAGGTTGCACTCAGTCGCGACGCGGCCTCAAGCATGCTCTGGAGCTTCGCGCGACGTTGATTGCCCGCCTGGATGTTCGCGGAAATCAGGGCGAGGGGCACCAAAACGGCCACCATCCAGATGACGGGTTGCTCCAAAAGCATGATTTGCCCCCGCGTAAATCTAAGAAGCTGGATACCTCACCACATCGCCAAGACATAGATGACTTGTCGCCCCATATAAAGTGAGCGTCGACGGCACGGATTGATCTTTGCGCCCGAGGCTTCGGTGGCGGCTACGCGGATGAAGTGCCTGTAGCCGTGGACGACCGTGATAGATTCCCGGCATTCGCTTCGGCAGTGACTTTGGCGAAGCTGACCTTCTGCGCTCGCACTCGAGACGTTCCCCTCCGCAGACGTACGGCGGGCAAACTATGTGAGTCCGTTTTGACAATAGCGGTCATTCGGTAACGCCAGCGACGATGGAAGCAAAGTCCCAAGCGCCGCGACGTTGGCTCCTCGCCAGCAGCGAAGAGCCAAATGTTCAAATTTCGGTGTTCTCGGCGAGGGCAAGTGCGTCTTCCACATCGATCCCGAGATAGCGCACCGTATTCTCGATCTTGCTATGACCGAGAAGGATCTGGACGGCACGAAGGTTGCCGGTCGCCCTATAGATGATCGATGCCTTTGTTCGGCGAAGTGAGTGCGTGCCATACTCGCTTCGCATCAGACCGACCCCTGTCACCCATTCATCGACGAGCCGGGCATACTGGCGGGTGCTGAGATGCCCATTATGATCAACCCTGCTGGGAAAGACATAGTCGTCCACCGTGCCGCCCCGCCGCTCAAGCCAAGCCAGCAGGCTGGCCCGCGCGTCTGGAAGCAGTTCGAACTGAAAAGGCCGACCTGTTTTCTGCTGCATCACAATCGCACGCGTTCGAATCTGTCCGCCGCTGACAAGGTCGCCGATCTTCATCTGCACCAGGTCGCAGCCCCTGAGTTTGCTGTCGATCGCCAGGTCGAACAGCGCCCGATCTCGCAAGCGGCGGCCCTGATTGAGGTAAAATCGGATCTCCCATATTTGCTTCGGTTTCAAGGCGCGCTTCGCGCCGACGGTCCTTCCAGCATTCCAGACCTGGCGCTTGGTGGCGGTGGGTTCGGTTTCACGCATCTCCATGATCATTCTCCGATGGCCAGAGTGGCCGTCTGAAGAACGTTTTGGCCCTGATGAGCAGGAATGCTCCGAGGCACCTGCCGACCCAATAGCAGTCGTTTATAGTGAGGGCGCGAAGCATCAGCTATACTTGATGATCTGCCAAATAGTATAATCAGCACGATGGAATTGCCGCCATCGCTGGCTCGTTGCGGATCGCGTGCTCGAGTGGGCGCGAATCGGTGCCTCCTATCCCGAAGACGCCAACTGAACTGGTGTCACCCAGTGGTAGCTCGTCCCTTCACAAACTCGGCCGTCGCTCCGCTCTCGTTCGAACGATGATCGGCCTACTTCATGGGGCTACACACCGATTTTACGTGGAGTCGCGATCCATTCGAGTTCAGCCTGGCGTTCCCGCGTGGGGTCGAGCTGCTGCATCAGCACAAGGAGGCGCAGATAGAGATTGAGGTGCGACAGACCTTGCTGATTGAACAATTCCGGCCGCTGGACACCTGAGAGGACTCCCTGTGGGTCGCGGTTCAGATCGAAACTGTTCGATGCAACCGCGACCGCGCGGACGAGATTGTTGGCGATCATCGCTTTGCCATAGGGACCCGAAATCGCCGAATGCATTTCATGCGTGGCCCAGCCGCGCTCGATGGCCTCGGATGCGAACCGGTCGGCGCGCAGCTCGGGATTATGAATCCGTGTACTGGGCTGTCCGACATCGGCCGGCATGAAGCGCTGCGGCGTGTCATAGCTGCCGCGATCACCATAATGGAGATGACCGAGTTCGTGCAGGAGTACTACGGCGAGAACCAGGGCACGGTCGAAGCTGTTGTGCTGCTGCACGGCAAGCGAGCCTGACATAGCAAAGCCGTCGAACAGCGCGTCCAGGCCGTCGGCGTCGATGAAGATGGCATGTTCGCCATCGGGCACAAAGGCGGTCTCCACCTGTCCAAGACCGCTGCCGTCGATGAGGAACACCGGAATGGCATCGGCATTTCGTATTACCAGCGTGTCGTCGAAGAATTTGCCCGGCACCGCTTCAGTACGAAATGCCGGGCTCTCGGAATTCGCCTCGAAGTGCAACGCCGGATAGAGGCCGCTCTGCGGCCATGTCGGCCGCAGACGGAGCCGCTCGCTCGGCGGCAACAGGAAATCGACCAGCACGATCGCCTGCTCGGCAAGGTCGCGGTCGCGCACCGTCTGAGCAAGCCCGTATTGGGCGGGCAGATCGTCGTCGGTGCTCGGCGAACTGCTGCAGGCGCTCAACAGCAAAAGGCAGGCGATCACGAGACGCGCGGCGCGCTGCTCGAGGCGCGCAATGCTCACCGTTGGAACGAGAAATTGAACGTCATGGGGCCGTTGGTGCGAGCCTTTTCGAAAGCATTGAGCAGGTCGCTCGAACTTTCGGAGGGCGCTATCATATTGTTGACCGAGAGGATTCGCCATTCGAGGTTCGGGTGTGACAGCCCGATATCGCGGAACAGGCTTGGGTCGCGCATGGCGTTGGCGCCGAAACTGTCGAGCATCCGGTGCGCCTGAAGATTCCAGGATAGCTGCGACAAGGCAATCGCGACATTGCCCGCAGCGAGCATGCCCGGGCCCTTGTGGACCGCGAGCGCGGTGCGGATCGCTGCTGCGGCAAAGGCGTCGGCCTTCACTTCGCACGCCTTCTGCTCAGTCGGCGTCAGGTTCAGTGCGGTATTGCCGTTCGACGGGGCTCCGCTTGTCATCCCGCACGGCGTGCGGCCCTGGGCGACGTGTCCGGCTTCGTGCAGCAGCATATAGGCAATCAATGCCGGTTCATCGATATCGAGTCTGCCGGCGCCGCTTCCGGTCGCGGTTGCCAACCAAGTCCGCAGTCCGGCCACCGTCATCAGCACGCAGCCGCATTCCGCGTAGGTTCCGATCACTTCGCGCGATGCCATGCCGTCGCCGGTGACCGTATACAACGGAACACCGTTTCGAGGGCCAAGCCAGCCCTTGGACAAGTGGACATGCGCTCCGGGGCCCAGGATGTTCTGCGCCAAGGTGATGGCGGACGCGGCGACCGGATGCTCGCCCGGTGCTTCGGTCAGGCCGAAGGCATCCAGGCCCGGCAGTTCTGACGCCGGCTGTTTGCAACTGGCTAGGAGCAGCCCGGCTGCGGCGATGGACGCTCTAAGGCGAGGCATCACCGCGCCATTTTGAGGGCAAGATCGTCGAGCACCGCCTGCGCCTCATCGGCGGATTTGGCGTCGATCACGGCCTTGCGCGACTGGACGATCGTGTCGCGCAGCGCGTCTGCATGCTTGAAGGATTCGTCTGCCTTGGCGGTCGCGAGGCTACTGAAGGCGGTCAGCACGGCGGCCGCCGCGGCGAGCAGACCGATCGTCCGCGCGGTTGACGTTGGCAGACCACCGGTGTCGACCGACCCCGTCGGTGCCGGCAACGGCCTGCCCAGGAAACCGATGATCAGCGTGATGGCTGCTGTCGCTGCAAAGCTCAGCCATGCCCCTATGGTTCCGGCGAGCTTGAGATGGCTGCCGGCGATGTTGACACCGAGCATGCGCTCGCGGGCGCCGGCAAAGGCCTTGGCGATCTTGTCAGCGGGGAGCTGCAGATTGCCTTCGAAGGCGCTGCCGAGCCCGAGGACTGCGGGCGCAGGTCGCTGCCCGACATGGAAGAAAACGACCGCAACGACCCAAGCGACAAGAAGGCCGAAAAGAAGGATACCAACGACGCGCCAGACTTTCATGTGCTACCTCCTTTAGACCGTGGCCGAGCGAGCCTTGCCTAGTGGTCCGATTCTGACATTCGATACCGCTTGAGGCCAAGTCGCGCTCGAATGTCCGAATCTTTTCGGACCACTAGAAGCTTATGATTCTAGTGGATTTTACGATTTTGACATTTGCAGATCCATCCCAACCGCCAGGGGATGCAAATGTCAAAATCACTCCACTAGAATATCACGCCAAAGCTCAGCTCGAGCGAATCCTCATCGGTGTATGTCTTGAATTCCTCGCCGCGCTTGTAGGTGAGCCCGAAGTCGATCGCGGTCGCATCGACCAGCCACCAGCGATATTTGAGCGAGGCCTCGATCCGCTTCACGTCGGGAGCCTTGCCAGTCACGGTTGGCAAATAGCGGTACCGCAAGGAGCTGACGATCCCGTTCTTCTCGAGTAGCGGCGGCGCGAGATCGATGCCGACGACGAACCCGGCCGAGAGAAAATCGCCGTGGTCGGCAAAATCGGCACGGCCGACCATGAAGACATGGCTGTAGTCCAGCTCACCGGCGACCACGCATTGGGTGCGAAAGGCGATAGAGCCGATCGCGATCGTCTTGAGCGCGCCGAAGCTACAAAGGCCAAGGTCGAGGGGCTTGCGCCAGCCGGGTGTAACGAGGATGCCGCCAACGCCGCGGCGCGAGTCTTTCACATAGTCCGACACGAAGCTGAGCTGCCCACCGATCATCACCGGAATGCCGCGGAGCGGCAGGTCGTCGGTCTTGATGCCGAGGGCGAGACCGTTGGTGTCCTTGTCGTCGCGGCGCTCGCCGGCCTTGAGCTCGGCAGCCGGCTTCGTCCGGTTTCGCGAGAGCGTATAATTGGCGAAGGCGAAGATCGGGGTCGAAGCGGTGTCTGGCGTCAAGCGCAGGCCGAAGGTTCCGTCGAACGTCAGCGTCGTCGTGAGCTTGTCGGTGCCGTCGTCATTCTCGGTACGCTCGCGCTTGAGCCCGATCGTCGCGGAATCGGCCTTCTTGCGATCGTCACCGGTGAGCGCGAGATCCTCGACTTTCTTGACCAGACCGAAGCGCGGCGGCGCGTCGGCCTTGAGTTCGGCAACCACTGTTGCCGGCGGCAGCTTGCCGGGCATGCAGACGAGCGACGCATTGGTGTGAAAGATCCAGGCACGATCCCCGGTGTCGGCAGGAAAGGGAGACGTGACGCGCAAGCCGCGCGCCTTCGCCGTCACGTTGGATCCGGGCCCCATATCCTGGCCGAGCTTGAGCAGGTAACGGCCGATGGCGCGGCGCGTTGCGGGATCGATCGACGCCGGCGGATCGGTGACGGTGGCGATGACGCGGGCCGCATATTGATCGCGGGTCAGCGCGCCGTCGCCGAGTAACTGCGATGGTGGGTAGCCGGCGGCGTAGAGGATCGCCTCGGCGATCCGGAACAGCGGCACAGGCTTTTCGGCGGCGGCATCCTTAATGCCCGCGCATGCGGTTCTGACGACCACGGAGAGGTCGATGTCATCGGCAGCGTGCGCGGGCGCTGCCGAGAGCGCGGTCGCCGCAATTCCGGCGAGCAAGAGGCACCGAATCATCGCGGCGTGAAGGTCTTGATGGCGCCCTTGACGTCGGCGAGATGCGCCGCCGCCATCCTGAAGCGCAGCTTGGCAGCGGAGAGCAAGGCCTTTTCGACGAGATAGTCGCTAAACACCGAAAGCGTCTGCGAGCGCAGCGCATCGATCTCGCTTTGCACGCGGGCGATCTTGACGCCGACGCAGGTCTCGAAAGCATCCATGATGCCGTCTGCCTGCGCCCGCCAATCGGCTTTGCTGGCATTCCAGCCATTGGTGGTGTCGCCCGGGATCAGCCCGGCCCAGTTCGGCCCGTATGGCGGGCCAAGGCTTTGCACGAATTTGCCGATTTCCTTGTCAGCGCAGGTCTGAGCACCGTCCATCGATGACCCCCATCAACGAAGGGACGTGCCCCCACGTCACGAACTTTCGCGTATCACCAGAGTAACGCAAACATTATCAGGAGTGCAACGGAGATTGATCCAAAGAAGATGTTTTCGATGAGCTCGCGATGCGCACCGGCGCAGTGCGAATTCAACTGCGCCGCTCCTTGATCGTGCTCATCACGAAGTTCGTCTCAATCGAGGCGACGCAATTCAGCCTGGCGATCTTGCTCTTGATGAAGCGCTCATCGCTATCGAGGCCGCTCGCCACGTCCGCTCCTGCCAGAAGTCGACGTTCGCGCGCCCGCCGGAGAGCGGCGGCTTCGTCCCACTTCTTGCCTTTCGTGACGCGCAGGGCGCAAATGAATGTATGACAAGTTTCGATGGGACAAATTCAGGCTGGGAACGTTGGCTCTGTTGGCGCAATACGACTTTGTTGTTTGAACGTCAG
>Ga0207695_10001947_pt1 | contig 32053 bp, 31 predicted proteins | sample KBSC54metaG_FD_184354 | JGI IMG/M metagenome (GOLD analysis project Ga0207695, IMG submission 184354) | Corn rhizosphere microbial communities from Kellogg Biological Station, Michigan, USA - KBS C5-4 metaG (SPAdes) (version 2) | ecosystem: Host-associated > Plants > Roots > Rhizosphere > Soil... | reverse complement strand
GCTTGCCGACCCGGACCATGTTGACGAAGCGGACCTTGTCGGAGCCGTAGTTGATGCCGCGGGTCACCCCCTTCACCGGCAGCATGCCCTGGCCCAGGAACGGGATCAGCGACAGCGTCAGGTAGCCGTGGGCGATGGGGCCGCCGATCTCGCGGTTGGCGCGCTCGACGTCCACGTGGATCCATTGGTGGTCGCCGGTGGCGTCGGCGAACATGTTGACCCGGGCCTGGTCGATCAGCACCCAGTCCGAAACGCCCACTTCGGTCCCCACCAGTCCGGGCAGGTCCTTGATCTCCACCGGGTTCATCGCGCTTGCTCCGTCGTGTTTTGAATTCCGTCGTCCGATCTCTAGCAGCCCTCACCTCCCCCGCGAAGCGGCGGGAGGGGGACCGCACGCCGCCCCCGGCGAAAGCCGGGGGAAGAGCGGGTGGTGGAGGGGGCGAGCCCCAAGTCACTGCACGCCGCTCGCCCCCTCCACCATCGGCTCTGCGCTGCGCTCGGCCGATGGTCCCCCTCCCGCCGCTTCGCGGGGGAGGTAGGGCCCTAGCCGATGCGCGCGCCCGCCTTGCCCCAGTAGGCGTCGCGGATCAGGCGCTTGTAGAGCTTGCCGGTGGCGTGGCGGGGCAGCTCGGCCATGAAGTCGATGACCCGGGGCGACTTCACGTGGCTGAGGTGTTGGCGCGCATAGGCCATCAGCTCGGCCCGCAACTCGTCGCCGGCGTCGGCCCAGTCCATCGGCTGGATGACCGCCACGACCTTCTCGCCCATCTCCTCGTCCGGCGCGCCGACCACGGCGGCGTCGGCGACTTTGGGGTGGCCGATCAGCACGTTCTCAAGCTCCTGCGGATAGATGTTCACGCCGCCGGAGATGATCATGAAGCTCTTGCGGTCGGTGAGGTAGAGATAGCCCTCCTCGTCCAGCCAGCCCACGTCGCCCAGGGTGGTCCAGCCGTGCTTGTTGCGGCTCTCGGCGGTCTTGGCCGGGTCGCCGTGGTATTCGAACTGGCCGCCGCCCTCGAAGAACACCAGGCCCTCGGTGCGCGGCGGCAGGGGCTCGCCGTCCTCGTCGCAGATGCGCACCTGGGCCATCAGGCCGCGTCCCACAGAGCCCTTGTGGGCCAGCCACTCCTGCGAGTTGATGATGCAGAAGCCGTTGCCTTCGGTGCCGGCGTAGTACTCGTGCACGATCGGGCCCCACCAGGCGATCATCTGCTCCTTGACCGGCACCGGGCAGGGCGCGGCGGCGTGGAACACCGACTTCAGCGAACTCATGTCGTAGCGCTCGCGCACGCCGTCCGGCAGCTTCAGCATGCGCACGAAATGGGTCGGCACCCATTGGGCGGAGGTTACCCTGTACTGCTCGATGAAGCGCAGCGCGTCCTCGGCGTCGAAGCGCTCCATCATCACCACGGTGCCGCCCATGGCCTGGACGGCGGTGGACCAGCCGAGCGGGGCGGCGTGATAGAGCGGCGCCGGCGACAGATAGACGGTGTCCGGCGTCCAGCCGTAGAGCGCCATCCCCAGGTTCGCGAGCGGGTTCGGCTGGTCGATGGCGTTGTCGACGGCGTCCGGCGCGATGCGCTTGACCCCCTTGGGCCGGCCGGTGGTGCCGGAGGAATAGAGCATCGGCCGGCCGGCGGATTCGTCGGCGATCGGCGTCGTGGGCATGGCCGCGCGGGCGTCCTCGAGGCTCTCGAACGGACCGGCCGTCCCGCCCACCATGTAGAGCGCGACGCCGGGGATCTTGGGCGCGACGGCCAGCGCGGTCTCGGCGGTCGCTGCCGAGGCGATGAAGGCCTTCGCCTCGCAGTCGCCCACGATGTACTCGACCTCGCCGGCGGTGAGTTTGGACGACAGGCAGGTGTAGCGCAGGCCCGAGCGCTGGGCGGCCCAGATCAGCTCGTAGTAGCGCGGGTGGTTGTCGATGAAGAAGGCGATCGCATCGCCGGTCTGGAGGCCAAGCTTGCGGAACAGGTGCACGCCCTGGTTGGAGCGGGCCTCGAGCTCGCCATAGGTCACCGTCTCGCCGGAATAGGCCATGATGTAGGCGGGCTTGTCCGGATGGGTCCTGGCGTGGGCCGACGGATGCATGGTCTCGCTCCCGGAGACGGTCGGCCCCGGGGGCCCGCCGCCAACTTATCTTTGATCACGCGCTATAGCGGGCCTTGACCTACCGTCCGTCAAGACGGCGGCATGGGCGCGAAATCACCGGAGGACCCGATGGCCGCGCCAATCTTCGAGACCCTGCTCTACGCCGTCGAGGACGGCGTCGCGATCGTGACGCTGAACCGGCCGGAGAAGCTGAACGCCTTCAACACCCAGATGATGCAGGACATGATCGCGGCGTTCGACGAGACCGACCGGGACGACGCCGTGCGCTGCGTGATCGTCACCGGGGCGGGGCGGGCGTTCTGCGCGGGCGCCGACCTCTCGGCCGGGGCCCAGACCTTCGACTATGACGCCCGCGGCGGCGAGGCGATGGCGGCGCGTACCCGCGACGGCGCGCAGCGCGACGGCGGGGGCCTGCTGACCCTGCGCATCTACGAGAGCCTCAAACCCGTGATCGCCGCGGTGAACGGGGCGGCGGTGGGGGTGGGGGCCACCATGCAGCTGGCCATGGACATCCGCATGGCCTCCACCGAGGCGCGCTACGGGTTCGTGTTCGCCCGGCGGGGGCTCAATCCGGAGGCGGCGTCCTCCTGGTTCCTGCCGCACCTGGTGGGCGTCCAGACGGCGCTGGAGTGGTGCTACACCGGCCGCATCTTCCCCGCGCAGGAGGCGTGCGACCGCGGCCTGGTGCGTTCGCTGCATGCGCCCGAAGACCTGCTGCCGGCCGCCAAGGCGCTGGCCCGCGAGATCGCCGACAACACCGCCCCGGTCTCGGTGGCGCTCACCCGCCAGCTGATCTGGCGGATGGCGGGCGCCGCGCACCCGATGCTGGCGCACCGGGCCGACAGCCGCGGCATCCAGGCGCGCGGCAAGTCCGGCGACGCGCGGGAGGGCGTGACCTCCTTCCTGGAGAAGCGTCCGGCGGCCTTCCCCGACCGGGTCTCCAGCGACCTGCCCGACATCTGGGCGCAGTGGGAAGCGCCGGACTTCCGCTGAGCGCGGGACGCCGCGCGTCGCGAACAGGTAGAGGCCCGCGGGCTTACTCGGACAAACCGGTTTTCTGAACGTTGCAGCCTGTTTCGAGTGCGGTTGTTGGCTGGTTACGCTGAAAACAGCTCTATTTGTATGCTTGTGCCAGGGAAAAGATCGCTATAATGACGCCGCTACTGATGTTGTGAATCACTTCAGCGCCCTCGAATGGCGCGCTTCCTATGGAAAACAAGAATGGATGAGAAGTCGGAAGTCATCGAGATGACGGCGGATATTGTCTCCGCCTACGTGGGCAACAATTCCGTTACGGCGGCTGACCTGCCCAGCTTGATCCAGAGCGTACACCGGGCCCTGGCCGGCATCTCCTCGGGTGGCGAGACGACGGAAGCCGCGCCGAAGGAGCCGGCGGTGCCGATCCGCCGTTCGATCACCCCGGATTTCCTGGTCTGTCTGGAGGATGGGCGCAAGTTCAAGTCCCTGAAGCGACACCTGCGCACCAAGTACAACATGAGCCCCGAGGAATATCGCGCCAAGTGGGGCCTGCCGAAAGACTATCCGATGGTCGCGCCGAACTACGCCAAGGCGCGCTCGGACCTGGCCAAGCAGATGGGCCTGGGTCAGGGCGGCCGTCAGGCGCCGCGCAAGAAGCGCTAGGACCGGACGCCGTCCGCTCCGGCGGACCGTCATGGATTTCGGGACGCCCGCCGGCTTCGGCGGGCGTTTCCGCTTGGGGCCGCGGCGGAACGGTTTGCGGTTGAGCCCGGCCGGGAAGTGGGCTGAGAAACGCGCATGGCCGACGCCGACACCAAGACCCTGACCACCCGCCATGGACCGATGCTCGCGCTGGCCGGGGACACCTACGTCACCGGCTCGCTGGAGGCCTATGGCGAGTTCAGCCGCGCCGAGTGGGACCTCTTCGCCCAGCTGGTGAAGCCCGGCATGACGGTGGTCGAGGTGGGCGCCAACATCGGGGCCCACTCCGTGGCGCTGGCCAGGGCCTGCGCGCCGGGGCCGCTCTACCTGTTCGAGCCACAGCAGCGGGTCTTCCAGATCCTCTGCGCCAACCTGGCGCTCAACGACATCCGCAACGCCATCGCCTATCCCGAGGCCTGCAGCGACCGGCCGGGCTTCGTGGTCGTGCCGCCGCTGGACTATGGCGCGCAGGGGAATTTCGGCGGGATCGCGGTGCAGCCCGAGGGCGCGGGGCGCCTGGGCCTGAAGGTGCGCGCCACGCCGCTGGACAGCCTTGAACTCGCCGCCTGCCACCTCATCAAGATCGACGCGGAAGGCTTCGAGCCGCAGGTGCTGCGCGGGGCGGCCGAGACGATCGCGAAGTTCCGGCCGCTGCTCTACGTCGAGAACGACCGGCCGGCGCAGCAGCAGGAGGTGATCTCGCTGATCGCCGGCATGGGCTACCGCCTCTACTGGCACATCCCGCCGCTGTTCAGCTCGGACAATTTCAACGGCCGAGCCGACGACATCTTCGGCGCCGTCGCCTCGATCAACATGCTGTGCCTGCCGGCGGAGTCGGGCGGCGCGGTGGCCGGCCACCAGCCGATCGATCCGGAAAACTGGACCTCGCCCATCAGGCCCCGCGTCGGATAGACCGCAGGCGCCCAGAAATCGCCATCTGTTAACCCTTTTCCGCTTGCCGCCGATTCGCCCAATCGGCGATAACCGATTCGTTGTGAATCCAACCGGTTGCTGGGGCATCTGCACATGGCGGCGCAGATTGGGGGGCCCGGCGCGGCAGTACGCGCGCACGAGGAGCTCTTCGCCTACTGGGCCTCCCTTCGGGAGGGCGCCCGGCTGCCCGGACGACGCCATCTGGATCCGGGCGACATCAAGCGTCTCCTGCCCACCGTCAGCCTGATCGACGTGGTCCGCCAGCCGGAGGGCGCGGCGCCCGCGGAATTCCGCATGCGGCTGGCGGGCACCGGGCTCTATGGCGTCTATGGGCGCGAGATCACCGGCAAGCGCCTGAGCGACATCTACAACACCGCTGCGGCCGACTACTGGCGCGGCGAGCTCGGCAAGGTGGTTTCCGAGCGTCGCCCGGCGGTGGGCGTGCACAACCTCGCCTGGCGCGGCGCCTCGCACCTGTCGATCCTGTGGCTGCGCCTGCCGCTGGCCTCGGACGGCGAGGACGTGGACATGATCCTGGGCCTCGACGCCGTGGTCGGCATGAGCCAGATGCAGAGCGGCATCCGCGCGGCCTAGTTTTTCTTAGCCACGGAAAACACGGAAAGAACACGGAAACGAGAGCCCGGCTCGCCGAGCCGGAAAGATCTTGGCGCGCTTCGCGCCTTCCGTGATCTGTCCGTGGCTGATCTTGCCTTCGGTCGCCTAAGCCTGCGCGGCTTCGGCGTCCGCGCGGATGCGGGCGACCATGGAGGCCAGGCCGTTGGACCGCTGCTGCGAGAGCGCGCCCTTCAGGCCGAGGGTCTCGAAGGCGGCGGGCGCGTCGAAGGCCAGGACCTCGGCGGGGCGGCGGCCGGAGAACAGGCGCAGCACGATGGCGATCAGACCGCGCACGATGTGGGCGTCGGAGTCGCCGCGGAACCGGATCGTCCCGTCGGGCCCGACACCGTTTGGGGGCTCGGTCACCAGCCAGACCTGGCTGGCGCAGCCGCGCACCTTGTTGGCGTCGGAGCGCTCGGCGTCGGAAAGCGGGGCGAGGTCGCGGCCCAGGTCGATCACGTAGCGGTAGCGCTCCTCCCAGTCGCCCAGCACCTCGAACTCATCGGCGAGTTCGGCGAGTTCGGCGTCGATGGTGGGCGTGGGCGGGGCGGCGTCCATGCGGGGCGACTTAGGCGCGGGGACGACTGAAGGCAACCGGCGCCTCGGCCGGGTCGCGGCCTACTCCGGGGCGGCCTTCAGCCGGATCCGTGCGCTCAGGCCTTTGCCCGGCTCGGAGGTGAGCTGCAGGCGCGCGCCCATCGCCCGGCAGGTCAGTTCGCAGATCGGCAGGCCGAGCCCGCCGCCTTCCGCCCGGCGCACCAGGGCGTTCTGGCCTTGCTCGAAGGCCCGCATCAGGCGCGGCAGGTCGGCGGGATCGACGCCTTCGCCATCGTCCTCCACGAAGATGTCGACATAGCCCTCGCGCCGCGCGGCGCGGATCCGCACTTCGCCGTCGTCGGGGGCGAACATGGCGGCGTTCTGGATCAGGTGGGTCAGCACCGTGCGCAGGCCCCAGGGGTCGGCCAGCACCATGGGCAGGCCGTCCAGGTCCAGGACGCGCGGATGCACGCCGCGGGCGAAGTCGGCGCTGGCCCCGGTGATGGCGTCGTCGACGGCCGGCTCCAGGGGCTCGGGGCCGACCTCGAGCTCGAGGCCCTCCAGCCGGCCGATCTCCAGCACCTGGTTGACCAGCTTCAGCAGCTTGCGGCCGCTGCCGCGGATGATTTCGGCGTAGTCCTTGTACTGCGGCGCGCCCAGCGGGCCGTAGAGCTCGGCGGCGAGGATCTCCGAGAAGCCGAGGATCGAGTTCAGCGGGGTGCGCAGTTCGTGGCTGACCAGCCGCAGGAAGGCCCGCTTCTGCTCCTCCAGCGCCTTGTCCGCCCGGCGGCGCGGGCGCGCGCCGGCCTTGGGCGCGCCCTCGACGGGCTCAGGCTCGGGCGCGACCACTGCGGCGGACGCTTTGGCGGTTGGGGCCGCTGCAGGCATGGAGGCGTCGCGCCTTCGTTCCAGGAAGCGCCATTGTCGGCCGGCCCGCTTACGAATTCCTTTCGGCGCCGCCGGCGGGGTGCGGTTTGCAAGGCGGCTGGTCGCTCCAGAGGCGAGAGTCCTTACAGGGACTCACCGGGGAGGCTAAGCTGACCGACCATGTCCGGCGCACAGATGACCCTGGTTTGACGCTGATCAGCCCCAAGAGACGCCGCCGCTCCGCCGCGGCCGCCGACGCCGAGCGGCGTTTCGCGGTGAGCTGGCACCTGGCCTGGGCGCTGGTCATGGCCACCGCCGCCGGGGTCGTGGCCCTGCGCAGCGCTCAGCCGCCGGCGATGGAGCTGGCGGCCCTGGGGGTTTCGGCCGCGGCCGGCCTGGTCGGCGCCGTCCTGGCCGAGATGGCGGGCGTGACGGGCGCGGCTCTGGCGATCCTGGTCTGGGCGGCGGCCGGCGGCGCGGCGTGCCTGATGACCGGCGGCGGGTCGGGGCCGCTGGAGACCTGGTGTCTCGCCCCGCTGGCGGCCAGCGCGGCCTTCGGACGGCCCCGGCTGCTGGCGCTGGGCGCGGCGGCCGGCGTGGCCGCGGCCGCGGCCGTGGCCCTGGGATCGACCTTCCTGGTCCTGCCGAAGACGCCGGACCCGCTCGCCACCTGGCTCAACCTGCTGGCGCTGGCGACGACGGGCCTGGGCTTCGCCGCGGGCCTCGTGGCGCTGCAGGGCAAGGTCAAGGGCGACGACGCGCGGGCCCGCGACGCCGAGCTGGCGCTGCGCGAGGCGCTGGACCACCAGCCTCAACTGCTGATGGCGCTCTATCCCGGCGGCCGGATCCTGGAGGCGTTCGGCGAGGCGCCGCTGGGGCTGGAGACCCGCCACATGGCCGGCCGCAACCTGAGCGACCTGGTCTCGGCCGACGACCGGGCGCTAGTCGAGGCGGCGCTGACAAGGGCGGCCAGCGAGGGCTCGTCCGACGCCGCGTTCGTCCCCGCCCACGATCCGCAGGGCTGGTGCGTGCTGACCCTGCGCCGGATGAGCTCGACCAGGCTGGTGGGCGCCCTGCGCGACGCCCGCGCCCAGCGCAGCCGCGAGGCGGAACTGCACGAGGCCCGCGAGAAGGCCGAGCAGCAGAACGCCGGCAAGTCGCGGTTCCTGGCCAATATGAGCCACGAGCTGCGCACCCCGCTGAACGCCATCATGGGGTTCTCGGACATCATGCGGCAGCGGCTGTTCGGGCCGATGTCGGAACGCTACGCCGAATACGCCGACCTGATCCACGAGAGCGGCGAGCACCTGCTGGAGCTGATCAACGACATCCTCGACATGTCGAAGATCGAGGCCGAGCGGTTCGAACTGGCGCGGGAGGACTTCGACGCGCGCGACGCGGTCTCGGCGGTGCTCAGGCTGATGCGCGGCCAGGCGGACCGGGCGGGGATCAGCCTGAGGGGCGACCTGCCGGCCGAGCCGCTGGAGGCCGACGCCGACCGGCGCGCCGTCAAACAGATCGCCTTCAACCTGATCTCCAATGCGCTGAAGTTCACCCCCAAGGGCGGCGCGGTGACGGTGAGCGCCCGGGCGGAAGGCCCGATGCTGGAGATCGTCGTGGCCGACACCGGCGTCGGCCTGTCGCCGGAGGACCTGTCGCGGATCGGCCGGCCCTACGAGCAGGCGGGCGACGCCGACCAGCGCGCGGCGGGTTCGGGCCTGGGCCTGTCGCTGGTGCGCGCCTTCGCCCGGCTGCACGGAGGCGAGATGACCCTGCAGAGCACGCTGGGGGAGGGCACGACGGTGACGGTGCGGATGCCGGTGCTGGTCGAGCGCGAAGCCCAGGCCCTGGGGTTCGCCGCGGACGGCTAAGGGCTAGGGGCTGGGCTGAATACCCAATCATTGCGTTGTAATTTCAATATTTTTTCGTCGTCATTCCCGGCCTTGCGCCGGGAACCTAAGAACTCCGTGATGACCTGGAAGCCGCGGCGACGCCGCTGATCTGTCTGCATCGCCTGCGATCATGGGTTCCCGGCACAAGGCCGGGAATGACGGGCCAAATAATTGAGTCACCAACCTGGGGGCTAGCGGGCTAGCGGGCCGCGACCTGTAGGAAGGCGCGGCCGGCGGCGAAGTCGCCGACCTCGATATAGGCGCGCCGGGTCACGTCGCCGGGGAACAGGAACTCCACCGCCACGGACTCGCGCGGGTCGAGCCTGGCCAGTTCGGCGGCGGCGGCGTCCGAGAAGCGGAAGGCCCAGCCGTCGGTCGCGCCCCTGGGCAGCAGGGCGGAGGCCGCCGCGGCGCGGGCCGTGGCGGCGTAGGCCTTCTGCGCGCCGGGCGGCGGCAGGCGCTGGGGCAGCGGCAAGCCGGCGGTCGATCCGCCGCCGAAGCGGGCGAGATAGGGTTGGGCGCTGCGGCTCTGGTCCCTGAGCACCAGGCGCGCCGCATAGGGCTCGGCGCCGTCGACGAAGCCGGCGACCGCGACCAGGCCGGCGCCGCCCTCGCGTCCGGCGAGGCCGAAGGCCAGACGGTCGGGCCCGAAGCTGGTCTCCTGGGAGAGCTGCCAGCGGGCGGCGCGGCCGAGGTTGCGGTCGGCCTGCCAGCCGGCGATGTCGCCGGCATAGGTCAGGCGGGTGATCTTGGCGAAGCCGGAGAAGGCGCTCCGCACGCGGGCCGCGGCCGTGGCGATATCGGGGGAGCGGCAATCGGAGGCGGCGGCCCTGGCCTGGGCCGCGCGCTCGGTCGCGCGCAGGGCGTCACCCGAGGTTCCCGCGCGCAGGGCTGCGCCACGGGCCTGCGCCGTCGCCGCGGCCAGCGCCGCAGCCACGTCAGGCGCGAACAGTCCGCAGCGCTGATCCGCCGCCGACATCACCGCACGCTCGTAGAACAGGTCAGCCGGCTGCGCGTGCGCGCAGCCCGGCAGGACGGCCGAAGCCGCCAATAGACACCCCATCCACCGAGACGCCGGCCGCGCTTTTCTGCGCGAGCTCTTCATGCGTCGTCCGTTTTTCGTTGCGGCCTCTTGCGGGCCTGACGCCTTCATAAGCCCCTAGCGTTGCCATCCCGTTAGCGCGTACGCAGGTGGCCGCCATGCTGCTTTCCACCGACATCTGGGTCAGCGCGCTGATCCGCCGGGCCGAGCTTTCCGGGGCGTTCGGCATGGTGATCCGCAAGGGCGACGCCCGGGCGGGCGCGGTGCTGGTCAAGGTGCTGAACCGTCCGGAAGGCACGGCGAAGCTCTATGCGGAGGCCACGCGGCTGGACGGCGAACGGATCTGGATGCAGCCCGCGCCCTCCGACCAGGAGCCGGACCTCGACGCCTATATCGAGCGCGCGGTCCGCGTCGATCCGGACATCTGGGTGGTGGAGATCGACGACCGCCAGGGCCGGCATTTCCTGACCGAACCTGTGGAAAAGGGCTGAATCGACCGCAGGCGGCGGATTAACCGCCTTCGTGAACGGGGGCGAAAGCCTGCCGTGGGATAAGGCCGCCACCCCTCGAAACCGGCCGAAGACCCGCATGCTGTTCCTGCTCAATGACGTCGTCCTGCGCCTCGATGGCGTCGCGGTGGACGCACGGCTGGGCGGACAGCGGATGCGGAGCCTCGATTTCCCGGCGATCCTGCGCATGGGCCAGGAACTGTTCTCGCGCGAACCGCTGCTGCACCGGACCAATCCGGAGCGGGCGCGGCGCCTGGGCGTGCTGATCACCTCCAAGGCCCCGATGATCAACGCGGCCCTGTTCGTCGCCCCGGCGCTCGACTGCGCCCCGTCCGAGGTGACCGTGCGCTTCGTGTCCTGCCAGTTCGAGGTGATGGCCGAGCTCTTCAACCTGCAGCGGGCCGGCGAACTGGACGCGGTGAGCGCCGACCGCAGGATCTGGCGAAGGCTCGCGGCCTGACCGACCCTTGCCGCTCGTGACGGCGCCCGCGGAACGGCCCGGCGTCCCATCTATTCAATAGGCGATGCCGACGCTCGCCGACCTGCCGATCCCGCTCGATTTCGCGCCCATGGAGGCGAAGCTCACCGAGGCGCTGCCCGCCGAGCCCGGCTGGCGCTTCGAGCCGAAGTGGGACGGCTTCCGCTGCCTGGCCTTCCGCGCCGGGGACGAGGTCGAGCTGAGGGCCAAGTCCGGCAAGCCGCTCGGCCGCTATTTCCCGGACATGGTCGCGGCCCTGAAGGCCCTGCCGGTGAGGCGGTTCGTGGTCGACGGCGAACTGACCATCGCGGTGGACGGCGAGCTCTCCTTCGACGCCCTGCAGATGCGGCTGCATCCGGCGGAGAGCCGGGTGCGCAAGCTGGCGGCCGAGACCCCGGCGACCCTGGTGCTGTTCGACTGCCTGCTGGACGCCAAGGGCCGCTCGCTCGCCGAGGCCCCGCTCAGCGAACGCCGCGCCGCCCTGGAGGCGCTCTTCGCCCGCCTCAAGGCGCCGGAGCGCCTGCGGCTGTCGCCGGGGACCGAGGACCTGGGCGAAGCCCGCGCCTGGCTCGCCCAGACGGGGGCGGCGCTGGACGGGGTGGTCGCCAAGCGGATCGACGGGCCCTACGTCTCCGGCGAGCGGGCGATGCTGAAGATCAAGCGGATGCGCACCGCCGACTGCGTGGTGGGCGGGTTCCGCTATGAGCGCGACCGCGAGGCGGTGGGCTCCCTGCTGCTCGGCCTCTATGACGAGGCGGGCAAGCTCGACCATGTGGGCTTCACCGCGACGATCAGCGACGCCGAGCGGCCGGCCCTGACCAAGCGGCTGGAGAGGCTGGCCGGCGGACCGGGCTTCACGGGCGACGCGCCCGGCGGCCCCAGCCGCTGGAGCGACGGCCGATCCGCCGAATGGACGCCGCTGAAGCCCGAGCTGGTGGTCGAGGTCCGCTACGACCACGTGACCGGCGACCGCTTCCGGCACGGGACCAAGCTGCTGCGCTGGCGTCCGGACAAGGCGCCGCGGCAATGCACCTTCGAACAATTGCGCGCCGAGGCCGCGCCCGAGCGGCTGATCGCCGAGCTGGGGTGAGCCGATCTCGATCTAGAAGCCGGCGCAACCGCGCAAGGCCTGCTCCGCCGCGGCGCGATCGGCGCCGGAGAGGAGCCCCGCGCGCCGCAGGATGCGGTCCGTCTCGATGGTCGCCACCTTGCTCGCGCGAACGATGGAGGGCGCCGGCAGCCCGGCCGATCCGAGGTCCTCGACCGGCGCGTCGCCGTGGAGACGCTGGCCGCGGTCGCTGGTGATCATCGCGACCCAGAGGCGGCCCAGGCGGTCTTCCATCTCCGGGGCGGACACCACCAGAGCTGGCCGGCGCTTCTCGGCGAGTCGATCGCTGTATGGGAACCGGACGATCACGATCTCGAACGGCGCGTAGCTCAAAGGTCCTTGTAGGCGGCGTCATCAGCCGCGCTGCTCCATTCGGTGAAGGTGTCGAAAGGATCCTCGGTTTCCGCCACGCCAGCGGGGGCGGCGTCGTCCTCGACCTCGATCTCCCGGGCGCTGATCAGGTTGGGCTGGCCGGTGATGTCGCCTTGCATGCGAAGGCTGACGCCGCCGCGACGGACCCGGGCGATCACCGCCTCGATGTCGCGGACGTAGAACTGATTGGCGGCCTTGTTGTGCTGGGGATCGACGGCGCGGTCTGCGAGGATGTAGTACCCGTCCGCATTGCGCATGGGCGTAAACAGCTCCACGCGGCCATCAGGCAGTTTGCGACGGCGGATAAGCCGGGGCATGTACAGTCTCCTGCAAAGAGGAGGTAAAATAGTCCTTATTTTTCCTTGCGTCAAAGCCTCTGGAGTTGCTAGGCCCTGCAAATGACGACATCCCTCGCCGCCGAGGCCGCCAATTCTCGCTCGAAGATCGCCGCCGAGGCGGCGAGGCGGCGGACCTTCGCGATCATCTCCCATCCCGACGCCGGCAAGACCACGCTGACCGAGAACCTGCTGCTGGCCGGCGGGGCGATCCGCGCGGCCGGGCAGGTGCGGGCCCGCGGCGAGAACCGGCGCACGCGCTCGGACTGGATGAAGATCGAGCGCGAGCGGGGCATCTCCGTCTCGGCCAGCGTCATGACGTTCGACCACGCCGGGCTGATGTTCAACCTCCTGGACACGCCCGGCCACGAGGACTTTTCCGAGGACACCTACCGCACGCTGACCGCGGCCGACGCCGCGGTGATGGTGCTGGACGCGGCCAAGGGGATCGAGCCGCAGACGCTGAAGCTGTTCGAGGTCTGCCGCCTGCGCGACATCCCGATCGTCACCTTCATCAACAAGATGGACCGCGAGGCGCAGGACCCCTTCGAGCTGCTGGACGAAATCGCCTCCAAGCTGGCGCTCGACCCCGCGCCGCTCTACTGGCCGGCCGGGTCGGGCGGCCGGTTCAAGGGCATGCTGAACCTGGCGACCGAGCAGTTCATCCCGTTCACCAAGAAGGGCGGCGGCGCGCCCGGCAACGAGGACGGCCACGCCGCGCCGATCGCCTTCCGCGGCAACGCCATCACCAGCTACCTGGACGTGGACGAGCTGGACGAGCTGACCGACAACGCCGAGCTGGTGCAGGGCGCCTCCAAGCCGTTCGACGCCCAGTCCTTCCTGGAAGGTCATATGACGCCGGTGTTCTTCGGCTCGGCGCTGCGCCATTTCGGCGTGGACGAGCTGCTGGCGGGCCTGGGCGCCTACGCCCCGCCGCCCAAGGGCGTGAAGGCGGTGAAGGGCGGGGCGCCCACCGAGGTCGAGCCCGGCGACAAGGAGGTCTCCGGCTTCATCTTCAAGGTCCAGGCGAACATGGACCCCAACCACCGCGACCGGATCGCCTTCCTCAGGCTCACCTCGGGCGAGTTCCAGCGGGGCATGAAGCTGAAGGTCCAGAACACCGGCCGCCAGCTTTCCGTGAACGCCCCGATCATGTTCTTCGCCTCCGACCGCGAGCTCGCCGAGGAGGCCTTCGCCGGCGACGTGATCGGCATCCCCAACCACGGGATCCTGCGGGTCGGCGACAGCCTGTCGGAGAGCGGTACGCTGCGGTTCGCGGGCCTGCCCAACTTCGCGCCTGAGATCCTGCAGCGGGTGCGGGTGAAGGACCCCCTGAAGGCCAAGCACCTGAAGAAGGCGCTGGAGGGCCTGGCGGAGGAGGGCGTGACGCAGCTTTTCCGGCCCACCATGGGCTCGGACTTCATCGTCGGCGCGGTGGGGCAACTGCAGTTCGAGGTGATGGCCGACCGGCTGGCCAACGAATACCAGCTCGAGGTGATCTTCGAGGCCAGCCCCTATGCCGAGGCCCGCTGGACCAGTGGCGACAAGGCCGACCTGGAAGACTTCATGGGCAAGCACCGCAGCCAGATGGCCGTGGATATCGACGACCAGCCGGTGTTCCTGGCCAAGACCGCCTGGGAAACCGGCTATGTGGCCGAGCGCTATCCGAAGGTCCGCTTCGAGCGGTCGAAGGAACGGGCCTGAGGCCGGTGACGGCGCTGCTCTATGGGACGCCGGCGCCGGGCCTGGTCGATATCCCCAGGGCGGCCGTGCAGCTCTCGCCCCTGGTGCTGGGCTCGGCGGACATCGCGGGCCTGCCGGACGGCTCGGCGGAGAGCGCGACGATCCTCGCCCCGCCCGGGACGCTGGAGCGGGACTTCGTCCTGGCGCACGCGCTCAGGGCCCTGAAGCCCGGTGCGCCGCTCACGGCCTTCGCGCCGAAGGACAAGGGCGGCTCGCGGCTGAAGAAGACCCTGGAGGGGTTCGGCTGCGCGGTGAGCGAGGCGGCGCGCCGGCATCACCGCTTCTGCCACGCCGCGCGCCCGGCGACGCCGCGCGGGCTCAATGAGGCCATCGCCGCGGGCGCGCCGCGCATCGTGCCGGACCTCGGGATGTGGTCGCAGCCCGGGGTGTTCAGCTGGGACCGGCCCGACGCCGGCAGCCTGCGCCTGCTGGAGCTGCTGCCGCCGCAGGCGGGCCGGGGCGCGGACCTGGGCTGCGGCGTCGGCCTGCTGGCGCGGGCGGTGCTGGCCTCGCCGGGGGTGACGGCGCTGACCTGCGCCGACCTCGATCGCCGAGCCGTGGCCTGCGCCGAGCACAATCTGGACGATCCGCGGGCTTCGGTGGTCTGGGCCGACCTGCGCCGCCCGCTGGAGGGCCTGGCGGACCTCGATTTCGTGGTGATGAACCCGCCGTTCCACGATGGCGGGGCGGAGGACCGGGCGCTGGGCGTGGCCTTCATCGAGGCCGCCGCGGCGATGCTGGCCAAGGGCGGCGCCTGCTGGCTGGTGGCCAACCGCCACCTGCCCTACGAGGCGGCGCTGGCCGCCGCCTTCGCGAGCGTCGCGCTGCGCGGCGAGGGCGGCGGCTACAAGGTCTTCGAGGCGCGCAAGTGACGGCCGCCAAACCCCCGATGGCGCGGCTGGATCGCCTCCTGGCCAATCTGGGCTACGGCTCTCGGCGCGAGGTGACCGCGCTGGTGGGCCGCCGGCAGGTGGTGCTGGACGGCGCGGTGCTGAAGGATTCCGGCGCGCGGATCGCGGTCGCCGCCGACCTTCCGGCCCGGATGACGGTGGCGGGCCAGCCCGTCGATCCGCCGGCCCCGCTGACGATCCTCATGCACAAGCCGCTGGACGTGGTCTGCTCGCACCGCGAGGCCGGGCGCAGCGTCTACGAGCTCCTGCCGCACCGCTGGCGGGCGCGGATCCCGGCGCTCTCGACCATCGGACGGTTGGACAAGGACACCTCCGGCCTGCTGCTGATCACCGACGACGGGCCGTTCCTGCACAGGGTGATCTCGCCGCGGAGCCACGTGGCCAAGCGCTACGTCGCGGCGCTCGACCGGCCGCTGGAGGGCGGCGAGGGCGAGGTCTTCGCCGCCGGGACCCTGCTGCTGGAGGGCGAGACCGACCCCCTGGCGCCGGCGCTGCTCGAACCCCTGGGGCCGAAAGAGGCGCGGCTGACCATCACCGAGGGCCGCTATCACCAGGTCCGGCGGATGTTCGCCGCGGTGGGCAACCACGTGGTGGCGCTGCACCGCGACCGGATCGGCGGCCTGGAGTTGCCGGCCGATCTGGCGGCGGGGGACTGGCGGATACTCGGTGCGCCCCAGCAGGCGGCGATCTTCGCCTGATCCCGCCGGGTTCCGCCTCAACCAAATCCTTTCGGAACCCCAGGAGTCCGCGCGCTTTACTGTGGATCGTAAGACACGGTTAACCATACTTAGGAAATTAACCACTTGTTTACGATCCCGGCTCCGGCTTTGCTCTTGTCCGTCAGAGCGCGAGGCCGCCGTCTCATCCCGGGACGGCGACCAGACGGGAGCGGCGGCATGTTCGAGTTGGGTCGGGAGTTGATGCGGCTGTTCGCGGGCGAGCGGGCCCGGCCGTTCGGCGACGGTCTGACCGGCGGCGACGCCACCCTCCTGGAGCTGCTCGACCTCAACCTGCTGCAACAGGAAGCCAAGGCGGCCGACGTGGCCGCCGGCCGGATCAGCGCCCAGGACAAGGCGCAGCGCCGGCTGGACGCCGCGGTGGTGTGGCGCGAAGTGGCCCGCCGCTCGGGCGACGCGGTGGCCCTGCGCAAGGCCGCCGCCGCCGCCGAGACCGCGTGCGCGGCCTTCGATCCGCTTCGCCGGCCCGACGCCTGGGCCCGCGCCCGTTGCGAGCAGGGCTTCGCGGGCCTGCTGGGCGGCGAGCTGTTCGGCGATCCGGGGCTCGACGCCGCGGCCGCCACGACCTTCCGCGAGGCCCGGCAGGTGGCCCGCGGCGGCCTTTCCGCGGCCCTGGCCGACGTGGGCCTGGCGCTGGTCGAGGCCCGCACCCAGATCGCCAAGGGCGACGCCGAGGCCGCCTGGGCCGCCGCGGCCCGCTTCAACGCCCCGATCGCGGCGCTCGACGCCATGACCCGCCGCTCGGCCGCCGCCCGCCCGCTGGGCGCCGAGGCCCGCCTGCTGCGCGCCGACGTGCTCTGCGGCTGGGGCGCGCGGCTGAAGGACGAGGCGCTGCTGCGCGCCGCCATCGATGACGCGGCCGCCGCCGCCGACCGCCTGGACCTGGCCTATGAGCCGCTGACCTGGGCCCGCGCCGAGATCCTGCGCGGCCAGGCGCTGGCGCTGTGGGGCGAGGCGGCGGGCGACATCGATGCGGTGGCCGCCGGCGCCACCACCCTGGCCGGCGCCCTGGACCACCTGGGCCGCGACCACAGCCCGCTGGACTGGGCGCGCACCCAGATCGCTCTGGCCCACGCCCTGCAGTCGCTGGGCGAGGCCAGCGCCGACGAGCGGGCCTACGAGCAGGCGGTGACCTGCTACGACCGGGCGAACATGGTGCTGAAGAACGCCCCGGCCACGCCCCTGCGCGGGCTGGCGGCCGGCGAGCGGGCCATGTGCCTGGCGCGCTCGGCGGAGCTGACCGGCGACCTGACGGTGCTGGACAGCGCCGAGACCGCGCTGAAGATCGAACTGGCGAGCCTGCAGCCGCGGCGCGACCCGGTGGCCTGGGCGCTGGTGCAGCTGCACCTGGCCCGGCTCTACGAGGCGCGCGCCGACATCACCGGCCAGGACCGGGGCGAGCGGGCCGCCGCCGTCCTGGCGCTGGACGCCGCCCTGGACGTGTTCGGCGAGCACGGCCTGCGTTCGCTCAGCATCATGGCCAGCGACGGCCTGGAGCGGCTGCGCGCCGGGCCGGCGGAGAAGCGCACCGCCGTCTGATCCCGTCGGTCCAGGCTTCTCAAAGCCGCCAAGGGTGTGCCAAGCTCCGCGACGTAACGGGGAGTTCGCCATGTCCTTGAAATTCGTCGCCTTCGTGGCGTCCGCCGCGGTCGCCGCCGCCGCCGGCGCAGCCATCGCCGCGACCGTGCCCAACCAGCCGGAATGGTCCGAGGCGCCGAGCGTCGCCGACGTCGCGGCCGCCTATCCGGCCAAGGCCCGGGCCGCCGGCGTCAGCGGCACGGTCAACCTGACCTGCGAGATCGGCCACGACGGCCACCCGAAGGACTGCGCCACGGTGACCGAGAAGCCGGGCGGCTATGGTTTCGGCGCGGCCGCGCGCAAGGTCGCCGAGGGGCTGAAGGTCGACGACCCGGCCATGAACCACCGCAACATCTTCGTGCCCGTCACCTTCGACGCCGCCGTGCTCAAGGGCCAGGCGATGGTGACCAAGCCGGCCTGGGCCGAGATGCCCACCGCGCAGGACTTCCAGGCGACCTTCCCCAAGACCCAGAACGGTGTGAACGACGTGCGCGTGGTGCTGGGCTGCACGGTCGAGCGCGGCGGCGAACTGGGCGGCTGTTCGGTGGCGGAGGAAACCCCGCCGGGGCAGGGCTATGGCGCCGGCGCCCTGGCGTTGGCCTCGAAGTTCAAGGTCGCGCCCTGGGGAACCGACGGCGCCCCGACGGTCGGCGCGCACATCAAGCTGCCGATCCACTACGAGCTGACGCCGGTCAAGCAGCCCTAGGTCCTAGCGACCCCGCCACCAGCGCAGGCCGGCGCGCTCGCCGGCCTCGAGCGCCGCGTGCAGCACCGCGCCCATGACGCCCAGCACCACCAGGGCCGCGAACATGCGCGCGGTCTGCAGGCGGTTGCCGGCCTCCAGGATGCGCCAGGCCAGGCCCTGGGACCCGCCGGAGCCTGCCACGAACTCGGCGACGACCGCGCCGATCACCGCCAGGCCCGCGGCCACCTTGTGGCCCTCCAGCAGGTAGGGCAGCGCCGACGGTAGGCGCAGGCGGGTGAGCCGCTGCAGGCGGCCTGCGCCGTAGAGATCGAACAGCCGCTCCAGGTCCGGATCGGCGGCCTTCAGGCCGGTGACCGCGCCGGAGAAGATCGGGAAGAAGGCGACGACGGCGGCCAGCGCCACGATGGCGCGTCCGGCGTGGTCGAGGCCAGCCCAGATCAGCACCAGGGGCGCGATGGCCACCACCGGGGTCACCTGCAGCACCACCGCCAGCGGCCGCACGGCGCGTTCGAGGATCGGACTGAGGCCCACGACCAGCGCCAGCGCCTGGGCGATCGCGCTGGCGACCAGCAGCGCGATCAGCGCCATGGAGAGCGTGTTCCAGGCCGAGCGCAGCAGGCCGGGCCCGTCGGCGGCCAAGGCCTGGATCACCGCCGAGGGCGTGGGCAGGAAATAGGCGGGCACGGCCAGCACCCGGCAGGCGGCTTCCCAGCCGGCCAGCAGCAGGGCGATCAGCACGAACGGCGCCAGCGCGCGCAACAGGCGGCTCATGCGGCCATCCCCTGCGCCAGCAGGGCCGAGACCGCCTCGACCGTGGTGCGGAAGTCCGGCGTGGTGCGGAAGCCCTCCGGCCGCGGCAGGGCGCCGGTCGCGGCGACCTCGCCGGCCGTGCGGCCGGGACCCTTGGTCATCACCACGACCCGGGAGGCCATGTAGACGGCCTCCTCCACATTGTGGGTGACGAAGACGATGGCGGGCTTGGCGGCCGCCCAGAGCGCCAGGACGTCGTCGGCCAGGGCGCGGCGGGTGATCTCGTCGAGGGCGGCGAAGGGCTCGTCGAGCAGCAGCAGCTTCGGGCCGGTGACCAGCGCGCGGGCCAGCGAGACCCGCATGGCCATGCCGCCGGAGAGCTGGGCGGGCCGCGCGGCCTCGGCGCCGGCCAGGCCCACGCGGGCGAGCGCCTCGTCGGCCCGCGCGGCGGCTTCGGCGCGGCGCACGCCCGCCAGCTCCAGCGGCAGGGCGGCGTTGGCGCGGGCCGACAGCCAGGGCGCCAGCGTCGGCGCCTGGAAGACCACCGCCGTCTCGCCCCGGCCTGGCGTGCGCTCGACCGTCCCGCCGCTCGGCGCCTCGAGGCCGGCCAGGAGGCGCATGGCCGTCGACTTGCCGCAGCCCGAGGGGCCCACCAGGGCCACGATCTCGCCCGCGCCGATCCCCAGGCTGAACGGCCCCAGCGCCCGCCCGCGCGGATAGTCGACGGTGACCTCTCTCAGGGCGGCGACGGTCAACTTCGCCTCCCCTGTCGCGTAAAACGGGGGAGGCAATTAGTCACTTGCCCAGGAACTGCAGGGTGTAGCCGGACTTGTAATCCATGGTCCTGGGATAGACCCCGGCGCCGGTGGCCATGTCGAAGAAGGTCCGCCAGCGGGCGTCGGTCATGGCGCCGATCCGCCCGCCCGTCGCGTCGCCGCCCTCGACGATGGCGTAGGACTTCAGCTTGGCGCGGGCCTGGTCGAGGACGTCCTGGGTCATCTCCGGATTGTCCTTCAGGATCAGGGCGTCGGCGGGCCTGGGGTCGCCGTTCAGATAGTCCCGCCAACCCTTGGCGGTGGCCTCGACGAAGGCCTTCACCGCGGCCGGGTTCTTCGCGACCAGGGCGTCGGGGGCCAGGATCATGGTCGCGTAGCCCGGGTAGCCGTTGTCGGCGAGCAGGAAGACGGTGGGCTTCATCCCGGCCTGCTTCTCGATGGTGTAGGGCTCGGAGGTGACATAGCCCTGCTGGGCCGCGCGCTTGTCGGCCAGGAACGGGGCGTTGTTGAAGGTGTACTTGCGCACCTGGTCGTCGGTGAAGCCGTACTTGGCCTTCAGCCAGACCCAGAAGGTGGTCACCGAGGCGTCGCCCAGCAGGATCGGATGGCCCTTCAGGTCGGCGATGGAATTCACGCCCGAGCCCGGATGGGCGATCAGCACCTGCGGGTCCTTCTGGAAGACCGCCGCGACCGCCTTCACCGGGACCTTCTCCTGGACCAGGTTCATGACCACGAAGCCGTTGGAGCCGACGCCCAGGTCCACCGAGCCGGCGGCCAGCAGCTGGGGCACGTTCACGCCGGGGCCGCCCTGGACGATCTTCACGTCGAGGCCGCGCCGGGCGTACTCGCCGTTGGCCAGGGCCTCGTAGAAGCCGCCATGCTCGGCCTCGGCGCGCCAGTCGGTGGCGAAGCGGATCGGGGTGAGCTTCGAGGCCGGGCCCTGGGCGGCGTCGCGCCCGGCCGGCGAGCAGGCCGCGAGCAGCGCGGCGAGCGCGACGGCGATGAGACGAATGGCTTTCATGGACACCCCCGGCTGACCGGCGGCGAAGGTAGGGCGCGCCGGCTCCGGTTTCTACCTCCCCCGTCGCGGCAGTGACGGCGGGAGGGGGACCGCCCCCCGCAGAGGGCGTGGTGGAGGGGGCGAGCGGCATCCCTGGTGGGCCAAATCGCACCGTCCCTCCGCAGTGATTGAGGCTCGCCCCCTCCACCCGTCGCTCTTCGGCGACCGGTCCCCCTCCCGCCGCTGCGCGGGGGAGGTGACGCGCATAGCAAGAGGGCGGCGCCCCGGTTGCCCGGAACCCCGCCCTCTCATCCAGATCCGTTGGGGGATCTGTACCTTCAAGGTCGTCTGCGACTTCGGTTCGCGGGTCGCCCCGCTGGTTTTCCGTCGCGTCCGGTGTCTCTTGGAAGTCCGTCCCGGGTCGCCCCGGTCCTCGCCTCTAGAAACCTCCTGCTCGTCTGACTTCTGGGTCCGCCGTTTCCGGCCTCTCCGTCCGCCCGCGCCGCAGTCCCTCTCGGCAAGGGAACGGTGCTCCCGAACCTGAAATCCGGCAAGCGGCTGATTCGTGCGCGCTGTGGTCCGAGCGTTCACAGCCTGTGCAAAACCGGTGGATAAGCTGGGAACGGGTCCGAAATGCCGAAGGCTTTTCAAGGCTTGATTCCATCCACAGGAAAGCGCGTTCCGGGCTAGCGGCCGGCCTCCAAGGCCTCGCGCCGCTCCTCCAGGGCGAGCCATTCCTCCTCGGCGGTGGTCAGCTGCGCGCGGACGGTCTGCAGCTCGCCTGAGAGGCGCTGGAAGGCCGCCGGATCGCGGCCGTAGAGGCCAGGGTCGGCGAGGCGCTTTTCCAGGTCCGCGATCTTCGCAGGGCTTCCGGCGATCAGGGCGTCCAGCTCCTCCAGCCGCCGCTGGTCCTTGTAGGTGAGCTTGGCGGCGCGGACGGGCTCGGGCCGGGGCGCGGGCGCCGGCGGCGCGGCCTTCGCCGGAGCGAAGGCCGCGACCGGCAGGCGGGCGAAGAAGCCGGGGTTCTGGGAGATGAAGTCCTGCCAGCCGCCCGGCGTCTCGATGGCGCGGCCCTTGCCGTCGAGGCCGATGGTCGAGGTGGCGAGGCGATCGATGAAGTCGCGGTCATGGCTGACCAGGATCAGCGTGCCCTCGTAGTCGGCCAGCAGGTCCTCCAGGAGGTCGAGGGTGTCCATGTCCAGGTCGTTGGTGGGCTCGTCCAGCACCAGGACGTTGGCGGGGTTGGCGAGCGCGCGGGCCAGCAGCAGGCGGTTGCGCTCGCCGCCCGACAGGCTGCGCACCGGCTGGCGCAGCTGGGCGTCGGTGAACAGGAAGTCCTTGGCGTAGGAGACGATGTGGCGCGGCTCGCCGCGGACCATGATCTGGTCGCCGCCCTTGGGCAGCAGGACGTCGCGCAGGGTGAGCTCGGGCGAAAGCGTCGCGCGGGCCTGGTCGATGTAGCTGACCTCCAGGTTGGTCCCGAGCTTCACCTCGCCGGCGTCGGCCGGGATCTCGCCCAGCAGCAGCTTGACGAGGGTGGTCTTGCCCGCCCCGTTCGGGCCGACCACCGCCACCCGGTCGCCGCGCAGGATGCGGGTCGAGAAGTTCTTCAGCAGCACCCGCTCGCCGAACGCCTTGCAGACGCCCTTGGCCTCCACCACCCGCTTGCCGGAGACCCCGGAGCTGGCGAGACCCATGTTCAGCTCCTTGCGGGTGTCCTTCAGCCGGTCGGCCTTGTCCTGGCGAAGGCTTTCCAGCCGCCGCTTGCGGCCCTCGTTGCGGGCGCGCCGCGCGGTGACGCCGCGGGCCATCCAGTGGGCCTCGCGCGCGATGAAGCGGTCGAGGCGCCGCGCCTCCTCGGCCTCCTGGGCGGCGATCTTCTCGGCCCACTCCTCGAAGCCCGAGAAGCCCGCGTCGAGGCGGCGGACCAGGCGGTACTCCAGCCAGAAGCAGCGCTTGGTCACCCGCTCCAGGAAGGCGCGGTCGTGGCTGACGATCAGCGCCGCGGCGCGGGAGGCGGCGAGCTCCTCCTCCAGCGTCTCGATGGCCAGGATGTCGAGGTGGTTGGTGGGCTCGTCCAGCAGGATGACGTCGGCGTCCTCGGCGAAGGCGCGGGCCAGCGCGGCGCGGCGGATCTCGCCGCCGGAGAGGCCCTGGGCGGCCTTGGCGGGATCGAGCCCGAAGTCGGTGAGCCTGGCCTCGGCCATATAGGCCTCCGCCCCGCCGGCGGTGGCGTAGTCGAGCAGGGTCTCGCCCACGATCTCCGGCTCCTGCGGCACGAAGGCGATGCGGGTCCCGGCGGTCACGTTGCGCTCGCCGCCGTCCGGCTCGACCTGGCCGGCCAGGATGCGCAAGAGCGTCGACTTGCCGGCTCCGTTGCGGCCGACCAGGCAGGCGCGGACCCGCGCGTCGAGCGCCAGGTCGACGCCGTCGAACAGCATCAGCGGACCGTCCGCCAGGCGGACGTCCTTCAGGGCGAGGATGGGTGCTCTCATCTGAGCGGCCTCAGATAGCGGTCCCAGCGGCGGGCGCAAGCGCCGGTGCGAGCTTGGGGCGCCGCCCGTTCGGGCCTAGATAGGCGCCATGACCTCCGAACCCTTCTGGCGGCGCAAGACGCTGGCCCAGATGACCGTGCCTGAGTGGGAGAGCCTGTGCGACGGCTGCGGCCTGTGCTGCCTGGTGCGGTTCGAGGAGGAGGACACCGGCGACATCGTGCCCACCCGGGTGCACTGCAAGCTGTTCGACGCCCACGCCTGCGCCTGCACCGACTACGCCAACCGGCAGACGTACGTGCCTGACTGCGTGAAGCTGACCCCGCACAATATCGAGAAGCTGGCGTGGATGCCGATGAGCTGCGCCTACCGCCGCATCCACGAGGGCCGCGGCCTGGCGGACTGGCACCCGCTGGTCTCGGGGGATCCGGAGAGCGTCCATCGCGCCGGGGTCTCGGTCCGCGGCCAGACGATCAGCGAAGAGGCGCTCGCCCGGGCCGAGGACGCGCTCGACTTCGCCGCCCCGGACCTGATCGCCGAACGCGGGCGGGGCTGAGAGTGTTGCATTTCTACAACAACAGCCCTTGCGCAGAGAACCGAACCGACCAATCTAGGCCTCATCCATCCACCGGCATTCGAAGGGCTTAAGTTTCTTGGCGAGCGACCCCTATCAGGTCCTGGGCGTCCCGCGCACGGCGAGCGCGGACGAGATCCGCAAGGCGTTCCGCAAGCTCGCCAAGGCCAATCACCCCGACACCAATCCCAACAACAAGGCCGCCGAGGAGCGCTTCAAGCAGGTCTCCGGCGCCTTCGACATCCTGGGCGACACGGCCAAGAAGAAGAAGTTCGACGCGGGCGAGATCGACGCCGACGGGCGCGAGACCATGGGCGGCTTCGCCCGCGGCCAGGGCGGACCGTGGGGCCCGCCGCCGGGCGGCGGCCAAGGGGGCGGCGCCTATCGCGAGAGCTTCGAGGGCGTCGACCTGGGAGACATCCTGGGCGAGATGTTCGGCGGGGCGCGGGGCGGACGGCCCGGCGGCGCCGGGGGCGGCTTCGGCGGCTTCTCGCAGCGCGGCTCCGACGTGCGCGCGCGCCTGGAGATCGACCTGGAGGACGCCATCCGCGGCGGCAAGCGCCGGATCGCCTTCTCCGACGGCCGCACCATCGACGTGACCATCCCCAAGGGCGCCCAGGAGGGCCAGACGCTTCGGCTGCGCGGCCAGGGCTCGCCCGGCCGGGCCGGCCCCGGCGACGCCTTCATCGAACTGACCCTGAAGCCGCACCCGATCTTCCGCCGCGAAGGCGAGGTGCTGGTGATGGACGTGCCGGTGAGCGTCTATGACGCGGTGCTGGGCGGCAAGGCCGAGGCGCCCACCCCGGACGGCCCGGTGACGCTGACCATCCCCAAGGGCGCCAACACCGGAACCCGGCTGCGGCTGAAGGGACGCGGCCTGGCCAACGCCCGCGGGCAGCGCGGCGACCTCTTCGCGCGCCTGGCGGTGACCCTGCCGGACAAGCCGGACGCCGAGCTGGAGGCGCTGGCCGAGACCTGGAAGCGCGAGCGCCCCTACACCCCCAAACGCCGCGCCTAGCTTGCCCAGGTGACACCGCTGTCTGCCCGCCGCATAAGCTCTACGTTCAGAACCGGTTCAGTCCCGGTCGCCTAGAGCGATGTCATGAAACGTTTGCTGCTGTTCGCCGCCCTGCTGGCCGGCGCCCCTTCGGCCACTCTGGCGGGACCTGAGCGCGGCGGCGATTCCGCGCGCGAGGCGCCGCGCGTGAGCAGCCAAGCGCCGCTCTCGCGCGTTCTAGCCGAGCTGGGCAAGCGCTACGGTGGAAAGCAGCTCAACACCACCATGGGGGACGCCGGCGGACGGCCGGCCTACCTCGTTCAGTGGCAACTCCCCAACGGCCGGATCGTGATGTTCACGGTGGACGCCCAGACCGGTCAGGTCCTGGGGCAATAGGGCGGCGCCCGCCGCCCGCAGTGAAGAAGAAGGGACGCGATCATGCGCATCCTGCTCGTCGAAGACGATCCGGATCTCAGTCGCCAGCTGAAGCTGGCCCTGGCCGACGCCGGCTATGCGGTGGACCATGCCCCGGACGGCGAGGAGGCCCAGTTCCTGGGCGAGACCGAGCCCTATGACGCGGTGATCCTGGACCTGGGCCTGCCGAAGGTGGACGGGGTCTCGGTGCTGGAGCGCTGGCGGCGCGAGAACATGGCCACGCCGGTGCTGATCCTGACGGCGCGCGGGGCGTGGAGCGAGAAGGTGGCCGGCTTCGACGCCGGCGCCGACGACTACCTGACCAAGCCCTTCCACACCGAGGAGCTGTTGGCGCGCCTGCGCGCGCTGCTGCGGCGGTCGGCGGGCCACGCGGCGCCGAACCTGGCGTGCGGCGGCCTGCGGCTCGACCCCCGCGCGGCGCGGGCGAGCGTCAACGGCGAGCCGCTCCGGCTGACCTCGCTGGAGTACCGGCTGCTGCACTACATGATGATGCACCAGGGCCGGGTGATCAGCCGCACGGAGCTGGTGGAGCACCTCTACGACCAGGATTTCGATCGCGATTCCAACACCATCGAGGTGTTCATCGGCCGGGTGCGCAAGAAGATCGGGTCGGACCGCATCGAGACCGTCCGCGGCCTAGGCTACCGCCTGAGCTGCCCGGACGAGGAACGCGACAGCGGCGGCGAGGCTCAGGCCTCCTGATGGGCCGGGGCGCGCGCCCGTGAAGATGCCCACCGGGCTGCGCAGCTCCTCGCTGGCCCGCCGGCTGGTGCTGCTGGCCCTGGGCTGGAGCTTCGGAGCCCTGATCGTAACGGCGGTGCTGCTGGCGTTCCTGTTCCAGCGCGCGGCCATCCACCGGGTGGACGAGACGCTCAGCGACCTCAACAACAACCTGCTGGCCTATTCGACGGTCGAGGACGGCCATGTGTTCGCCCCCCCGTTCACCGACGAGCGGTCGCTCAGGACCTATTCCGGACGCTACTGGGAAATCGCCGAGCCGACCGCGGACGGCAAGGTGTCGCCGATCGCCCAGTCGCACTCGCTGTTCGACACGGTGATGCCGACCCCGCCGGACCTGGTCGCGCGGCTGAAGGCCAATCCCGGCCGGCGGATCGCCTATCCGGCGCGGGGCCCCCAGGGCGAGCCCCTGAGGGTCCGGGCGCAGCAGAACATGCTGCAGGGCCGCAAGGTCCCGGTGATCTTCCTTGCCGCCGAGGACCGCAGTTCGATCGACCGCGACGTGCGCGACTTCATCGCCGCCACCGCGGCGGCCTTCATCGTGCTGGGGGCGGGCCTGATCCTGGCGATCGTGGTGCAGGTGCGCGTGGGCCTGCGGCCGCTGTTCGACCTGCGTAGCGAGGTGGCGGCGGTGCGCCGCGGCAAGGCCCAGCGGCTGGCCGAGACCTATCCCAGCGAACTGCGGCCGCTGGCGCAGGAGCTGAACGCGCTGGTCGAGCACAACCAGGAGGTCGTCGAGCGCCAGCGCACCCACGTGGGCAACCTGGCGCACGCGCTGAAGACCCCGATCTCGGTGATGGTCACCGAGGCCAGCCAGCGCCCCGGGCCGCTAGCCGAGGTGGTCACCCGCCAGGCCGAGGCCATGCAGCAGCAGGTGGACCACCACCTGCGCCGCGCCCGGGCCGCGGCGCGCACCCAGGGGCAGGGCGAGCGCACCTCGGTCGCCGAGGTGCTGGACGAACTGGCGCGCACCTTGGAGCGCATCTATCGCGACAAGGGCGTGGCCATCGACTGGGACGCCGACGAGGACCTCTATTTCCTGGGCGAACGGCAGGACCTGCTGGAGATCGCCGGCAATGCCGTGGAGAACGCCTGCAAATGGGGCCGCGCCCGGGTGAAGGTCCGCGCCGAGGCGGCCGGGCCCGAACGCTTCCGCCTGGTGGTGGAGGACGACGGCAAGGGCCTGCCGCCGGATCGCCGCGAGGAGGTGCTGCAGCGCGGCGCGCGGCTGGACGAGAGCGCCCCGGGCTCGGGCCTCGGGCTGTCGATCATCGACGAGCTGGCCCGCGCCTACGGCGGATCCCTGACGCTCGCGGACTCGAGCCTGGGCGGTCTGCGCGTTGAGACCGACCTGCCGCGCGCAGAGGCTTGATTAGGCTCACCTTCGGACAACCTTAACCCGCGTTGCGCATAGTCCGGGCTGCGGGGGTCGCGTTCCCCGCGCGGAGCCCGCCGATGGTCGCCCTTTCCGACCGCAAGATCGAGATCGTCAGGACCCTGGTCGAATCCGCGCCCGACAAGATCGTGGGCGGCCTGCAGCGCGCGCTCGCCGAGACCGGCGGCGACACGGTGCTGGCCAGCGTGCGGCAGCTGGTGGAGGTCGAGGCGGCCGATCGGGTGCTGCGCAACGCCATCTTCCAGCCCGTCACCCCGCTGTTCGTGGGCGACGGCTCCGACAAGCACAGCCTGGTCTTCCCGGCCCGCGCGCTGGCCTGCCTCTGGCGCGGCCTGAAGACCGTCGCGCCCGCCGAGGTGGCGATCGCCGTCAAGGCCGCCGCAAGCGTCGCCGTGGCCATCGCCAACGAGCAGCGGCCGCCCGACCCGAACAAGAACTACGACGTCCTGGTCCAAGCCGCGGCGGAGGGCCTGCGCGCCAGCGACATGCGCGACTTCCGCACCGCCGCCGAGCTCTGCGACCGCGCCCGCCCGGGCGGCGCCGCGACCCTGGCGGCCTGCCTCGACATCGCCCCGGTGGTCCGTCGGACCCTGCCGCGCCTGCCCGACTGGGTCGCGCGCCCGAACGAGGAGACCGGCGCGGCCGCGCGCCTGGCCTTCAAGGACTGCGTGGCCATCGCCGAGGACGCCGGCCCGCGGTTCTTCGAGATGATCGCCGGCCAGCTCACCCCGCCGTGGATGGTGCTGCGGATCATCTCGGCGATCATGGACAAGCCCACCGAGCGCTATCTGGCCGATTCCGAGCTGGGCGGGTTCCCCGAGCGGGTGATGAACGAGATCGACGAGGCGCTGAAGGCGATCTCGCGGCTGGACCTGGACGGCGGGCCCGAAGCCGGCCGCGCCGCCGCCCACCTGGTGGAGCTGATCACCCACCAGACCGCCGAACTGGAAGGCTGCATCGAGCTGACCCGGGAGCAGGGCTGGGGTCATCGGATCGTCGGCCAGAAGAAGGCGCTGGCCAATCTGGTGGAGGCCCGGCTGCGCGAACTGGAGAAGCTGGTCGCCGCGGCCTTGCCGATCCTGTCGACCGGCTTCGGCAGGGCGCGCCGGACCGGGCCGAAGCTCGAGGCGCCGCCGGACGCCGCCGTCGTGGCCCGCGTCATGACCGCGCTCACCCTAACCCACGATATCCGCAACAGCGCCAACTACGGCGGCTTCTCGGCGATGCACGCCAAGACGACGGAAAAGCTGAACGAATCCGTCGACCGCTATGTCCAGGACGTGCTCGACGACGTGCGCAACGGCGACGTCGCCGAACCCCTGATCGCGCGCGCCTATCTGATGGTCGCGGCCAACATCATCGCCATGATCCGTGACGAGAAGGCCGCGGAGCTCATCCGCCGCCGCGCCTCGGCCGCCTGCGCCCCGCCGGACCCGATCACCCTCGACGCCTGAGGCGCGGCCCGGGCCGCATGACGCACTCGCGCTTGAGGGCGCTTTCGGCTACACGCCGCGCATGATCGCCTTCTGGGTCGCGGCCGGAGCGCTCTCCGCCGCCGCGGCCGTCCTGATTTTGCTCCGCGCCGCCCAGGCCGCCGCCCGCGTGGAGGCGTTCGACACGACCTCTGTCTTCTATCGCCGCCAGCTCGCCGAGATCGGCGACCTCGCCGACCGCGGCCTGATCGGCGCGGACGAGCGCAAGGGGGCCGAGGCCGAGGCGGGCCGCCGGATGCTGGCCGCGGCCGACGCGCCGGCCGAGGCCTGGTCGACGACGCCCCATCGCGGCCTGATCCTGGCCATGGCCTTCGCCGCGCCGGCCCTGGCGCTCGGCCTCTACCTCCTGGTGGGCGCGCCCGGCGCGCCGGACCAGCCGTTCGCCGGGCGCCTGGCCCAATGGCGGGCGGCCAACCCCGCCAGCCTGCAGCCGGCGGAGATGGCCGCGGTGCTGTCGAAGCTGGTCACCGAACGCCCCAACGACCCCGAGGGCTACCGCTTCCTGGCCCTGGCCGAGGGCGCCTCGAACAATCCGGCCGGCGCGGTCCGGGCGCTGAAGCGCGCGGTCAAGATCGCGCCGGAGCGCGGCGACCTCTGGGAGATGCTGGGCGAGGCCGAGGTCTTCCAGGCCGACGGCGCATTGACCGACGAGGCCGAGCGCGCCTTCGCCCAGACCCTGAGGCTCGATCCGAAGAACGTCGCGGCCCGCTTCCACCTGGCGCGGGCGAGGATCAAGGCCGGCGACAGGGCGGGGGGCCTGGCCGACTGGCGCGCGCTGCTGGCCGACATGCCGGCCAACGATCCGCGCCGCGCCGACCTGACGGCGGCGATCGCCGAGGCGGAGGGCGCGCCGGCCCCGCCGCCCGCCGCCCCGCAGGGCCTCTCCGGCGACCAGATGAACATGGTGCGCGGCATGGTGCAGGGCCTGGCGGCCAAGCTCGCCGCCAATCCCGACAACCCCGCCGGCTGGGTGCAGCTGGTCAAGGCCTATGCGGTGCTGGGCGATACCGAAAAGCGCGACGCGGCGCTGAAGGCGGCGCGAGCCCGCTACGCCGGCAAGCCCGAGGTGCTGGGCGCGCTGGCCCAGGCGGCGGCCACGGAGCGGATGAAATGAGCTGGCTGCCCAAGTCCCCCAAGGCGCGGCGGCGCCTGACCCTAGTGGCGGCGATCGCCCCGGTGCTGGCGCTGGCGGTCGGCCTGACGCTGTGGGGCCTTCGGGACTCCATCTCGTTCTTCTACACCCCCAGCCAGGCCGCCGCGGCGCACCCGCCGGCCGGGCGGTCGGTGCAGCTGGGCGGCCTGGTCCGGATGGGCAGCGTCGCCAAGCATCCTGACGGGCGGGTCGAGTTCGTCGTCGCCGACCGCACCGCCCAGGACCATGTGGTCTTCCAGGGCGACCTGCCTGACCTGTTCCGCGAGGGCCAGGGCGTGGTCGCGGTGGGCGCCTTCCGCGAGGACGGGGTGTTCGAGGCCAAGCAGGTGCTGGCCAAGCACGACGAGAAGTACATGCCGCCGGACCTGGCCAGGGCGCTGAAGGCGCAGGGCGAGTGGCGCGGCGACGGGTCCACCCCCGACTATGCGAAGGCGAAACCCGTCACATGATCGCCGAGGTCGGCTCCTTCGCGCTGGTCCTGGCGCTGGCGTTCGCGATCGCCCAGGCCGGGCTGTCGGCGACGGCGCGCGCGCGGCGCTCCACGGTGCTGGCCGCGGCCGGCGAGGGCGCGGCGGTGGCCTCGTTCGCCGGCGTGGCGATCGCCTTCGCCTGCCTGATCCACGCCTTCGTCACCTCGGACTTCTCGGTGGCCAATGTGGCGGCCAATTCGCACACCGAAAAGCCGATGCTCTACAAGGTGGCCGGATCGTGGGGCAGCCACGAGGGCTCGATCCTGCTCTGGTGTTTCATCCTCACCGGCTACGGCGCGGCCGCGGCGACGCTGGGCCGCGGCCTGCCCCAGGGCCTGAAGGCGCTGATGGTGGCCGTGCAGGGCGCGCTCGGGACGGTGTTCCTGGCCTACACGGTCTTCGCCTCCAATCCGCTGGCCCGGCTGGCGGCGGACCAGATCCCGGTGGAGGGCCGCTCGCTCAATCCGCTGCTGCAGGACCCGGCCTTGGCCTTCCACCCGCCGTTCCTCTACTCGGGCTACGTCGGGATGTCGGTGGTGTTCTCCCTGGCCGTGGCGGCGCTGATCGAGGGGCGGGTGGACGCGGCCTGGGCGCGCTGGGTGCGCCCCTGGGCGCTGGCCGCCTGGAGCTTCCTGACCGTGGGCATCACGCTCGGCGCCTTCTGGGCCTACTACGAGCTGGGTTGGGGCGGCTGGTGGTTCTGGGACCCGGTGGAGAACGCCTCCTTCATGCCCTGGCTGATGGCCACGGCCCTGCTGCACTCGGCCATCGTCACCGAAAAGCGCGGCGCGCTCGCCGGCTGGAGCCTGTTCCTGGCGCTCGGCGCCTTCACCTTCTCGATGCTGGGCGCCTTCCTGGTGCGCTCCGGCGTGCTGACCAGCGTGCACGCCTTCGCGGTCGACCCCCGGCGCGGGGTGCTGCTGCTGATCATCCTGGGCCTGACGTCGGGCTCGGCCTTCGCGCTGTTCGCCTGGCGGGCGCCGAAGCTCAGCCCCGGCGGGGTCTTCGCCCCGGTGAGCCGGGAGAGCGCCCTGGTGCTGAACAACATCCTGCTGGCTGCGGCGACCGCCACGGTCATGCTGGGCACGCTCTATCCGCTGATCCGCCAGGCGCTGACCGGCGAGGCGATCTCGGTGGGGCCGCCCTATTTCAACCTGACCTTCGCGCCGCTGATGGCCACGCTGGCGATCATCCTGCCGGCCGGGCCGCTGCTCGCCTGGAAGCGCGGCGACCTGCAGGGCGTGGGCCAGCGGCTGTGGGTCGCGGCGCTGATCGCCTTGGGCGTCGGCCTGGCGACCTACGCCCTGGTCAGCCCGCGCAAGGCGCTGGGCGCGCTCGGCATCGCCATCGGAGCCTGGCTGGTGGTCGGCGCCTTCGTCGAGATCCTCGAGCGCACGCGCGCCTTCCGCGTCCCCGCGGCCGACAGCTGGCGGCGGCTCACCGGCCTGCCGCGCGGCGCCTGGGGCATGACCCTGGCGCATCTGGGCCTGGGCGTCTTCGTGCTGGGGGCCTGCTGCGAGCTGGGCTGGAAGGGCGAGGCGGCCGAGGCCCTGCCGCTGGGCGGTGCGCTGGACGTCGCCGGCTACCATCTGGTGCTGGAGACGGTCGGGCCGGTCGAGGGCCC
>Ga0207695_10001946_pt1 | contig 32061 bp, 29 predicted proteins | sample KBSC54metaG_FD_184354 | JGI IMG/M metagenome (GOLD analysis project Ga0207695, IMG submission 184354) | Corn rhizosphere microbial communities from Kellogg Biological Station, Michigan, USA - KBS C5-4 metaG (SPAdes) (version 2) | ecosystem: Host-associated > Plants > Roots > Rhizosphere > Soil... | reverse complement strand
TTCAGCCGGTCGCGTCCGACGCAGGTCAAGTGAATATTGGGAGTCAGCCCGCGCGCCTGCATCATTGAGCCGATACGGACTGGATCGTGCCCGGCCGAGCCACCCGCGAAGCTGGTGACGCTGCCGGCCAGCACTCCGGGAACCTGCATGAAGCCGGCGGCTGTTTCCACCAGCTGCTCTTCCGTGGTCTTGGCGCCGGCCACAAGCTCCACCATGTAACTGAAGCGGCCGCTTGTGAGCGCTTCCCGGATTGGATTGACTGCTGCCACCTTATCTCCCCAGTTCCTTACGCACAATCTTGGTGCCTTCGACCATCGCTTTCATTTTCGCAAACGTGACATCGCGGGGTAGATGGAAACACCCGCAATCCGTCAGAATGTGGATTTTCTCGGCGGGAATCACTTCCAGCGCCTTGCGAATATGTTGGGCGACCATGTCGGGGGTCTCGATGTCGGTATTCTTCACATCGATGACGCCCAGGCCCAATTCGAAAGGAGCGTTGAACTCCTTGAAGAGGTCCAGATCCTCTCCGCCGCGGCGCGCGAATTCGAGCGTCAACTGCTGGACCTTGGCCTTGAGAATCGTGGGGAACAGATAACGGTAGCTGCCTTCCCAGGACGGTTTGCCGTAGCGATTGCCGTAGCAGATGTGGATAGCGATCCTGGCGTTCACACCATCCACCAGCGTGTTGATGACGTTGACGCCCCAGGCGAGATCCTCGGGGAAGCCGGAGTAGTAAGGCTCGTCGATCTGAATGAATGTAGCCCCGGCTTTTACCAGTGCCTTGAGCTCCATGTTCATCACCCGGGCGATGTCGGTGGCGAAAGCTTCTTCACTGGGATAGAACTGGTTGCGAATACGCTTGAGCTCCATGTTCATCACCCGGGCGATGTCGGTGGCGAAAGCTTCTTCACTGGGATAGAACTGGTTGCGAATACGCTTCGTGAGACAGTGCGGGCCGGTAACACAAAACTTAGGGACCCGATCCGTGAAGGTGTTCAGGAAAGTGAAGTCCTGCACCAGTCCCATGGATGCCATGGGGAGCTTACTCATCACCGCGCTGTCGTAGAAATCGTAATAGAACTTCTTGGACGTGCGGTCGATCTGCACCCCAGGCAGCCTCTCCGCGAAGTAATCGACCATATTGTCGCGGCGCAGCTCGCCGTCGGTGATCACATCGAGGCCGGCCGTTTCCTGATCCTTGATCGCGGCTTTAACCGCGGCGTCGTAGATTTCATCGAGATCGTGGCGCGAGATGCGGCGAGCGAAGTAGTCGGTTTTCAGCCGCTCGAGCCAGCCAGGCATGGCATAGCTGCCGACGATCGCAGTGGGAAGAATGGGAAGAGTCATTTAAATTGGTTACTCCCTACGCGTCGTGTAAAGGATGGAAGTGTGCGTGTTTGCGCGGTATTTAAAGGGTCTGAAATTTACGTTATAACCCTCGCGCTGCGCCACCTCTTTTAGTAGAGCACCGTTGACCCAGTTGAGCAGCGATCCGTCCAGTTTCCCGGGACCGAAAAACCCGGTCCGGTATTGAGCCATGTCGGTGACGAAGATATCGAAAACTTGCATGTAACCGCGCGGATGCAGCAGCGGCAGCGTGCGGATGAAACTCTCGAGCGCTCCCGAGCTCAGGTGGAAACGGAAGTCGGTGGGGGCGTCCTGCAAGATGTCTTCGAGTCTGCCCGCGTCGAGCCCTTCCGGGAATGGGAACTCCGGCAAATCCTCGAGCTGCACCAGCCGTTCCTCCAGCCGCATGGCTGCCCACAGTTCCTGCCAGAAGGGAACGCCGTGCGTAGGGCCGCCGAAACTATCGAAACCGGTTTCGAGCATGTGATACACGCGGTCGCGGAAAAGTTCCGGGGGAATACCGTACTTGCCGCCGATGCTGTTCACGGCGGTCTGGGGCACGTACGCGCGCACTTGCACGAAGTACAGCTTTCCGTCGCGGCGGACCACTTCTTCGTCGGGCAGGTTGTCGTACACGTTGGTCAGGTGCACCTGGAGGATCTTGTGGCGCAGCTGGGCCAGCGACTTGATGGGATTGATCGCGTCTACCTGAACGAAGCGGCACTGATCGATGTGCTTTGTCACGGTGAGCCTGGCTTTATTGAGAGTGTCCTCGGAATAATCGCCCATGTAAAAACACACGCGAGAATAGAGGCCGGTGCCGCGCTGCTGGTCGAGAAGTTGGAACTGGTCGAGCCATTGGGCGCAACGCGAACCGTTGCCCACGCCGACTTCAAGCAGGTTCACCTCGGGGGGCAGCTGGTTCCTGGATCGAAGATCGCAGAGCAGGTCCAAAAACTCGGCGACATCGTCGGCGATGGCCAAGGGATTATGGCCGTCCGAAGAGCCCCCGGGAAGCGCCTTGTCATAACCCTTGCCGGTGGCGGCTTCCCAGGCCAGCAGGTGGCGCCAGAAGAAGCGATTGAAGGTCCAGACGATACTGGAGCGCAAGGATTGAAACTCTTCGAGGGGAAGACGGCAGGCATCCGCCTCGGCTCCGGCCTGAGCGCGATGTATCGCGCGGAGCAAATCGGTGCGCAAAGTTTCAGGGACCACTTGGCGCGTATCGACGTGAATATCCATGATCGGGCATGGCTGGCCCATGGCGTTGTAGCCCTGAGTGGCGGTGACGGCCTCGCGGAAATTGGATTTGTACTGGATCCAATCAAGTTCCACCTGGAGACGCGCGAACTGCCCCTGATCGATGAGGCCTTCTCCTACCAGCGCGTAGACGGCTTCGATCACGCCCTGCGTGGCGGCGGCGGCCTTCACCTTGAGGTGGTTAAGTTTCAGGATCATGCTGACTGACTACGCGGAAGGATTTCGGCGAATCTAAAAGGATAGCGCGTCTGGCGGGGGTGTAAACGCAGGTTTGCTGATGGCGGGTATCCGCGGCGCTGATAAGCCTTACCAGCGGTCGAAATCGTCGCGGAATTCGCGGCGGGCGTCGCGCATTTCGCGGCGGAAGTCCTCCCGTGCCTGGCGCATCTCGCGCTGCCAGTCCTGGCGGGCGCGCCGGAGGTCTTCCCGAGCCTCCCAACCCGCGCGGCGGAAATTTTCATGCGCCCGCCGGATTTCGGCGCGGCGGCCGTAACGGTCGTGGTACCCGCATCCGGCTGTTACCAGGCAAATAACGATGGCGATGGCTCCGGGAATCTTCATAATCCCTCGCGTTAATTTTCTACGTTGGCCGGCGCGGCCTTGTTCGATCTTTTTTTGAGAAGAAGCGACACCAGCCAGACGACCCCTGCCGAGGCAACCAGAACCATCGCCCAGCGCATGGCGGACACCAGAAAAACCGCGTTTATCACCGGCAATGTGACTGGATACTGGCGCAGTACGCCCCAGCGGTCGACCATCCAGTGCCACGCCGTGTGGGCTACCAGTGCCGACAAAATGATGGTTCCCATCCGCTCGGCGACCACGTAGCGGAACAGCACATCCAGTAGAGGGATGGAAACTGCCAGCACCAGCATCTGCCCTAGTTCCACGCCGAGATTGAAGGAGACCAGCGACGTCAGCAGGTGCGATCCCGCGAATTGCAGCGTCTGCCGGAGGGTGAAGGAAAATCCAAATCCATGCACCAGGCCGAAGGCGAACGTCACCATCCAGCGGCGGCCAACGCTGCTGGCGCCGACGATGTTCTCGAGCGCCATGTAGAGGATGGACATGGCGATTAGTGTCTCGATCAGCGGCGGAAACCACAGCGCATCCGGCCCCAGCCCGTAAGCCGAGGCAATCAGCGTGAAGGAGTGCGCCACAGTGAACGAAGTAACAATTAACAGCAACTGACGGAACTTCCGAAACGGAATCACCAGGCACAACAGAAACAGCAGGTGATCAGTGCCGTCCAGAATGTGCAAAAACCCGGCGCGGACGAAGCGCAGGGATGCCTCATACCAGCTCGGGTCGAGCCTGATCAACCCTTCGTCGCCTTCGAATTCGAACGCGCGAATCGCGCCGTCCTGCGGAACAAAGCGCAGCACGGTGATCACCCGCACGCCAAGCGTATCGACATGGGGGCGAATGGAGAATTCTGAACGCTCGGAATGAATCGGGTATTCGAGCCACGCGTCGAGCATGACCTGGTCCCAGGCGACCTGGGTACTCTCGGGCAGTTTGGGACCGGTAATGTGCGCGAGCGCCGTCTCATACGATGCAAATGACTTGTCGGATTCAAGCGAGGGGCGCACAGCCAGCAGGCGCGGGGTGGCAAGCCGCGTGTCCCCTTCGCTGATTTCGACCGGGCGCACCAGCCACACAGTGGCGGCATCCTGCAGGAACTGGTCCGCGCGCGAAAGATCCAGATAGCCCGGACCGAGCTTCGGAAAATCGATGTCGCGCATGGATTTGACCGGCACCCGGACCAACAGATCGAGCTTGTCGCCGGAGGGGTGCAGGAACATCTGCACGGTCACGTCATTGGGGATATCGTGCGCGGCCGCGCCCCAGGGCAGGGCGGCCAAAAGGCCCAGAATGGCAATTCCGACACGCATAACGCGTGTCTAGTAGCTTACTCGATCGCGCTTTCCCACTGCGCGTCGTGGGCCAGAATCGTCGCCAGCGAAAACAACCGCATGCGGTTAGGCCGGAACATCCCTTGCTCCAGATCGATGGCGTCGACGGCGGGCTGCACAAGCTGACTAATATAGGGCGGAAGCTCGTCCATGTTGACACGAACGTGACGGCCGCTGCGGCGTGTAACGACGCCATCCATGGCGATGCGATATTGGTCCCGCTCGCCGCGCACGAAGATGTGATCCGGATGGATCTCGATGCGGTCGCCCAGAGGCTGGGATTGCAGCATCTGAGACATCGCCTTGTCCATGGCGGCTTGCGGATCGTAAGGCTTCGGCACCGGCATATCCAAGGTCATAACGCCTTCGGGATAAGATGCCGATAAGACATCGTTCAGCGGTCCGGCTATTTTCGATAAGCGATCCCGCGATTCCTTGTTTTTCCAGGTAGCTTTACCGATCCAGGCGAGCGCTTCGTCGAGTTGAGGATTCGGCGGGCACATCGAAGCGTCCCAAATCAAGCAGCGCAGCACATCGCGCCCTGGCGTGCTCAGACGCAAAGGCTTGCTTTCCGCCATGGGCGCCAGCCAGCGTCGCATCTGCTGTCCGAAATCCTCTGGTCCGACAGCTGCCAGCGCAGGCTCTGCGATTTTGCTCCATTTGCCCGGAGGCTTGGCGCCGACGGCGAAAGTCATGTTGCCGATCAGCTCCATCCAGGCTTTCTTGCGGGCTCCGGTAAAGCCGCGCAAATCCGCGCGAACGATACTGCTCCAGCATTCTTCCGCTTGGATGGGCGTAACGTCCTCAAGCCACAGCCACCATCCCACATGCTGCCGACGGGCTTGGTCGGTAACCGATCCGTGAAGCGTAGCATGATATTCGCGCACCGCCTCGACGATCTCAGGCTGATAACCGTGCTGCTTGGTGTACTCGACGGCTTGCTCGAACCCAGCATGACGCTCCTCCGCCAGGAGCTTTAGAAATTCTTGTTTATCTACCCCAGGGCGCGGTTCAGGCGATGCCGCGACGCGCCTAATCTCGACCACCAGCCGGAGCAAAATCTGACCCGGACGTTCCAAAGCCGAAGGTCCGGGCTGCTCCAGAAGTGCGCTCCAGGATGCTAGACGACTTTCCCAATCTTCCCGACCGACCCGCTCCAAGGCCTCTCTTATCTTCTGTTCCCATCTCGCATCCGTCACCTTCCGCACGGGCGCGAGTTTCAGCAGGCTGATCCAAAGCTTCCGGCGCGCCGGCTTGAGTTGCTGCAAATCCATGAGTACTTGCGCACACCTCGATGGTTCGCTGTCCTCGGAGTCTTCCGTGTGGAGGAACAAGTGCCACGCCAACTCGTGCATGACCCCGAAGCGATCTTCCGTGGGAAGGGCCCGCAGCATCGCGCGCAGACTCTGCCGTGTTGACGGACTGACGCCGGCCTTGACGAGATCCAGCAGCAGCCGTCCGGTGTCGCCGCGGAACATACTCCCGGCTCCGCTGGCTTCGATGGCTGGCGCCTGCACTGCCAGTTCAGCGAAGGTCGCTTCCTCAATCGTTCCCGACTCCGGCTTATACAGCCGATTGACCAGGAGACTAATCAAGTGGGCAATGCGGGCATCCAGCTTCCGGTGGCTAGCTATGAGCTCTCCCTGGCTTCTGACCCAGGCAAATCTGCGCAATGCCGGACGAAGCCAGCGCGGCCGTTCCGAAGGCGAATCGAATTGCAGCGCAACAGGAACTCGATTCGGTTTTTCGAGTTCCAGCCACGTACTCATTTCGCGATGAAAACGGAAATCTGGGTCAGTGGGATCGAGTGGAAAGCCGTCGACCGCTAGCTCGATAGTGTCCATTTCCCGTCAGATCGGCGGGAAAGTCTGGTTCGAACAGGTACTAAGAGCTAACGCTTGGTCTGGAGGCTGTGATACCCGAGTTGCTTACGCGCTTCCGTTAGCGTATTTCCTTCATTCACCAGCCGGCGAATTTCCGATTCCGCTGCGTCGATCTGTTCCGCATTGGTCAGGATTGCGTCCTCATGCGGTTGCGGAATGGCGACCACTCCATCCGCGTCGCCGCGCAGGATATCGCCCTGATTAACACGTGCGTCGCCGATGTTTACAGGCCCGCCCATCGCTTCCACCTGAATACGATCCTTACCGGTGCGCATCGAGTAACTGCGGCTGTAGATGGGATACCCCAGCTCACGAGCCAGATGGGTATCCCGACATGCCCCGTCGATCACCGTACCCGCCACACCGCGCCGGTTGGCGACCCAGGTCAGAATATCACCCCAGACCGTGGCGTTCTCGCGGCCGCCGTTGTCGAGGACGACCACGCCTCCTGGCGGCACGTCTTCGATGTAATCGCCTACCGTGCCAGGCGGGGTTCCCGCCGGTCCGTACAGGATGGTGAAGGCTCGGCCCGTTAAACGAAAGCGCGGGTCCAGAGGCTTGATGTTGAGGCACTGCCCGGGGATGCCGAGCCGGTCCATAGCGTCACTGATCGAGGTGGTATCGAGCTTGGCTGCTCGTTCTACATTTTTGTCGGCTGCCATTATTGTGCTTTCTTCAACATGTTTTCGTAATTTCCCGCCATCACCTGGCTGATAGGTGTCCCGGAGCGAATCGCTTGAGCCAAGGCGTCCTCGCGCTGCATGATGCCTTCCGCGGCTTCGAGCACCCGCACGATCTCGCTCTGCGCCACGAAGACCACGGCGCTGGCGTCGGCGATCACGTAATCGCCGGGAGAGACGGTGACGTCGCCCACCGTGATCGGCTCATTGGTAGAGACTTCGACGATCCGTCCGCGTGCGGTCCTCGCCGTATGGCTGCGGGCGAACACGGTGAAGTCGAGTTTCCGGCTGTCGTCAATGTCGCGCGCGGGACCTTCGACGATCACGCCTGCCACGCCGCGAACCTGAGCCCCGATCGACAAATTCCCGCCCCAGGACGCCGCATCGACACCTGTTCGCTGTTCGACGACGATGATGTCTCCGGGCTTCGCAGCGTCGATCGCTGTCGTACATAGATGGCGAGTATTCGTCCGGCCTTCGGCGCGATCGAGTTTGACCGTAAGGACCTGTCCGGTAATGCGCCGGCCGGTCGAAAAGCGCTCTATTCCAGTGACCGATCCCGTGAGTCCGAGCTTATCCAGCGCGTCGGAGACCGCACAGGAATCCAGGCGGCTTAGCCGCTCGACAAATTCGTTCATATGTCCTTACCGCTCGGGTCTCCAGCGCGAGAAGCGACGCTCCAGGCGCTCGGCGAGCCAGGTTAGCGCGATCCCGGAAAATGCGATCACGATCATGCCCACGAAGAGCGTATCGGTATTGAAGGTTTGCCCGCCGTACACCACCATGAAGCCGACGCCCTCGCTGCTCCCCACCATTTCGCCCACCACCATGCCGATTAATCCCAGCGCAACGCCCTGCCGGATGCCGGTAAGGATGAAGGGCACCGATCCGGGGATCGCGAGCGTCTTGAAAACCTGCCAGTCGGAGGCACAGAAAGCTTTCGCGGCGCGCAGCAAATCCCGATCCAGCGCGCGCACGCCGCCCACCGTATTTATCAGGACGGGGAAGAACGCCGACAGGAACACGATAAACACTTTCGACCAGATGCCGATGCCGAACCAGATGATGATCAGCGGTACCATCGCGATGCGTGGCGTCGCGTAGAACGCGTTCAGGAACGGATCGCAGAACAGCCGGAGTCGCCGATACCAGCCGATGAGCACTCCCGCCACCACTCCCGTAATTACCGCGATTACGAATCCGATAGCGAAGTTCGTGCCGCTGTACTTCATGTCGGAAAGCAGCGTTCCCTCCACCAGCGTGTAGCGGAACTGCTTGACGATGGCCGAGGGGCTGCTGAAAAACAGCGGCGAAATCATCCCGGCGGACCAGAACGCCTGCCATACGCCGATGATGAGCACGATAGACAATCCGCCCAGGATCACCGCCTCGTGCTTTGTGTAGAAACTTTGGTGGGGACGTCCGGAGGATTTCTTTTTCTTCGACACAGCTATTTCCCGGCGAGAACCATATTCAAACTTTGCGATTCCTCCTCGATCAGTTGCCAGATGGAGTCTTCAATCTCCAGGAACTGAGGATCGCGTTTCAAAGACAGTGTGCGAGGCCTTCCGAATGGAATCTTGAAAACGCCCTTCAGCCGGCCGGGGCGCGCGCTCATTACCGCGACGCGGTCCGCCAGGTACACAGCTTCATTGATCTGATGGGTGATGAAAAGCACGGTCTTGCGGTCCTGCGACCAGATCTTCAGCAGCTCGGCCTGCATGAACTCGCGCGTCTGGGCGTCGAGAGCCGCGAAGGGCTCATCCATGAGCAGTACTTTCGGATCGGCCGCCAGCGCGCGGGCCAGATTCACGCGCTGCTGCATGCCCCCCGAAAGCTCATTGGGAAAGTGCCGCTCGAATCCCCCGAGGCCCACCATTTTTACAAAGTGATCCGCGCGCTGGCGCATGGTGGCTTCGTCGAAGCGCCGCTGCATCTCCATGCCATAGCGGACGTTGCCTGCGATGGTCCGCCACGGCAGCAGGCTCGAATGCTGGAACACCACGGCCCGATCGACGCCCGGTCCCTTAACCTGTTTCCCGTCGATGCTCACGATGCCTTCTTCGTAAGGCAGCAGGCCCGCGACGATGTTCAGTAGAGTCGTTTTGCCGCACCCGCTGGGGCCGACGAGCGCCAAAAACTCGCCATCCTCGACCGCGAGTGAGACATCGCTCATCGCCAGCACTTCGCGATCTTCACGCTCGAACCAGTAGCGTTTGGACAGGTGCTCGATGGACAACTTAACCATGTGCCATAAACCAGTGCTACTTGAACGCGAGCTTGGCCTTGCGGTCCTCTTCCGCTTTGATCGACGGGCCGAACAGCGTCTCGAAGTACTTTTCCTTCACCAGGCGCGCGACCGTGCTGTTATCGATCACCTGATGAAAGTCGTAGGCTTTCATCCGCGCGGCGATCTGGGGATCGGACTGCTCGGTAACCACCGCTTTGACCGCCGCGGCCAGCACGTAAGGCACGCGTTCGAAGGCGTTGGGCTTGGCATAAAGATCGTAAATCCGTTCCACGTCGGCTTGGGGCTGCTTGTCATAGACCATGTAGGCTTTCACCGCGAAAGCCTTGTCGTCATAGAAGCGCTTAATGGCTTCGGTCTGGGCCTTGATCAACAACTCGGGAAGCTTGGGATTCGCCTGGATCTGGCTCTTCTTCATCAGGTAGCCGGTGGAAGCGAAGATATCGTCATGCTCGGCTAGATTCGCCAGCGTCTTAAATCCGGCCTCCTCCAGCTTGAAATACGCCGGCGCTGTCAGCAAAGTCGCATCGGCTCGGCCGCTCTGTAGCGCCGCCGCGCGGCCGCTGACATCGGTGCCCACCGGAACCCAGGTTACATCCCGTGCGCCCAGACCGGACTTGGCGAGCAAAGCCACCACGTAGCCGTAAGGTGCATCGCCCACCTGGCTTACCGCGATGCGTTTGCCCTTGAGATCCTTTACGCTGGCCACATCCTTGCGGGCCATCAGCGCGAACGTTCCTTTATTGAGCGAACTGCCCACAATGGCCATCGATCCGTCCTTGGAAGCAGCCTGCATCAATTGCTCCAGCGACGAATTGACCAGTGCCGCGTCTCCACTCACCAGCGCCGCGACACCTCCTGGACCGACCACGAACTTCAGATCGACGTCCAGCCCGTACTTTTGGTAATAGCCGCCTTCCTTCGCCAGAAACAAAGGCCACTGCGATCCGCTGCGGTTGGGATAGATCAGTGTGACCTTCTGGGCGAATGCAGCGGGAGCAAGCAAGGCGGCGGCGAGCGTCGCGATCAACCAGATTCGGGATCTCATGACGTCACTCCTTTAGCTTGTGCCGCAACGTCAAGCTTGAAGAGCTTTTTGGCGTTGTCCTCAAAGATCAGTTTTTTGTCGGCGGCGCTGAGCCAGTCGAAGGCTTCGATCAGGAAGCGCGTTTCATCCAGCCAGCGGCCTGTGCGAGGATCCTTCACCGTGCCGACGCCCGGCCGTTCCGTGCCGAACAGGCATCGATCCGCTCCGACGGTTTTGATCAGCAATTGAAGCGACTCGCTCGAATAGAGCACCGTGTCGTAGTACAGGTTGCGCATCTTGTCGGAGAAACGTTCGCCGCCGCGGCGCAGCGAGCTCGCTTCAAAGCGCGCCCAATGGTACGGAATCGCGCCGCCGCCGTGCGAGACAAGGATCTTCAGCGCCGGAAAATCCTTGAATACGTTCGATTCGAGCAGCGACACCACCCCGATGCTTTCTTCGTTGATGAAGTGCAGGGAGTACGCGAGGCGCGGCGACCGGCATCCCGCGGAATGGATGTGTCCTGGAATATCGAGCTCGACTAGCTTCTCGTACAGCGGGTACCAAAAGCGGTCGCCGAGCGGAGGAGTCGTAGTGGAAGTCGCTTCGCTAGGGTCTGGATTCAGCAGGCATCCGACGAATCCCATCTCTTTGACGCACTTTTCCAGATACGGCAAAACTTCCTTCGGGCTGACGCCCGGACTCTGCGGCAACCCGCAAACTCCCCGGAATACGTTGGGGTAGAACTTGGTCTGTTTGTAAATGATGTCGTTGGTCTCTTCGATGAACCAGCGAACAACCTTCGGGTCCTCGCTGTGCATCATCTGGTAGGGACGCGGCGAAATAAGCTGCATGTCGGTCCCGACTTCCTTGAGCTGGTCGAGGTGCGAGGAGCCGCCGAACACGGGCGAGTTCAGCGCGTCTTTGATCTCCTGGTCGGAGGCGCCATGGCTGCCCCGGCCGTGCGCTCCGCGATGCGACAAGATATTGGCCTTGTAAACGTACAGTTTTTCGGGTGCGGTAACGTGGCCGTGTGAATCGATAATCATCCCATTCTCCATTGCAGCCTTGTCATGCTAGGCTCACGAGGGCCGCTCGTACATCATACCGAACCGACGCTCATCACTTCAGCTTCTGGATGAATTCTCGCGCGGATCGGTGATTCTTCCTGCCAGTGCCGAGGCGGCGACTGTCGCGGCGGATGCCAGATAATGCCGCGCCTTGGGATGCCCGTTCCGGCCGGGGAAATTGCGCGCTTGCGTGGAGATCATCGCCTCCTGCTCGCTCATGGCGCCCATATTCACCGCCTGATTCGAACCCGCACTGGGCGGGAAAATGATGCCCCCCGCTTCGACGATGGTTTCGATCAGACCTTCGCGGAGCGCCGAGAGATAGACGCCTCGAGTGACCGGCACTACTTGAAGTCGGACCTTCGGGTGCACTTTTTGCCCCTGAAGAGCTTGCGCGAGAACGCGAATATCGCTCAAGCGCCCTCCGGTACTGCCGCCAATTTCGGCTAGCTGCACTTCAATCCCGACTGTCTCGGCAATGGGCCTGACGTTGCCAACGGTCGGTGGACAAGCCACTTGTGGCTCGATCTGGGCTAAGTCTACGTCGATGACCTTGGCATATTGGACGCTCGCATCGTTCTTCGACAGCTCGAAATCCTTCCGGCTCGAGAATTTGTGGGCATAGGCGGCGGTCTTCTCGTCGGGATTGATGTAGCCGGCCTTGGCGCCGAGATCGATCGACATCAGCGGGAACAGCATGCGGTCTTCGACCGACAAGTTCTCGATAAATGGCCCAGCATACTCTACAGCGCGGTAAACGGCGCTGTCCTCACCCAGAAGACCTTCGAGATATTGCGCCACATCGCGCGGCGTGGTTCCGGCCGGCGGCGGCCCGTGCAGACGCACCTGAATGGTTTCGGGAACGCGGAACCAGGCTTTGCCGTGCGCATAGCCTAGCGCGGCCATCGAATTATTCCCGACGCCGGTAGAGAAAACGCCCAGCGCGCCGTAAACAGTGGTGTGCGAATCGCACCCGATGATCACATTTCCGGGCGCCCACAAGCCGTTTTCGATGATCACATGGTGAATACTGCCGGAGCCGGAGTCGAACACGTTGCGGATTCCGTATTTTGCCGCGAACCGGCGTGCCTCTGTGAGAACCTCGGCGTCGGCTTGGCTGGGCGGCGAAAAAGTGTGATCGAAGACGAACACAATACGGTCGGGATCGAAGATAGCGCCTCCGCCCATCTCGTTCTCAAAAACCTTCGAGACAAGGTTGGAGCTGAGATCATGCAGGACCATGCGATCGACGTTGGCGACCACCACATCGCCGGGTACGACTTCTTTCTTGCCGCTAGCCTTGGCCAGGATCTTCTCGATCATGTTCATAGCGGCAAGCCTCGCGTAAGTCGTGCCCAATGGCCGCGATATTCGAGAGCCACCGCGACTGAGTATTTGTCGCCGAGCATCGCGCCGCGGGCGGGACGCGGTGCTGAGTCGCCTGTGCTGAACAGCAGCACCAAATCTTCCGCACCTGCCCGCCGAAAAGCCCGTTCCAAGAGTCCGGATAACTGGTAGTCCGTAAGCCCGACTCCCTTCGGCAATTCGGCCACTAGAATCTCGCGAGCCATTTGTTCCGCACGCTGGTGCATGGCGATCTCGGCATCGTCTGTCAGTTCGAGCTTCACGTCGGAGATGCCCAGGCTGGAAGCTGCCAGTGGTAAGTAAATCTCATGCGTCAATCGCGGAAGATCCAGCACGCCGAGCTTGGTCCACGCTCGTTCCGCGCACAGTTGCAGCAGCGCAGGTACGAGTTTCGACGCGGGACGGATCTCCTCGAACACGGTCACCGACTTGATCCAGGGATACACGCGCGGCGAAAGCCCGCAAAGAAGGACCGGTCCCTGTTCGCGCGGGATTACGATCAGCGACCGGTTCCAGTACGGCATGAAATTCGTCAGATGACGGCCTTCGGTGGATCGCCATACATCGGAATACACCAGTAGCGCCGGCAAGTCATGCTTAGCCAGCGCTGCGCGCGCTCTTACCAGTCGTGCTTCGAATACGGAAGGCGGCAGCTCCGTCTTGTCCCAGGTAATCAGTCCGCGTTTCATTTCGTGAACAGTTTCTTCTCGGTTTTATTGAGCCGCGTGTTGCCGGTTTCCGTGATCAGCAATGTGTCGCCGAAAACCATGTATCCGGAAAGTGGCAGATACGTATTGGGGTGTGCGATCACCACCATGTCCTGCTTCAGGACGTAATCCACGTCCTCCAAAATGTGGGGTGTTTCGTCGGGATAGAGCCCCAGACAGTGTCCGCGGACACGAGTGTACTTGGCTCCGGTGTACTCGCCATAACCGTATTTGCGAAACACGTCGTTTTGGGCGCGCGCGGCAGCGGCTGCGGTAATGCCGGGCTGGATCAGATCCTGCGCGGCTCCCTGGGCTTCCGAGAAAATCTCGAAGGCTTTGAACTGTTCCCGCGACGGTTCGCCCAGCACCAGCGTCCGGCAAATCTGGGCGTAGTAGCCGTTGACCTGCGGAGTCAGTTCGGTAGTGACCGAATCGCCCATCTGGAACTTACGATCGGTCGGAGGCTTCATACCGACCACTTCGGTCCCGCCGGATGCGATCAGCATGAAGTTGTCTTCCGCGCCGTTAGTTTTGAGAAACGCTTCAACCTCGGCGACGAGTTCGAACTCGCGCATCCCGGGCTCGATCACATGCGCGAAATGCTGGTAGCCGCGATCCGCCAGATCGCAGGCCTGCTGGATACACCCGATTTCCTCGGCCGTTTTGACCCGGCGCAGTTCTTCGACGTCGGCGGTCGCGGAAACAGGCAACGTCCCACACGCCGTGACAAAACGCTCTTCCATGAACTCGAGGCCGGCAATCGCCGACGCGCCCGCCGCGAACGCTTTCTCGAAGTCGGGTTGGAGTTTGCCCGCGGCGATCTCGGCGTCCCAGGGATCGCTGAAGGTGGCAGTAACCTCCCCCGATCGCGACAACCGTGCGAGCGCGTGGTCTCCCGAGAAGTTGAAATTCACCAGGCTGCGAAACGGGTCTTTGCGCCACGCGTTCCCGTACAGCAGGATCGAATCCCACCCGCGTTCCGACATCAGGTCGAGGAGTTGCTTCCGCCGGTATTGATTGATTACCGTCTTACTCAAGGCGATACACTCTCCAGGAACCACTCTGTCGGAAGTTCGCGACCCAGGCCCATAGCCTTCGCACGCTTCACCACTGCCGAGCCTACTGCCGCGAACTGTGTTCCCGCGCCCGTATTGTTGTTGAACAGCGTGATCTGGCCGGCGCTGGTGCGCCCGGGGAGCTTGCCGGCGACCAGATCCTGAAGCTCGCCGATATCCTCCCAGCGCACGATACCCTTTTGCGTGGCTTCCCATACATCCGGCGACTGATCGTTGCGCGCGACTTCTTTGGAGTGGACGAAGTAGACGTCCGCGCGACGAATAGTCTCATCGTCGATCTCGCGGCGCTTGTTGCTTGCGTCCGCACCGCCGATGGACGCGACGTACATTCCCTTTTCGACCCAATGCCCGTCAAACACGGGATCCCATGCCGCCGTCGCAGCTTGCACGAAGTCGCTGCCATCGACGGCTTCCCTGGGCGTGGCGACCGCGTGAACCTCGCGGCCCAATTTTTCCGACATGCCCTTGCAGAACTCGCGGCAGTGCTCCTGATTCGGGCTGAAAACCTTGATCTGGTCGAAATTGTATTGCGCCTCCAGGAATTCGAGATGCGCGCTGGCCTGCCAACCACTTCCGAATAACCCAAGTACCTTCGGCTTGTCAGGAGCCAAATACCGCGCGCCCACGGCGCTCATGGCCGCCACGCGGACCTTCTGGATCACTCCGTCGGGCATGATCGCCACCGGCTCGATCTTCTCGACATCGAACAGAATCACCATCCCGCAATATTTGTTCCCCGTGGCGACCGGCAAAATCCGACGGCGCTTCACTCCGGCGGTGTACGAGAAGCCGGCCATATCGGAAGTGACGCGCAGCGCCCATACGCCGCAATCGAGACTCCCGCCTTCCTGCGTTTTCATCCGGTAGTGAAATCCCGGATGCTCGCGCGATTCAGCCGGCAGGTATACTTGCGAGCGGGCGCGATTCAGCGCTTTGCCTTCGGCAAGCTCGCGATAGATGCTCTCGGTGGCCGCGATCGCGTCCTGCGGAGTCAGCGCCTGCTCCACTTCTTCATTGGTCAGCAGCAGCGTCATGATTCCAGCAGGGCTTTCCCTCTGTCGGTTTTCAGCAGCGGGATCAGACCGCCTGCGTGCAGCATGTCGAGCAGCAGCCCCGACGGCGCGCGCCCCTGAATGGACTTCCCAGTAGTCAGATTCTCCACGATACCGGCTTCGATGTTCACCCGGATGCGATGGCCGGTTTCGACCAGATCGAACAGACCCGGCGCTTCCAGCAGTGGCAGTCCGATCTCCGGTCCATTGCGATAGAACGTTCGCGAGAAAAATTCGGCGATCACCGCGCCGACACCGGTTGCTTTGATCGCCTTGGGCGCAATGGCGCGTCCCGACGAGCACCCGAAGTTGCGTCCGGCAACGATGATGTCGCCTTTCTGTACGCTCTTGGGAAAGTCCGGATTAGCATTTTCGAGAACGTGCTTGACCATTTCTCCCATGCCGCGCATCACATACGCCGTGGGCGTGATCATGTCGGTTGGAATGTTGTGGCCAAACTTCCAGCAGTTGCCTTCCACAATTAAAGGGGCGATTAGCGGAGTCATTATGCTCGTACGGGAACTGGCAGGGGACGCGGCGCGCCCAAACGAGCGGCGGCGAACAACAGCAAAAATCCAATGCCGCAGGAAACCAGATCCACGCTGAATGAGTTGGCGTAATTGTGCGTTCGATCGAAAATCATCCCGGCGACTAAGCCTCCGGAGGATGTCCCGACCCCGAAGAACATCATAAAGAGACCCAATATCGTGCCAACCCGTTCCGTTCCGAAATGCTCGAAGGCGATGAGCGGCGGTGCGTTGAAAACACCTCCATATCCCAATCCGAACATCGCCGCCGACCAGTAAACCAGGGTTGAAGCCGGCTCAACCGCAAGCAGGCCGGCGATGCCAGCGGCGAGGCATACGATGCTCCACAACAGCGACACTCGCGACGAATACTTGTCGGCAATCGCTCCGCCGCCGATCTTGCCCACGGCGCTCGCGCCCAGCAGCATGCTCAGGGCGAACGCAGCATTGGTAGGCGTCACGCCATGACCGGTCATATAGAGCGCCAGGTGTTGCTGGATCCCGGTGAGCGTATGCGCCGCGAAAAAAAGACCGAAGCCGAACATCCAGAACATCGGAGTCTTGATTATTTCACCGGCCTTGCTGAAGCTATGCCGTGGCGTTGCGCGCCCTGGTTGAGATGCGGAGGGCGAAACATTTGAGCCTCGCACCAGTATTAGGGTCACCACGAAGGGGATCGCCATCAGCACGGCTAACGCAACAAACGCATACGACATACTGAAGGTCTGGATCAGTTTCCTGGTCAGGTTGGGCGCGATGAAGCCGGCCACGCCGACTCCTGCGTTGATCACGCCGACAGCCAAGCCGCGCTTGGTCGAAAACCAGGGAGCGATTAGCATCGAGGTTGGCACCAGCGATACCGCGGCTGTGCCAATGCCTAACAAAGCGGAAAACAGATAATATTGCGTCAAGCCGGCGATGGTGGAGAGCAACACCAGCGATCCTGCGCTGATGCACATCCCCGTCAGCAGCACTTTCTTGGGCGTGAATCGGTCCGTCAGCCGTCCGATGAACGGACCCAGTACACCAATCAACAACAGCACAATCGATCCGCCAGCCGACGCCTGTGCGGCATTCCAGGCGTATGTTTTCCGCAAGAACGGGTAGAAGATGGGGAGCGAAAATAGGGCGAATGAAAACGCCACCATCAGGATGGTGAAGGAGGCCGCTAAAACCTGCCAGCCCGCAACCGATTCGCGCTTATTCAATCCGCCTCTTTCGCGACTGCTATGTTAGCAGAAGGGCTTCGAATTGGGACATACCATCGCCGAAAAGATTCTCGCTACCAAGTCCGGACGAACCTCCGTCCGGCCGGGTGAAATCATCGACGCCTATCCCGACCTGGTGATGAGCCACACCGCGACCTGGCGATCCGTTAGCGTGATGCAGAAAGTTGGCGCGACTAAGCTCTACGATCCGGACCGGTTGGCGGTGGTCCTGGATCACATCGCGCCCGCCAAAACCGAGAAGAACGCCACTGATCAGCAGGTGAGCCGCAATTTCGCGCGCACCAACGGGATCAACAAGTTTTACGACGTGGACGCGGGGATCGCTCACTTAGTGTTGATGGAAGCGGGACACGTAGCGCCGGGCGATTTAATCGTCGGCACGGATTCGCACTGCACCATTTACGGCAGCTTGGGTGCGCTCGGAACCGGCATCGGCTACACCGAAGTCGCATCCGTGTGGATCACCGGCAAACTCTGGATGAAGGTGCCAGAGACGTTCAAGATCGTCCTGAGCGGAAAGCTCGCGCCGGGTGTGTATTCGAAGGACCTGATGCTGCACCTGATCGGTAGCCTGGGCGCCGATGGGTGCGGATACAAAGCGGTCGAGTTTCATGGCGACGCAACCACGGGCTTGAGCGTCTCCGAGCGCATGACCATGACCAATCTGGCCATGGAAATGGGCGTCAAGTGCGCGTTTGTGCCACCGGATGCGAAGACCGAAGAGTATCTCCGCGGACGTTTGGAGGCATCCAAGCGCTACCAGCCTGTGTCCGCGGACGAGGACGCTGTTTACGAAAAAGAGCTCCCCGTGGATCTAGGCAATCTCGGACCGATGGTGGCCTGCCCACACGAGGTCGAGAACACCAAGCCAATTCAGGAAGTCCAGGGAACGCGCATTGATCAGGCGTTTCTGGGGTCGTGCGCCAACGCCAAGTACGAAGATCTGGAAGTCGCGGCTCGCATTCTCAAGGGCCGCCGGGTGCACCCGAATGTCCGGCTGATCATTACTCCCGGCTCCAAGCAAATTCTGCTCGAAGCCTCGAAGACTGGCGTTTTTCAGACACTGCTCGAAGCTGGCGGGATGTTCACCAATCCTGGTTGCGGCGCTTGCGCGGGCGACGGCGGAATCATGGCCGACGGCGAAGTCTGCCTGTCCACCGCCAATCGAAATTTCATCGGACGCATGGGAAGCAGCAAGGCTCAGATCTATCTTTCGAGTCCCGCCACGCTGGCCGCCTCGGCGATCAAAGGCGTGATTTCCGATCCCCGAGAATTCTTTTAATCCGCGATATGGAATCGACCCTTCAAGGCCGCGTCTACAAGTTCGGCGACAACGTTAACTCCGACATCATCATTCCCGGGCGCTATCTCATCTACATCGATCGCGAACGGCTGGCCCAGCATGCTTTCGAAGTTTTGGGCGAAGGATTTCCGGCCAAGCTGCGTGAATTTCAGATTTTGGTCGCGGGGCGCAATTTCGGCTGCGGCAGCGCGCGCGAGCAGGCCGCAACAGCGATTCAAGGGCTCGGCATCCAGGCCGTGGTGGCATGCTCCTTCGCGCGGACGTTTTATCGCAACGCGATCAATGACGGCTTGCCGATTTTCGAATGCCCGGAATTGTATCCGGACGTGCAAGAAGGTGACTCGCTGAAGATCGATCTGGCGGCCAGCAAGATCCAGCTGCGCGGCAAGCAATACGCGTTCCCGCAGCTCCCCGATTCGGTCAAGAAGATCCTCGAGCTGGGCGGGCTCGCAAACTACCTCAAAACGCAGTTGGCAGGACGTTGAGCGCACAGGGCGCGGCGGACGTTGACGCGCTCCGTTGTGCGCGATTTCGAGGAGTTGAGATAAAGTAGGTCCCATGCGCTTGTTTTTGTTCGCCGCCGTTGCGGCATCCTTGTGTGCTCAAGTGCCTGCCCAAGCCCCGGATGCAGGAAAGTGTTCCGGCACTCCCAAACCCTTCGCTCCGGGCCCGGGCGATTGGAACGGATGGGGCGTGGACGCATCCGGCTCACGCTTCCAGCCGACGCCCGGCATCGCCGCGGCTGACGTACCCAAGCTCAAGCTCAAATGGGCCTTTGCGTTTCCGGGTCCCGTCAATCAGCGCAATCAGGCGCAACCGGTCATCGTCGGCGGACGCGTGTTCGTCGGCAGTGCCAGCGGCACGGTGTTTTCGCTGGATGCCGCGACAGGCTGCACGTATTGGAGCTACGAGACCGGTAACATCGCGCGCACCGCGATTCAGGTCGTGAAACTGCCGGTCTCTAATTCAGGAGATACGCGCTGGATCGCCTATTTCGGGGATAGCGGCGGTACCGCGCATGCTGTGGACGCGCAAACCGGCCAGCTCATCTGGAAAACGAAAGTGGACGATTTTCCACTGGCCCGCATCACCGGATCGCCCGTGTATCACGACGGACGACTATACGTTCCCATGTCCTCGGGAGAGGAGACCGGATCGGGAGCCAAGGATTATGAATGCTGCAAATTCCGGGGCAGCTTGTCCGCGCTCGACGCCAAGACCGGGAAAGTGATCTGGAAAACCTACACGATTCCCGATCCGCCTAAGCAGTACAAGACGACGGCCGACGGAAGAAAGATGTTCGGCCCGGCGGGCGCGAGCCTCTGGTCAGCGCCGATCATCGACGAAAAGCGCAAGAGAATCTATATTGGCAGCGGCAATTCATACACCGGCATCGAGCTTCCCACCACCGATGCGATCCTGGCATTCGATCTCGAAACCGGCAGCTTGCTGTGGTCGAATCAGGTGACACCCGGTGATAACTGGGTTCCCGGTTGTCCGCGCAGCGTGTTGTGCCCGGAGAATTCCGGCGACGACTATGACTTCGGCAGCTCGACATTGTTGCGTAACGTGGACGGGCGCGATGTGATTCTCGCCAGCCAGAAATCCGGCGTGGTCTACGCACTGGATCCGGAGCAGCGCGGCAAAGTTATCTGGAAGACGCGCATAGGTGTCGGGAACGGCCTGTTGGGCGGAATCGGCTGGGGCATGGCCGCCGAGGGGCAGACGGTGTACGCCGCGATCGCTGATATCAACAAGCCGAACGGAACGCCGGGCCTGTATGCGCTGCGTATCGATAACGGCGAAAAGATTTGGAGCACGCCGGCTCCGCAGGGTGCAGGCAATCGGGCGCAGTCGTCGGCGGTTTCGGCGATGCCCGGAATCGCGTTCTCGGCGTCCTTCGGAGGACACCTGCGGGCGTACTCGACCAAGGACGGATCGATCGTGTGGGATTTCGATGCCGTCCAGCCGTTCCCCAACACCGTGAACGGCCTCCCCGGCAAGGGCGGAGCGTTTAACGGCGGCGGCCCGGCCATCGCGAACGGCATAGTGGTCGCGACCTCGGGCTACGCATTCGCGGGCGGGCAAGGCGGCAATATTCTACTGGCGTTTTCGGTGGACGGAAAATAGCTGTCGCTTTGACTATCGCTTGATCTGGGGCAGCTCGTTAGTTGGGTTCGGCACGTGCTGGTCGACCGCACGCAGCATGATCGCCGCCATGGCGTAGTCGCCCATGACGGCCGTAAGTTCGAACATCCCCTGCTGGCCGAATACCTCCACAACTTTGGCGTATAGGTCGGGGCCGACCTTGCGGTCCTGGAAGATCGCGCGGCCGAATCGAATCACCAGAGCATCCTTCTCCGGTACTCCATCCAAGGGGCGATTAAATTTGATCGCGTCGATCGTTTTCGGATCCACGCGAGCGCGCTTGGCGCCGGTTTCGTGCGAATTCCATTCGTAGGGCTCGTCGAACTCGCGCGCGGCGATCAGAGCGCATAGGTGATACATCGCCGTACCGACCACGGATACACGCACATACTGATTGAGCTGGTTCATCGGGAGCGCGACACCGGGGCTGTAGAGAGACGTCGCCGCCGGACCCAGCGGGGGGGACGGGCGGTCCTTGCCGTCGGCATCCTTGCCGACCACTGCGTCGTAGACGCGCAGCGCTTCGCCGGAAAGCTGCTCGCGCTTTATCAGCGGTAGACGGCTGGATGACTGCGGGTCGATGTCTGATTGTGCAGTTGCTGCGATCGCGAACAGGCTTGCAATCAAGGCAAGGCGCATAATTCGCTCAGCATATCACTTCGGGGCCGTAGCGCCCGGCCAACCTACACGTCCATGATCTCGATCGCCCGTTTCAAACTCTCGACCGGATCGTGGCCCGGCGCGGGACGATACTCGTGCGAAACGTAGCCTGTGAATCCGGCGTCCACAATGGCCTGCGCGATGAAACGGTAGTTGAGCTCCTGGGTCTCGTCGATCTCGTGGCGGTTCGGAACGCCGCCGGTGTGAAAGTGCGAGATGTACCGGATATTGTCGCGGATATTATGCACCACGTCGCCGTCCATGATCTGCACGTGATAAATATCGAACAGCATTTTCACGCGGGGCGAGTTGACGCGCTTGACGACGCCCACGCCCCAAGCCAGGTGATCGCAAATCTGGTCCCAGCGCCCGAGGGTGCTGTCCATGAACTTGCTGTTCATGACCTCCATGCAGACGGTGACCTGCTTGTCCTCGGCGTGGGCTTTTATTCTGTTGAAGAACGCCACGGCGTTATCCGCGCCTTCCTCGTAAGACATGCCTCTGCGCTGGCCACCCACGGTGATCATGTTGGGACAGCCGCCGGCGGCGCACACATCGATATTCGCGCTCACCGACTTCTCCAGGGCATCATGTAATTCCTTCCGGATAACGCCATTCTCGAAGCTTACGCCGCCCGTGCCGCCCATCAGGGGCTTCAGGCCGTGCTTCTTGAGCGTGGGCCAGTCGTTAGGACCGATCAGGTCAAATCCGTGAATTCCCTGCTCCGCCGCGATGCGGCACATGTCGTCGAAGAGCATGTTTCCGGCGAAATTGGTGCGCATGCAACCTTGCTTGAGGCGGTTCTTGCGCTTGACGGGCGTGAGAGCCTGCGCCGAGGCGACTCCTGTTGCGGCCATGCCGGCGGCGACAGTGTTTACGAAGCTTCTGCGGTTCATTGTTATTACTATGCCCCGCTGCATTATACTCACCTAAGGCATGCCCCGGGTTGTCTGGTTACTCGCCCTCTCCTTGGTTGCAGCGGCACAAGAGCCGCCTAAGGAAAAGCTTCAGAACTACACTGCCGAGCGGACTACCGACCACGGCATCCCGGTCGTCCGGCTTGCCGATCCCGAGCACGGTGTCGAGGTCGCCGTTGTCCCGTCAGTCGGAAACACGGCTTACGAGATGAGCGTGCATGGGAAGAATATCCTGTATTTCCCTTATGCCGACGTGTCTGAGTTTCAAAAGAACCCGCAGTTGAGCGGCATCCCCTTCCTGGCCCCGTGGGCGAACCGTCTCAATGGGCCAGGCTTCTGGGCCAACGGCAAGAAGTACGAATTCGATATGAACCTGGGCAACGTGAACACGGACGGAGCTAATCCAATCCACGGGCTACTTACGAGCTCGCCCTCCTGGCGGGTAGTCAGTGTGGCCGGAGACAAGCGGTCCGCCCGCGTCACCAGCCGCCTGGAATTCTGGCGATTCCCTGGGTTAATGGCGCAGTGGCCCTTTGCGCACGAATACGAGATGACCTACACGCTCAAGGATGGGACACTCGAAGTGCGCGTAACCATCACCAACCTGAGCAGCGAGCCGATGCCGGTAGCGATTGGCTTCCATCCCTATTACCGCATCCCCGATGTTCCGCGCGATCAATGGACGGGGCACATTCCGGCACGCCAGCGGGTGATCGCCGATAATCGCCTTATTCCTACCGGCGAGTACCGCGCCATGGACATTCCCGACAAGTTCCCGCTGCAAGGCCGCACGCTGGATGACGGCTTCATCGATCTGCAGCGCGACGCCGAGGGTCGTGCTGTGTTTTCGATCGAGTCCGGCAAGATGAAAGTGGAAGCGCTGTTCGGGCCGAAGTATCCCGTCGCGATCGTGTGGGAGCCCAATACCCAGGGTGGCCAACCCCAGCCGTTCATCTGTTTCGAGCCGATGACCGGCGTCACCAACGCGGTAAATTTGGCCCACGAAAACAAGTATCCTGACTTGCAGACGATCCCGCCGGGCGGCAAGTGGAGCGAGAGCTTTTGGGTGCGCGCCAGCGGATTCTGACGTTACAGACTGGTGTTATACTGACCGCTGACCCGGAGGCCCCGCATGTTCTCCGGCGGATCATCCCTACTGGAGGCGAGTATGTTCAAGAAGGTTCTTATTGCTGCTGGACTCGCGACCGTGTCGGTCTGGGTGGTTTTCGCGCAGAGTGATTTGAAGTCCGTAGTCGACAAGTCCATGAAGGCCATGGGTGTCGAAAACGTGAAGACTCTCACGATTTCCGGCGAGGGCGGGGATGGCTCGGTGGGGCAGGCCTTCAGCCCGCAAGCGGACCGCTGGCGCTGGACCGCCAATAAGAACTGGGTTCGCTCCGTCGATTTCGACGCGAAAGGCTGGCGCGATGTTCGCGACCGCGCCGAAGGAGAACCGGCGAATGAGTGTGGCGGCGCGGGAACCACCTGCCCGGCGCCCTCGCAAAATGGCGCGATCGCGGTGGCCACCGCCAACAATTTCAACAATGAAATTCAGTATTCCATGCTGCCTTTGGGCTTCCTGAAGATGGCCTTGGCGAACAACGCGACGGTTTCGAAAGAAAAGAAGTACACCGTCCTTACATTCCCGATGCAGAACGGCACCGCCTATAAGACCAGCGTCAAAGGCTACATCAACGATCAGGGCCTGGTCGAGAAGGTGGAAACCATGATCGACACCGGCATGCTCGGCGACACCAAGTGGGAAGCGACGTTCAGCAACTACAAAGACTTCGGCGGTGTGAAATTTCCGACCAGCATCGTGCAGCGCCAGGGGGGTCCGAAGATCCTCGAAATGGCGGTTACTGACGTTAAGGTCAACCAACCGGTCGACCTGACGCCTCCTGCCCGCGGCGGCCGGGGTGGTCCTGGCGGCCCGGGGACTGCCAAGGGCAAAGGCGCTCCGCCGGAATTCGCGGGCGATGGAAAAGGTAAAGGCGGACCTGGCGCCGCTAAAGGCGGGCCGGGAGGTTTTGGCGGTGGACGCGGCGCACCCGCGGCAGTCGAGGCGGAGGATCTCGGCGGCGGATTCTGGCTCATTACCGGCGGTTACGGCGCCGTGGTCGCGGACTTCAAAGATTACATCGTGGTGATTGAAGGCCCGTCAGGGGACATGCGCGCGGACCAGATCATCAGCGAAGCCAAGCGCCTGGTTCCCGGCAAGGCGATCAAGTACGTCATCAACACACACGCGCACTTCGATCATTCCCAGGGCCTGAGGGACTTCGTGGCGCAGGGCGCGACCATCATCACTAATCAGGGCAACAAGGGCTACTTCGAGAAGGTTCTGGCCACTCCTCACACGCTGGTCCCGGACAATCTGCAGAAAATGAATCCGAAGCCCAAGATCAAAGTGGAATACGTCGGAGACATGAAGAAAATTACCGACGGAACACATGAGATTGACCTTTATCGCGTCATGAACAGCACGCACAACTCGGCCATGCTGATGGCGTACCTGCCGAAGCAGAAGGTTCTGATCGAGGCCGATGAATTTAACGTGCTCAATCCGACGCCCACCGCGCCGGTATCCAATCCGAACCAATATCAGGTCAACCTGCTGGCCAACATCGAACGGCTGCACCTGGATGTCGACCGGATCATTCCGATCCATCTTCCGAATCCGGCCACGCGCAAGGTGTCGCTGCAGGAATTGAAGTTCTCCGCGGGCAAGTCATAAGTAAGCGTTTGCTTCTGGCTAGATAGGCGATCGCCACCGCCGTGGAGTTCCGAGCCGTCTGCTCTACTTCGGGCAGATGGCATCCGACACGCCGCAGTTCCAACAGGAAGTTCGGTTTGCGCTGGTGCTGTATGGCGGTGCGTCGCTCGCGATCTACATCCACGGCGTGACCCAGGAATTCTTCCATCTGGTTCGAGCAACGGCGGTGGACGCGGAAGGGAAGCTGATCGCCGGCGATGCAGAGCTGAGTGGAACCGAGCGCGTGTACCGGAAGCTTGCAAGTTCCCCGGATGGGACTGTGCGCACTCGTTTCCTAGTGGATATCGCATCGGGAACTTCGGCCGGTGGGATCAACGCCATATTTTTGGGAAAGGCCCTCGCCAACGCGCAGACTCTCGACCAGGTGAGCCGGTTGTGGCTGGATCAAGCCGATATCCAGAACCTGCTCAATAGCGACAAACTTCCGTGCAGTCTGCTCAGCAGCCAAACCATGTACACCAAGCTCCTGGAGGCGTTTTCCGGGATGGAGCGAGACGGGATGGAGCGCCATTCTCTGCAGGCAGAGATGGACGTGTACATTACCGCGACCGACATTCAGGGGTTGGAACTGCCGATCCAACTGGCCGACAAGACGGTGTTTGAAAAGCGTCACAGGAATGTGTTTCAGCTCCGCTTTGGAGACGGCAAAAATCACTTCGCTCGCGAGAACAATCCGTTCCTGGCATTCGCGGCGCGCGCCACCTCGGCGTTTCCCTTCGCGTTCGAACCGGCCCGCCTGGGGGACGAACGCGACGGCTTTCGGGAGTTTTTCCCGGATTACGCGGGACAGCCGGGAACCGGATATTCCGCGCGCGCCTTCGGCGATGGCGGTTATCTGGACAACAAACCCTTCAGCCACGCCATTCAGGCACTGTCACAGCGCAGCGCGGATCTGCCGGTGACACGGAAGCTCCTGTACATCGAACCTTCGCCGGACCCGCCGGGTAGCAATCGGCCCGCGGCAGCGCCGAATTTCATCGGCAACACTTTAGACGCGCTGATCACGTTGCCTCGCGACGAAACCATTCGGGAAGATCTGCAGCGCGTTATTGAGCGCAACCGTTTGATCGAGCGGGTTCAGGAGATCACCTCGAGTCTGGACTCCGATATCGCCGGTTGGACCGCGGGACGGACCGGTGGTGAAGAATACCAGCGGCGGACGCTGGCGGAAGAGATTCACGACCGTGGACCAGGATACGCAGGGTACCACCGCCTGAAAGTTCGGGCAGTCACGGACGATCTGGCGGCGATGCTGTCGCAGCCAGCCGATTTGGTGAATACGTGGCGGCGCAACCACTATTCCGAGCAGGATCCGGAACGAAGCGAGAGCCGTTTTTTGTTGGAGTTCGACCTGGGGTATCGCGAACGGCGCCTGCGCTTCTTGCTGAGTAAACTGAGTGGTCCGCGCATCAAGAAAGAGTTGAATCGAATTGTTGCGACGCTTAAGGAACTGCGTAACGAGGCCCGAGGCGCGGAGCCCACGGCTGTGGCAAACCGCTTCCGTGAAGTCTTTGTTCAAGCTGCGGCGGATGCCGAGGCTTGCCTAGATCCGGACTCCCGGCGCATCTTCGATCAATTCGAATACTACGATCAGATCACGTTCCCGATTTTCTACGAGGCCTCGGTGGGTGAAGCCGAGCTGTGTGAAGTGTTCCGCATCAGCCCGCGCGATGCCACCAGTATTCTCGACGAGAATGCCCCAGCGGAGAAGCGAAGAAAGCTGGCGGGCACGGCGCTGTTTCACTTCGGAGCGTTTTTGAACCGGGAATGGCGAGAGAACGACCTAATGTGGGGCCGTATGGATGCCGCCGAGCGGATCATCCGGTCTGTATTGTCTTCCGGCTCTCCACGCGCGGACTCACTGATCCACGAATCCAACGTGGCCATCGCGGGAAGCGAAGAGCGCTTGCAGGAGCTTCGGGAAACCTACGAGGTCAACCGCAGACTTCCAGTGTTCACACGGCTGAAGCTCGGCGTCCGGGCGAGCCGGATCGTTGCGAAAATGCTGGCGGGCTACTTGATCAGGAGACGCCAATAGCCCATATACGCCATTCCTATACCCACCACCGCCAGCATCGCAAGCAGCCACACCAGGAATATCTTCCACGGGAATTTGCGGCCTTCCCGGCGCAGCACCAGCAAGTAACTCACGAAGACGCCCAAGAAATACAGCAGGATCATGGGTACGGCGAACAGCGTCAGATTGAACGCGTCCGGCGACGGCGTCACTAGTGCGGCAAGGATCACGATCCCCACGTATGCCACGCCGAAACCGGCCAGCGCGCGGAGCATGCGCGAGCGTAACTCCTCCAGGTGTTCGAGGATCGACATGCGCAGCATGCCGTCGTCTGGATCCCGTAACGGATCGGGCAGCTCCAGTTGGCTCATACGGCCCTCGTATAGTGGTTTGAACTCGGCGCCTGGAGCTGCGGAAGCGCCTACCAGTTACTTATCTCGCAAGAAACGGCCAGCGCGGGATGAAGTGATAGTGGTATTCGACCACCGCCACGAACACACAGATGGCCACTACGGCGAGCACCGACAATAGCCAGTAGGCGAAGACTCGCCACGGGAAGCGGCGATTTTCGCGCCGCATCACCAGCAGGTAACTGGCGAACACGCCCATGAAGAACAGCAGGATCATGGGCACGGCGAACAGCGTCAGGTTGAAGACGTCGGGAGTGGGTGTGATGATCGCCGCCAAGATCACGATGGCCAGAATCGCGTAGCGCGAATGCCGCAGCAGGAAACTGGGCGAGGCCACCCGGATCAGCGTCAGGAAAAAGATGATCACGGGCAATTCGAACACCAGCGAGATCCCCAGCATCACATTGACGAACAGACTGAAGTACCGGTCGATGGTGATGAACGGCTTGACTCCCGTGGGCGCGCCGATTCCCAGCAAGAAGACCAGAGCGTAGCGAAAGGCAATGAAGTAGGCGAACAGTCCTCCGGTGATAAATAAACCGCCGGTGCATACCACGAACGGCACGGCCCATCTGCGCTCGCGCGGGTACAATCCAGGCGAGATAAACGCCCACACCTGATAGACCACCCAGGGCGCCGCCAGAAAGATCGCGATCACCAGGGCGCCGCCAGAAAGATCGCGATCACCAGAGGGGACCACATCCAGATGATGGAAAACTGCTCCATCGGATCGATAGCGATAATCTGGCCGCCGAGTTTATCCGTGGCCTCCTTCAATGGCGCCTGGACGTACTCCCACAGCGGGATTGCAAAGAAGAGGCACAACAGGAACGCCACTCCGAATCCCGCTAATGCCCGGATGATGCGCGAGCGGAGCTCCTCCAGGTGCTCCATGAACGACATCCGGAGCATGCCCGAATCTTCGTCGTCATCGTCGTCGCCATCGTTGGGGGGCGGCGGGGTTCTGGTCCCGCCGCCTGAAACCAGCGCGCGCGGCATGGGCGGCTCGATATCCGGATGTAAGGCGCTCTCCGGATCGTCCGGATACACTACGTGCGGAGTCTCATCAGGAGGCAGTCCTCCGCCGTTGTGTTGATCATCCATGCGACTATTACGTTCTACTTAGCCTAACTTCTTTAGCTGTGCTGAGGCTGGTTCTGTTCAGAGCGAGGTACCGTGCCCTCAATGGCCGGAACGAGTTCCGGTGATGGCACGACCTCGGCGACAGTCTCAGTTGATTCGGCGCCTGGACTTGCAGAAGCGCCTACATTGGATGGATCGGTAGCGGTTGATAGAGAAGCCGAGGTCTGGTGATCCACTAACGCAGCTGCCTCATGCGAGGCATCTGCTTCATGTTCCCCGTTTTGAGGTTCCAGCGGATTCCAAGCGGTTTCCGCCGGCGGCAGGCTACGAGTTTCGTGATCCGGATCGTAGTTGATCGCGCGATTGAAAATATCGCCTGCCGTTACCTGTGTGACTTGGCTTATGGACTGACTTTCCCGCTCCAGAGTTTGCATTTCGCGCTCGAACGTGGCTTTCAAGTCGTTCGAGGCGCGACGGAATTCGGTGATCGCTTTTCCGATCGTCCGCCCCAGTTCTGGAAGCTTCTTCGGCCCAAACAGAACGAGGGCTAGGATGAAAATGATCGCCATTTCTTGTACGCCGACCGTACCCATCTTGGAGCCCTCCCAGGGTCATCATAGCATGGGGGTGCTGGAGGGACTTTTCGAGGCTCACTAACCGCGAAAAGGCCCATGCTAGTAATGGCGTACGCGCGACGCCCCTTCTCCTCCGCCGCTGCGTGAAGCTGCTGGATCGCGTTCGGCCGTGTTTGCCTTGCCGAAGAAGGGGCATCCCTAAAACAATCTTCGACCGGTCCCCGCCGTCTCCGCCGGATTGCGCGGCCAAAGGCACCGCGAAACTTGAAAATAATGCAAAACGAAAAAAAGGTGACACTTTTCCTCCGACTGTGCCTATCTGAAGTTGAAATCATCCACTCGCGTGGAGACACGGACGGGGAGCTGGACAAAGACCAGCGGCGCTTTCGCTGTGCTAGACGTTTGCTACAACAGCAGATTAACCTGAAGTCTCAAGTGCGTCCAATCGAAATTCTTTATCGACTCATTCCAGTTGAATTACAGGCGCGGTAATCCTGTTAACGGATGTGGACCGTGGGCGTAACCGACATTCCGGGGCGCAGCGAATGGTCATCGTTCTGGCCCGCATCGAAGCCGATAATCACCGGGATTCGTTGCACCACCTTGACATAATTGCCGGTGGCGTTTTCTGGCGGCAACAGACTGAACCGCGCGCCGCTGGCGCCCGCGAGGCTCTCAATGTGGCCCCTATAGGTGCGGCTGTTGGCATCCACTTCGAGGTCCGCGCTCTGGCCCACCTTCATATCCCGAAGCTGGGTCTCCTTGAAATTTGCCACCACCCAGACGTGGCTTAAATCGACAATGGCCATCAGCAGTTGTCCAGGCTCCACGTACTGACCGACTTCGACCGAGCGGCGCGCGACAATCCCAGTGGCAGGCGCCGAGATGGTGGTGTATTTCAGATTTAGTTCGGCCTGCTCTACCTCCGCGCGCTTCTGGGCCACCTTCGCTTCGGCAGCTTGCGCCCGGGCTTGGGAAGATTTAACCTGCTGGGGACCGGTCATGGCGCCTTCGACGGTGGCGTCGGCCTGGCCTACCCGCGCGCGAGCCTGATCGATGCTGTTCTGGGCGGCGAACACGTTTTGTTGCGCTTCTGTGACGGCGGCTTTCTGCGCGTCCACGGAAGCGCGGGCCGCTTCGGCGTCCGCGATGGCTTGCTCATACTGCTGGCGAGAGATGTCGTCGCGGGCCACCAGGGCTTTATAGCGCTCCACATCCTGAGCGGTTTTGTTGGCGTTCGCCTCGGCCACGCGGACATTGGCTTCCGCGGTCTTCAGCCGCGCCTTAGCGGCTCCCAGAGCCTGTTCGGACCCGCTCACTTGGGCTGTCGCATCCTGGCGCGAGGAACGCGCTCCGCTGAGTGCGCTGGCCGTGGACACGGACAAAACCGGAATATCGCTGCGCGCGCCGGCCAGGGTGGCTTCCGCGTCGGCCAGTTCGGCGCGGGCCTTGGCCAAGGCGACTTCAAAATCCCGCGGATCTAATTGGACCAGAACCTGATCCGCCTTGACCGCCGCCTGATCGTGCACCGTCACTTGGATCACGTGACCCGCAACACGTGGACTCAGCGGAAAAATGGACCCGTCGACCTGCGCATCATCGGTGGTTTCGACACGCGAAATATGTTCCCAGATGAAGTAGCCCCCTACTGCGAACCCCGCTAAAAGTAAGGCTCCAAGTACCCATTTCAATGCTTTCATTTCGTATCTTTACCAGAGTAGCGTAGCTCATTGGATGCCCTGAAAGCCGGGTTGGGTTCGTTCTGTCGCACGGGCGGATATGGAATCGCTGTACGCTAAGAGGAAGTGACTGCGTATGCCGCGTTTTCTTCGCGGGATTTCCGATTTCAGCTGACAGCCGTTACGCTCTCCAGTGTCAGCCAGCAGATGCTGGCGACCGTGGTGGGGTGGGACTTGTATCTCTCCACCCGCTCGCCCGTGGTGCTGGGCAACGTGGGGCTGGTGCAAATCATTCCGGTGCTGTTGTTTACTTTTGTCGCTGGGCATGTCGCCGACCGCTACAATCGCAGCCGAACTGCCATGGTGGCGGAGATCGCCCAGGGACTCGTCGCGTTTGTGCTGGCAGCCGCGGGAAGCGGGCGAGGCGTCGCGCTGATCTATGCCTGTCTGTTTCTGACCGCCACCTCGCGCGCCTTTCAATGGCCGGCGACCTCCGCCATGCTTCCGCAGACGGTGCCTCCTGAAAACCTGACCCAGGCGATCTCCTGGGCTGGGTCGGCGCGAGAGATGGCCAACATGGGCGGACCGGCGCTGGCGGGCGCGCTGATCGCAGCGTTTGGCAGCGAGTCGGTATACATTCTCCAGACGGTCTTCTGCGCGTTTGCGGCCATCTGTTTCGGATTGATGCGCGTGCCGGATCGGGCCGTGCACGAGCGGCCGGAAGTCGGGCTCAAGGCCGTCTCGGAAGGCGTGCGTTTTGTGTGGCGGGAGAAGCTGATTCTCTCCGCGATGAGCCTGGACCTGCTGGCTGTGTTCTTCGGCGGCGCCGTAGCGCTGCTGCCGATTTACGCCGAAGACATCCTGCGCACCGGGGCGACCGGCCTGGGCTGGCTGCGCGCAGCGCCGGCCATCGGCGCGGGGCTGACGGCCATCTGGATCGCACACCGGCCGGCATTCCGGAACGCAGGCGTGGTGCTACTGGCTTCCGTGGCGGCCTTCGGGGCGGCCACCATCGCCTTCGGTATTTCCACCTCTGCATGGCTTTCGTTCGGCTTGCTGTTCCTGACCGGAGCCTTCGACAGCGTCAGCGTGGTGCTGCGGATTTC
>Ga0207695_10001941_pt1 | contig 32125 bp, 30 predicted proteins | sample KBSC54metaG_FD_184354 | JGI IMG/M metagenome (GOLD analysis project Ga0207695, IMG submission 184354) | Corn rhizosphere microbial communities from Kellogg Biological Station, Michigan, USA - KBS C5-4 metaG (SPAdes) (version 2) | ecosystem: Host-associated > Plants > Roots > Rhizosphere > Soil... | reverse complement strand
TTTAGTCCGCAAATTTTTTTCTTTGCGGCGCTTAAAGCAAAACAAATCCCAGATTAATTTAGGACGTGCCAGACACGCGCCGATCAAGCGCATCAATAAACCGTAGTAACGCGGTGAGGCAAGCAGAAAAAGCAGCATTTCCTTGCCGAATGACAGTGCCAAAAAGGGTGAGCGAATAAACGCATTTTCAAAAGAACGCAATTTTTTCTGGTGGGCGCAAGCGAAGAAGCGTGTCAGCAGGCGGTAATATTTCATGCCTTGATGTTTAATATCGGATGAAACCGAACCCGTCGTCAGGCGAAAGGCGGCCAAGGCCTCCGGCACAAAAACAGCGCCGCCACGCATGGCGACGGCATAGACCATAAAGACATCCATCATTTGTTTGAGCGCAGGACGGTAGCCGCCGATTTCCTGTGCGGTCGCGGTATGGAGGACAGCTGTATTCGATGGCAGCCAAACGTGATCTTTTTCATAGGTTTTTGCGAGTGCTGCCGCAGATAAAAATTCCCCAAAGCGGTCAAAACCAGCGCTGGGTAAAATATCCCGTAGTGCCAACGGTGCAGGGTGACGGGCGGAGAAATAGGACTGCTCGCAGGTACCCAGGCCGACGCCCGGATGGCGGGCAATTACCGGCATGATTTTTTCCAGAAAAGTGAGCTGTAGAAAATCATCGGATGAAGTCCAGCAGAAATAATCCGCTTGAACCAATTCCAGCATCTTGGCACCGTTTTTAAAAACTCCCTGGTTGCGTTCGTTAAAGATAACCTGCAACTGCGGATAGCGCGCCATGTAATCGCGCAAAATATCGCGCGTATTATCGGTGGAGCAATCTTCGACAATCAGGATTTGATCCGCCGGACGCGTTTGCAGCAGCATCGCATCCAATGCGCGCGGCAAAAAAGGTGCGTGATTATAAGTGGAGCAGATAAAGGCAACAGTGGGCTGGGTCATTAACTGCGACTGATGATCTTGCCCGCTTCCATTTCGATAAAATGGTTGCAAACCCGGTCCGCCAGTTCTTTGTTATGGGTGGCCAGCACCAAGATTTTTGCCTTGGCGATAAATTTTTCCAGGCGGTCGTGCGCCTTTTGGCTAAAGCTGGCATCGCCAACGCTAAGCCATTCATCCAGCAGTACGATGTCCGCCGGAACCGTGGTGGCAATGGAAAAGGCCAGCCGCATCGACATCCCAGAAGAATAGGTGCGGACAGGCAGGTGAATATAACTTCCCAATTCCGAAAAATCACAAATTTCATCCAGATAAGGTCGCAGGCGCGTCCGGTCGAAACCCATAATTGCGCCGCGGATGAAGATGTTCTCATAACCGCTGGCGTCCGGGTCAAATCCCAGGCTGATCCCCACCATGGAAATGATGGAGCCACGCGTAATCAATTTTCCGCTGACTGGTTTATAGGATCCCAGAATTGTGCGTAGCAAAGTCGTTTTGCCGGCACCGTTATGGCCCGTTATGGCCAGCTTGTCGCCTTCGCGCAGTGAAAAGTTGATATTTTCAAGCGCAGTGACGGATGGCGTTTTATGGTCTTGGTCGCGTTTGATAATGCCGCCGACCACATAGCGTTTGATGAGCGACGTCATCAACATCTTCCGCCGCGCATCAAAGACGGGAAATTCAACGGTTACGTTTTCAAGGGTGACTTCGCTCATATTACAGCCAGTAAGCTACGCGGTTTTTGAGATAGGAATAAGCCCATAGGTTTAGGAAAAATCCAATAACCGCCGTTGTACACAGAAAAATAAAACTGATGGGTTCGGCGACATAGCCCAAGAAAGGTGCGCGAATGACTTCCAGCATATGGTAAAAAGGATTCAGGTTGATAAGGTCAATATATTTGCTGACCATGTCTTTTTTCCAGAAAATTGGGGTCACAAAAAAAGTGATCTGCAAAACACTGGCGGTAATGGGCGTGATATCCCGGAAACGTGTGCCGAAAGCGGCAATTAAAAAGCTGATAAAAAAAGCGTTGATCAGGACAAGGGCCAATCCAATGGGAAGCATCAAAATGGAATGCCATTCATAGTGTCCAAACAAAGCCGTGGCAGGAATAATAATAATCAGGCTGTTGAAATAGATAATCAAATTCCGCCATAGCATTTGGAAATGATAAACGGAAAACGGCAGGTTAACGTCTGTGATATAACCGGCATTGGTAATATAGACATTTGGCATTTCCGTAAAAGTTTGGGAGATGAATTGCCAGGAAAGCATGCCCGTAATCATGTAAACCAAATAACTGACCATCGGCACTTTAAACAAAAAACTATAAAGCGGCCCCATGACCGCGACCAAAATTAGTGAATTAATCAGCAGCCAAAAGGGCCCCAAAAAAGAGCGTAAATAGCGGCGGTAAATATCGCGCCAGCCCAAATAAACCCATAAATAATGGCGTCCAATGCCCAGTTCCAGATCTTTTAGAAATTCCATGAATCCTTTTTAGCCTTGCTGGGAGCAAAACTCAATGATGGTAAGTTTGAGGAATGATAACTGCTTTCCAGTAAAACTTCATAACGCGCCAGGAAATCTTGCCCCAGGCGCCCGCGGAAAAGCACGTCTGCCGCCTCGGCAATCTGTTTGAATTTTTGCTGGCGCTGGACATCACTAGATGACGGCTGTGATGCAGATGAAAGTATGTCCATCATTTCTTTTACAGCGGCCACAATATCATAGGGGGTATTGGATAGGGGCTTTAGTCCGAATTCTGCCAGTGTTTTTTCTGAATCCAAAAAGCCATAAGGTTCTTGAAACTGTTCTTCAAAGGTTAAAAGCCGATTTTTTTCATAAGACCACATCAGCTTTGGCAAAGTGATGGTATTCCTGTGATGGGATAAATCCCCAATCGGACCCCAGTTGGTTAAAACGGTAGGAACCCCAAATGTTCCTAGCACAAAGGCCGGACCAGAATTGGTCGCAATGGCAAAACGGCATTGGGAAAGAAAGAAGACATCCAGCCAATCTTTTTGTTGGCCGCTGACGGCGTAATCAAATACCTGCTCCATGTCTGGCAAAGGTGAACCCATGGCATCACCGATACGAATGACCCATCCACCCACATCTGTAATTTCCTTAATACTTTTTAGGTAAAGAGAAATATCTGAATTGCGGATGCTGGCTGTATCATTGGCGGCGCCGTTTACGGGGCCGTTTTCCCGAACGTGCAGGGTAACAAACCAGGCATCTTGTGGAACGCCATGGCGGCGCAAAAACTCCCAACCGCGTTTGATCTCCGCATCGGGCAACGTTAGGATTGGTCCGCGGCCAGTTGCATCCCAGCGGTCTTGCAGCAGTGCCATGGCATTGTGTTTCCACATCCATTGGCCGTCAATTTCAAAAACAGCAGGATATTCTTCATGCAGGCTGCGTGCATAATGTTTAATGACTTCCGGTCGGAGATAATTTCAAATTTATCTTTCCAGCAATTCAGATAGGTTTGGTTCGCAATTTTTTCTACGGGCGCCAAAACACGGTAAGCATTCGGAGCTAGGCCCAATTCACGCTTCTTTGCAAAAAAAATCCAAGAGTGAAATATGGCCAATGGCATTAACCCATGAAAATCCTGGGAAAACCCTTGGTTCAGACTGGGCGCCCCGTTTTTTCAATTGCCGCTCCTGCAATCGCATGCCGCGAGACCAGGCGCTTACAGCTTTTTTCCGGTAACCATGATGATTATACAAAACGCCAACACACCATAGAATTCGGATCTTTTCATAGGGATCATAAAGTCCGCGAAGTTTTAGAAGAACTTTATAACCAAATTCAGAAAGTTTTAAGAATGAGCGATAGAGTTGGATGAACTTTGCGACTATTCCGCTTATAAGATAATAAAATTTCAAATAGGCGCCAGTGAGCTTTGAAATCGCAAAGATTTTAGCCCGCGTTAGCTTTACTTGTGCATTAATGTATGCCTGTTGAAGTCGTTTGCCGATGATCTTCTCCATTAATTTGCTGGCATAGGGTCGTCCGGAATTGGCGCGCTTCAGCCGCATATAAGATACATAAAGCCTCATGCGTTTTGCTAGAGCAAGACGATCTGTTAATATTAATAAAAGTTTCGGTCGCGCCAGACCTTTATTTAGTTTTTTCACGACGGTGTCGGATTGTTTCAATGCATTCTGCCAAGCGCCGTAATCCGTATCGCCCGCCCTCATAAAAATAGGTGTTTGCAAAAATTGCCGATGCCGCGTATGCGCTCCAAATTCAGCCCAATCAATCACGCCTTTTGCAGAAGCTTTAGGAATGCCAAATAAATACATTTGATTTTTATCACTTAGTTCGATCATTAAAAAATCATCCGAATCCGAAATGACATGGTCATATCGGTTATCTGGGCAGGCGGTTAAAATAAGATCGGCATCAATAGTGCTGAAAAATACTGCATTTTTCCGCTGCGGATAAATTAAAATAATATGTAGGTGATAGCACCGTGCAACAATTCCTTCGTTGCCTGCGCGCCAATATAGGTTGGCTGCAACTAAATCATCACCGCCTTCATCCCAAAACGACGAATAGGAAACGGGATGCAAATTATCCAAGGTGATGCGCATCAAATCGCGCGGCGGAACGGTAATGGTATTGTTGTATTGATATGGCTTTAAGGCGCGCGGCACCGTTTGTTTAATGGTACGGATGCCGGGCACCAGGATAACATCCTTGCCCTCTTCGGCCAGGCGTTTGACAGTGCGAAATGACCCATCCGCAAAAACTAGATCCGGATTTAAAAATAAACTTGCGGCATCGGCTGCATCCGCCATCGCCAATCCGCGCCGGTGGCAGTGCGACATGGTATCATGTTTGGGGATTTGGCCGGAAAGCGGATGGGGTTTGGGCGCGAGGATATATTCGATATTAACGGTAATTATTTCGGATAGATCTTTAAAAACGGGTGCGGCGCGAATGGTTTGCGCGTCTTCATAGGTTGTGAAAATAATGAATTGCGAATTGGGATCGTCCTTAAAAACCGGCAAATTTCCAGGTGATAATAAGGCCGGCACACATATATCCAAAAACAGGCGCGTATACGATTCTCCCCAAACGGGCGTCAGGAAATAATATCCCTTAGGACGCGGACGGTTTAATTCTTTTTGCTGCATTGGATTATTTTGCGTCGCAGCAAACCGCAAATAGATAATGCGCCATTTTATGATAACCTGTGTGCACTACTTCATCGTTCATGGAAAACATGAAGACAGTATGGAAATATTGTTGCATCAGGGCCTTAAAATCCGGCATGGATTTGCAGTTTACGTGACCGGCCTTGCTGATCGGCGAGGCATAAACTTGAGATTCCAAGGACGGCATACCGAAAATCAGCGTACCATGTGGGGCTAAGGATTTAACCGCATTTGCGACAAACTGATTTTCATCCGCCGGTTCAATATGCTCCAAAACGTCCAGCGCATAAATCCCGTCGTAGTTCGCGGGCGGCACCGGATCAGACAACATATCATGCTGAAAACATTTGAAGGGCCACTTATCGCTCATGCGCGCATTTACGTCTTCAACGAAAACCGGATCAAAATCAATCGCGGTGAGGGCCTTTACATCCTGCCGCACCACACGTGTGGCGAAAGCGTCGGCGCAGCCGATCTCTAAAACATTTTCCTTGCCGGCGAACATTTTCGCCACAAATTTATAGCGCGCGAAGGTAAAGGTCAGGCGTTTGGGATCATCGTCCCAGGCCTGGCTGGTCATAAGGCCAAATGAACTCAAACCCTTTTCCTGAAATTTATCCAGCATGACCTGGTATTGGCGTTCGCGCGACTGCATTGTTTTCCGTACCATTTGTTGGTTATTTTTCCGATCGGATTTGATAGCTGTGAATAGGATTACGTGCAAGGGCGCCTGGGCATTCCACATAAAATTCCCATTATTTTCTTGACTTCCTCTCATTCCACAGCCGGTTTAATCAAAAAGCGGTGATGGTATTCTTCAGTACTTTCGGCTGAAAGGCCGGGAAGGCATTAGCCGCGCCGTGATATCAAAATGCCGGTGTGTAATGGGCTGGCGGCGCGGCGCGGTTTGAATCACTGCACCTGTTTGCGCCGCGATCATTTCTGCCACTTGGCGAAAGGATAGGGAGCCCCCCGCGGCTAGGTTCAATAGGCCGGTCGAGCCATGCTGGGTGGTTTGTAAAATCAGCCATGCAACATCTGCCACATATAGATGATCACGCATTTCTTCACCCTCGCCGAACAGGATGATTTTGCTGTGCTCCTTGACCTCGCGCCAAAACCGGTTAGGGCCATAGGCGTTGTGCGTATCGCCCGCACCGTAAATACCGGTCAGGCGCAGGACGGCGAGCGGGACTTTGGTTTCCGTTGCTAAAATTATTTCCCGCGCGCGATGCATGGCGCCATAAAGCGACGCCGGGCAGGGTGGTGTTTTTTCACTAATCAAACTAGTTTCAAAACCGTAAACGCTATCGGAGCTAATATAAATCAGGTGTTTAACAGCTATGCGTTGTAATGCGGCCGAGACATGTCGTGCCATCGCGATGTTCTGCATAAAAATCTCGCTGCCACTGCTGCTGCCCTTATCAATCGCGGCACAAAAAATCACACTGTCTTGCGGCGTTAGAAGATCAACCAACTGATCGACCGCTTTGGCCGCCGTTAAATCCACATCACGTGATGATAGCAGCAAAGTATTTATTTTTTCTTGTGCCGCCATGGTCGCAACAGATTTTCCCACAAAACCGCTGGCGCCCAAGATAACCAGGCGTTCTGGCGGCGTGGAATTGGGATGTAGGTGCTTTAACATGCTTGGCTGAAATTTGGTTCTGTTCCCAGGGTGATGTGTTGCAATCCTGCCTGTTGCATTTGCATTCTGTTCAGTAAACCATAAGGATCGATGACGGTTTTGCCGCGCATTAATTCTGCGATCTCCGTCAGATTCAAATCTTTAAACTCGGGCCAGGCGGTTAGGATCAATAATACATCACTGTCCTGTATTGCATCTGCGGCCGTGGGTGAATTGGTGAGGTTAGGATGCCAATCCGGCTGCGATGGAATGGCAGGGTCAAATGCCTTAATGGTATAAGGTGTTAGTTGTCGGATCAGTGCAACTGACGGCGAATTTTTCACCGAATGCGTATTTTCTTTATAGGTCAGACCCAAAATGCCGATAGCAGGATCTTTCGTTTTCGAAAAGACATATTCGCCCAGCATGCGCAGCGGCCAGCCTTTGCGGTACTGGCTGTTGCCGACCCATGCGCGCACTACACCTGCGTCGGTGCCATGCTGGTCAGCTAGGGCGATGATGGTATTTAAATCCCGTTCCAGATTTCCGCCTGAAATGCCCAGGCCGGGCGCCAAATAACTGTATGGACCGATGCGGCGGTCTGCTTTCAAGGTGGGAATAATATCATGCCAGTCGGCGCCGATTTTTTCACAAATTTCTGCCAGGGTATTCGCGGTGCTGACGGCACTGACAAGGCAGCAGTTGATCGCAATTTTCGCCAGTTCCGCGCTTTCATACCGCATGGGGAAGAGGGGCGGATTGCCGTGACCTTGCAGGAATTTCTCATAGGCGGGCGGCAGGGGCGCGGCAGCATCGGCCAGGCCGAGGATATAACGTTCCGGGTTCAGCGCGCGCGCGATGGCTTGACCAAAAATAAGCGTTTCGACTTGGTAAATTAATGGGCGGCCTGGGCGCCCGTGCGCGCGGCAAAAACCCGGCGGAACTTGGGACAAAACAATAATAGTCGTTTCGTGGGATGTATTCTCAAAAGCAACAGACAATAACTTTTCAAGCATCGATAAATCACTATTACCTTGATCATCCGTGGCGACATCGGGCGCAACATAAATGACGTCGCAGGATTTCAGTGCGGCTACGTCGGATAAGAATTCCAGCCGCGATTTATTTTTTGCCATCAGTTCCAGCAATTGCGGTTCCTGTACCGGTGCTTGGTCCGCGTTTAATTGCCGGATTAATGTGGCATCAGGATCATAACAGACGATTTGAAATCCGCGTTCCGCCGCGGCGACGGCGGAATTCAAACCCAAATGGGTCATGCCGGCAAATCCGACCTTCACGCTGCCTGTTCCCTGTGCGTGATTGTATCGCCCAAACCGGTTAAGGTTTCTTGCAGCCATATATCTTGCGATAAATCCGTTTTCGCACTGCGCGCGATTAAAGATTTGAAATGCGCATATTCGGCTGCCCAGGTCGGATCGTCTTCAACCAATGTAATCATTTCTTCAGGCGGGCGGCCTGAGGGTAAAACCCGGGTGCGATGCGTAAAACTGGAAGGTCCCCATTTGCAAAGGGATTCAATGTGCGCCGTACCGTGCTCCGCCAAAATATCGCAAGTGAAATGATTGCGCCACATGAGCAAGGTCATTTCGAGTTCAATCGACAACGCGCCTGCATCTGCGCCAATGATTACGTGGTCAGGTGTGCGGTTTTCAAAGCAGTTTGATGAAATAACGCGGAATTTCTCCGGCGTTGTATCGCCGAACCAAAAGCGGCAAGTATCTAGCAAGTGCGAGCCTAAATCCGGCAAGACGCCTGCGCCCTGGTCGCGCCAGGCGGACTCGCGCACCAATCGTGCCGTGCCATTGCCGTAAAACATACGACAGTGGTAAATTTTGCCCAATTTGCCAGAAGCGATTAGATCCCGCATACGGATAAAGTGCGGTTCCATACGATGATTATAGGCGGTGTAACAGACCACGCCGTTCGCGCATGCCAGTTTTTCTAGTTGTGTGATATCATCATTCCGCGGCGTCCACAGCGGTTTTTCAACCAGTACATGTTTGCCGTGCGAAAGCAGGTAAGAAAGTATTTCATACTTAGGTTCATCGGGAATGCAGCACAGCGCGGCATCATAATCCGCTAAAGGCACGTCTTTGATATCATGATATTGCGCGTCCAGATTAACCGGATCGACGGCAGCAATAAAATCATCACCCGCATGAAGACGGCGTTTTTTACCCTGAACGCCCAGCCCGATGACAATGGTGCGCATTGTAGTTATGCAGCCTTTGCGTGCTCGTAATGAGATACTGCACGGGCCATGTTAATTTTCTTACGTACATGGTCGGGCGTGACCGGCATATTGCCATCAAATTCACATTCGATGCCGGCGGCTATGTTGCCTAAAATTGCGGCGACCAAATCATTCCCGGCAGAAGCAAATAACGCCAATGAAGCATAGGCAAGCAATGCATCGCCTGCGCCAACGGCATCCAATACATTATCTGCAAAGCTGTCGATGGAAACTACCGTGCGCGGGTCATTTTCGGGACGGGTGCGGTAAAGCAAAATTCCGCGCTCGCCCAATTTCAAAATAAGTGTTTTGCAGCGCGCCTTTTTATGCAGCGCGGTGGCAAGGGGTCGGACGACAGAATCTTGATCACCCATGGAAAAGCGCGCTTCGCGTTCATTCGGCGTGATTAAATCAAAACCTTCGAATTCTGAGATGTTCCCCCAGCGGCTGGCAACCTGACTGTCCGCAACGCGCAAAGCGCCTGCTGGAATAGCGCTGATTAAGGCAGGTATCGTTTGGTGATTGAAAATACCATGACGGAAATCGCTGAAGACCACGATGTCTGCTTTGGTTTCTTGAATTTGCTGTTGCAACTTATGCAGAATTTTTTCCGAAATCGAACGGTTGTCCAGGGTATCCAATTTTAATAACCGATAACCGCCGGTGACAATGGCGTTTTTATTGGTGGTGGGACGGGTGGCATCAATGATTGCTTGCGTACATACACCGGCGGCTTCGAGATCTTTTAGCACAAAGTCTTTGTATTCATCATCGCCCAGGATGGTAGAGAAAGTGACATCCGCACCGGCAGCTTTCAAATGTTTAGCGACAATACCAGCGCCGCCCACAAAATCCAGTTTGCGTTCAAAACGGACACTGATGGTCGGCGTTTTTGTCATGCCGCCGATCATGCTGGTTTCGGTCAGCGTATCGACAATGGTATCGCCGATCACATGAACTTTCACACCTGCACATTTGTCCAGAAACGTTTGTAATTTATCAAACGTTAAACCTTCCGCATCCATCGCTGTTAGTAGTTTTTCAATTTGAATATTTGGTGGCGAATTTTCGATAATACGTGATGACGAATAAACAATATCCCCAGGTGTGAAAATCATTTCACCACCATAGCTTTCCAAAACATCAATTTCTTTTTGCGTTTTAGGGTTTACCGTGCCGTCCGTATATTCATATCCCTTCGCAAAAAAATCCGGCTGAATACGCTCCAGGTTTTCAAGTGGCGTCGCATTGGAATCAATAATAACGTAATCTACAACTTCCAGCGCCGCGAGATTTAGCGCGCGTAAATCCTGCGGCACGTAGGGCCGGGAGTTAGCCTTGTTAATATGCGGATCAGCAGTCAGGCTGGCAATCAGAATGTCAGCTTTGGTTTTTGCATAAATCAAGTGGCGGATGTGGCCCACATGCACAACATCAAACGTGCCATGACACATGATAACTTTTTTCCCCCGCGGAGGTGCGCCGATGATGGCCTTTAACTCTTCAACGGTTTTAATTTTATGCGATAGCATTGCGCGGCTTGCCTGATCCATGATTATCCCCGTTTTTTATCCATATATTTAAACCAGGTTTGCGTCGCGTTCGCAATGGTTTCCGGCTCCCACAACGGCGCATCTTTCCAATGGGCGATACCATTCAGCATTTCCTGTACGCCGGTTTCAAATGAAACTTCGGGTTTCCAGTTTAATTTGCTCGTAATTTTGCTGATATCGGCCCAGGTGCAATCAGGCTCGCCAGGGCGTTTGGGAATATAGGTCACCGTGCCGCCGATCAATTCGATCAAATAATTCAGCGACTGCGGATTGCCTGCGCCTAAATTGAACCGTTCACCTGATACATCTGTTTCTGCCGCGGCCAAGAAAGCTTTGGCGACGTCCGTGACAAAAATAAAATCACGCTTTTGCGTGCCATCGCCGACAACGGTGAAGGGTTTACCCGCCAGTTTCTGGCGTAAAAATACGCCAAATACCGCACCATACGCGCCGGTAGTGCGCACACGCGGACCGTAGGCATTAAAAATGCAGACCGCATTTACCGGCAGGCCGTAAACCTGATGCCAATGAAAGGCCGCTTGCTCACCCTGATATTTCGACAGGGCATAGGGATAGCCGGGTTGGATCGGATGATCCTCGCGCGTCGGCGTATCGGCCAGACCGTAACAGGAGGATGACGAAGCATAAACGAACTTTTGCGCACCTGCTGCGCGGACGGCTTCCAAAACACGCACGGTGCCTTGAACATTGGTATCCATGTAATCAATGGGCCGTTCAATGGAAGGGACAATGTCGCCGATGCCTGCAAAGTGAAATACATATTTCGCGTTTTTGAATACGGCGCTGTCCGGTTCCAACGCACGGATATCTAGCCAGAAACATTCCAAATGTGGCGATGATTGATGTTGTGCCAGATTGGCCTTGTGGCCGCCCGACAGGTTATCAATCACACGCACATGGAAACCACGATCAATCAATAGATCGGTCATGTGGCTTCCAATAAAACCGGCGCCGCCGGTGACGACAGCAATCGGCCGGCCGGTCATTTTAGGCCGAGTTTTTTAATCGTGCGGATATTGTAATAATTGTCGTTCGCCATGCTTTCCGGAATTTTGCCTTCTCGGAACGCTTGGCATAAATCGCGCACGGCATCTTCAATCGTATGCTGCGGCGCAAAACCCAGCACGCGCGCGATTTTATCCGAATTAATGTGATAGGAACGGATATCATCGCTCGGCGTCGTCACTAAGCCAATCGGTGCTTTTTCCGGGAATTCTTTTTCCACCACACTTTTAACCAGCAATGCAATATCCATGATCGACATGTTTTGGAAACCGACGTTGAAAATTTCCTTTTGCACTTTTTCTGAGGGCGCTGTCAGTAATAACTGCACTGCCGCGCAGTAATCTTTAATATGCAAATTCGGGCGGAGCTGGCTGCCGCCAAAGACCGTGATTTTATTGTTGGTGATGGCATGGTTGGTAAGAATATTCACCGACAAATCCAGGCGCAGGCGCGGCGCATAACCGCAAACCGTTGCCGGGCGGAAGGTGACCACTGTGAAATTATCATCGGCAAAGCTGTTCAAAATCGGTTCGCACATACCCTTATATTTATTATACAGGGATACGGGAACCAGCGGGTGATCTTCCGTTACGTCCGGCGATTCCGATACGCCGTAAACTGAACTGGATGAAGCATAAACAAAGCGCTTCACGCCAGCGTCTTTGGCCGCGCGCACCATGGGTTCAAAGGCATCCAAATTGATTGACGTCGATAAGTTTTCGTCCAATTCAAAGCTGGCGTCATTGGAAATACAGGCCAGGCTGATAAAGGCATCATGGCCTTTCACCGCTTCAGCCAGTTTTTTGGTATCACGAATATCGCCCTGAACGATTTTCAAATTTGGATTGCTTTTTGGCAAAAAGGAGTCGCCAAAAAACAACGTGTCATAAACGGTGACGTTATAACCTTTGTCCAGCAACTGGGGGGTCAGCAAGCTGCCGCAGAATCCGGCCCCGCCGGTTAGAAAAATATTTTTAGGCTGCATGAGATGTCCTCTCTTCTGTTGTATTTTGTGCGGCGACCTGGATATCATATCCAGCTGCCTTGGCATCGTTGTAAAACATTTCGACTGTTTCCAATGAAAACTGATCTAAATCTTTGCCCAATGAGGAAAGTTTTTTCAGCATATCATTGGTTGCCGTGATAATGGCACAGCCGGTCTGATCTGCTTGCACCACATTTAAAATCTCACGGGGACTGGCCCATAATACTTCGCCCAGCGGGCGCATTGTGCGTGTCATGCGAACGGCCTCGGCCATCACCGGCACGGGATCCACGCCAGCATCGGCAATCCGGCCTGCGAAGATAGATAAAATCGCAGGCGTTTCAGGCACCAAGGCCTCTAAAATTTCTTCCATTTGCGCCAGGGTAAAAATGGCTGTCACATTGCATACCACACCGCGCGCCGATAATTTGCGCACCAACGGCGCCATGGTAAACCCGCGCGTATTCGTCACCGGAATTTTCACATTTACATTTTTACCCCAGGATGCGATTTCCATCGCCTGCGCTTCCATGGTTTTCAAATCATCGGCGAAAACTTCGAATGAAATGGGACGGTTACCCACCGCAGCGATCGCTTCCATCGCGAAGGCTTGGTAATCCGTTACGCCTGCCTTCCGCATCAAAGTCGGATTGGTTGTAAAACCGCTGATATAGGGCAGGGCGGCCATGTCCCGAATGCCTTTGATATCCGCGCCATCCGCGAAGATTTTAACTTTGAGGTCATTCAGGCTTGTCATATTGTCTCCGTGGTTTGACTCAAGATAAATGCGACTGCTTCCGGCAGCGAGTGAACGGTGGCGTCCTGACCGTGGGGAGGCGTTTCGCGGTAACCACAATCAATAAAGACTGTGCGGCATCCGGCGGCCTTCCCGGCCACAATATCACTTGCCCTATCGCCTACCATCCAGCTTGCCGCTAAGTCAAGGTTAAATTCCGCTGCGCCGCGTAAAAGCATGCCTGGTTTGGGTTTGTGGCAGTCGCATTCCCGGCGCTTATCGTGGGGGCAATGGTAAATAGCGTCAAAATGCAATTCATTTTGCAGTCGCTGGTGGATGGCGGTGACGGTATCTAGCGTGACTAAACCATTATCCAAATCGGGCTGGTTGGTGACAACGACCGTCCGATAACCGTGTTTTTTCAGTTGCTGGACGGCATCCGGCACGCCAGAGAGAATTTGAAATTCCGCCAGATCGCGAACGGCATAGGGTTTGCCGTCCACCACATTCGTGTGAATCAGCACGCCGTCCCGGTCCAGGAAAACGGCGCACACCGTTTTTACCATTTGGTCGATTGAATTTGCAAATCAGGATGCGAAACCAGTGCATGCCAAACCACCGCCTGATAGGCCTCGGACAGGGGCGTGACCCATTCCGGTGCGGCGTTGGGAACGACGACCACAATATCGCCTTTTTGTTTGGTGAAGCCGCCGTCGCGGCCCACGATGCCGAATACTTTCGCGCCGCGCGTTTTCGCCAATTCAATTGCACGGATTAAGTTCACGGAAACGTTTTTTTCCGCATTGCCGCCGCCGACGGAAAAAATCATCAGCGCGTCTTTATCGTTCAGGCGGCTGACCTGCAGCCAGCCCGCAAAAATGCCTTCCCAGCCTTCGTCATTGGTGCGCGCGGTGAGTTCCGAAACATTATCCGTTGGCGCATAAGTTTCGATGTTACACAATTTACGGAAATCATTCGCCGCATGGCCGCAATTGCCCGCGCTGCCACCTACGCCGAGCAAAAATAAACGCCCACCTTGGTCCCGTACCGTACGCAACGCCGCTGCCAATTGGTCGATCTGCGTAGTATCAATCGTTTGCGCGATTTCAACAACTTTTTCGAAATAGGCAGCCGCATGGTTGGCGGGCTGTTGGGCGAGTTTTGCGGCAGTGTTTGGCATGGAATACCCTGGCTAAAGTTAGGGTCGTTTTCTAGCATTCCAGATGCGGGAATCCAAGGGCTTTGGATCAAATTCGACGCGTTGAATTTCTAAAGCTGCCGTGGTACATCGCTTGCGGCAATTGTGTTGGAGGAAACGTTGGGCATCTCAAATATAGAAGTTGAGCTTTTTATCCAGCCGGAGCGGTTGGAGCGCGCTTTGAAAAAAATGCATCCCGGCGCGGTCATTACACAGGATGCCTATAACAGCGATGTGCCGGGTTATATCAACGATCTGGAATGGAACTTTTATGATGAATTGCACCGGTTCTATGTGCATAACACGTATCACGATATGTTTAAGGTTTTTTCAGGTAAGACGTTTTCGGTGAATGTCGTAAAATGGGGTAATTTGCCGATTTTTATTCAGGTCGCGAATGCCAAGGTGGCGCCCAATCTGTTTTACCAGACAATGTCGATTTTGGGGATTTTCTTTATTCATCAGGTCATGACGTTAGAGCAGTTGGACCGCAGCGTGCGTCTATCGCGCCGCTGGTATACCGTCAGCCATTGGTTGTTTGGTCCGCTGCATGGGTTTTTGAACCGCAAACTGATGGCACTTCAGGTTAAACAAGATATTGAGGATAACGAACATATTCGCGGGCGGCGGCTGGAATTGCGTGATCGCGGCTTTCATTTCACGACTGATGAAGCGACTTTTACCAATTCAAATGAACTCACCAACAATGTGATTTTCCCGCCGAGCGAGGACGAAGCGCGGATGCTGCTTGCTAATATTCCGGCCAGTGATAAGCCGCAAAATATCAAGCTTGGAATTTTAGAGTTGCTAGTGAAACGCGAGGGTAATGGACTGATGGTTTGGCCGGGCATTTGCCCGCACGAAGGCGCCTCGCTCACCTGTGAAGATTTATGTGATGGCGTTGCGCAATGCCATTGGCACGGCCGCCGGTTTAAGAGTGAGCTGTTAATTGATAGCGGCATGCCGTGGGCTTTTATGGATTTTGAGGTTGCCCTAACCAATGGTGAATTGATCGCACGCCGCGTGAAACAGTCCGCGCTGAAGGCGGCATAACGTGGTTCTGGAATCTCAGCCCCGCCGCGGCGCCGAACTGATTGCGCGCGCCGCCGCAATGGATGAATACGATATTACCATTTTTGTGCCTTGCCGGAATGAAGAGCGCAATGTCGGTCGCGCCCTGAATGAAATCGTTACCACCCTGGCGGAATATCCCTATACCTATGACATTATTGTGATTGATGATGCTTCAACGGATACTTCCGTTGCGGTCGTCGAAGCGTTTATCGCCGCGCATCCACAAGTGCATATCACGCTGAAATGTAACCTAAAACCGATGGCGGTTGCATATAATTTCAATGATGCGGCTATCCTGGGGCGCGGGAAATATTTTCGCATGATCGGCGGCCATTTTCAGGACCGCCGCGCTGCCATGGTTAACGGTTTCGATCAGTTGGGCAAGGCGGATATGATTATCACGTATATTCAGCCCGATTACCGCATTCCGTACCGGCAGGTTCTCTCGCGCAGCTATACGTGGCTCGTCAATTTTATCAGCGGTTATAACATCGCGCATTACCATGGCACGCCGATTCACCGGCGCATTGATATTCTGCGCTGGCATTCATACCGCTCGGCCGGATTTTATGCAGACATGACGACGCGTTTGTTGGATGAAGGTGTCAGTTATCTTGAGGTGCCGACCGAAGCCATTGAACGTGAAGCAGGCAAATCGCGCGCGCTGCGCCTTAAGAATGTTATTTCCATTCTGGTCGGTTTTGCGGATATGCTGCTGCGCCGTTTTTCTAAGGAGCGCATTCCGCCGGTGAAGGTGATGCCGCATTCAGATAAATCGCATGCCTAAACGCTGGCTCATTTTAGGTGCGCAAATTATGATTGCCGTGGCGATTTTTGCGATTATTTTATGGCGCGTCAATTTTGCACAAATTCTTGGCTATATTCAGCATATTGATCTTGCCTATTTAATCGCCGCGTTATTGATCTTGGCGATTCAGGTTATTGTGGCATCCTTCCGCTGGATCCAATTATTAAAAATGTCAGGGTTTTCATTTCCGCTCGGCCGCATGATTGGCGCTTTCGCAGCGGGATCTTTTTTAAACTCTACGTTGCCGGGTGGTGTCGGCGGCGATGCCATGCGGATTTGGTATTCCATTCGCAACGGCGTTTCGCCGGGCGCGGCGGTTCATATTATTATTTTAGATCGTGTGGTTAGCCTCATCGGCCTGGGTGTTCTGGTGCTGATTGCGGTTGCGTGCCGTTGGTTCGTAACGGGGAATCCAATTACGCTGATTGATGTTAGCGCCGTTATTCTCAGTGGCGGCGTTATTATGGCCACGTTTGGTATTATTTTAATTGAACCAATCATAAAGTATTTCTCCATTGCGCTGCCGCCGGTTCTGATGCCCATTCGGAATTTGTCGCGCGCGATGCATGCGTTGAACAATCCTGCTCAACTATTTATTCTAACCGCTATCGTTATAGTCGTACACTTACTGCTTGTGGCCGCGATTTTATTTTTGGCTTGGGGAATGCATGTTGCGCTCTTGCCGTTGGATGCTTTGATGGGCTTGCCCACGGCACTGCTTTTATCTTCGTTGCCTATCACGCCAGGCGGGTGGGGGATACGTGAAGGCGCTATGGTCTTGGCCTTGGCGCAATTTCATATCGCCGCCGAAGTTGCTTTGGGTATCTCCATGCTATTCGGCATCATATCTTTGTTTGCCAATTTGCCCGGTGCATTATTTTGGTTTACGCATCGCCGGGAAGTAAAAGAAGATATTACCTTGCCCCAAGAATCCACCACAACATGATTTTTTCAACGCCACCTGCATCGAAAGACACGGCATGCTGAAAATAAATTTCATGAAAATGAGTCAGTTGCTGACACGGCATGAATGGCTTTTATTCACCTTTGGGCTCACCTATGCGCTGTTTTGGCAGTCCATTACGCCCATCCAATATACCGGGGATTCGGATTCATACCTGAGTGCAGCGCAAATGTTATTGGGACATGCGGTTGGTATGCCGCCCATTTTTCGCCCACCTGGTTATCCATTATTTCTGCTTTTTACAGGTGCCGTTGTTCCTGGTACGTTTATAGTCGTCCTATTCTTACAATCCCTATTTGCTGGACTTATCCCTATTTTAATTTATCGTATTATCGCACCGGCAGGGCCATGCATTGCCCTGATGGCGGCTATTATCTCCATCGTTAGTGGCGTCGTAACGGTTCATACGCCTCAAATTATGACGGAGCCATTGTTTACGTTTTTGTTATTTTTAGGAATTACAATCGCAATCAAATTGGTTCGAAATCCAGAAGGTTCGCCAAATTCTATATATTGGTTCGCGGGTGTATTTGCATTTTTAAATATGGTGCGCCCTATTGGTGCGCCTATGTTCTGGCTCATGCTCGCCGTCATCTGCGGTGTTTGGTGTTATAAGGGTGTCTGGCCGCAGTTTTGGAAAAAGGCTGCAGGTGTCGCACTTATATTTATTGCAGTCATGACGGTATGGACGATGGCAGATGATATTTTATTTTCAGCTGGCGCGCGTTATTCACCATTGAATGTGGCGAAAGTCGGAGTTGATAACCGGGTTATCACGTATTTATACGATCTTCCGTTTAATGAGGCATATTTTGACATCTGGGCGCGTCGCGTCGCGCATCCAGAAACCGATCCGGCTGCATTTGCTTCCTTGGCGGACCGTCCCGCAATGGCGAAAATCCGTGATATCGTGCATGCGCATATTGCCGCACATCAAGGCGAATTAACGGCAAAAAATATGAACCGTGATCTGTTCGGGAAATTGGCAAACCGGCCTGAGGAATTGGCGCACCGCATGTTTGCGGAACCGAATTACGTCTATGCCAATTACGTTCGCGCCGCCATTGAAACGGATGTGCCGCAAGACCAACGGTTAAAACTTTACCATCAGGCGGCCAAGGAAGCGGGCTATAGTTTTCCCATGCGTTGGTTCAAACATTTTTCTTTAAAATCGATTTTATTGGGGCCGTCACACGGCAGCGGCGCATCGGTCTTTTTGCTGGCCTATACGGCGTCGCCGCCGATTAAGGCCACAGATGGCACGGCCACCCGATTAATGTTTGACGCGCTTGGAATCATCCTGAAAACGCAGCCTGAGTTGTGGGGCACTTTTAATAAAGATGAAATTTTCTACGATAAATACAAGGATAATACGCGCGGTTTAATCACCATGCTACTCCAAGATCCCAATCAGGAGTATGCCTGGTTTATGCAAGTCATGCTGTGGGATTTAATGGGTTATGACACGTCTTCGGATTTGATGGGAAAGGTGGGCTATGAAACTTATCACCGAAATCCGGAAAAGATATTTTTCCGCGATTGGGAAATGTTGCTCTTTGCCGCCGCCGGTCCTGGTGCAGATATCTCAGGACGCAAGATTTTTTCTGAGGCGGATATTTATGGTTATCTCGAAACACCGGAGATGAGATCCCAAGAAATAAAAGAGGTCCGGGCAACCCACGCGCGTTATCAGGCGCCCTATTCGGCATGGCAAAACATGACGAAAACTATTTATATTTGGTTTTATGTTCTGAAACCTGTATTTTTGATCCTAAGTCTAATCGCCCTTGGTGTCCTTTGGGTGCGCGGCCACTTTGCCACAACGCTGATGCTCATCATCCCTTATGGAATCAGTGTTGGCATTTATGGGCTGCTCTTTGCTTCGCTGGGACGTTATTTAGACCCCACCATCAATATTCCCATTATGATAACCTGCTGGGGGATGGCCAGCTGGCTGCAAAAACATGAAGTTTTTAAAATCACTTAATCCCGCTGAAGTAAAATCACGCGGCTGGCTGCCCGCACTGGACGGCCTGCGCACGATTGCGGTAATGTTCGTTCTGATCGGTCACACCCTACCCGTGGGCCATTTTGCATTGGCCAATGGCGGGGTCGCGCTGTTTTTCGCGCTCAGCGGTTTTCTCGCCTATTATGTTTTGCATCAAGACGAGCAGCGACTTGGTCGCGTGGATTATAATTATTTTCTGCAGCGCCGCATCTTGCGGATATGGCCGGCTTATTTCACCATCATCGCGCTCTCCTTTTTAATCGAAAGCAAAGACGCGATCACGAATGCTGCCATCGCGCCGCTTTTTACCTTTACGGTGAATTGGGATATGGCCGCCTTTCGTGCCTGGCCGTTGGCGCCGCACACCTGGACGATTGCGGCAGAGCAGCAATTTTACCTGCTCGCGCCGTTTATTTATCGTCTGCTGCGTTCGCGTTACGCGCTGATTTTCTGCGCGGCTGTTTTTATCATCTCCAATATTGCCTGCGTGCTTCATATGATGCTGGCGCCGCCAACCCAAAGCGGCAATGGCGGGCTTTATTATACAACCTATGCCTATATCGACACCTTCATCGCAGGTGCGGTTGCGGCGCATCTGTATTTAAAAGGATGGCGCCTGAACGCTTGGCAACAATGGGTGCAATTTCTAATCTCGTCCGGTCTTTTTATTTTTACATTGTATCTTTGGTATGATTGTATTTTCCCGCCCTATATCAACTACAGCCTGATCCCATTTGTCCTATTGCCCATTGCGTTGGGGCCATTGGTTTTTTCCGTTCTCCCGATGCAAAGGCCGGTTATGTTTAATCGCATTCTAGCCAGCCCGCCGATGGTGGCGATCGCGCTGCTTTCTTATAGCCTTTATCTCGTCCACATGTTTGTTATTGATCATGTCAGCATGCAGCCGTGGATTTATTTCCCGGTCTGCTTGGCGGCGGCGATTGTACTGCATTTTATCATTGAGCGCCCCTTCATGCGCGGGCGGCATCATCTGCAACGTTGGGCAGAAAAATTTTCTTGGCCTGTGATTTTAACCTGGGGATTAATCGCCATCGGCGCCATACGTTTTATTGGGCGTTTTATTTTACGCAGTTGATTATTCCACAATCGTCCAGTCCCAATCGCCGGTGTAACCGGCCTCGGCGAAAACATCGTACCAGCCTTGCGGGAAATCGTGGAATTCGGCGGTCAGGACCCAGGATTCAAACAATTCTTTTTGTTCCTGCGTTAGGTAGGCATCTACCTGAATGAATGATTTTTGCGGGGATAGGCGCTGGATTTCTTTCAGCGCCGTAATCACGCGCGAGCGCGGCAAGTTGTGCAGTGCATTAATTGAAAGTACGCAATCAAACGCGTTATCAGGAAAGGGCAAATCATCTGCTGTGCCAAGATGTAGGCGCCCATAGGTTTCGGGCGGCGAATGCATCAGCGCGTAGCGCGAAATGTCCAGGCCAAAAACTTCCAGGCCGGGACATTCCAGCATTAAATCCTTGACTAAAAATCCCTTGCCGCAGCCGACATCGAGTACGTGCATACCTGGCCGTAAATTAAAATGCACAATGATATCTTTGGCCACCGTGCGCCACCGTCCGTCGTATTTATAACCACCGTAACCATATTCACGCGGACCATCCCAATACATCTGGTCGAATTTTTTTGCTTCCGCAATGACGGTGGGATCCTTTGCCGCGGCACGTTTTTCAATATTGCGCTTTGCCTTAGGAAGCGAGGCGAGCAGGTTGACTTGCGCCATTGCCAAATTCCTCTTTTTGCGCCTGGGCCAGGCCTTGTGCCAGCGGTGTATACTTAAAATTCGGAAAGGCGGCGCGTGTGCCGTCCGCTGCAAAAGCGCGGTAGCCGTTATGCGGCATTGGGCCTGAACGTGGGCTGCCGGTGATTTTTACGGGATTGCCGGATAACTCCACCACCTTATCCGCAATGATACGGAAACTCGTCACTTCGCCGGTCGCGATGTTCAAAACGCCGCTGGAGCGATGAATCACCATGCGCGCGGCAAGTTCGGCGATATCATCTACGAGCACATGATCGCGGCGTTCTTCGCCTTCGCCAAAGAGCGTAATGCTTTCACCTTTGTTCGCGGCGCGGCGGAATTTGTTGGGGCCATAACCGTTATGCGGGTCGCGCGCGCCGTAAACCAGGGTCGGGCGCAAAATCGTCAAAGGCGATTTAACAACTGCCTGGAATATAATTTCACGCGCCAAATGCATCACGCCGTGCAAATTATCCGGCGCGGTGATAGAGTTTTCTGTCAGCGGTTCGGCTGAATCCGCATAAACCGCGTCAGAACTGATATTCATGACATGCGCGACAGGCGATTGCTGTAGTGCCTGGGTCATCGCGGCGGCCATAATCATATTGTCGCGCAGCATTTCCGGTGTTTTGCACGGCGCCATGGCGGAGGCCGCAATAAAAACATCATCCGGTTTCAAAATCGCTGCGAGTTTGGCGGCCGCATCAGGCGACAGTAAATTAATTTCGTGGCGTGTCAGGCGCAGGACGGAGATATTATCTTGCGCTAGGCGGTCCGCGATCGCGCCGCCGATAAAGCCACCCGCACCTATGATGACGACGCGCGCGGGCACTTGCGGAGAAGGGTAAGCGTGTTTAAGCATGGCCTTTCTACTGGCAGTTCAGTAACTTTTGGTCAATAGGCAAGCTGTGATCTCTGTCATCATTCCCACTTATAATGAGGCCGCGTTGATCGGTCGCGCGGTGCAAAGTGCGCTGGTGCAAACCTTGCCGCTCGATGAAGTGATTGTGGTGGATGATGCATCGTCGGATGCGACCGCGGCAATACTGGCGAAAATTTCCGATCCGCGGTTGAGGGTAATTATCCATCAAGAGAACAGCGGCGCGGCAGCAGCGCGCAATACCGGTATTCAGGCGGCCACGGGTGATTGGATCGCCTTTCTGGATGCGGATGATGTCTGGCAGCCGGAAAAACTGGCGCGGCAAATGAATTATTTGCAGCAGCATCCAGAAATGGACGCGTGTGTTTGCGGCTTTGAGATCCGCGATGCGCGCGGAAATGTTCGGGCCTATCCGCAATCAGAGCGCGGCCGTGCAGTTGTGATTGCAGAATTATTGCGTGGCTGCCATCTTTCCATCGGCAGTGCGTTGTTAGTACGGCGTCATGTTTTCGAACAGATTGGCCCGTTCGACACGTCGTTAAAACGGTTTGAAGATTGGGAATGGCTGTGGCGTTTCGTCGCCCAGCATCAAATTGGTTTTGTACCGGATATTCTGGTCATGATTGATGCTTCGCCCTGGCCTAGGCCGCAAATAATTAGCGCTGCAACGGCTGCGATTGCACCATTATTGGCCGCGCATATTTTGAAAGTCACCGGCAAAGTACCTAATGTGCGCATCATGCGCGCCTGGCTGGAACTGGAGCAGGCGATCAGTTATTTTTATCACCGCGATTACGCGAATTGCATTCAATATTCCGTGCGTGCCTGGGCCACCGCGCCGCTTGCCGTCAGCCAATATTTTCTAAAGCGGTTGTTAAAGATTTAACCGCGCCTCATTCACAATCATTTCCGCGAAAGCGAACGAACTGGTAAACGCGGGCGAGATCGCATTCAAAACATGCAATGAATTTTCTGTCCGTTCAAAAATATAATCCATTTCCAATTTACCGGTTTTGCGGTTGATTAGTTGCGGACGAATGCCCGACTTTGTAGTCGGCACCATATCTTCTGCGCGCACCGCGGGGCAAAGTTTTTGCGCGGTTTTCAAAAAAACATCTTTGCGGTATTTCGCGAGCTCCGTATGGGCAAGGCGGCGGAAATTATTTTGATTGCGTACATACATGCACGCGAGTTCAAAGCCGATGCCAATCGCTTCACCCAGGTGCGCGCCCTGTAAAATGCCGTAATTTTCGCGGCCCAGGGCAGGGATGGCGGTGGGGCCGATATAGACATCGCCGCTAATCACACGGGTTAAATGCGTGCCCAAAAAGGGCAGGGAGACATCCGGCACGGGATAAATATTGCCGCGGATGAGATGATTGGCGGCAGGCGATAATTTCCAATAAATGCCTTTAAACGGCACCAGCGTATAATCCGCGGCCAGGCTAAAATAACGCGCTACGACATCGGCATAGGCACCCGCGCAGTTAAATAAGTATCCGAATGAAAACGAACCCTGATTGGTGGCGATGGTGTTTTTATTTTCCAATTTCACCGCCTGGGTGCCCAGGTGAAATTCGATGCCTTGCGCCGTTAATTGTTCTCGCAATTTGGCCAGCACGGCAGGGCTATCGATCACGGCTGTGTCCGGACAATGAATGGCCGCGACGCCGTCCGCGGCGGCAGGTTCCAATGCATGTAATTCTTGCTGGTCGATGCGCCGTGCCGTAATGCCATTATCGGCGGCGTTTTTCATTAAGCGATCGACAGTGAGAAGCTGCGCTTCATCCGTTGCCAGAATGACTTTGCCAGTTTTGTTATAATTAATGACGAATTCATCCGCATAAGCCATCATGCGCCGCGCTCCTTCGGCGCAAACTTTGGCCTTGCGCGTGTCTGCGCCATAATAAATGCCGCAATGGAGTACGCCGCTATTGCGCCCGCTGGCATGGACGCCCAGGCGGTTTTCTTTTTCCAGAATGGCAATCGTGGCGGCTGGTACGCGTTTTTTCAATTCGCGTGCAACGGTTAAGCCGACGATCCCGCCGCCGATTAGGATAAAATCATAGTTTTTTGCTGACATCACAAAGTGATATGACATGATGCAGGGGCGATCAAGTCTTGCTATTTTTAATTAATTTGGCGCTAATTTAATTGCTGTAAAAGCACAGTTAGATCCGGCTGCAAGATGCCTGCGAAATCAAGAGCTGTATCCTTTATTAGTTCCAATCCTAAGATAATCTTTCCAGACTCTAAGTTTTCAATTTCAATCTGCGCGGCGGCAGTGGCAGTAAATCCAAACTCACCATAATAGTTCGGATCCCCTACCAGATAGATCATGCCATAATCTTGTTTAGTCGCGGTTGCGATTGTTTGCTGGATTAGGCGTGCGGCCAGCCCCAATTTTTCATGGCTTTGCGCTACGGCGATTGGACCGAGTAAAAGTGCGGGCGTGGGATTATTGCCCACGCGCACGCGATAATTCCGCACCACACCCAAAACTTGGCCATGCGAATTCACCATAACGAAACATAAGGTGGGATCGGGTGGGACGCCTTCACGCAGGCGGTAGATCGCGCGCCGCATCCGGTCCGGCCCGAATGCCTTTTCCAGCAAGGCACGCACACCACCTTGATGGCGTTCCACTTCGGGTTCGATGGTGTAGGTATGTTCGTTCATCCTATGATAATTGCTCTTTTAAAATCTGGTTGACTAGATCCGGATTGGCTTTACCACCGGAGGCCTTAAGGGTTTGTCCGACGAAAAACCCGAACAGTTTATCTTTGCCCGACCGGTATTCCGCGACCTTGTCCGCATTCGCGGCCATGACTTCCGCGATAATTTTAGTAATGGCGACAGGATCGGTGATTTGCTGCATACCTTTGTCTGCTACGATGGCTTTGGCGCTTTGGCCACTTTCTAGCATTTCTGCAAAAACGTCTTTAGCAATTTTGCCTGAAATGGTTTGGTCGGAAATTAAATCGATCAATTCGCCTAGTGCTGCAGGCGCGACAGGCGATTGCCCTAAATCCAGATCGGATTTATTTAGCGCGCCCAATAATTCATTAATCACCCACGACGCTGTCAATTTCGGATCGCGGTCGTGGCAAGCGGCTTCAAAATAATCGGCGCGCTCTTTTTCTGCCGTCAGAACGGATGCATCATAAGCCGAGAGGCCGAGCATATCCTGGTAACGCGCTTTTTTCGCATCGGGCAGTTCAATTAAATCGCGGCGGATATTTTCCACATATTCCTGCGACAGCGTTAGGGGTAACAAATCCGGATCGGGGAAGTAACGGTAATCATGCGCTTCTTCTTTGCTGCGCAGGGTACGCGTTGTGCCTGTTGAGGCATCAAACAGGCGCGTTTGCTGTTCAATCTTGCCGCCGCCCTCCAGAACTTCAACTTGCCGCGCGGCTTCATATTCAATCGCCTGAACGATAAAACGGATTGAGTTGACGTTCTTGACTTCACAGCGCGTGCCGAGCGGATCGCCCGGTTTGCGTACGGAAATATTCACGTCCGCACGCAGATTGCCTTCCTCCATATTGCCGTCACAGGTGCCGAGGTAGCGTAAAATCGAGCGTACCTTTTTCACATAGGCGGCGGCTTCTTCGGGGCTGGAAATTTCTGGCTCTGATACAATTTCCATCAGCGCCACACCTGCGCGATTCAAATCCACGAAGGTTTTATTGGGATGTTGGTCGTGTAACGATTTTCCCGCGTCCTGTTCCAGATGCAAACGCGTGATGCCAATTTCTTTTGACGTGCCGTCTGGCAAATCGATTTTAATTTTTCCCGTGCCGACAATCGGATGCGCGAACTGCGAAATCTGATACCCTTGCGGCAGGTCGGGATAGAAATAATTTTTGCGTTCAAACACCGATGTCAAATTAATTTTTGCGTTCAGCCCCAAGCCCGTCCGCACCGCCTGACGCACGCAGGCTTCATTCAAAACCGGTAGCATGCCCGGCATGGCGGCATCGACCAGTGCAACATGATCATTCGGCGCAGCGCCGAACCCGGTTGAAGCCCCCGAAAATAATTTGGAATCGGAAATGATTTGGGCATGGATTTCCAATCCCATCACTACTTCCCATTCACCCGTTTGCCCTTTGATGGTATAAGCCATTTACGTCGCCATGATGGTTGGAGTTGCGGTAAAGGCAGCTGCCATTTCTAATGTCGTAGCGACGCATAGCATGGTGACCTCATCGAACGCGCGGCCGATTAATTGCAGGCCAAGCGGCAAGCCATTTTTCGCCAAGCCGGTCGGGATTGATATGCCGGGCAATCCTGCCAAAGAGGCTGGAATGGTAAAGGCATCTTCTAAATACATATCAATTGGATCGTTTGATTTTTCATCCCAGCCAAAGGCGGTAGAGGGCGCAGTGGGCGCCAAAATCACATCGCATTTTTCAAAGGCGCGCGTAAAATCTTGGGCAATTAATGCACGCACACGCTGCGCCTTGCGGTAATAGGCATCGTAATATCCGGCAGATAAGACATAGGTGCCGATCATAATGCGGCGTTTAACCTCATGGCCGAAGCCTTGGGCACGTGTGTTTTCATAAGTTTCGGTCAGGTCTTTGCCGGCCACCCGCAATCCGTAACGCATGCCGTCATAGCGCGCGAGGTTCGATGAACACTCCGCTGGGGCGATGATGTAATAAGTTGGCAGCGCGTATTCGGTATGCGGCAAAGAAATTTCGACAATTTCAGCGCCCGCATCACGCAGCCATGCGGCACCTTTATCCCATTCCGCGGCGACTTCTGCATTCATGCCTTCCGGGCGGTATTCTTTTGGAACGCCAATGCGCAGGCCTTTGATATCTTTGTCAAGGCCGCTCGTGAAATCCGGTGTTTCAATACGGGCTGAGGTGCTGTCCTTTTCATCATAACCCGCCATGTGATTGAGCATCAGTGCGGTGTCTTCGATGGTGCGCGCAAATGGGCCGGGCTGGTCGAGGGAGGAAGCAAATGCAATTACTCCCCAGCGGGAACACCGGCCATAGGTGGGCTTCATCCCGACAATGCCAGTAAGAGCCGCAGGTTGGCGGATAGAACCGCCCGTATCGGTGCCGGTTGCGCCCATGGCACCGCGTGCTGCGACAATTGCAGAAGAACCGCCCGAAGAACCGCCGGGCACTAATTTTACATCGGGCGAGCTTGCGCGTTTCCAGGGGCTTTCGACGGTGCCGTAAGCTGAAGTCAAAGTGGAAGAGCCCATTGCGAATTCATCCAGATTGGCTTTTCCTAAAAACGCCACGCCTGCGTCCAAAAGTTTTTGCGATACCGTGCTTTCATACGTGGGTACAAAATTTTCCAGAATTTTGCTGGCGGCAGTTGTGCGGGTGCCACGCGAGCAAAATAAATCTTTATTTGCCAATGGAATGCCATCGAGCGGCAGCGGGTTTCCAGCCATATAGCGCGCATCGGCAGTCTTAGCAGCCGACAGGGCTTGCTCCGGCGTTTCAGTGATATAGCAATTCAGCCCGCGCAGTTTTTCACTTGCGGTAATGTGCGCAGAAACTAGCTCTGTTGCCGTGATTTCCCTTGCACGTAATTTTTTCAGCGCAGCTGCAATGGTAAGATTGGTAAGTGACATTATTCGACGACCTTTGGGACAACAAAATAATTTTCCATTTGTTCGGGTGCATTTTGCACAATTTCCGCCGCATGCCCCCCTGCGCTAACAACATCTTCACGTAGCGGGAGTGTCATACCGCTGACGGATACCAATGGTTCAACCCCATCCGTATTGACAGCTTGAAGTTTTGCGATCCAACCAAGGATACCATTTACCTCGCCCGTCATGGCGGGCAATTGTTCGGGCGGTAAGGCAATGCGCGCCAAGCGCGCGGCCTTTGCAACTTCGGGTTCGGATAAGGACATACGATTTCCAATTGCTAATAGAATGGAAATTAGTAACGTTTCTATCGCGCTATGCCAAGATATCCAATTGAAACTTTCCTTGCCGCCACCGCGCCGCAAACTTGCCTTTTGGCGCTGGACGTCAGCGCCCGCCGGATCGGGATGGCGGTGACGGATCCAGGCCGCACGATGGCTTTGCCTTTAATGACTCTGCCACGTCGCAAGTGGGCGGATGATTTAGCCGCTATTGTAGGGACCATTCAAGAAAAGCGTGTAGGCGGCCTGGTTATCGGCATGCCGGTTAACCTTGACGGTTCAATGGGGCCGGCGGCGCAAAGCTGCCTGACCTTTGCCAGCAATCTGGATAAGGCGCTGGCCGCGGCGGGTAAGGCACTTCCCTATGTTATGATCGATGAAAGCCTGACCAGCCATGCGGCGCGTGATCAATTGGCTGGCCGAGGCAGGGCATACCAAGCTGAAGACCAAATCGCCGCGCAAATGTTACTATCAGATTTTCTGGACACGCTATAGCCGCATTAAAAAACCTGCCTGTCGCATGGAACAGGCAGGCTTAATAATTTTATCATAGCGTCAAAAGTTATGCTGCATCCGCTTCGTCGTTATTGGCAGCTGCAGGTACTTTGCGTACCAACAGGCTATGCAGTTTTTCAACCGCTTTTTCCTGGTCGATTTTGTCAATCGCAGCCACTTCACGGGCCAGGCGTTCCAGCGCATTCTGAAAAATTTGACGCTCGGAGTAGGATTGATCGCCTGATTCCGCATTACGGCGTAGGTCACGCAGTACTTCGGCAATGGCTACGGGATCCCCGGAATTGATCTTTTGCTCATATTCCTGGGCGCGGCGACTCCACATCACGCGGCGCACGCGGGGGCGGCCCTTCATGGTTTCGAAAACGCTTTTCATCGTTTCCTTGGAGGACAACTGACGCAGGCCAGAGCCCGTTGCACGCGCCACAGGCACGCGCAAAGTCATACGCTCATGATCAAAGCTGATTTTGAACAGCTTTACTTCGTTGCCGCCAATGGTGTGTGCCTCAACGCCGTCCACCTTGCCAACGCCGTGCGCCGGATAAACTACGACATCACCAGCCTTAAAAATAGGTTTTTCAGCTGGCTTGGTTTCCTTAGGCTGGACATTAATGTTTGCAGGCTGTGGATTGTTCGCAGCAATCCGATTCGCACTGGCGGCATTCATCGCAACTGTGGCACGCAAGGCTGCCATAGCGGCGGACTGTACCCCAACGCTGGCAACCGCGGTTTTGTTAGAATTGGCGATTTTAACCAGAGTGCGCGCCATTTTTTTGTCCATTTTAGTGATTTTTTTGCGCGATTTGGTGACTTTAGGTGCTTTTGCCGCGACAACCTTAACCACTTTAGCTGGTTTTGCAGGAGCAGCCGCTTTAATAACTGGCTTAGCTGGAGCTTTTGCTTTTACAGCTGGTTTTTTGACAGCAGTCGCTTTGGCAACAGGCTTTTTAACAGCCTTTACTGGCTTAGCAGCTGGTTTGGAAACTTTGCTTTTTGTCGCAACGGGTTTTTTCTTTTTCAGTACCTTGGATTCCGTTTTTGATTTAATTGGTTTCTTTTTCACTATTTTGGCTTTACTTTTCGTTGTCATCCGATGGTCTCCAGGTTCCGTTGCGAAATATCAGCAATCCAGCCAACAATTCTAATGCATTATGCGAGATTCGCATAATAACACATTGAAATGACGACATTTTGGCGGCGGGACGAATCCCTTCCAAACATTCCTGATAGTTAATAGATAACACAATTTTAGGCACTTTTCAAATAAAGTTTATACTTTCATAAAAGTTTAACAATTTTTGCAGTTTTTTGGCCGTTTCGATCCTAAAATCAACTGGCATGGAGCTTGCAAGAGAGGAACACCATTTTCCCCCTTGCAAGGATAACTTCATGGCCATTGCTTCCGTTTCAGCTAACGCTTCCGATACTTCAGCCGTATCCGGTTCTGGGAAGGCCAAATCTACTTCCGGCAATCCGTTTCAGGAATTGTTGGATTTGCTGGCGAATTTGAATCCTGGCCAGCCACTCTCCGGCGCTGACCTGCAAAAATTGACCCAATTAGACGGTAATTCCAATCAATCAAAGGTTGCTGTCACTCCCGAGGATGGGAAAAATGAGAGTTTGGCTGATAATAGTAGTGTTAGCGCTCTGACGGCTGTCCAGATTTCCATGCTGGCTGCTTTAATGCAGCAAAATCCACAGCTGCAGGCTTTGCTTTCCGGCAATATCAATTTGCAGTCGCTTTCAGAGGTCACGGATATTCTGGCCAAAGGGGGCCAGCCGGATTGGGCCCAATTTAACTTACCACAAGATGCGCAAGATATTTTGCAGCAAATGGCCACCCAGCCAGGACAATTGACCGCGATGCAAAAATTGCTGGCGGATATGCAGAATAATGCCGCTGGCACGGACGATCTAAAAGATATGGTGGATTTCGCTAAACAACTTATCCTGCCGGCAAATAATGTCGCGCCGACGCCTGAACCAATAGCACAAATACAGGTCACGTCTGTGCAAGCGCAGGTACCTGTACAGATATCTGCACGGCCAATCAGCATCATTGAACTTAAATCCAATGACCGATCCATTTTATCGGATGCGGATTTATCAGCGGCCAATCATATTGCACAGCCCAGTGCGGCGGCGGACCTCTACAATAAATTTGCTGCTGGTGATGGCGCAGATCAAAACGCCGATGCACAAAATAACGCTGCAGCGGATAATAAATCGACGATCAATGATAACTTCACAGTTGTAATAGAAAAAACCGTCGGCAATGCGGATGCCGCGCCTGTGGATATGTTGGCAGCGCAGGCTGCGAATAGCGCAGCTGCTATGACGGCACAATTAAATAGTGTTGCAAGTCAGCCAGCCAGCCAGATTAACCTTATCAATGCCAGTGCTGCGCAAAGCTATAATCCAATGCAGGCCGCAAGCTTGCCGCCGGCCGTCATGCAGGCAGCTATGCAGATTCAGCAAAACGCGCAAATTGCGAATAATAATTTCATGGTACAATTACACCCGGCTGAGCTGGGACAAATTCAAGTAAATTTAAAGTTTGAAGGCAACCGCGTGGTGGCAAAAATTACTGCGGATAATCCGAAAACGCTAGCGATGATGAAAGAAGATTCAGGTGTGCTGCGCGATGCGCTGAAAAGTGCTGGCATGGAAACCGATGCGGGATCATTAGAATTTTCCTTATCGAATAGTGCACAAAATATGGCGCAGCAGCAAAATAAGTCTAGCAACAGCGCATTTGGCACGATGCTTGCAACGAATAATACAGAAGAAACAAACGCACAAAGCTCAACCCAAGCCAATTACATCGTGGCGGCAGGTCGAGTGGATGTGAAACTGTAAGAGAGGTCGACCATGTCCGTAAGTGCTTACCAAGCCGGTCTAACCGCAGACTCCGCAACTGGCGGTGCTTTACAGAGTTTATCTGGCAATCAGGCGACGTTCTTAAAATTACTAACCACACAATTGCAAAACCAAGATCCGCTGGCGCCCACAGATACCAATCAGTTTACCCAGCAGCTGGTTATGTACAGCCAGGTAGAACAGCAGATCGATACCAATAAGAAACTGGATAAAATCACCGGCTTAATGGGGAACACCCAAATCCAAAGCGCGCTTTCTACCGTTGGATCCTATGTCCAATATCCGGGCAATTCGTTTAAATATGACGGCAGCGGCAGTTATAATGTTGATTACAACCTGCCAAGCGCCGCCGCATCGTCAACCATTACGGTGACGGACGCGAACGGTAATCAGGTTTACAGCACAACGACATCCACGAGCGGCACAGCTGCGGGCGACAATACTTATGTATGGAATGGTACCACCGACCAGGGCATTACAGCGCCATCCGGTACTTATAATGTTGCGGTAACCGCCCAGGATGCTTCGGGCAACCCGATTTCGCCAACCGTTTCTGTTTGGGGATTGGTCACGCAAGTTCAGGCGACCGGCACAGATATCAATTTGCTGCTCAGCGGCGGCAACACAGTTTCTTTCAGTAACGTTTCCAACATCTCACCCAACCCATCTTATCAATAACCTAACCTTTATCATCACCGAGGAGCAAGACTATGTCACTATTTGGAGGATTATTTACCGCAGTATCTGGGCTTAACGCTCAAAGCTCGGAAATTGGCGCAATTGCGAATAACATCGCAAACGTCAATACGGTG
>Ga0207695_10001938_pt1 | contig 32150 bp, 34 predicted proteins | sample KBSC54metaG_FD_184354 | JGI IMG/M metagenome (GOLD analysis project Ga0207695, IMG submission 184354) | Corn rhizosphere microbial communities from Kellogg Biological Station, Michigan, USA - KBS C5-4 metaG (SPAdes) (version 2) | ecosystem: Host-associated > Plants > Roots > Rhizosphere > Soil... | reverse complement strand
CTGGGCCCGGCGTCCAGTCGAGAGCCCGTACTTCATCTTATCGGGGAACAGCCGCCATCCAAGATCATGATCGGATCGAGAGGGGCATCGCTCCCGCGATTACCCCATGTGGACGCCTCCTTTAAATGGTGATCAACGTCTCCATTCTGGTACATCGATGCCGTCGGGGGGCGTCCACCCCATCAGAGCCATTGCAGGTAGCCTGGAGGGGGAAGCGTCAATTCACTCTCGACGCTACAAACATAGCATCTTAGTCGATCCGATCTGGAAATCTCTCACAGCCTCCTCATACTACAGTCGCTTCAGACACCCGCCGCAGGGCCATGAACATGGCGCACCGATGGCTAAAAGCACCTCAAAATGAGCCTGTGCGTTCCGGAGAAAAGATGCGATGTATGGGGTCGGCCAACCCGCTCATGTCATTTTCGCGAGATTTAAAATTGCGCAGCCTTATCCTTTCCAGCCTCCTGACGATCCTCTCCACGTCTGGAGCGCTCGCCCAACAGGCAGATCACTATATAGCGATGAGCAATACAGCCATGAGCGTCACCGGCGATGTCTGGCTGGACGATTTCAGTATCAAGTTTGAAAACGGAGAGTCGCTCGAATTCTCTGATCTCGTTGCCGATCACTTCAGCGTAGATGGTCGGAATGTGCCGGCGTCGGTCTATCGTGTCAAAGAGCCTGGCGATCCCGAACTGCAAAATGGCAACCAACTCTGCGGTGCCGGCGACGTCACCTTTGTTGCGTCTTGGGCCGACGGATCGGAGTCAACGGCAATTGCCGTCTTCAATGGCAAAAGGGCACCGAGAAGCAGCAATGAGATGTGTGCACTCTACACTTTTGAAGATCCGAAATAGGCTACGCACCGCGAGAAATGTCGCATCGGCCTTTGGTTCTGACTTCAAAGGGCATCAACTTAACGGAGTTTGGAACTTGATGAGCGATGATGGGGCATGACCGATCGTGAGCCTATCTACCGCCGTCATCTCTACCGCCGTCATCGCTTTCCAGCCGAAATCATCACCCACGCAGTCTAGCGCTCACCAAGTGAAACGGGGACCGAAAGAGCCATAGGAACCCGGTGTCGACCCGCTTGGATCTAGCTGATTATCTCGTTCGACTCGCTCAGACCATCGCCGACGCTCGGCCGCTTTTTCTTTGGCGTTGGCGGAACTCGCGGTCACGGGACCAGGTTGACCGCGAGTTCCGCCGATCGTCGAGCAGGAGACAAAGAACACGGCGGGAAAAATAATCAGAATACCCAAGGCAACCGCCCTCGTGAGGCCGTAGTCGATCGGCTGCATAGACATCCCCAATGCTCTCTTTGACCATCTGAAATAAAGGGAGATGCTATTCGATTTCGCATCGGGTGGAAACTGGAGGCTATTCGGTTTTCCGGGTGATGAGCAGTGACCGGTGCTCCGGCCTCACATTATCCCCATCCTCGCCGCCCTATCGTCCGCTGCATGTCACAAACTATATTGCGGCGTCGGACCGAATGCGGGCAAACTCAGTGAAAATTCCGGCTCCTCACCTTGAGCGTATCGATGTGCAAATCAGGCACATCGATCTCACGGATCTCCATCGCCACTCGCTCTCTCGAATCCGGACTGCCGGGCGCACCATGGGCGAACTCGTCGCCGCGGCCAGTCGGCAGCTTGACACGACAACACGGCTTCCGGCTGTTCAGCGCAGCCTGGTGGAGACTCAGATGGACCGAATCTCAAAGCGAGGAACTTTGACAACCAGAAAGCAGAGGCCAAGATCGGCGTCCATATTCTCAACCGGATGACTGAACTCGGTCGTCCAGAGATCCAACGGGTCGCATGAAATATGCTGTCTTCGGCATCCTCATGGCCTGCCATGACCGCGGCGCTTTCCGATGGGAGGACAATGTTTGCCGGGGCGAAATCGACAGCGACGACAAGCTCGGCCGTTTCGAACGCCATGGCATCGGCTTCATGATGTCCATGGAGCGGCCGCTCGCGACTGGCGCCATCTTTACATGTTGATCGGCATCGTCTGGGGCTGCGGCGCCCTTGAGTGGAAGTATCGGCGGATCAACTGTTCAGCGAATTAATTCATTAACTTACGCAGTGATACGTTGTTGTATCGACCAATGCGGCAGTTAGAAATTAATCGAGTTTCGGATTGGAGCTTCTGGTGACTTTTTATCAAAAGATACTTGATGATCGGATTAACGGAACAGCTACCAGCATGATGCCCCGGGGCGGCGGAGCTAACACGGATTATGGCAACTCAACCCAGGCGACCGTTGGCTCCATCGGCGTCGGCATGAACAAGGCCCACTGAGGCACAATCTGACATGACTTGGAACCGGATCGGAGCAGAACAGAGGCAATCGATTGGAATTCCGCAATCCACGAAAGCGGATGTCGCTGCCAAACTCATAAATCTTCAAGTGCTTCGAGCGCTCGCTGCCTTGTCTGTGGTGGTGGCACATACCATCCATGAAACTGAAAATCTGGCTGTCGTGACAGCACGCCAAGCCGTCGACGCCAAGGCATGGTACCTCGGCTACGGTGTCGATATCTTCTTCGTCCTGTCGGGCTTCATCATGATGCATACCGCGGCGGCAGAGTTCGGCAAAAGCGGTGCTTCCTTGCGCTTCTTCCTGCGACGTTGCGCACGCGTCGTTCCGCTCTACTGGTTGCTAACGAGCGTCATGCTGCTCGGCGCGGCCGCGGCGCCTTCACTGCTCAACGTTCCAGTTGGCGATATTTCTCATGTCGTCGCATCCTATCTCTTCATCCCTGACATGCGTGGCGCGAATGAGATCCGGCCTGTGCTCGCCCTTGGCTGGACCTTGAACTATGAGATGCTGTTCTATGTGCTCTTCGCGCTGGCGCTAATGATGCCGATCCGGCCGGGCATTATTGGGCTGTCGGTACTGATGGCTGCGCTGGCCCTCGTTGGCACCACGATTGAACCACGGAATGTCCAGATTGCTTTCTGGACGAACCCCATCATCCTGGAATTTCTGTTGGGTGTATATGTAGCGTTGATTTTCCGCATCGGCCTGCGGATCGGTCCTGGGGTGGCACTTGCTCTGATGGCGATCGGGCTCATCGGATTCGCTCGTTTCTCCACTCCCTGGGACGATGCGGCTCTGCCGCAATTCCTGCGCAGAGGTGTGCCCGCTGCCGTGTTTGTCCTAGCCGCCGCAATCGGTCCTGCCCTTCCTCTCAAACGGATCGTGCTGTGGGGCGTCGCCGTTGGAGACGCTTCCTATAGCCTCTATCTCGCCCATCCCTTCATCGTGCGGCCTATGCGGGCCATTTGGGCGAAGGCTATCGGTGACCACCTCTCTCTTGGCCTGTTCGTCATCTATGCGACCATCGGTTCCATCATATTCGCGCTAGCGCTCTTCAGGGTTGTCGAAAGACCCCTCACGATCTATGTGCGAGAGCTGGGATCCGGCCGCAAACAAAAAACGGAGAAGCGGCTTTCCGGTGTTCGACCGCGCGATGTGTAAAGCGGGTAAGCGAGACGGTGTATAAGCGTTTCAGCCGCTGGTGCCATGCCGGCGTCTGGGAGCGGGTGTTCGAGGCCCTGACGGCAGACCGCAACAACCAATATCTGATGATCGACAGCAGCATCGTTCGCGCCCATGAGGATCGGTTTCCGGCTGCTTCGTTGCCCATTAACGTATCTACCCATACCCCAATTTACAATTAAAGGATGCATGGCGCAGCTGCGAAGTTGTGCCGTGACGAACCAGGCGAAAGTCCTTCCTTCGCTGATTTCCTTTCTTCGATGGTGGGGAGCGGCGCGTAACCGGCGCGATAATGGAGCGCCGTCATCTCAAGAACCTCCGAAACCGCCCGAGAGCAAAGAAAAATAGGACCATTCCGATAGCAAGCAAGGATAAAAGCTGCGGCCAGACGACATCTATGCCGGCGCCTCGAAAGAGCACGGCTTGCGCCAGAATGACGAAGTGGGTGTTGGGCGCAAGAAGCATGATGTTCTGAATGATTTCGGGCATGCTTTCGCGTGGCGTCATGGCGCCGGACAGGACCTGCAGCGGCAAAAGCACAAGAATGAGGAGCAAGCCGAATTGCGGCATCGAGCCTGCGACGGTGGCCAAAAATATTCCCATCGCCGTCGTTGCAAAAAGCTGGAGCGCAGTTCCAAGCAGAAACAGCGCCATCGAGCCTTCGATCGGTATGCCAAGCAGACCTTTGACCACCATGAAGACAGAGACGGCTGTGGCGACCAGGACCACGAGTCCCATCGACCAGATCTTGCTCAGCATGATCTCCAGTGGGGTCACGGGCATGACGAGCAAATGCTCGATCGTGCCGTGCTCCTTTTCGCGGATCAGGGCGGCACCCGTCAGCACGATCGAAAGCATGGTGATCGAGGTGATGATGTTATTGATCGAGCCGAACCAGGATTTGTTAAGCTGCGGATTGAATCTGGCCCGCAAGGTCAGATTCACCGGCACGTTGCTTTCAGCGCGATAGCGCTTCATGAATTCATCGACCTCGCTTGTGACGATGGTCTGGATATAGCCGCTCCCGGAGAAGGCCTGGCTCATCCGCGTGGCGTCGACATTGAGCTGAATCGCCGGATGTTGCCCCGCCATGACCTTGCGTTGAAAGTCCGGGGGGATGTTGAGCGCAAATGTGTCGAGGCCCGCATCCATCCGCTGATCCATCTCGGCGATGGAAATCTGCTTGGGTGGCACGAAGTAAGGGGGATAGAAGGCAGTGCTGATCCGCCCCGACAGCGGCGACTGATCCTCGTCGACGATGGCGACAGCCGCGTTGTTCAAGGTTTCCGGCAAGGCACTGGAGCCAGTATAGATCTGCAGCGTGAATGCATAGACGACTAGCAGGACGAGCATCGGATCGCGGGCAAGCCCACGCAACTCCTTGATCCCCAGTTGCAGGATATTGGACAATGCCATGTCATCCCTCCTGCTTCTTGATTAGCAGCGTCCCCAGGATCGAAAGGATCGGGATCGCGATCAATAGCGGAATAAAGGAGCCGTAGAGGCCTGCGAAGTCGAGCGCCTTGGAGAAGGTGCCGCGAGAAATCGTCATGAAATAGGTGGCCGGATAGAGCTCGCCGATGAGAGCGCCGGCGCCCCGTAGCGATGAGACCGGGTCGATCATGCCGGAATATTGTGTCGCCGGTATCAAGGTCAGGAGCGCGGTGCCGAAGATGGCCGCGATCTGGCTTTTCATGAAGGACGAGATGACGATACCGATCGAGGTTGCGATGATAACATAGAGCAGCGCCGCCGTCAGATAGGTCACATAGCTGCCGGTGAACGGCACGCGGAAGACCAGCGTGGCAAAGGCCGTCAGCAGAACAAAGTTCAATAGCCCGAGCGCGACATAGGGCAATTGTTTGCCGATTAGGAACTCCAGCTTGCTGACCGGCGTGACGTAAAGGTTGATGATCGAGCCGAGCTCTTTCTCGCGCACGACACTTAGGGCCGCGAGCATTGCCGGGATGAGCATCAGCAGCAGCGGGATGACGGCAGGGACCATCGCCACCAGGCTTTTGACGTCGGGATTATAGCGAAAGCGCGTTTCAATGGTGAACGAGCCTTGCGTGGCCGCCGCCCCATAGAGTTCCTTTGCCTTGCGTGCCAGCCAGTTGGCATGCATGCCCTGAACGTAACTCCTGACCGTTTCGGCCCGTTGCGGCATCGCCCCGTCGATCCATGCGCCGATTTCGACGACATCGCCGCGCAGCACGTTTCGGCCGAAGCCAGGCGGTATCTCGATGGCGAGGCTAAGTTCGCCGTCCCGCATGCGCCGATCCATATCGGCATAATCCTTGATTGGCGCCTTCTCGATAAAGTACCTCGATCCGGCAATATCGAGTACATAATCGCGGCTGATGGTCGAGCTATCGCGGTCGAGCACGGCAAAGGTCAGATCCTCGACATCGAGGTTGATGCCATAACCGATCACGAACATCAGGATAACGCTCCCGAGAACGGCAAGCGTGCCGCGAACGGGATCGCGTTGCAGCTCCAAGGCCTCGCGGCGCGTGTAGCTGAACATGCGGCGAAAATCGAAGAAGCGGCGGCGTGTCGGCGCTGCGGCTGCCTCAAGGGCGTTTGCCATGACGACAGGCTTTGCCTCCTGGCCACGCACAATGCCGGACGCCTCCTCGAGATAGGCGATAAAGGCGTCCTCGAGTGTTTCCGTATTGCGGCTTTTGGCAATGGCGGCAGGGGTGTCGCTTATCAACACCTTGCCTGCGTGCATCAGCGAAATGCGATCGCAGCGCTCTGCCTCGTTCATGAAATGGGTCGAGACGAAAATCGTCACATCGTCTTTGCGCGACAGGTCGGCAAGGATCTGCCAGAAAGCATCGCGAGCAACGGGATCGACACCCGAGGTCGGCTCGTCGAGAATGAGAATGTCCGGCGCGTGGATCATCGCAACCGCAAGCGATAGCCGCTGGCGGATACCGAGCGGCAGTGTGTCCGGCAGTGCATCCATCACATCGCCCAGGCCGAAGCGATCGGTCATTTCGGCGATGCGCGCGGGAATCCGGTCTTCCTTCAGCTTGAAAAGACGGGCATGGAGATCAAGGTTTTGCCGGACCGTCAGCTCGCCATAGAGCGAGAAGGCCTGGCTCATGTAGCCGACGCGGCGCCTGACCGCCATGTCGCTGGCGTCGACCTTGCGGCCGAAAAGCTTGGCTTCGCCTTCGCTGGCGGCAAGCAGGCCCGTCAGCATCTTCATCGTCGTGGTCTTGCCGCATCCATTCGAACCGAGAAAGCCAAATATCTCGCCCTTGGGGATCTGAAAGCTGACATTGTCGACCGCGGTGAAATCGCCAAAGCGCATGCTGAGATGACTGGCCTCGATGGCGTAGACACCACCAGCCGTCTGCGGACGTGGCGGAATGATGATCTCGTGATGATCGCGCCGATCGGCTTCGGGAAGCAGAGCGATGAAGGCAGCGTCGAGATCGCTGGTCTGCGTGCGCTCGAGAAGTTGCTTGGGAGTGCCGGTATCAAGGACTTTGCCGGCATTCATCGCGATCAGCCAGTCGAAGCCGGCCGCCTCTTCCATGTAAGCGGTCGCGACGATGACGCTCATACCGGGCCGGCTTGCCCGAATGCTGCCAATCAGTTCCCAGAATTGCCGGCGCGACAGCGGATCGACGCCTGTGGTCGGCTCGTCGAGAATGAGCAGGTCGGGATCATGAATGAGAGCGCAGCACAATCCGAGTTTCTGCTTCATGCCACCCGACAGTTTCGCCGCGGGGCGGTCTGCAAAAGGACCGAGGCCGGTGCTGTCGAGCAATTCGGCGATCCTGGCCGTCCGTTCATGTTTGTCCTGCCCAAAGAGGCGCCCGAAGAAGTCGACATTCTCGAAGACGGACAGGGTTGGATAAAGGTTCTTGCCGAGCCCCTGCGGCATATAGGCAATCCTTGGGCAGGTTCGCTCGCGATGCCGGGCATCACGCATGTCTCCGCCGAACACCTCCACGCGTCCCGTCTGCACCGCGTGGGCACCGGAAATCAGCGATAGGAGGCTTGACTTGCCGACACCGTCGGGGCCGATCAAGCCGGTCATTCGCCCCGATGGAATCTCAAGCGTGACCTTGTCCAGCCCGATCGCATTCTTGTAGACGAGCCGGACATCATTCAGCCTGGCAACTGCGGCGCCGCTCTCGTCGTCTTTCGGTGTGCCTTCGATGGTTTCCGCCATGTCGTCAACCGCTACTTGACGAGGTTGCGTTCGAGATTGTCAGGCCATTGCGCCTGCGGGTCGAGGCGGACATAGGCCATGCCTGGCAGGCCCGTTTTGACATATTGGATGTATTTCTTCAGAAGCTCCTGAGGGATCTGGGCGCGAACGCGGAAGGTGAGCTTCTGCCGCTCTTCCTCGGTTTCGACTGTTTTCGGCGTGAATTGCGCAACGTCTGCAACGAACGAGACCTTGGCGGGGATGGTGTATTGCGGCGCCGCATCGAGCACGAGACGGACGTCCGACCCCATCGAGGTCCGGCCTGCCTGTTCCGTCGGAAGGAAAAAGGTCATGTAGACATCGCCGAGGTCGACGAGATTCAACACCCGGCCGCCGGCTGCCAACACTTCGCCAGGCTGGGCAATGCGATACTGGATCCGGCCATCCCTCGGAGCCTTGAGCGTGCTGTCGGATATATCCGCTTCTATGCTCTCAATCTCGGCCTTTGCTGCATCGACCGCCGCTTCCGCATCCACCACTTGCGCCTTGGCAGCATTGATGGCGGCATCCGACGCTGCAAGAGCTGCCTGCGCCGAGGCAAGCGTTGCCTTGGCTGCCTGCTCGTTCGCTTCGCTGTCATCGACGATTTGCTGTGAGACCGTGTTGCTGCTCAGCAGCTGCCTGTTGCGAGCATTGGTCTTGCTTGCGGAATCGAGCTGGGCCTTGCGCTGTTCGATCACAGCCATCGCCGAGGTCTTTTCGGCCTGGCGTTGGGCAACAAGGCTATGCGCCGTGTCGATCGAGATCTGGGCGCGACGCAGCTGCGCTTCCGCCTGTCGCTTGCGGGCCGCGAGCTGAACCGTATCCATTTGGGCGAGCGTCTGGCCGGCGGTGACGAAATCGCCTTCACGGACCAGCAAGTCCTGTAGTCGCCCGGCAGTCTTGGTCGAAATGTCGATTTCAACGGCCTCGATGCGCCCATTGCTTGCAGCAAAGCCGTCGGGAAGGCTAGGAGCATGGATCTTGATCCATGCGTAGTAGCCAGCCGCTGCAACAATGAGAATGATTGCGCCCGCAAGCAAAGTCTTTCGTGAAACAACCAATCGGTCTCTCCATAGCCGGCGACCTGCGTATTATCGGGCCGCGTACGAAAATTACTTAGAACTTTCAATTACCTAATCAGACGACCAGCTAACTGGTCGCTATTTCGAAAAGGATATCACGTCAAGCCGCTCATCGTCAGGCTTGTCTTGAACACGAAGACATCACCCACGAGCGAAAGCGGAACAGGCAGACAGAATGCGCTTGCAGCAAACGCATGCATCCGGGACGAATCGCATTCAACCTAGACGACCATTTTGGCGGCCGCGACTGCATCAGGTAGCGTCGCCGCGGCGTCGGCGCCCTCTCCACCGGATGCAAATCCATCCGGCAGATGCAGAAGGCGGGAACCCAGACGCGGCTCGCCTGGATCTGGCTCTCGATGCGGCGGCTCGGTCCAGACAAGCGGTTCGCCGATTTGGTGAAGCACCATCGCGTGCATCACGGCATTGATTTGGTTTTATTTTGCAAAGTCGATGACGATCCGGCCCTGGATATCTCCCTTGTGCATACGAGCAAAGATATCGTTGATATTTTCGAGCTTGTCGGTCGCAATCGTCGCCTTGACCTTGCCTTCGCCAGCGAAGTTCAGCGCCTCCTGAAGGTCGAGGCGCGTGCCGACGATCGAGCCGCGCACGGTAACCCCGTTCAGGACTGTGTCGAAGATCGACAGGGGGAAATCGCCTGGAGGAAGCCCATTGAGGGACACTGTGCCGCCGCGGCCGACCATGCCGAGGGCCTGTTCAAAGGCTTTGGGTGAGACAGCCGTAACCAGCACGCCCTGGGCGCCGCCAACTTCCTTCTTCACAAAGGCGATCGGGTCGTCCTTGCGGGCATTCACGGCAAGCGAAGCACCGAGAGATTTCGCAAGATCGAGTTTTTCATCATCGATATCGACGGCGATAACGTTGAGCCCCATCGCCTTGGCATATTGGACTGCCAAATGCCCCAAACCGCCAATACCGGAAATTACCACCCAGTCGTCGGGCTTCGTGTCGGTGACTTTCAAACCCTTATAGACGGTGACACCCGCGCATAGGATAGGAGCAATATCGATAAACGACACGTTATCGGGCAAATGACCGACATAGTTCGGATCGGCAACGACATATTCCGCAAAGCTGCCGTTGACCGAATAGCCGGTATTCTGCTGCTCCTCGCACAGTGTTTCCCACCCGCCCAAGCAATGCTTGCAATGTCCGCAGGCGGTATAAAGCCATGGCACGCCGACGCGGTCGCCTTCCTTGACATGTTTCACGCCAGAGCCGACAGCCACGACGTGGCCGACGCCTTCATGGCCCGGAATGAAGGGCGGCTTGGGCTTCACGGGCCAATCGCCTTCTGCGGCGTGGAGATCGGTGTGGCAGACGCCGGTCGCGGCGATCTTGACGAGGATCTGACCGGCGCCAGGTGTCGGGACGGCGGCCTCCTCGATAATTAGCGGCTTTCCGAATTCGCGGACGACTGCGGCTTTCATAGTCTTGGCCATTGTGAAGCTCCTTGGCTTGGCGTTCGTTCATGAGGGGACGCTCGACAAAGCGTCCCCTTGTGCGTTCAGAAATGCGCATCGATGTCGACGACATCGATGAGTTTGTGATTGACGAATTCCTTGAGACCTAGACCAAGAAGCTCGCGACCGTAGCCTGAACGGCGGATACCGCCGAACGGCAAGTCTGCCTCGACTTTGGTCGGATGATTGACAAAGACCATCCCAGTGGAGATGCGCTTCGCGACTTCCGCGCCATGCGTCGGATCCGACGTGAAGACAGAGCCTCCCAGGCCGAAGGGGGAATCATTAGCGATGCGCACAGCATCTTCCTCGTCCTTTGCTCTAAAGAGCATCGAAACCGGACCGAAGAATTCCCAATAGCGCGCCGGATTGTCTTCTCCGACGTCAGTCAGGATCGTCGGCTGGACGAAGGCGCCGCGATTGGGCACCGGCGGCCCGACTTCCTCGGCTTTGGCTCCAAGCTTGACCGCTTCGCGAATCTTGTCCTTCACCTCGTCGGCCGCACCCTTCGAAGACAATGGCGCCAGCGTGGTCTTCGGATCAAAGGGATCGCCCGCGACTAGACCAGCCACGCCCTTGCGATAGCCATCAAGAAATGCGTCATAGACAGGGTCGACGATGATCATCCGCTTTGACGAAACACAGACCTGACCGCCGTTCCAATGGCGCCCGAACACGGCCCATTTGGTGGTCTTTTCAAGGTCTGCATCAGCCAGCACAACGAAGGCATCCGCACCGCCGAGCTCCATTGTGGACTTTTTAAGCGCTTTGCCAGCCTGAGCCGCAACAACTGCGCCAGCGCTTTCCGAGCCAGTCAGGGCGACACCATGGACCCGGTCGTCGTTGAGGATCAGCTCGATTTGCGAACGCGTTGCGTAGAGGTTCTTGAACGCCCCTTTGGGCAGGCCGGATTCGGCCATCAGTTTCTCGAACGCAGCAGCGCATTGCGGAACGTTCGATGCGTGTTTGAGGAGGAGCGTATTGCCTGCAGCGAGCTGCGGCGCCAAGATACGTGCGATCTGGTAGTATGGGAAGTTCCAAGGTTCGATGGCCAGCAGGACACCGAGCGGTTCGTGAACGAGCACGGCGTCGCCCTCGGCAGGATCCAGAACCGGCAGCTTTTCGGGCTTGAGCAACGCCTCGGCATGGCGGACATAATATTCGAAGATTTTTGCCGACAGCTCGACTTCCGCCTTAGCTTCGGAGAACAGCTTGCCCATTTCAAGCGTCAGCAGCTTAGCATAGGCATCGCTATCACGGCGCAGGATGTCCGCCGCCTTCTGTAGGATCTGTCCACGTTCGGCGAAAGAAGTGTTGCGCCACCCGAGAAACGCCTCATGTGCGCCGACGATTGCCGTACGAACTTCGGCGTCGGTCGCGTCTGGAAAATTGGCGAGTGTCTCGCTGCTGTAGGGATTGATCGTCTGGTAAGCCATTTGTCATTCTCCTTTGAATGTAGATTGCCTTGGGCCACTTCAGGCTGCGGCGGCCAGATCTTTCACGGATTGAACCATTTGGCTGAGCACGGCTTGGGCGTCGCCGTAGACCATCGAGCAGTTGTCTTCGAAGAAGAGCAGGTTCTCGACGCCCGAATAGCCCTTGCCCTGTCCGCGCTTGACCACATAAACTTGATGGGCTTTGTCGGCGTCCAGGATCGGCATCCCATAGATCGGCGAGGATTTATCGGTGCGCGCCGCAGGGTTCACCACGTCATTGGCGCCGATTACCAGGGCGACATCGGTGTTTGGGAAGTCTGCGTTGATGTCATCCATATCGAAGATGATGTCGTAGGGAACGCCTGCTTCTGCGAGCAGCACGTTCATGTGACCTGGCATGCGGCCCGCCACCGGATGGATGGCGAATTTGACCTCGACGCCGGCGGCCAGCAGGATTTTGACGAACTCGTAGAGCTTCTGTTGCGCTTGAGCGACGGCGAGACCGTAGCCAGGGATAATGATGACGCTCGAGGCGTAGCGCATGTTGACCGCCGCGTCGGCCGCGTCGGCGGATTTCATCTGTCCGTGGACTTCGGCCCCGCCAGAAGCAGTTGTGTCCCCAAAGTTGGAAAACAACACGTTTGCCAGCGATCGGTTCATCGCCTTCGCCATAAGCAACGTCAAAAGCGTGCCCGCCGAGCCGACGACCATGCCCGCGATCATCAGGGCGGGGTTTTGCAGCGCGAACCCTTCCAGGCCGACGGCAAGACCGGTGAAGGCATTATAGAGCGAGATGACGACGGGCATGTCGGCCCCGCCGATCGGGAGCGTCATCAACACACCAAAGGCCAGGGCTCCGACAAAGAACAGAACCGCCAGCACGGTGTCCGCTGGAGAGCCATAGAGAAGAATGACGCCCAATCCGACGAGAAGCGTTGCGAGAAAGATCAGGCCGTTTACGAGCCGCTGACCGGAAAAGCGCCACGGTTTTTTGATCCTGCTGTCGAGCTTCGCCCACGCGATGAAAGAGCCCGTCAGGGAAATCGAACCGATCAGCGCACCGATGATAGTGACGGCAAGCAGCAACGTGCCTGAGGCTCTTCCACCAGAAAGTTCGACAGCGGCGATCGCGGCTGCAGCCCCGCCACCCATACCGTTATACAATGCGACCATCTGCGGCATGGCAGTCATCTCGACCCTCGCGCCGCGCCACCAAGCCCATCCGCCACCGGCAAGCAGCGCGGCGATCGCAAGACCGAGATTGGTCGTCAGGTGAGACCGGACAGTTCCATCAAGCTCGAAGAGCACCAGGAAGCTCGCGATGACGGCAACGATCATACCGGCACCGGCAGTCATGATGCCCGACAGAGCCGTAACCGGCGAGGCCATCCGCTTCAACCCGAAGATGAAGAGAGCGGCGGCGAAAAGACCGCTCAGGCTGACGAAATGCTGTGCGATCATCCTACTTCTCCTTACCGCCGCTCGACTTGAACATTGAGAGCATCCGGTCGGTCACCACGTAGCCCCCGGAGGCGTTTGCGGCCCCGAGTGCCACGGCGACGAAGCCGACGATCTGGGCGAACAGTGTGGTGGCGTTCAGCAGCGTGTGGAGAGCGCCGACGACCACGATGCCGTGGATGAAGTTCGAACCTGACATCAGTGGCGTGTGCAGGATCGAGGGCACCCGACTGATGACCTCATAGCCGGTGAAGGCTGCCAGCATGAAAATATACAGGGCGATAAGCCACGTCATGGGTGTGTCGAGCGTCATCATGCGACCTCATGGTTTGAGTGAAATGCGGTCTCGATGATCTGGCGAAGCGCTTCGTTTCGGATCTTTCCGTCGTGCGTAGCCACCGTACCGGCGACGACTTCGTCCTCGAAATCGAGATGGATCGCGCCATCCTTGATGAGGAGGTCAAGAAGATTGAGGATGTTTTTTGCATAGAGGTCGCTGGCGTGCTGGGCGAGTGCCGAAGGTACATTGAGCGGGCCAAGGATGGTAACCGCTCCGACATTCACCGTGTCACCGGGCTTGGTCATCTCACAATTGCCGCCGCTTTCGGCCCCGAGATCCACAATCACGGCGCCGGGTTTCATGGCCGCGACTTGGGCTGAAGAGATCAGCTTCGGGGCTGGGCGGCCAGGTACGGAGGCAGTCGTAATGATCATGTCCGCTTCGGCGATATGCCGGGTGAGTGTCTGCTCGACCTTGGCTTTTTCGTCGGCCGTCAGTTCGCGCGCATAACCGCCTTCGCCGCGTGCGTCGACACCGGTATCGACGAATTTGGCACCCAGCGACTCGGCCTGCTCGCGTGTCTCGGGACGGACATCATAGCCTTCCGTGATTGCGCCCAGCCGGTGGGCGGTGGCGAGGGCCGAAAGCCCGGCGACGCCAAGTCCCATCACCAGAACCTTCGCGGCCCGTAGCGAACCTACCGCAGTTGTCATCATCGGCAGGATGCGCGGCATGTGAACCGCACCGAGCAGAGGCGCATAATAGCCAGCAAGAGCCGCCTGGCTGGATAGGACATCCATCGACTGGGCCCTGCTGATGCGCGGGATCTGCTCCATCGCAAAGGCTGTCACCTTTCGGTCCTTGAGGGCTACCACAGTGTCGAGATTGCTGTTGCCGTAAAGGAGTGAGATCAGCACGCTTCCTGGCTTCATTGCCTTGACTAGATCTGCTGGCGGCGGCTGAACTGCGAGCACGATATCAGCATCGGACACGACGGTTTTCGGGTCGTTTTCGATCCTGGCGTCTCGATAGGCGGTATCGGCAAACGTGGCCGCCAGTCCAGCATTCGCCTCCAGAGTCAGGGCTGCACCCAGCCGCTCGAGACGGGTAGTAAGGGCTGGCACGATTGCTACACGCTTTTCGCCTAAAGCTTTCTCTTTCAAAACAGCAACGTGAATAACCATCGATTCAAACACTCCGAAAGCAATCAATTCCGTGAAATCTGCCCCCTAATAGAGGTGCCAGCTTTGGAGATGCATTGATCCTGATCAAACATCGCTTGCAGCAAATCCCTGGCCAGGTGAACATGGAGTAGAGCCCGACCACATTGTTCTATCGTCATCCGATCAATCCGAGCTCGGGTGCCTTGCGGACGTCATTACCTTTGAAACGAAGGGATCACATGTCGTCACCCAAGGAGAGCCAGCGAGGTTTCTGTATCTCTTGTCCGGCGGGTTCTGGTGGCGAGCCATATGCTGAACCATGGTGATCGGCAGGTCGTCGCGTTTTACTGGCCTGGTGATCTGTTTGGGCTCGCAGAGAAGGATTTTTAGGTGAATTCGATCGAGGCGATTACTGCCTGCACGGTCTATATCGCAGCTCCCTATCTGCATCGCCGCGCGCTGGTGCCCGTCTTGAAGGCATTCTCCGTCGACCGCAGCAACATACCCGCATACTGGCCGGAAAGTCGGCGGCAATCGGAACGTCAAGGCGCTGGTATCGTTCCTCGGCGAGGTCTTTCCCTCGCCCACACCATGGGACAAGAGTTTTGCGGAGGCCTAGCGGTGATGGGAATCCATGCGTTCTGACCGCGAAACGGAGATCTCTGCTCTTGATGGGATCTTACGGAGAACTTGGCATTTGTTGAACAGCAGGTGGCTTAAGCCGTTGATATAATCACTGTCGTTGATACCGCGCCTCAACTCCAGCGCGGCGGCGTGCCGATATGTGCCCTGAGCGCTTCTGTAAACGCCCTGACCTTGGCGGGTGGCACCTGCAGGGCGCGCAGTAGGTAAATGCCGGACGATCGCTCGTTCCATCGCTCCCCGTCAAGCTTTAGGCGCAGCAGATCGCCCGCTTGGATGGAGGCGCCCGAAACCCAACTTGGCAGGAAGGCCACGCCCATGCCTGAGATCGCGGCGCTGTTCAACGCTTCAAAATCATCGGAGCGGAAAGAGACCTGTTTGCATGCCTCACCGGCCGGGCATCCGAGAATATCGGACCAGCCGAGCAGATCGTTGCCATGAAGCTTGTCGAGAAGGCGATGATGGCGGAGCGCCTCTTCGTCTTTCGGCTCGCCGTACTGCTCGACATAGGCACAGCTTGCCACGAGAACGCGGTCAAGCGGGGCGAGCTTCGTGGCGATCAAGGAGCTGTCCGCCAGGTCACCCATTCTGACCACGAGGTCGAGCCGTTCGGCGACGGGGTCGGCCAGCCGTTCGGTGAGATCCAATTCGACATGCAAGCTCGGGTGCTGCTGCGCAAGAGATGCAAGAACAGGGATGACATAGCGTTTTCCGAAGGTCGGGAAGCAAGCGATGCGAAGGGTGCCGCTGACCGCACTGTCGAAGGCCGCGACTTCCGCATGGGTGTCGGCCAGGTCATCCAGCAGTCGCTGGGCCCTATCGAAGAGATGGCGACCCGCGTCCGTCAGCGACAGAGCACGCGTCGATCGGACCAGAAGCGGAACGCCAAGGTCCTGTTCGAGCGCATCGATCTGCCGGACGACGGCGGATGGGGTTACGGCACGACGCCGTGACGCCGCGGAGAAGCTTCCCGCGCGGACGACATCGACATAGACCGCGAGATGTTCGGCAAACCGTGGATCCTTCATCTTTGCCTACGACGCAAAACCGTTTCGACCAATCAGTTCGTTATCATCAGCAGGCATCCGGCGCACATTCCTTCTCGTCAACGGGCAATCGCACAACAAACAGAAGGAATACTATGATGGTCAAGGTCCTCGACACAATTCTCTCGCAGTCAGCATATTCGGCGGAGGTAGACGTCCCGTTCGAAAAGATCGATATCGCCGACTGGCTCTTCAACCTGCCTGAAGCCGAATACCTGCGCTGCTGCCCACCGGATCACATCGCTGCCGGCGTCACGTGGACCGACGACGGTCGTCGGATGTCAATCAATATCGAGCAGATCGGCTCCGGTCTCGTTGTCCAACACTATGTTGCCGAAGTTGCAGAGGCTGCCTATTGCCGCATGAACTCAATCTCCGACGTGTTCACGTCCAGCGGTCGCACCAAGGTCAATGTCGTCTGGGAACTGATCGCCGAAAAGATCGACGAAAACAGGACCCGCTACACGAACCGGGTCACTGCGCATCCAACTGATGTCTTCATGACATTTCTCGAAGAGCATGGCACCAGGTTCGAGGATGCCGCCGCTGCCCGGCAGGCCGCAGGTGGCGATCACAACAGCCGCGAGACACCGCTCTTTGCGGCAAGCATCGCTCGCCGCGCACTCTCCAAGTAAGGGTAGCTCTGATGAAAGCGATCATGTTCGCCGATTTCGGCAGCGCGGATGTCCTGCACCTCGCTGAAGCTCCGCCCCCTGAGATCCGGCCCGACGATATTCTCGTCAAGGTCATGGCGGCAGGCGTCAATCGCGCTGATCTTCTTCAGCGCGAAGGCGTCTATGGCACGCAAACTTACGGGGACAGCCCGATCCTCGGCCTCGAAATCGCCGGCGAAGTCGTGGCGACCGGCTCCGCAGTCATCGGTTTTGCGATTGGGGACCGTGTCATGGGTATCGTTGGCGGTGGTGCTTATGCTCAGTACGCCCGTCTCGATAGCGAAATGGCAGCGATCATTCCGGACGGCATGTCTTTCATCGAGGCGGCGGCGGTCATGGAGAGTTTCGTCACCGGCTGGGAAGCGCTCGCCCATCTCGGACAGGTTGCTAAAGGAGAAACCGCCCTTGTCCATGCTGCCGCCGGAGGCATCGGATCGGCTGCGGTTCAGCTCGGAAAAGCGGCCGGAGCACATGTGCTGGCGACCGCTTCGGCAGGGAACATCGAGAATGTGCTCTCGCTGGGTGCCGAAGCCGTCTTTGATTATCGGCGTTCGGACTTCGAGGCGGAGGTCGTCGATGCTACGGCGTCGCATGGGGTCGATCTGATCATCGACTTCGTCGGCGGATCCTATCTCGCGCGCAACATTCGCAGCCTGGCGCCCGGCGGACGGCTCGTCCAGGTTGGCCTTCTAGGACGCGACGACAACGCCATCATTCCGCTTGATCTCGTGCTTCACAACCATTTGCGGTTAATCGGAACGGTCATGAAGTCAAGGTCGAGGACGGAAAAGAGAGCAATGGTCCGGCGCTTCACGGAGCAGGTGCTGCCGATGATGGGACGTGAGCTCAAGCCGGTTATTGGCGCCGTCTACCCCCTCAAGGAAGCCGCCGAGGCCCACCGCCGAATGGAAGCCGGCGGGCTGTTTGGGAAGATCGTTCTATGTGATTTCCAGTGATGGTAGTCGGCTCGGAAGCCGGTTTAGGCGGCCTGCAACCCTGCCCGGAGCAGCATTCCGAAGAGGTCGCGCGGCTCATCGGGATCAGCAACCAGATCAAGCTTCTCGTAAAGCGGGAGCCCGCTGAGCTTTTGTCGGAGATAACGGAGAGCGGAAAAATCCTCGGTAGCAGATCCGACGCTGTAAACTGGCTCGGAACGCTCACCCCGCTGAAAGGCTCGACAAGGATTTGAAATTAATAGCAAGATCAGATCATCCGCGGGGGGATGACCGGCGTCGGTCATCCCCCGTTAGTTTGTAAAAATAATTCTATTTCAAAGCTTAAGCGCCTCTCGACGGGGTTGTTCCTCGATGCTTTTTACGTGCCGCTTTGGCCAGAAATCTCAATCTGGCGCTTCGCCGTGGCCTGCAATCGCGTGTAGAGAGCGTTTGCCATCGCCGTTTTCCTACAGGACCCTAGTCATTTGCCGTATTTTCTAATTTATCAGCGGTGTCATGCTACCTTCTCTACCGAGGGGCACATAACTATGAGCGAATTAGAACTCCGCCGTGAGGCTCGAAAGGCTGACTGCCGTAAGCTCGTCGAGGCGGCCATGCGCAACCTGATTGAGCAACTTCACTCCAAAGGATTCAGCCAGGCGGCGGTTGCGCTAGCACTCGCGGATGCGGCGGAGGAATACGTGATCGAGCTCGCGGCTAAGCCTGCTCGCATTCATTAAACGACTAATATCCCGGGCAGGCATGGCAGAAGGAAGAGCCAGAGCAGCCTCTCGATGATGGAAACGACAGGCGTAGCCCGCCGCACCAGGTCATCGGCGGTCGCGCCGGAGAGTGTGTTGCTGGACGCGAACCGTGCTCATATCGGGCTTGCCGGCCTCTGAGCCGAGATAGGTCCAATTGAAAGAGACTGGATAGCCGCTGTCCCGAACAAAAAATCGGCTATATTGATGGTCTCGAGAGTATTGAACCGTGAACCCCGCGATCCTCATCCAGCACCACGCCTTACTATGGAACTTATCGACTGATCCGGAGTTGTTGCAACGGTCCTTTCGATGGACACCCGGGATACCCGAAATTTGCTGCGTGCCATCGTTTCGCTTCGAACCTTTCGGATCCGTGATCGTCGCGTGCGAGCTTGGCCGGACAGGCGCTGCCAAAGCCTTTGAAAAGGAATGCGGAATGTACAATGCGAAGCGTGATAGTGAAGGTGGGGGAGCCTCACATGCCATTCCATCCATGGGAGCTATAGAAGGCCGAATAACGGTTCTTGAAGTCCTTGCTGCGACATCTCTCCGACTGTTGTTAAAGGAGGGTGACAAGATTGCCGCCAAACATGCGCTCTCATCGATCCGCAAAGCGATGCGTGCCAAATGCAACGACGTTCATCTCAGCGCAGACGACTCAAAATCTGCTCTCGCCTACGTGAAGGAACTGATGGATGCGACCCTGGAGAGCGCCGAATTTGCTGGCGCCCAGAGCCTGCAAGATCCCATGCTGGTCGCCTGATCCCTCCCGCGGCGGCTGGCCTGGGCAGTGCTGCGTAAGGATCGCTCGTGCCCTAGCCGACTCTACCATTTGACCTGGAGGCCAGCGGTTCCGCTGATGGCATGGCTGTCGCCGAAGTTTTCGAGCGAAGACTTCGCTGCGACCTCGCCACAGAGCGAGAAGCGATCTTGGTTCCATTGAAGCTCGCCGTCAAGAAGCGCGGCCTCCCGTGCTCACATGTTCCAGCAAAGCAAGAAGACCGCGGAGAATGTCCGTCGGCGACGGCGGGCAGCCCGGAATATGGAGATCGACAGGTACGACCTTCGAAACCCCGCCGATAATGGCATAGCTACCGGCAAAACACCCGCCGTCGCGGGCGCAGTCGCCGAGCGCGATCACCCATTTCGGGGCCGGCATGGCGTTGTATGTCCGCTCCAGAGCCTCGCGCATGTTCTTGGTTACGGGGCCGGTTACGAGCAGCACGTCGGCATGGCGCGGCGAGGCGACAAAACGAATGCCGAAACGCTCAATATCGTAGAAAGGGTTGCTCAGCGCATGCATCTCCAACTCGCAACCGTTACAGGATCCCGCATCGACGGCGCGGATCGACAAACTGCGCCCGAGGCGCTGGCGAGCGGCTTCGTCAACAGACGTGGCGAGCTCCTCCATCGCCGCATCGGAGGGACTTGGCGCCGGTTCCGTCAGCGGCAGGTGGATCAGGTTTTCGAAGAGCAGCTTTCGCATGGATCCTTGCCTTCAGAGATCGTGGCCAGAATAGGAACAGTTGAACGACTTGTTGCAGAGCGGAAAGTCGGCGACGATATTGCCTTCGATTGCCGCTTCCAGCAGCGGCCACTGAAACCAGGACGGGTCGCGCAGATGGCAGCGTTCGATCATGCCCTCCGGTGTGAGACGCAGCCAGACCAACACGTCACCGCGAAAGCCCTCAACGAGCGCCAGACCTTCCCGACTTTCGTTGACCGGAGAAATCACATCGAGGACCGGACCCTCCGGAAGGCCGTCAAGGATACCTTCGATGAGTAGTAGGCTCTGTTCGACCTCGCGAATGCGGATCCAGACGCGGGCGTTGACATCACCGTCGTTGAGCACCGGAACGTCGAAGACCAGGCTGTCATAGGGCGCATAGCGCAAGACCTTCCGGGCGTCGAAACCGCGCCCAGACGCCCGCCCGATATAACCGCCAGCTCCATATTCGCGCGCCAGATCGATGCGCAGCTTACCTGTGCCGACCGTGCGGTCCTGCAACGAGGCGGTGTTGTCGTAGAGTTCCACCAGGGCTGGAAATCGGCGGCGGATTTCGGCAAGCAGGCTTCGCACGCCCGCTGCCCCGTCACTATTCAGATCGGTGGTGACGCCGCCGGGTATGATACGGTCGCGCATCAGGCGGTGACCGAAAGCGGTATTGGCGGCGCGCAACACGTGCTCACGCAACACGCCGCAATGGGCCAGCATCAACGAAAAGGCGGCGTCGTTGCAGATGGCGCCGATATCGCCGAGGTGGTTGGCGAGCCGTTCCAGTTCGGCCATCAGCGCGCGCAGCCAAACCGCCCGGGGCGGAACGACGAGCCTCAGTGCGGCTTCCACGGCCCGCGAAAAAGCATAGGAATAAGCAACGGTGCTGTCACCGGATGTTCGCCCGGCCAGTTGCGCTCCGCGGATCAAGTCCGCGCCGGCCATCAACGCCTCGATGCCTTTATGGGTATAGCCCAGCCGCTCTTCGAGCCGCACCACCGTTTCGCCGTTAGCCGTGAAGCGGAAATGCCCCGGCTCGATGATGCCGGCATGTACCGGGCCGACAGGGATCTGATGCAGGCTTTCGCCCTCGGTACGCAGAAAGGTATAGGGCGTGGTCTCCTCAAATGAAACGCCCCGCTTTCCGAGAGGATAGCGCAAATCCCAGCGGTTGTGATCGAGCCACGACCGGTTGTCCGGCAGATCCCACGGTTCGAGCCCGGTCAAATCACGAAGCGCCCGCTCCGGACGGAGCGCAGGTGGATGCGATCGCCCGACGGAAGGATACCCTCCGCCCTCCAGCCCTTCCAGACTGAGAACGCCGATCGTGCCGGCCAGTTCATCGAGCAGAGCCATGTGAACCGCATTCCCCTCGCCCCACAGACCAAGCAGGATCAGATGCCCCTCGGACAACGCTTGAGCCGCCGATGTCCATACAATCGGATCAACGATCGCGCGTGGCCGGGGTGCGTGGTGAGGTACGAGGCGTCCCTTCTCGATCATATCGTTGAGCGTCGACATCTCCCTCCCCATCATCGAAGAAGGTTGGCAATATGCTGGAACCAGGCGACCAGCGGCGACGGTAGATAGACGCCAGCGATGAGCACCAGCGCGAGATGGGCATACATCGGTATATAGGAAGCGTCTGCTGGCATCATGCTGCCGCGCGGCTGTCCGAAGGCGGCCCCTGTCAGTCGTAGCAGCAGCGCGCCGAAAGCGATCAGCAATCCAAAGACGAGCGGAATGGCGAGCAGCGGCTGCTTCGCAAAAGCCGAGCTGACGATCAGGAACTCGCTCATGAAAATTCCTGCCGGTGGCAGGCCAGCAATGGCAACAACGCCGGTCAGCAGACCCCAGCCAAGTCCCGGATGTGTTTCAGTCAAGCCGCGAATGGCAGAAAGTCTTTGCGTTCCTTTGATCTGGGCGATGTGGCCGACCGCGAAGAAAATCGCCGATTTGGTCAGCGAGTGCATGACCATATGCAATAGTCCGGCGAAATTGGCGATGGGTCCGCCCAGGCCGAAGGCAAAGACGATGATGCCCATGTGCTCGATCGAGGAATAGGCGAACAGGCGCTTGATGTCGCGGCGGCGATAGAGCATGAAAGCTGCGAAAATCAGCGAGACTAGCCCCATTGTCATCATCAGCGGTCCAGGAGCAAGTGCGTCGGGATTGGCCGACAGCAGCATCTTGAAACGCAAGACCGCATAGAGCGCAACATTCAAGAGCAGCCCGGACAGAACTGCCGAGATCGGCGTCGGTCCCTCGGCATGCGCGTCCGGTAGCCAGGCATGCAGTGGTGCAAGTCCGACCTTGGTGCCATAGCCAAGCAACAGGAAGACGAAAGCGACGTTCAGAAGCGCCGGATCGAAGGCGGCGGCGTGCTCGATCAGGATGGTCCAAACCATGGCATCATAACCTTCGCCGACGACCGGCTGCGCCGCCAGATAGACGAGGATGGTGCCAAAGAGCGCAAAGGCTATGCCGACGCTTCCCAGAATGAAGTATTTCCAGGCGGCTTCGAGCGCCTCGTGGGTGCGGTAGAGGCCGACCATCAGCACGGTGGTGAGCGTCGCGAGCTCGACTGCGACCCACATCAGACCAATGTTGTTGGACACAAATGCGAGATTCATGCCGAACATCATGATCTGATACATGGCGTGGTAGAAACGGAGGTTTGCAGGGGTCAGCCGGCCGATCTCCAATTCATGGGCGATGTAGCTGGCGCTGAATATGCTGGTGGTGAAGCCCACGAAGGCGTTAAGGACGATGAAGGCGATATTGAGATCGTCGACGAGCAGATATTGCCCGGGTGCCGGCTGCCCGGTGACGAACAGGGACAGAGCGGCGAGGAAGGTCAGCAGGCTTGCGAACACGTTCAGCCGTGCCGGCATTCGATAGCCAGGCAAAAGCGCTAGGAGGGCGGCGGCCACGATCGGTATCACAAGAACGGCTGTCACCGCATCCGAGGTCAATACAGAGGAGAACACGCTCATTTCCGTCTCCTCCCCTTGAAATCATCGAGCGCCCGAACGTCGACCGTGTCGAACCTCTCGCGGATACGAAACAGAAAAACACCGATAACGATGAAGGCGATCAGGATCGAGAAGGCGACGCTGATCTCAACGACCAACGGCATACCCTTGGCGCCGGTCGCGGCAAGCACCAGTCCGTTCTCGAGCGACATGAATCCGACAACCTGGCTGACGGCGTTACGCCGCGTGACCATGATCAACAGGCCGAGCAGCAGGACCGACAATGCGAAGGCGAGATCCTCCCGCGCCAGAGGATCCGCCTGTGGCGTCACCCGCAACATCACCGCGGTCGCGAGAGCGACGAGACCGATGCCAGCGAGCATTGTGAGGCCAATACCGACGACGGTCTCGATCTCGCGATGGATGCCGAGCTGGCGGATCATGCGATGCAGCACCACGGGAATGACGATGGCCTTGAAGAGCAGTGCGATCGCCGCTGTGACATAAAGATGTGGGGCGTCCTGGACGAAAGCTTGCCAGGCCACCGACAGGGTCAATATCAGTGAGTGCAGCGCGAACACGTTGAGCAGTGCATAGAGGCGGTCTTGATAGAGCATCATCATGCTGACCAGCACGAGACCGCCGGCGAGCATATGGGCTATATCCAAGACCGGCCCGCTCATCACAAGCTCCTCGAGACGAACCGTAGTAGAGTGGCGAGCAGGCCGAGCATAAGGGCCGCGCCCAGGAATTCGGGCACCCGGAAGACCCGCATCTTGGCGGTCGCGGTCTCGAACAGGGCAAGGAGGGCGCCGCCCGCCGCGAGCTTGATGAGATAGGCGAGCATACCCACCAGATAGGCCGACGGCCCTTCCCCCAGTGCGGCGAGTTTCCACGGAACGAAGATGCAGGCGATCAGGGAAATGTAGAGCAGGAGCTTGAGGGATGCCGCAAGTTCAATCATCGCGAGATGCCGCCCGGAATATTCGAGCACCATCGCTTCATGCACCATCGTCAACTCCAGATGAGTTGCGGGGTTGTCAATGGGGATACGGCCATTTTCCGCGACCGCGACCATGATAAGGGCGATCAAGGCGATTGCCAGCGAAACGCGCAGTCCTACCTGCGGAGAGGTCATGAAGGCGGCGATGGTCGAAAGCTGGGTCGAGCCCGCGATCAGGGCAAGCGTGAAGATGACCAGCAGCATCGACGGTTCCGCGAGCGTGGCGATCATTGCCTCTCTACTCGACCCGATACCACCGAAACTGGTACCAACGTCCATACCGGCAAGCGCCAGAAAGAAGCGCGTACTGCCGAGCAGCGCGGTAATGGCAATCAGATCCGCCGTCCAGCTGAAGATCAGGCCAGTGGCGAAGGTCGGAATGATCGCCGCCGCGACCCAGGTTATGGCGAAGATCAGATAGGGCGTCACCCTGAACAGCCATGATGCACTTTCAGCCAGCACCACTTCCTTGCGCAAAAGCCGCAAGATGTCCCGGTAGGGCTGGATCATGGAAGGCCCTCGCCGGCGCAGCAATCGCGCCTTGATCAGACGAATGAAGCCGGTCAGCAGCGGCGCGAGCAGCACGACGAGTGCCATCTGCAAGGACTGAACAAGGAGAGCCGAGATTACGACCATAGCGCCAGCACCAACAGCAGGAAGACGAGCGCCAGGAAAACCAGGCTCAGATAGCGTCGGATCGTGAGAAACTGCAGGTAATTGAGCTTTTCGGCGGCAAAGCCGACGGCGCCGGCGATCGGAAGATAGAGCCATTCCCAGATCAAATCATGTGCCTCGACGGCAAAACGCGCTGGCCTGAGATCACCGGGCGCGGGCATGTCGACGCTCTCTCGGACGCGGAAAACCAGCGTTCCAAAAACGCGTCGGATGGGCTGGGCGAAACTGCCCGCCGTATATTGCGTCGCCGGGCTCATCTCCGGAAAGCCGCAATCCCAGGCGGGTGCCCGGCGCAGCGCCCGTGACGCAAAGCGGCGGATGAGATAGGCCGTCAGCGACGCTGAGAACAGGGTGAATAGGAAGACCAGAAGGCCATTGTAGGAACTGCGGCTTTCGGCAATCGGCACGATGGACAGCCATGCAATATCCGTCTGCACCGGCATCCGGTCCCCGATCACCGACAGCGTTACGGGCGCAAGCCCGTCGATGACGATTCCGGGCAGGATGCCGGCGAGAAGGCACAGCGCCGCGAGTATAGACATTGCCGCGAGGGAGAGGCGGTCGACTTCCAGCGCTTGTCCGGCTGCGATGGTACGAGGACGACCGAGGAAGGTCACGCCGAATGCCTTGACGAAACAGGCGGCCGCTAGTGCCGCCGACAAGGCGAGTAAACCGCCCACGGCCGGCACCAGTATCTTCAAGCCCCATTGCGGCAAATCAGGGCTTTGCAGGATAGCCTGGAATGCCAGCCACTCGGACACGAAGCCGTTAAACGGCGGTAGGGCCGAGATCGCGACGCTGCCGACAAGGAAGACGATACTGGTGACAGGCATGCGATGGATGAGGCCGCCGAGCTTGTCCATGTCCCGCTCGCCTGTCGCCATCAGCACCGCGCCGGCGCCGAAGAAGAGCAGGCTCTTGAAGAAGGAATGGTTGAGGACATGAAACAGCGCGGCCGTCATTGCCAGTGCCGCCGCCAGCCCCATGCCGTTCGCCTTGAAGGCAAGTGCCAGTCCGAGGCTGACGAAGATAAGGCCGATATTTTCGATAGTACTATAGGCGAGGAGCCGTTTGAGATCGCTCTCCATCAGCGCCTGCAATATGCCGAGAACCGCGGTGCCGCTGCCGACGATCAGGATGATGATGCCAGACCACCATACCTGCATGCCGAGCAGGTCGAAGACCACGCGGATGAAAGCGTAAACCGCGACCTTGGTCATGACACCGCTCATCAAGGCGGAGACGTGACTTGGGGCAGCCGGATGCGCCAACGGCAACCAGACATGCAGCGGTGCGAGACCAGCCTTGGACCCAGCGCCGAGCAGTAGCAAGACAAGCACAAGACCGGCTGTCAGCGGTGGATGTTCTGATATCCGGATAGCCGCAAAGCCGTAATCGCCAGCAGGACCGGCAAGCAGGCCGAATGCGATAAACAAAGCCAACGTGCCAAAACTTGCCATGACGATATAGATATAGCCGGCCTTTCGGTTGCTGGCGTCGTGATGGTGGGCCATCACCAGTGCCCAGGAAGCAAGCGACATGAACTCCCAGGAAATCAGGAAGGTGAAGGCATCGTCCGCCAGGATCACCAGGTTCATACCGCCGAGGAATGCCGGAAAGAACGGCAGAACCCGATGTGGTGCGCGTTCGTGACGGCCGTAACCAAGCGCATAGAGAGACGAAAGGACACCGCCAAGATTAATAACCGTCAGGAAAAAGGCGGCGAGCGGATCGAGCCGGAAATGGCTTCCCAACCACGGCAGACCAACAGGAAGGACAAGCGCCGACGCGCCTGTGGAAGGAAGACCAGCGGCAAGAGATGCAAGCGCGGTTATCAAGGCAATGCCGGAAAAAACCAGGCTTGCGCAGTAGACGACCGGCGTGGATCGGCCCGAACGGGCGGTCAGTACCGCCAAAATCGCCGTCCCAAGCAATGCGGCCACGCATGCGACCAAGCCGGCAAGCGGGGTCATGGCGGCGTCCTCGCTGAAGGTAAGGTCGCGGATGGTTCCGCCGTCCCACTCTCTGAAGGCTGGACATTCGACTTGAGCCTGACCCCGCGCCCGCCATCGGTGCTAGCGGCCCCCTGATTGATCACCTCGATGCCTGCAGCATCTAGCGCGGCCAAAAGACGCATCAGGGTGTCGACATTGCCGCGCACCACATCGGCACTCGCCTCCATTCGCTGGATTGTCGGAACCGAAATTCCCGCCAGTTCGGCCAGCGCGCGCTGGTCGATACCGAGAAGGGCCCGGGCGGCCCGCATCTGAGCGGCAGTAATCACGATTCACCATCGGGTTAACTTGCGCAGGCTCTGATAATTGATGTCTACAATATGCCTATTGATGTCTGGAATCAATATTCTGATGCGTCAGCATCTTTTTGACATGAACAGCTGCTTGTTACGACACGATGCCTCGGAGTAAGTTGATCTTGTTTCAGGTACCAAAAGGAGCCGGCCATGGCAGGCGAGCGCCGATATGTATAGTCAGCGGTTACCGCTCTGGATGGCGAGTTGGCATGCCCAAGAACCCCGGCAGGAGAACCGAAGGCGCCTAGTCGAACAATGAGATATTCCCCCAAGATAAGAAGAAGCCCTAAAGTACCTGCAGCCCAGCCTTCCCACCAATCCTAATGTCATCTCACCAATAGCTCACAGCACATGCTCGTAAGACAGGGTTCTCACCGCAATGAAAAGATCGACCGTGGCTTGGCGGCTTCGCTTGCCGCGATCGCCGGCGCATTGAACGCATCAGCCTTCTATGCTGTAGGCTTCTTCTCTGCCAACATGACAGGCAACGTCTCCACGCTCTCCGATCATCTCGCCGTGGGCCAATGGCTGTCTGCCCTGTTCTATGGAGGGATCGTGGTGGCGTTCGTGTTTGGCGCGGCAGTGTCGACGCTGATTGTCAACGAAGGGCGGCGGCGCAACGTCCATGCCATTTACGCCTATAGCATTCTGACTGAAGCGTTGTTGCTTGCCATTCTCGGCTGCGCCGATCTTTGGTTGCTGACGGAGTGGCGTGTGCCAGTTCTCATTCTCGGCCTGGCTTTCCTGATGGGCCTACAGAATGCCGTTGTCACCCGCATCTCCGATGCTCGAGTGCGCACCACGCATGTGTCCGGTATGGCCACCGACCTTGGAATCGAACTCGGCATTGCCTTCGATATTTTGTGCGGCCGCGAGTCGCTGGCGGAGGCGCGCCACAATCTGATCAAGCTCCGTTTGCATTTTTACACGATCGCCGCCTTTTTGATCGGCGGCGTCCTGGGTGTCATCGTTTATCGCGCCGTCGGCGGCTATCTTCTCATTCTCGCGGCGGTGGTGTTGATGGTGATTGCGTTGGAAGCAATTTGGCGCGCGCGAGCGATGCTGACTGCTCGAAACAAAGGCGTAGGCAAGAATGCCGGCGGAAAGGCCTAAGCGGAATGGACGCTCTGTTGCGGGGTTCGCTTTTTTGCGGCTATTCGTCCAGTCGGTGCGATCGGCGAATGGCGTGGGATCTTTCCGGTTAAAACACCTGTCAAACGACACCCATTTCACCGCCCGTCAATTGCCGGAAGCGGCCGGCCTTTCCGATTGGATGGTGACGATCGTCAGCATATGAATCCGTCAGGCAACAAACCAAACCGGTGATCCAAATACTATAAATCCTCTATGGATATTCAACGAGCTCAATCGTCTCCATCATTTCAAGCATCCGCGCGGCGGCAAGATCCGGAGTGCTGTGTCGCCCTGCAGTTAATTAGTATCCATCCGGTGACGGCCGCAGATATGGAAGCACGCCAGATTTTTATGGCCAGCTATTCACGCGGCAATTTGTCGGCAACGATCCTAAACTCTTCGGCGGTCAAACCTGTCAGCGTCGACATTTCCCAATCGAAGAATCGATTATCATGAATGGCGTGATTAATTAGCTGTCGAGTGGCGTACAGCTCTCGGAGGGATAATTCGGTATTAGGGACGACGTCGGCAACTTTGTTTGCAACGGCATCGACCAACGACCCGAGTGTTGTCGACACGATCACGATGTGGCCGTCAGTTTCGAGCTGGAGGAGCGCCTCGCGCACGGCGTTTCTCAGGACGGGATCATCCATTTACGCTGTCCATCTGATTCTCAAAATCGTTCCCTCTTTGCATGTGAGCCCTCGCGAACTGCGACCCGCCAGTGTAACGCTAGCCGACACGCCGCATCGGAGCGAGCAGTTTTTACGAAAAGCTTTGGGTATGGTGCTTGTGCGCTCGTCGGCGCCGGTTAGGCAGCCTGGCCTCTCCGAGACTTCGGCGGCTGCCAATTCCACGGAAGCAGTTGCTCCAGGCTGATGATCGGCGTGTCGACGATACGGGCGAGAACGTCGGCGACCCATACCTGTGGATCGACGTCGTTGAGCTTGGCACTCATGATCAGCGTGGCCATGAGGGCAGCGCAATCAGCGCCACGGTCCGATCCGGCGAAGAGCCACGACTTTCTGCCCAGCGCAAAGCCTCGCAGCGCTCGCTCGGCCGCATTGTTGGTGAGACAAATCCAGCCGTCGTCCAGGAATGACATGAAGCCATCCCAGCGCTTGAGCATGTAGTCGATCGCCTCAGCGACCGGAGAACTGCGCGACAGTTTCGCCCGCTCGGTTTGCAGCCAGCCGTGCAGCTCTTCGACGAGCGACTGGCTGTCTTTGCGGCGACGCTCCAGGCGTTGATCGGCGGCAAGCCCGTTGATCTCCCGTTCGATGTCGAACAGGGCGTCGATACGTTTAACGGCTTCGAGCGCCATGGGCGAGATGGGCGTGGCTTTGCTGCCGCGTTTGGCATTCGCCGCGATGTCGGCAAGGACGAAGAACTTGCGGCGCGTGTGTGCCCAGCACAGTGCCTGTGTCAGCGGGCCAGGATCGCGATCAACCTTGAATAGCGGATTGTAGCCGCCATAGGCATCCGCCTGCGGAATACCGGCGAAGGCGGAAGCAGTCCACGGAAGTAGCCAACTCTTTTCACGCCAATTTACAGGCCTTTGTCCCAAATCCCATGGTGACGGAGCATTGCAAACCGGGCGATCGATCCACAAGAAGCCTCAAATGCCGACAAGTCGCGTAAGCATCTCTCGGAGTTGCTTGTTCTGTTGACGAAGATGGTTTGCCAGTAATCCCTTCAGCCGTCGATTCTCCTCATCAAGCACGACCAACTCATCGGAAGACTTTTCGCCTTGAGCAGTGGTTAGTCGCTCGGTGACCGCGCCTTTCGCATTCTGGGCATGATGAACTACACTCGCTTGGCGCCGGCGCCGCGACACTCCTGGAGATGCTCGTCCGGGACGGCCTTCTTTCACGTCTGGAACCGCGCTGAACGTTGGAGCGTCGTCTTGCTGCGATGGAGAGCTTTGCTCCGCCTCGATCAATGACGCCGAAATCTGTTTGTCGTCGACGGTCTCGATCTTGTTGTCGAGATGAACTGCCAGTTCTGACTCCGCTGGCATCACGCCATCTTGGCTCGGAGTCGTTGCCACCGTGTTGGGGTCGAACAGATGCGGCGCTTCAGCTTCTGCCTCACGCGCAAGGGTCTTGAGATCGGTGCCGCTCCAAATGGAGTCTTGCCGCATCGATGACCGTCGGCGCGCCGATTTGAATTCGACAACGAAGGTTCGTTGCTGTGTCTTCATATGTGTCCAATCCTTGAGAAGGTGAGGCTCGCTCACGAGATGTCGAAGCGCTCAAGCATCTTCTTGAGCTGAATATTCTGCAAATGCAGCTTATGCGCCAATTGACGTCTCAGCTGCCTGACTTCGTCGTCCAAGCTCCCCACTTCATCGAGGAAGGTTGGCGGCGGCGACGGGGATTGTGCAGTTTGATCCTCATTCGCAGGATCAGTGCGCTCGGCATCCCTATCGATGCGGGTTCTCCCGCCGCGTGCCGCCCGCTTCGCCTGCGGTGCTCGTGGAGATTTTTTGCTTGTCGCGTTTTGCCGCACCAATGCAGGCGCTTCAGCACCCGACTTGCTGGCCTTAGCTGGCGTCTCTGCCTGGCCCTCGTCAATATCGACTGGCGGCGTGGCTGCGGGCATGGCATCGAGATCGCGTCCAGTTTCGATTGATGTCGTTGTCGCCACGGGACCAATAGCTGGGGCCTCATGGTGGCGAGGCCCATCGGGTGCTTCCGTCGAGCTTGACGGAAGCGCCGACGTCCGTTGCGCTTCGCTTTCGATTGCCGCGGCTTTAGCATCATGCTCAATCGAAGCCGCTGGCGTTTCCGCCGGTCGTGCCCGCGACGTCAATTGAACAAGAAATTTCCATGGTGATTTCATAGCGCTTCAACCTCGAGCAAACCGCACCACGACGTTGCCGCAGCTTTAGATCCGGAACAGCGACGCGCGCCCCGGAATTTCTTTTTTAATGCGACAGTAGCGGCCACGATCGATCCCGCAACCGCTCTACTGTTCCGGGTGATCAAGCGAGCCCGAGCCGCTTGCGCAGGTCGGCATTTTCCGCGCGCAGCTTATCTGCCAAGGTCTTGCGAAGCCTCTTATTCTCTTCTTCGAGCTGAATGAGATCCGTGATCTCATCGATTGCCGGAGCAGACGTGCCAGCCGCTTGCCGGGTTTGCTCTGCCGTCCCGGTTTTTGTGGCCGCCTTGTTGGGGCCCCTTGTCTTGCGCTGCTTGGCGACTGGCGTTTCGACGGGCGTCAGCTTCGGTTCACCGGCTTGTTCGTCACGCTTCTTGCGACCCTTCGTCGACTTAACAGCCTCCGCAGTCGATGCTGCTACCGTCGCCTCGACGGCTGCCTTTTGACGTCGTGGTGCGCGCTGCTTCTTCTCAGCCGGCACTTCCGCTATCGCAACCGTATCCGCAGCCTTCGTAACGGGCGCCATGCTATTCTCGTCAGCCATCACTGTCTCCTTCTGTAGCCAAAAATTCTTTTGGGCTGAGCGCAATAGGGAGTCAACATGAACGCCATAGATAGCGCGCCCTTTTGAAACAAAGCACCACCATATTCTGAGAAATATAAGAAGGAGATGTGCGATCGATGTCGTATGAATTGAGAGCCGTTACCATACCAGACGACTGGCGCGCGATGCACGACATTCGGCAAAAGGTGCTGTTTGCGCCGGGTCGGCATTCGATCTCTTACAATGAGAACCACCCGGATGATCGCGCCGATGGAAATACACCCTTCCTTCTGTTTGAGAACGAAGAGCCGCTCGGGGTGGCGCGGCTGGATGAACGGGGCGAAACTGGCATAGTGAGACTTGTTGCTATCGTTCAGCACAAACAACGAAAGGGATACGGTCTCAGGCTAAACAATTTCATTGAGGCAGA
>Ga0207695_10001935_pt1 | contig 32167 bp, 23 predicted proteins | sample KBSC54metaG_FD_184354 | JGI IMG/M metagenome (GOLD analysis project Ga0207695, IMG submission 184354) | Corn rhizosphere microbial communities from Kellogg Biological Station, Michigan, USA - KBS C5-4 metaG (SPAdes) (version 2) | ecosystem: Host-associated > Plants > Roots > Rhizosphere > Soil... | reverse complement strand
TTCGCGCAAACCGTGGTGGGGAAACCCGGTGGTCATGGTCGGCGCGCGGAGGGTGACGGTGGCGCTGGCGGCCGCGCTGGAAAGCCAGCCGGAGCTAGGTTTCAAGCCGATCGCCATTTTTGAGGAACCGCAACTGGCTGCCTCGATGGCACGCGATTATGGAATCCGGCATGCGATCCTGGCGATGTCGGAGATGCCGCGCGACACGCTGCGGATCTTTTTCGAGGAATGCAGCGACTCGTTTTCGGATGTCATCGTGATCCCGGATCTGGCGGGCTTTTCGAGCCTCTGGGCTGAGCCAAGAGATCTGCGTGGCACTCTCGGCCTGGAGATTCAACAGAAGCTGCTGATTCCGCCGGCGCGAGTGTTAAAGCGTGTCATCGATATCCTCCTGGTGGCCGCCCTAAGCATCGTAGCTTTGCCGCTGATTGTCGCGATCGCCGGTTTGATCAAGATCACTTCGCGTGGGCCGGCCTTTTTCGGGCAACGCCGCTACGGCCGGAAGGGGGAGCCGTTCATGGCGTGGAAATTTCGTTCGATGGCCGCGGACGCGAGCCAGGCACTGGAGCACTGTCTTACCGCGAATCCCGCGCTGCGTGAAGAATGGCAGAGAAACCACAAGCTTAGGAATGATCCTCGCGTAACGCGTATCGGACGCTTCCTGCGGCGGACCAGCCTGGATGAGCTTCCCCAACTCTGGAACATCCTGCGGGGGCAGATGAGTTTTGTGGGTCCGCGTCCGATTGTCAGGGAAGAAATCTCCCGCTATGGCGAAAGCTATGCCCTGTACAAGAAGGTGACGCCCGGACTCACTGGTCTTTGGCAGGTTTCAGGCCGCAATAATACCTCCTATCAACAACGCGTGAGCCTGGATCTGTACTATATCCGCAACTGGTCGCCCTGGTTGGACTTGTATATTCTGGCTCGCACCGTTACGGCGGTATTATTCGCGCGCGGAGCGTACTGAAGCGGCTGAGATGCCCCGGCGGAAATTTACAAAAGATTTTAAGGAAGCAGCCGTCAGAAAGTTGAGACTGGGGACCCCGGCCGGGGAAGTCGCGGGCGCATGCCGAGTGGATCCGGCGATCTTGCGCCGGTGGCAAAGAGAATCAGATGAATTCGGCGAATTGGCATTTGGAGGTTACGGGAAGAGCCGTCATGCCCGTGCAGAACCCCGATCAAAAGCGATTATCATTCGTCTGAGCGACGATGAGCTCAAGGCCGTGATGGCGGCCTCGTCCGCGGCCGGATGTCGCAGCCTGACAGAGTTCGCTCGTTCGTGCATGTTCGACGCGACTGATGACCCGCTTCCAGGGCAAGTTGAAACACTTCTTGGGGAGCTTGCGACTGTCATGGGAAAACTAACCCAAACCCTCCCGAAGGAATAAAGCTTGTCAAACCCGGGTTTCCGCCGCGACCGCGCCGATGTACAATCATTCCTGTCATCGCAACATGGCTAAGGAGGTCCTCGTATGGTTAAGTCCTTTCTGCGGCTATCCGCGCTCCTGGGCAGCCTGTCTTGCCTTCCGCTGGTCGCGCACCACGGAACCAGCAACTACTCGACGACGGCCCAAACCGTCACGCTCTCAGGAACAGTCACGGAATTCGTCTGGTCCAATCCTCATGTCTACGTCCTGTTTGATGTGAAGGACGCGACGGGCAACGTAGTGCACTGGGCCGGCGAAATGAACAGTCCAGGAGTTCTTAAGAACGCCGGCTGGAACAAGAGGACTCTCAAAGCCGGAGATCAGATCACTGCGACCTTGCGTCCCAACAAGTTCGGGACGCCTGTCGGCCTTCTTAGCAGAGCGAACATGATGGTGAACGGTAAGCCGCTTCAAATCGGCCCCGAGCAATAGATCATGTCGAGATACATATTTCTGTTCACCGCGATTCTGGTGTTTGTTCCAGCATTATTCCTGCAGGGGCAAGGGCCGGGAAAGGGGAAGGGCAAAGGCGGCAAGGCGACCGGGCCCCCGGCGCCGTCTGTTCCGCACGATCCGCACGATCTGAATGGCATCTGGAGGCGTTCGGGCGGCGTGCTCACGATGAGCAGCGACACTCCTCCGATGACTCCGTGGGGAAAGGCCAGATTCGACGCCGCCAAGCCGGTCTATGGACCCCGTGCGGTTCCCGGAGGGTTGGGCAACGATCCCATGAGCACCTGCGACCCGTTGGGAATGCCGCGCAATATATTCCTGGAAGTTTCCATTTACCCCATGGAACTGCTTCAGACGCCCAACCGTGTGATCCAGTTCTTTGAGTGGGCGCACTCCTACCGCACCATCTGGATCGATGGGCGCCCGCTTCCGAAGGACCCCGATCCGCAGTGGATGGGATACTCCATCGGCCAATGGGACGGCGATACTTTCGTGGTGAAGTCGCTGGGGTTTGACGAACGCACGTGGCTCGATCACTTCGGAAATCCCGTGAGCGAGGACATGACCCTCGAAGAGCGCTACCATCGTGTCGATCGCGACACTCTCGAACTGAACATGGCGATCACTGCGCCCAAGGCGTACACCAGACCTTGGGTCAGCGAGAAGAAAACCTTCCGGCTGGCGCCGCCTAATACGGAGATTCAGGAACTTTTTTGCGTGCCGAGCGAGGAGCAGCGCTTCAACCAACTGGTCCGGGATCCAGGCTCGGGCATCACGAAGAAGTGATTTGACTGACGCTTTCGCCAGCATCCCCAGCCGTCTTCAAACGCTACTGCGCGGGAAGACAGACACGCCGATCTAACTTTCCACGACGATCCGGGCAATTTCCAAGTTGTCATTGTCGTTGTCATCTGGCCTTGACAACAAGAAACAGTCGGAATATAGTCACACTGGTAACCCTTCCGAACACGAGTAGTTCATGCCGTTGCCGTTCGAAAGGGAGACTGCCCTTGCGGTGTTGCGGGATTCGTCGTGAGATCCGCAGTCGAAGGTCTTAGAGGTTGTGCTTGATGAACGAGCGCGCGAGAAGGAGTTCTAAAATGCTAGATCGCTTGATGGGCGCGATGATTGCCATCACAGTAGTGCTAGCCTCGTCGTCAGTCGCTTTCGCTCAGAACGGTAAGCAAGGACCCCAAAAAGCCAAGGCGCCCATAGCCTCAAACAAGCCAGCCTCGAACAAGCCTTTTGACGTGCATGATCTCTCTGGATTTTGGGATATCACCAACATCGGCCGACCACCTGGCGCCCTGAACGAAACGAGCAACAATCGCCCGCCGATGACGCCGTGGGGTTTGGAAAAGTTTCACCAGGCAAAGACGGGATACGATGGCAAGGCATTGGGCAACGGAGTTTTCAAGAACGAAAAAGATTGGAATGATCCTGTCCTGTTGTGCGACCCGACGGGTTTTCCGCGTATCATGTGGCACCCCATTCAGCCCGGCATGAGGTTTGCCCAGACCGCTGACGAAGTGATTCAGTTTTTCGCGGATGGCCGCACCTGGCGCGACATCTGGACGGATGGGCGAAAGCTTCCAGGCGACGACGCGGAGTCTCGTTGGTACGGCTACGCAGTTGGTCATTGGGAGGGAGATACCTTTGTCGTCAACTCGAACAACTTTAATGACGCCACTTGGCTCGATCAGTATGGCTCCCCGCACAGCGACCAGATGACTGTGGAAGAGCGGTACCATCGCGTGGACCACGACCATCTGGAGATGATCCTGAATATCACTGACCCCAAGGCCTATGTCGGGACTTGGAAGGGCGATAAGAAGATCTTCCAATTGGTAGAAAAGCCAGCTCGCTCGGAGTACAACGATCTCCCCGAGGGCATCTGTGCATTTTCTGAAGTGAAGCTCCACGGCAAGGCTTGGCAGCAGATACACCCGTAGAATTCTAGATTAAGGAGATAGCAACATGACGCGTAAACTTGTAGTTCCCTTTCTTGTTATGACGCTGGGCTTTCTGACGATTTGTACGGCGATATTCGCGCATCATGGAACAGCGGGGGTGTATGACTTTACTCATCGCATCACAACGAAGGCGACAGTGACGCAATACATATTTGCCAATCCCCATGTTCAAATCTATTTCAAGTTGAAGAATGATAAGGGCGAAGAGCAGGTCTGGGGCGTCGAAACAGTAAGCCCGGGGAATGCGCTCGCCAATGGCTGGACGAAGAATTCCTTCAAGCCCGGGGACGAACTCCTGGTGAGCTTCGTCCCGGCTAAGGGCGACAGGACTTTCGGGACTTGTCCGCAATTCGTGTTTGTTGCGGATGGCCACAGGCTCGGCGGTAACGGCAGGTGCGGGATGGGAGGATCGGCCGTCGACGCCAACACGCTCCCGGTAAAGCCAGGCTACACGGCGGTTGAAGTTCAGATGCCGAAAGACGATCGCAAGAGGCCCGAGTCTGAGCAAGAGCAGTAGAAGGGTAGTCTCCACATGAGATATCGTTTCCTGGCTTCCTACGTTGCTCTTGTAGTTGTATTGGCTTTGACGCCGATCCTTTTTGCGCAGCGGGGAGGTAAGCAAAAGCAAGCGGAGAAAGACTCGCCGACAAAGAACCTGCCGTTTGACCCGCACGACATCTCCGGCATTTGGAAGAACCCCGGAGGATTCGATGTCGCGTTAGGCAACGAGCGTCCTCCCATGACGGCTTGGGGAAAGGAGAAGTGGAGTAAGACCAGGGCGTCCGCCAGAAATTCTCCGCTGGCCTTTGGATTCTATCAGGACCAAAAAGATTGGAATGATCCGCTGTTCCAGTGCGACCCTTCCGGTTACCCCCGCAACCTGGACTATACTAACTACCGGTTCGTCAAGCTCCCTAACGAATTCGCGATGTTCTTCGAACGGGATCACACTTGGCGCGACCTATGGACGGACGGTCGCAAGCTCCCGGATAATCCAAAGCCGCGGTGGTATGGATATGCGACTGCGCACTGGGACGGAGACACCCTGGTGGTTGAGTCTTCCGGTTACGATGAGCGAACCTGGGTGGATCCCTACGGCTCGATCCACAGCGACCAGATGCATCTGGAGGAGCGCTTCAGGCGCTTGGACCACGATGATTTGGAGTTTAGCCTGACGCTTACCGACCCGAAGGCGTACGTCGGGTCCTGGGGAGGCAAAAAACTAACGTTGAAGTTGATGAACTCCTCGCAGCAAATCCAAAAGGGACTCTGGGGCAAAAGACCGGATGGAACGGCATACGGGGACATGCGAGAAGAATATTGTGTCTGGTCTATTGAGCGCTCTTTCTGGCAAGGGCGGCCCTTGGACGGAGTGGGTGGGGACGACAAGAAGTAAACGTAAGCTCAAGACAAAGCAACTGAACCCTTGGCCAGACTGACTCCAAGCTTCTCGAAATGCTCGCCAATTTGACTCAGGACTTTCGTTTTGCCGCGCGAATGCTGTGGCGCAATCGCGGGTTCGCGGCATCCGCGATGACGATTCTCACCCTCGGCATTGCCGCGAGTACAGGTCTCTTTGCAGTGATCGATGCCTTGGTGCTGCATCCGCTGCCGTACGCCGGCGCCGATCGCATTGCGCGAGTCCGTCTGGTAACACCTTCCGGTCAACCTCGGGCCGCGATGGTGAGCGCAGACCAGTTTCGCGCGCTGCGGACCGCGTCGACTCTGGATGGAATCTTCATCCGGGACAGCTTTACGAAGACTCTCGGCGGAACGGCGTTCCCTGAATCGGTGTGGACCGAGTATTTCAGCGGTAACGCGCCATTGATGCTCGGCATTCAGCCGCTGCTGGGCCGGGTGTTTAATGAAGCCGACGCTCCGATCGGGTCCGAGCCGCGGCGTGTCGCGGTGCTGACGTACCGGTTCTGGCAGCGTCACTTCGCCGGCAAGCCGGACGCGATCGGACAAACACTCCGGCTCGATGGCGAGCCGTTCACTGTTATCGGTGTGATTCCGCGTGATTACACTACCGACCTAACCGACATCGTCCTTCCGCTGGGGATGCCACTGGCGTCGAATGCAACGTGGCCGCTTACGGTGCGGGTGAAGCCAGGCAGTTCGATGGCGCAGGCCGAGGCCCAGCTGCAGAGTGTCTACGAACAGTTCCGGCAAACGAGACCGGATTCCTATCCACCGAACTTCCGTGTGCAAATGCGCCGGCTGGTGGACGAGGAGCGAGGAGCCGCGTACGTTCCACTTCTCGCTCTGCTGTTCGGGGCGGCGGCATTGCTCTTGTTGATCGGGTGCGCGAACGTGACGATGCTACTGCTGGCACGCGGCCGTTATCGGACGCGAGAGATGGCGGTGCGCCACGCACTCGGAGCGGGACGGTGGCGGCTGGTCAGCCTACTGCTCGCGGAAACGCTGCTCGTCACGTTCGCTGCCGCCGGTCTCGCGATACTGGCGGTGACGTATGCGTTACCGCCGCTTCTAGCGGTGGTGCCAGGCGTAGTGTCTCAGCGCGCAGACCGCATCGTCGTTGGACCCATGGCCATTCTGTTCGCGACAACGGTGAGCGCTCTGGTGTCGATGATCGTCGGCCTGTGGCCGGCTTTGGCCGTTTCGCGTGCGCGCGGCGATGCGATGCGCACGGCGTCAGCGGCCAGGGCGGCGTCCAGCGGAGGCCGGGCGAGTTCGGGTTTCCTGGTCGCCACCCAGGTGACGATCGCCGTAGTGCTTCTGGCGGGAACCGGCGCCGCGATTCGTGCGCTTGTCGATCTGTATCGCGCTCCCCTCGGCTACGACCCGACGCATATGACGATCGCACAGATCTACCTTCCGACCGGAAGTTACACCAACTGGGCGGCGCGCGTGGCGTTGTATCAACGTCTGCGGTCGGAAGTGACGAGCGATTCCGCCGTGGAGAGCGCGACCATCAGCTTGATTCCGACCGGACCGCCGCCAACCACGGGCATGGCGACTCGTATCGAGGCCGATGGCGTCCCTGCCGACGACGGTGAAGTACTGGCGCACTCGGTCGCGTCCGACTATTTCGCCACGTTGAAGATGCCGCTCGTGCGTGGGCGCATGTGGTCGGCCAACGACGACGAGCGCGCGGAACCTGTGGTGGTGATCAACGAAACGATGGCGCGGCAGCTGTGGCCAGGCCAGGATCCGATCGGCAAACACGTGCGCGACCGATCGTTCCTTGAGCGGCGGCCCCAATGGATCCTGAACGCTCCCGGCCGGGATGGTTCCTTCGAAGTGATCGGCGTGTTGCGAGACGTACCAAATCGAGGATTGAGAGAGCCGATCGCGCCGGCGATGTACTACCCTTACACCGTCGCCCTTAGCGATACCGCAGTCCTGTCGGTCCGCACGAAGGGAAGTCCACTCGCGGTCGAGCCCAGCCTGCGAACGGCGGTCAGCAGGGCAGACGGTAACTTGCCGATCATCCGGTTCATCACACCCGAAACGTTCATGGGCCGGCAGCAAGGCGAGTTCGTGAGCGGCGTGCTCCTGGGCTTTGCGGGCATCGCACTCCTGCTGGCCTCGTTCGGACTGTTCAGCGTCACCTGTTACACCATTGCGAACCGCACGCGCGAGTTCGGTATTCGGATCGCTCTCGGTGCGGCCCCGCTCGACGTGCTTCGATCGGCGCTCCAATCGACCATGCTCGCGGTGTTCGCCGGCCTGGGCGTTGGATTGGTCCTGAGCATCGGCCTCAGCTCCGTGCTGGCACAGTGGTCGATCCGCAATGTCGACGACCCGGTTGTCCTGGTTGCCGCGGTGGCCACGCTGCTTTTATCAACAGGGCTTGCGACGCTCATTCCCGCTCGAAGGGCGATCGCGATCGATCCGGCGATCGCCTTGAGGGTCGAATAGCTCGTAGTGGCGCATCGCTTAGCTGAGTTTAAAAAGGGAGACAACGATGAACCTCGGATCTACAACACCGGCTCTCGGGGCCATGGCGACGATAGCTCTCTGGCTGCTGAATACTGCATCGGCATCGGGTCAAGTTGCGCCGGCAAAGCAGCTTATGTCGGAACAGGCTTTCAAGAACGTCACTGTGCTCAAGGGAATCCCGGTGGATGAATTCATGAACACGATGGGGTTCATTTCGGCAGCCACTAACTACAACTGTGCCGATTGCCACGTCGAACCCAAACTGGAAGGGGATTGGAGCGCCTACGCCCAAGACACCCCCCGCAAAGCGACGGCACGCAAAATGATTCTGATGGTGCAGGACATCAACAAGAGCAATTTCGGGGGAGCCCGCGTCGTGACCTGCTACACCTGCCATCGCAATATCCAAGGCGCGCCTAAGATCACGCCGAGCTTGGCGGAGCAGTATGGCGAGCCGCCTCCGATCGATCCCAACGAAGTGGAGATTAGGCGGCAAGCGCCGGATGCGTCTTCCGCCGATCAGGTCTTTGACAAGTACCTTCAGGCGGTCGGAGGAGCGCAGAAGGCAGCCGCCATCGCCAGCATCGTTTTCAAGGGCACATACCAAGGCTATGCAGAACCGAAGGCGAAAGTGGACATTTATGTTAAGGCTTCAAGTCAGCGGGCTCCAAATCAACGAACTATGATCGTGCATACGGACCTCGGAGACCGGACCACCACCTTTAACGGCAGTAACGGATGGATGGCTGCGCCGGCCTCGGATAAACCATTTCCTGTGATCGGCTATACCGGCGGCGACCTGGATGCCCTGCGGCTGGATGCAGTGCTCGCCTTTCCGGCGGGAATCAAGCAGGCTGTAACAAAGCCGGTAGTAGGTATGACCAGCATTGACGATAAGGATGTGGTCGTCGTGCAGGGGACCGCCACCGGCGGACGCTCATCCGTAAAGCTGTACTTCGATAAGCAGTCCGGCTTTCTTGTCCGGCAGGTGCGCTACGCCGATACGATCATCGGGCGGGTACCAACACAGGTGGACTACAGCGATTACCGGGATGCCGCTGGAGCTGGAGTCAAGCTGCCGTTTCACGTCATTACGACATGGACGGACGGCCGGTCAGACGTACTGCTGACTTCGGCGGAAACGAATGTGGCGATTGACGCTGCGAAGTTCAATCAGCCGCCCCCGCCGGCGCCACCCAAACAATAGGCGGCACGACCGCAATTTGCTACGAACGTTCCGATCGGGCCGCTTTCTCGTTCGGTAAAAATATCATGCGGTGCGCTGGTAGTGACGTGACCCATTCTCTGCTGTTTTCAGGCCCGCGCAGGAGGTCGCCAGCCGGCACGCCAATAGTTCTGGCTCCCTTAGGCGATGATTGTCGTGACGCCGCGCACTGGTTCGTACAGCCGCTCTTTGCCAGCGCTCCTCTCGCGTTGGCTCTTCCAATCGTGTTCTAACGGACCCGAACGCGCAGTGGGCTGAACGAGTCTTTTCCTGTGTAACGATGCTTACCATTTTCGTGAGATCTCTTTTCTTCCTGCTTACCCGCCGCCGACATCGCGAAGCTACCGATGCCGGTGCTGCTAGTCTTCGTGGACAACGACTCGGTCTCTCTTTATTGAGTAATCGTTCGGCTCTAGCCGCTGAGCATCTGTTCCTACGAAAACGGCGGGCGCTCCGGCCATCGCTGCAGGACCTTCATTTGCATTCACTCCAGGGCCATCGTGCCCTGCGACTTCTGTGTCTCGGGTTATCCGGATGTGATGGCATCCTCTGTCACGGCGCCACTGGAGCGGCAAGTTGGCCAGGGCTTCGCAACAGAAGCGACTTCAGTGAGTGTTTTGCGGCCCCGTCGCTTCTCAATTTCCGCCAGCGTGATCCGTTCCGGGTTGGAAAGCCGCAATCGAGCCGGCAGCTTGGTCTTCAGGATCCGATTCTCAGCAGCGAGATACTCGTTGCGAAGGAGAAGACTGGTTAACGGAGCCGGTTACGTAACCCAGAAGTCGCAGCCATCGGCTGTTTCTCCATATTTTGTTGGAATTAGTTCGTCAGATCTGGTTCATCAATGGAGAGGCCACGACGGTATGAGGAAAGTTCGCATGTAGGTTAACATTAGTTTCGGTCCTGATCCAGCCATGCGCCACACCAGCAAAGGAGCCGACGACGACGTGCGGATGCGCGGTTTCGCACAACGGCACACGGTGGACGCCGCGCTTGCCTGGCTGGATATGCAACTGCAGCCGCTTGCTACTGAAATCATCCCGTTGCGGAACGCCGCCGGTCGTGTACTGGCTACCTCTATTACCAGCGATGTGGACGTACCGGGCTTTGATCGCGCGACGATGGATGGGTACGCACTCGTGGCCGATAGCACGGAAGGCGCAACCGCTTACACGCGGCTGCCACTGACCGTAATCGGCGATTCGATGCCCGGCTCACCATTTGATGGAACCGTCTCCGCCGGGGAAGCGGTTCGCGTTATGACGGGCGCGCCCATGCCGCGCGGCGCTGACGCGGTGCTGCCTGCCGAATGGGTGGAAACGGAGACCGCCAGCCCGGGTAAGATCAACGCACTAGCCGCTGTTTCACCTGGAAAGAATCTTGGCAAACGAGGCGAAGACGTCCTTTGTGGAACGATATTGCTTGAATCGGGTCGCGTATTGCGTCCCCAGGACCTGGGCGTCCTCAGCTCCGTTGGCCGGGGCGAGGTGCATGTGATCCGGCGCCCGCGTGTACGGCTTGCGGTGACAGGTAATGAGCTATTGCCCTCGGGCTCACATCCGAGTGGTTTCCATATCGTCGATGCCAACGGGCCGATGCTCTCCGCGCTTATCGAGCGCGACGGAGGCATCGGCGAATTCCCGGGCTTGGTTCGCGACGATCGAAGTGCCATCCTCGAAGCGCTTCAAGCGGACGCAGACGTCGTCATTGTCTCCGGAGGATCGAGCGTCGGCATTGAGGACCTGGCCCCGGTGCTGGTTGCGCAGCATGGCGAACTGGCCGTACATGGAATCGCCATGCGGCCGAGCAGTCCCACCGGATTTGGCCGGATGGGACATCGTCTGGTTTTTTTGCTTCCCGGCAACCCGGTATCGAGCCTATGCGCCTACGATTTCTTCGCCGGCCGCGCGATTCGAGCACTTGGCGGGCGTCCCAAAGAATGGCCGTATCGCGCAATACGCGGCAGACTGAATCGCAAGATTAGTTCGCCCATCGGCCGCCTCGACTACGCCCGCGTGAAAGTCGATGGCGATCTAGTCGAGCCGCTAGCTGTAGGGGGAGCATCAGTTTTGTCGTCAACCACGCGCGCGGACGGCTTCGTAATCGTGGGCGACGATAGCGAAGGCTTCGCAGCTGGTTCCGATGTCAAGGTTTGGCTGTATGCCTGAGCCGCATGTCTGAGCCGCATGTTTGAACAAGAACAGTTCCTCCAGGTACTCGACCGCGATGAAGCGGAGCGGCGGTTCCGGGCCGCAATCGATCTGAGCCCGCTGGGCGCCGAAACAATTCCGCTCGACACGGCGCTCGGCCGCGTGCTGGCGGCTGACGTCATATCGCCCGTGGACGTTCCCTCATTCGATCGATCGAACGTGGACGGATTCGCTGTGGTGGCAGAAGACACGTTCGGCGCGACTGAGGAAATTGCACGATCGGTACTGTTGGTCGACGAAGAGATCCACACCGGAGTTGTCCCGGCTACAACAATCCAACCCGGCAAGGGCGTGCTAATAGCAACCGGCGGTATGGTGCCGCGTGGCGCCGACGCAGTTGTTATGGTCGAGCACGCGGAGACACGCGACTCCGAGCTACGAATTGCCAGGGCCGTCACAGCGGGCAGCGGCATATCGTTTGCCGGGACCGACATCACTGCGGGCGAGACGGTTCTTCGTCAGGGTACGCTGTTGACCAGCCGTGATACAGGAGTGCTCGCCGCGATCGGTGTCGCGACAGTTAACGTCTGGCGAAAGCCGATCGTCGCGATCCTTTCGACCGGCGACGAGATTATCGCGCCCGGCGAGCCCATGCAGCCCGCTAAGGTCTACGATTCCAACGCGCAGGTTCTGGCAGATGCTGTGCAGGAACTGGGCGGGGCGCCAATGCGGCTTGGTATCACGCATGACGATGTCGCCGCGCTACGCGAACGGCTGCGCCATGCGCTGGAGGCCGCGGACGTCGTGCTCCTGTCGGGTGGAACCAGCAAAGGCGCGGGCGATGTTTCCTATCGCGTAGTCGCCGAACTCAATGATCCCGGTATCGTCGCGCACGGAGTAGCCCTCAAGCCCGGTAAGCCGATTTGCCTCGCAGCGACCAAGAGGCGCGCGGTGGTTGTTCTCCCGGGGTTTCCGACTTCGGCGATCTTCACCTTCCACGAGTTCGTGGCGCCGGTAATTCGTTTGCTGGGTGGCCGCGGCTCAGAGGAACGAACGGTGGTAACGGCCAAACTCGCTGTCAAGGTTAACAGCGAAATCGGCCGTACCGAATATCTTCTGGTGGGGTTAGTCGAGACCCCGAACGATGGGCTCGCCGCGTATCCCATGGGACAGGGATCCGGCAGCGTCACCACGTTCAGCCGCGCTGACGGCTTCGCGACCATCGGGCGGCACGAGGAAATCGTTCAGGCCGGGACGACGATCAGCGTCCAGTTGCTCGGCCGCGATCTGCAGTTGGCCGAACTCGTGGTCATCGGCAGCCATTGCATCGGCCTCGATTACCTGCTTGGAGAGTTGCAGCGTCACGGCGTGCGTTCGAAATTTCTGGCGGTGGGCAGCACGGCCGGATTGGATGCCGCCAAGCGCGGCGAATGCGATCTCGCTGGCGTCCACCTGCTTGATCCGAAGAGCAACGAATACAATCGGCCTTTCCTGACTCCAGCGCTTCAGCTCGTTCCTGGTTACGGCCGCTTGCAGGGCATTGTCTTCCGGCGTGGAGACAAACGTTTTGAAGGTAAAACCGCGCGGGATGCGATCGCGGTTGCGATTAACGACCCGGCGTGTGTGATGGTCAATCGTAACCAGGGAAGCGGCACGCGAGTATTGATAGAAGGCCTGCTTGGCGGCGTCAAACCCCGCGGTTACGCCGTACAGCCGCGAAATCACAATGCAGTAGCAGCCGCCGTGGTACAAGGCCGTGCCGATTGGGGGATGACGCTCGATACCGTCGCTCGTAACGCCGGGCTCGGATTCCTGCCGGTACAGGAGGAGCAGTACGATTTCATCGTGCCCGTGGCGCGAATGGCCCGGCCGGGCGTGGTTGCTTTCATGAAGCTGCTGCAGGAGCCGTCTACGCGAGAGGCACTCGTAAGAATGGGGATGAAAGCATGACCGCCGGCGGCCTGACAGGGGGCATAGTGTTGTGCGGCGGCAAGTCGACTCGGATGGGTGTTCCCAAGGCGACCCTGCCGTTCGGTCCCGAGACGATGCTGCAGCGCGTGGTGCGGCTGCTTGGTACTGTTGTTTCGCCCGTCGTAGTCGTCGCAGCGCGCGACCAGCCACTGCCGGAATTGCCGGACAACGTTAAAATTACCCACGATGAACGCGAGCAGCGGGGACCGCTGGAGGGATTGCGTGCGGGGCTGAAAGCGCTGCCGAATTCGGTCGAGGCTGCGTATATCACAAGCTGCGACGTACCGATGCTGGAGCCGAAATTCGTCACCCGCATGATCGAGTTACTGGGCGATCATGACATCGCTGTGATGGAAATCGACGGCTTCCCTCATCCTCTCTCCGCGGTCTACCGGCGCGATACGCTGTCACACGTCGAAGCGCTGTTGGAAAAAGATAAGTTGCGGCCGGTGTTCTTATTCGATGCCGTGCGCACTCGCCGAGTGCGGCCGGAAGAAATGCTGTCCGCCGATCCGCAACTTCGCACCCTGCGGAATCTGAATACCCGCGAAGACTACCTTGCGGCGCTCTCCGAGGCCGGCTACCAGCCGCGCTGACGATGGTATTCGGCTACCAAGGAGTCGAGCCGCTGGCGGCTCAGTGAGGCCTCGGGATCATTGGGGAGCGGCATGCTGAGAAACCGCTCTGGCAGCGTGTCTTCCGCGGGCGTCCACCCAGCCAACAGGTTGAACTGCCGCTTCGCGGAAACGATGCGCTTCGCCGTTTCGCGCAGCTCTTCGGCACTTACATCCCAGCCGGTAACGCTCCGCAGCATCTCCGCGGCCTCGGCGTGAAAATCCTCGAACACGCCGCGCAGGAACTTGCAGATGATCATCGAATCCATCAACGCGGCCTTGTCCTCGGTGTCGATCGCATGGCGCACGGCATCGAGCGTCACGTGCCGGCGATCGACCTTGTCCGAAAAATCGACTTCATATGCGCCGCTGCGATTGTGATCCGCGCCTCGCGCGCCCACGGCGAAACCGAGCGCCATCGTCTGTAGTGCCCGCGGTTCGTAACCTGGAATCTCGAGGCCCTTCACCTGCGGCGCGAATTCGATGCTATTGTGCCCGATGACTTCAGCCGCGCGGCGACTGCCCTCGGCCAGCAGGTTGCCTATCCCCTGGCGTGAGCCAATCAAATCGATGGCGCGCAGCAGCGCATCGCCGCTTCCGAAGACCAGCCACGGCTCGTCCAGCCACCCGCGCTCCACGCACTCCATCGCAAACGCGATCGTTCCACCTGTGCTGATGGTGTCCAGACCGAGCTCGTCACATCGCTGGGATGCGCGCAGCACGGCTTCGGGGTCGCTCACCCCGCACAACGAACCCAGCGCGAACAGACTTTCATACTCGACGCGAACGCCGCCCGACCCGAGAGAATAAATGTGTTCGCACCCGATAGTGCAACTCACACAGCTCTCGCGCGTTTTGGAGCGCGTGGTGCTCAACTGCTCGGGCGAAAGGCTGGCCGCCTCGTCGAACGTGCCGCTCTGAAAATTGCGCGTAGGCAAGGCGCCGAATCGATTGAACGTCAGCAGATTGGTGGCGGTGCCCAACTCACGGTATTTGGCTGTTGCCGGTCCGAAGGACCGCTTCGAGAGGGATTTGCTGATAGTCGTTAGCTCGCCGGGATTCGCCCACTCGGCGCGATGTGATCCGCGCAACGCGATCGCCTTGACGTTCTTGGCGCCGAGCACGGCTCCACTGCCGCCGCGGCCGGCATGACGGCCATCGTGCGAGATGGTGGCATAGCGAACCAGGTGCTCGCCCGCCGGCCCAATAGAGGCGACTCGATAATTCGCGCCCAAGCGAGCCTTCAGTCCGGTTTCAGTCGCCCGGCATGTCGCGCCGCGATATTCCGCTGCGGACTCCATGCGAACGCCAGCCTCGTCAATCACGAGCACCGAAAGCTCAGCCACGCGTCCGACGAGAACGATGGCATCGCAGCCGCAAGCCTTGCCCGCGATCGCAAAGCCGCTGCTGGCGAGTGAATCGTTGATGCGCCCGGTCAAGGGGCTCTTGCTCACTACTGCGAACTTCGCGGACGTCGTCAAAGGGCTGCCGACTAGGGGACTGAAGGCGAAAACAAGAGGAGCCTCGGGCGCCAGTGGATCCATAACCGCCGCACCTTCGTCGAGCAGGAGCTTCACGCCCAATCCGCTGCCGCCGAGATATTGGCGCAGGACAGTTTCGGACAGCGGTACATATTCGGAGGTGCCATTGGAAACATCGATCCGAAGGTAGCACCCGTGGTAACCGAAGGGCATCCGGGTTTCCTTATCCTCCCGCGTCGGCGGAAAGGATGAGCACGTGATCGTCTTTGACCAGCGGGGTCGCCGGGTCGCTGATGAATCGGTCGCCGTTCAGGTTGGCAATAAAAGAGGAATGCAGCCGGTCCACTGCCATGAATTCGCTCAAGGGGGGGATTTCCGACGCTAGGGTGCGTAACAACTGTCCGAGTGTTTCGGCTTGCACTTCCAGTTGGGAGATGCCTGCGCGCTGGCGTGGAACGCCAAGAAACTCTACATACATAGCGAGCGGCCTCATAGACATGATAACATGACAGTTAGCCTCCCGATGAGCAATTCCGTAGCATCACCTCCGCCCGAATCGACTCCGAAAAACAAGAAGCGTGGAAAGGGCAGCGGAGTACGTTCCCGGCCGAAAGGCCGGCAAGTCGACCCGCAAGCCCGCACGGAAGTCCAAGCTCTGCTTGGGGATGCACCGCGCCGCCGCGACCTCCTGATCGAGCATCTACACAAGATCCAGGACCATTATGGCTGCCTGTCTGCCCGGCATCTCGTAGCGCTCGCGGCCGAGATGAAGATGGCGATGACGGAAGTCTACGAAGTAGCGACGTTCTACCACCACTTCGACGTGGTCAAAGAGGGCGACAGTGCTCCCCCCGCGATTACCGTGCGCGTGTGCGATTCGATCGCCTGCGAACTCGCGGGCTCGCATGATTTGCTAGCGAAGCTACCCGCGCTGCTCGGCACTGGCGTACGTGTGCTGCACGCTCCGTGTGTCGGCCGCTGCGAGACCGCACCGGTGGTCGTAGTCGGCCAGAATCCGATCCCGCAAGCCACCGCAAAGGAGGTGGAGCAAGCTGTTCAAGCCGGACACGTAACTCACCCCAACACAAAAGGCGTCGTCACGCCCGGCCACACCGATTACGCGGCGTATCGCGCCTCAGGTGGTTATGGGCTTGCCGCGTCGTGCATCGCCGGAAAAAAGACGCCCGCCGACGTGATCGCGATGATGGAAGACTCCGGCCTGCGTGGCCTTGGTGGCGCTGGATTCCCCGCTGGCCGCAAATGGAAGCTGGTGGCGGCCGAACCCGCTCCGCGCCTGATGGCGATTAACATCGATGAGGGCGAGCCGGGTACGTTCAAAGACCGCTATTACCTGGAACGCGATCCACATCGTTTCCTGGAAGGCGCCCTTATCGCAGCCTGGGCAGTCGGAATCGAAGCGATTTACATTTACCTGCGGGACGAGTATCACGGCTGCCGGGCGATTCTTGAACGTGAGATCGCGGCGCTTCAGGCGAATCCGCCCTATCCGATTCCGGCGATCCATCTTCGACGAGGCGCCGGCGCCTACATTTGCGGCGAAGAGTCTTCGATGATCGAATCCATAGAGGGCAAGCGCGGCGAGCCACGTCTGCGCCCGCCCTACGTCGCGCAAGTCGGCCTGTTCGGCCGGCCCACGCTCGAGCACAATATGGAGACGCTGCACTGGGTGCGCGACATCCTCGAAAAAGGCTCCGCTTGGTTTGCCGGCCAGGGCCGCCACGGGCGGAAGGGTATGCGATCCTTCTCCGTCAGCGGACGCGTCAAGAAGCCCGGAGTGCATCTTGCGCCTGCGGGCATCACGCTGCGCGAGTTGATCGACGAATACTGCGGCGGCATGCTCGATGGGCACGAGCTCTACGGATATCTTCCCGGTGGAGCGTCGGGAGGAATTCTGCCCGCCTCCAAGGCGGATATCCCGCTCGACTTCGATACCTTGACCGAATACGGTTGTTTCATCGGGTCGGCGGCGATTGTGGTTCTTTCAAATAAGGACACTGCATCCGCCGCGGCGCGCAACTTGATGAAGTTCTTCGCTGACGAATCCTGCGGCCAATGCACGCCGTGCCGCGTCGGTACCGTCAAAGCGCTTCAGTTAATGGAGCAAAAGCGCTGGGATGCTCCTCTCTTGCAGGAGTTGTCGCAGGCGATGATGGACGCATCCATCTGCGGTCTGGGTCAGGCCGCGCCAAATCCAGTGTTGACCGTCTTGAAATACTTTCCTAAGGAAGTCGAGTAATGCCGAACAATACCGCCCTCCTGGAGTCGACGCCGGTCTCTTCAGCAGCACCGCTGGTTTCGTTCCTTTTGAACGGAACGACCGTATCCTGCCGTTCGGACCAGACCATTCTTCAAGCTGCGGAACAGCAAGGGGTCGAGATTCCACGCCTTTGTTACATGGAAGGCATGCGACCTGACGGTAACTGCCGCACCTGCATGGTTGAGATCAAGGGCGAGCGCGTGCTGGCGCCATCCTGTTGCCGCTTTCCCAAGGAAGGGATGGAAGTCACCAGCAACAGCCCGCGGGCTCTGACCAGCCAGAAGATGTCGATCGAGCTGCTGCTCGCGGATATTCCCGAGACATCCTACACGCTCAATTCCGAGCTGGATCTTTGGGCCAAGAAGCTGTCCATCGGCAAGCCCCGCTTTGCCGCGCGTCATCAACCGGCCGAAGACCTCTCGCACCCGGCCATGGCGGTCAACCTGGACGCCTGCATCCAGTGCAAGCGCTGTGTGCGCGCGTGCCGCGAAGAACAGGTTAACGATGTCATCGGCTACGCCTTCCGCGGCGGCCAGTCAAAAATTGTTTTCGACCTGGATGATGCGATGGGCGATTCCACGTGTGTCGCCTGCGGCGAGTGCGTGCAGGCGTGTCCCACGGGGGCGCTGATGCCGGCTCGCGAGGTCGGTAAGATCGTCGTCGACAAGCAGGTTGATTCGGTGTGTCCGTACTGCGGCGTCGGCTGCCAGCTCACCTATAACATTAAGGACAACACCATCCTCTACGTGCAGGGGAAAGATGGTCCCGCGAACTCAAGCCGCCTATGCGTCAAGGGGCGCTACGGCTTCGACTACGTCCAGCACAAGCATCGCCTCACCAAGCCGCTGATCCGCAAACCCGGCGTGCCGAAGACGAAAGACTTCACGGTCGATCCCGAGAACTGGCGGGATGTATTCCGCGAGGCAACGTGGGAAGAAGCTCTAGAGGTTGCCGCCAAGGGATTTCGAGAAGCTCGGGATACGTACGGTAAGCGGTCGCTCGCGGGTTTCGGCTCCGCCAAATGCACCAACGAAGAGGCGTACGTTTTCCAGAAGCTAGTGCGGACGGGCTTTGGCTCGAACAACGTCGACCATTGCACGCGTCTATGCCACGCGTCGAGCGTGGCGGCGCTGATGGAAGGCATCAACTCGGGCGCGGTATCGAACCAGGTGCGCGACGTCGCGAACGCGGAGGTAATTTTCCTGATTGGCGCGAATCCGACGGCGAATCACCCTGTCGCCGCGACCTTCATCAAGAACGCCGCCAAAGCGGGAGTCAAGCTGATCGTGGCCGACCCACGCCGCGGCGATCTGGCCCGGCATGCCACCTACAACCTTCAGTTCAAAGCCGACACGGATGTGGCGCTGCTCAACGCAATGCTGCACGTCATCGTCGAGGAAGACTTAGTCGACAAGACTTTTATCGCTGACCGCACCTCCGGCTACGAAGCTCTCGCCGAGAACGTGAAAAAGTTCTCACCTGAGCTAATGGCGCCGGTCTGCGGCATCGATGCGCAGACTATCCGCGAGGTTGCCCGGTTGTACGCGACATCGAAAGCGTCCATCATCCTGTGGGGCATGGGTATTTCCCAACACGTTCATGGCACCGACAACGCGCGCTGCCTGATCGCCCTGGCGCTCTCGACCGGCCAGATTGGCAAACCGGGCTCTGGACTTCACCCATTGCGCGGGCAGAATAATGTGCAGGGCGCTTCAGACGTGGGCCTGATCCCGATGTTCTATCCGGATTATCAGTCTGTGGGTGCGCCCGCCGCCCGGCAGCGGTTCGAAAAACTCTGGCACATGGATCTCGATCCCGCTCCTGGCCTCACCGTTGTCGAGACTCTGCACGCCGCCAAGAAGCGCGAGATTCGAAGCATGTTTGTCATGGGCGAAAACCCCGCGATGTCCGATCCGGATGTCGACCATGCCCGCGAGGCGTTGGCCACTCTCGATCACCTGGTCGTGCAGGATATCTTCCTCACCGAAACGGCGTACCTCGCCGACGTCGTGCTGGCCGCCACCGCGTGGCCGGAGAAGGTCGGAACCGTCACTAATACCGATCGCATGGTGCAGCTCGGCCGTAAGGCGATTGAGCCTCCCGGCGATGCAAAAGAAGACTTCTGGATTCTCAATGAGCTATCTCGCCGCGTCGGTGTCGACTGGTACTACAGTCATCCGAGCGAGGTATTCAATGAGATGCGAACCTGCATGGATTCGATCGCCGGCATTACCTGGGATCGCCTCGAGCGCGAGTCGTCTGTCACCTATCCATGCGTGAAGGAAGGCGATCCGGGCGATCCGGTGGTGTTCATCGAGGACTTTCCAACGGAATCGGGACGAGCCAAATTCGTTCCCGCCGACCTTATCTCAGCGGCGGAACGGCCGGACGCCGAATACCCGATGGTGCTCATCACCGGGCGCCAGCTCGAGCACTGGCACACCGGGGCTATGACGCGCCGTGCGTCGGCGCTCGATTCCATAGAGCCGGAGCCGGTTGCGTCGGTGCACCCGCTCGATCTCGAAACGCTTGGCGTCCCGCCCGGCGATACGATCACGATCGAATCGCGGCGCGGCCGCATCTCACTTTACGCCCGCGCCGACGATGGAATGCCGCGTGGAACGGTGTTCGTTCCGTTCTGCTATTACGAGGCAGCCGCTAACATGCTGACCAATCCAGTGCTCGATCCGTTCGGGAAGATTCCCGAGTTCAAGTACTGCGCGGTCAAGATCACGAAGGGTGGCCCCTCGCCAGAGCGTATGAGCTTCGGGGGCGGCGTGATGCTGCCGGAACGGGCACCAGTACCGGCCCGTTAACAGCGAAAGATCTCTTGAACAGTTTTCACAACCCCGGCATCTTGGCAGCGATAGCCGGGTAACTGTGAAATTGCTGACTGGAACTCTTCACCTCGCATGATCGCCAGGACACGTTTTATCGATTCCAGCTCCAGGAGCTGCTTCCGACAGACAAAGAAATAGTCCTCCGTGACTAACCGGACAAAATCAAGATCGAACAGCCGGGCCGCGGCTTCCACACCAAAACTCACATCCGCCATATCGCTGGCGACATAGGCGGCGACAGCTGCATGGGTGAATTCAACCTGCTCATAGCCGTTGATGCGCGAACCATCGAGCTTGTGTTGCGCCAGGAACTGGTCGAATAGCAGGCGGGTTCCAGAGTCGGGATCGCGATTCACGAACCGAACCTCCGGATCGAGCAGCCGTTCGATTGAGGTTATGCCCAGTGGATTTCCACGCTTGACCATCAGGCCCATCTGGCGGGTTACAAGGCCGATAACCCGATGAACGCTGGGCGTCAACCAACCCTTGCTGGCGTCGATGCTCCTCTGCCGCAATTCGCCTTGTGGCAGGTGCATGCCGGCGAGCTCGCAGCCATCGTGCGCGAGCGAGACCAGAGAGGTCTGATTACTGACGTACCGGAGATCCACACCGAGATCGGCTTCCCGGCTAAGCAGTTCTCTCAACTTCGAAACAGCGAATCCATGACTTGCGTGCACACGGATAATCGAAGGGCCGTGCGGGAGAAATTGGTTGATCTCGGTTTCCAACTCCTGAGCGAGGTTCTGGAGTTGAGGTCCCAGGCGCGCCTCGAGCCGCTGCCCGGCCCACACCAGTTTGCCGCCGAAAGGCGTCAGGGTGGTTCCGCGTCCCTGCTTTCTCTCGACCAGCGGCGCCTCGAAGAAGGCAGACCATTTCTCGATAAGGTTCCACGCGTGGCGGTAAGACACGCCGGCCCGTTCCGCGGCCCGCCCGATTTTCCCAGTCACCCGAATTTCATTCAGGAAATCCAGCATAACCAGGATCGACTGCGTGTCGTCGTCGCGCTTGAAACGCCAGATGGGTTCGATTTCGATGTGGATCAGTGTAGCCTCCGTCTCACCTTGATCGAAGATACGATCAGGATTACGCCGAGCAGAGCTTTGAGGAAAGTCGAAGGCGCCACAGAAGCAAGCAGCCCGCCGCCGATTCCGCCGGCAATCGCTCCCAGGCCCATGGGCAGAATCAGCCGCATGACAATTTTTCGATCGTTCAGCGCACCGGCGCGGTAGTGGCGCACAAATCCGGTCAGCACCGTAGGAATGCTCACCATCTGGCTGAGCGTTCCGGCGGCTTTAATTGGAGTGCCAAATCCTAAAATCAAGGTGGGGATAATCACTTCGCCTCCCGCTACTCCCAGGAGTCCGCTAATCGCGCCGATCGCGGAACCCAGAGCGAGCCCGGAGGTGATTTTGAGCAGCAGGGAGCCTGACAGCAGGCCGAGCGGAGCGAATGAAACCATCGACTCCGCAATCATCACCAGGCCGAGCGCGAGCAGCAGTGTGAAGACGGCTCGTGTGAGCGCCACCGGCGAAAGCCGCCTCAGCCCGCTGACTCCCGCATATGCTCCCAAAACCGCACCTATCGCCAAAGCACTGGTTTCGTAAAGGTACGGCGTCAAGCTAGCGGTCTTAAGCGTGTAAAGGCGCGTCGGCAGTGCGGCGAGAAGGGTGATCAGGCTGACTGCCAGATTCACCGGTATGGCTGTTTTCAAGGGAAGGCGAAGGGTTCCCGCCAGGTATGGAAGTCGAAGTTCCGCCCCGCCTAATCCGACTAAGCCGCCCGCCAACCCGACGAGGAATCCAACCAATGCATTGAGAATGAGGCGCCACGGGCTTGGGTTCTCGGGGTTGCTCACGATTGTGGCACTCGGCTTCATATCTTCGGGGCCCAGATAGGCTGTCGAAATCATATTCCCAATCTTCTCTTAATAAGTCTATCTTAGGAAAAGGGCGAAACGAAGTCTTCCTAAATAAGATATGTACAAACTTGCATATTTCCTGACCGGCGCAATGGCGAGCTTGCTGCTCACCCTCCCGGCGATCGCACAAAATGCAGCCGACCGCGGTCAGATTGTGGGCGTTGTAAGAGATCCGGATCAGGCCGTCGTCTCGGGCGCCCCTGTCACGCTTACCAACCAGCAAACCAAAGTTAAGAGCACGGCCCTGAGCAATTCCCAGGGCGGCTACAAGTTTCCTTCACTGCAGCCAGGCGCGTATCTAGTCGAGGCCGACGTTAAGGGCTTCAAATCGGGCACGAGCCCTGAACTCCAGGTGGCTGCGGGCCAGACGGTCAATTTCGACTTTGCCCTGACTCTCGCTGGAGCAACCTACACCGTGGACGTCACAGCCGCGAACTCCGAGAATGCCTATCGCGTGGACAACGTGGAAGCGGGCGGGCCGCTCGGGACCACTCCGATACTGAATCTTCCTTACACGGTCAACGTGATTTCGAGACAACTGATCGACGACACACAGTCGAGAAACTTCAAGGAAGCTGCGAAGTACCTTCCTTTGGTGATGTTTCAGGAGATGCAGGGACCCGAGGTTCTGCGTCCCGAGACGCGCGGCATGCAAGGAAGCAACATGCAGAACGACCGCAAGGACGGGATGGGGATTGCTGTTACGACGCCCTCCGCACTTGAGGAATACGAACAGATCGAAGTCATCAATGGGCTCGGCGGCCCTCTATACGGCCCCGCGAATCCGTCGGGCATGTTCAACTTCGTTACCAAGCGCCCTACGGAAGAACGGCTCGGTCAAATCGAGTTGGATTATGAGGGGCGAAGCGTTGGGACCATCCACACCGACCTGGGCGGGCGCTTCGGCAAGAACCGGATGTTCGGCTACCGCACGAATTTGTTATTGGCCGATGGCGAGGGCTATGTCGATTCCAGCCAGTTGCGCCGCCAACTCGCTGCAGGTGCGGGCGATGTGCGCCTGACGAACAGTACCGTGATCGAAGGAAATTTCAGTTACTACAACTTGTTCCAGCACGGATATCCCGGCTGGTTCGCCTACTCGCCAACCACAACTCCGCTTTCCGTGGCGGGATCGAAGAGCATCCTCCTGCCGCCGGACGCGCCGAATCCGACCCTGCGCGGCTACGGCCAATCGTTCTCGGGCGTGGATCTCACATCGGAGATCGGCGAAGTACGGGTGAAGCACGACTTCAGTTCGAACTGGCACCTGGTGGTGGGCGTACTGAATCAGATTTCCGATCGCAATCTCAACACGGCCGTCAATCAGTTCATTGACAACAGTGGAAACTACAAGTCATACCTCGCCAACGCCTTCTCTTCGTTGGCCCCGCGTTTCCATGTGGATAGCGATATAGCCAGTCTGACTGGCAGTTTCCAAACTGCCGGAATTCGGCACGACGTCGTGTTCGGTGGCGCCGGTTACAGATTCGCGTCCTACTCACCGGTCACGAGCCCTGCCAAAAACGCGCTGTGCACCGCCAATGGCATCTGTCAGGCCAACATCTCGAACCCGCTGGTTTATGTGGAACCGTCCGGCGGCCTGTTCTCCTATGCGAAGACCAGCTCATCGACGGGAATTTACGGGTCCAGTATCATTCGTCAGCAGGGCTTCAGCGGAGCCGATACCATCACGTTCACTCCCCGCTGGCTCGCGCGAGTGGCGCTCAGTCAGGATTGGACCTGGACTGACAGTTACAGGGATAGCGCTGCTACGAATTTCCTAAGAACACCGATTCCAGGCGGCTATGTTAACCAGGGGCTCAGTCCCTCCGCCAGTGTGATGTTTAAGCCGCGCTTCGACATGACCCTTTACGCGACTTTCGCCGATAGCATTCAGGCGCCGGATGTCGCGGCTGCCAATAGCGGCAACATCATCATTACGAATGCGAGCCAGGCACTTCCTCCGTACCGCAGCAAGGAATACGAAATAGGTTACAAGCTTAGAGTGCGCAGGATCAACTTCTCAAGTGCATTGTTCCGCGTGGAAAGGCCGTTTGCGAATTTTGTTACCGGCGTCGTGAACCCAATCTGCGGCGCTCAATCTGGCACGGCGAATTGCGAAGAGTTTAGGATTACCGGGAACCAGCTTAACTATGGCGCCGAGGCCACGCTCTCCGGCAGGATCTTCCCAAGTTTGATGGTTACAGCGGGGCTGTCGGTGCTCAATCCGAAGCTCACCGATACAGGAATCGCCGCGACGAATAACAGAAACTTCGTAGGCATCCCCGACTACAAGTCCAATATTCTCGCCGAGTATCGTCTGCCCGTCATCCCGGGCGCCTACTTCAACTTCGACTGGCAGCACGTCGGGCGCCGCCCGATCGACGATATCAACAGCTCCTACACTCCTCAATTCAACACCTTCGATCTCGGGGCCCGTTACACTGCCAAGATCCTGGGGAAGGTGACCACCTGGCGCGTCACAATGAATAACGCGAGCAATGTACACTACTGGTCGACGCTGGGTCCCGGCAGCATCACCGGGCAGAGCACCGGGAGTTATCTAGGGCATTTAGGTGAACCGAGATTGATCACGGCTTCCATGAGGTTTGAGTTTTAGAATCCTATGTGGAAGCTCGTTTTCTTATTGCCTCTCGCCGCCGCCGCGCAGACTACGAACTGTGTGCCGCCATCGAGCCAGCAGGTGATCATCTATCGTGCCGGCAGTCTGACGCGAGCTTTCGCGCCGCTCGAGAAGGTCTTCACCTGTCAAACGGGCATTCAGGTGAAGGACATGGCGATGGGCAGCGTCGACGCTGGCCGGCAGATTACCGCGGGCGGCCAGGCTTGTGACCTGTACGCGCCAGCCGACTATCTGGATATCGATCTGTTCCTGAAGCCCGCTGGTTATGCGAACTTCAACATCGTGTTTGCCCGCGGCAAAATGGTGTTGGCATATTCGGCAAGCGGTTTGGCCGCGAAGAAACTGCCTCCGATCGCTGAGCCGGGCAGCCAAAGAGCGGTGGCGAAGTGGTATGAAATCCTGACCATGCCCGGCGTCGCGATCGGCGGAGGGAATCCGTTTCTCGATCCCGGCGCCTATCGCGGGCCGATGATGTTTCAGTTGGCCGAAGCATATTATAAGGTTCCAAACCTTTACAACAATATGCTTGAGCACGTTGTGATTGCGGGCTCCGATCGCTCCGCGCCCACACTCGGTAAGGGGTTTGATTTCCAGTTCACATACGAGCACAATGCTCGGGCAACGGCGAGCACCAATCCGGACTATCGATATGTGAACCTGCCGGACGAGGTCAACCTCTCCGACCCCGCGAAGGATGCCTTTTACCGGCAAAACGCAGTAGTGGTTATTCCCGGACTCGGCACTCCGCGAAGCGCGCGCACTATTGAGGTTCCCGGTGCGCATATTGCATGGGGCATCACCTTGCTGAAGGATGCTCCTGACAAAGAGAATGCGATCAAATTCCTACAGCTATTACTAGGCCCGACCGGGAAGGCAGCTTTAAACGACAACGGCCCTGCCCCTATCTCGCCCGCTCTGGTAAACCCCAAAGATTTTCGTGAGCTTCCTGCGGTCCTGCGGTCAATCGTTAGAGCGGAGAACAAGTAGTGGCCGATGATTTGCAGCTGGCCCTGGCCACAAGGACAGCACCTTGCTCAGAGCTAAAATCACCTATGGTCTTCCAGGTAACCCCGCGAAGAGGATCCGCTGGTCGATCCAGTTCGTCTATAATCTGCCGCAAACGTGTCGTCGGCAGTTCCTTTTCTTGACGAAGAAGATCGTCCAATCGATCCTACTGAAGCCGCAAGTTGCATTCTGTCGACTCGGCAACGGACCAAAAACCCTTCAAGCATGTCGTCCCGATATGCTCCCACCTGTGTCCGATATCGCGCCATCGGATATGAGATGGAATCAGACCCCAACTCACTGTAGTCGATTTCATCGCCGTCCAAAACCGCGCCGTTCCACAAGAGCACAAAGTCAATTTCAAGTCGAGCGAACCGGCGGCTGCAGGCTTTTCGTACGAGGATCTGACCTGCCCCCAGAATCCGTTCATTCGAGCATACGACAGCTTACTTCGATTTGCTCTCCGGTTTTAGCGGGGATTGGGGTTGGGGCAAGGGGTCGGCGTTTGAGATCCCTTGCCCCACCCCAGCACTGCATTGACCCGCAGCGCGGCTGAGCGCTGCGAACTCCAGTGGTGTTCGATACCCAAGGCTGCTGTGCGGCCGGTCCGTGTTGTAATGCCCACGCCAGCTTTCAATCTGGCGCCTCGCGCCGATCGGAATGGGTCGCATGTACGGCCCGGCCAGACCACCGACGAAAGCCATGGGCAGGATGGCCGCCACAACCGCGAGCGTGGCAAGGATGGTCGGATTGCCAACTTCGTCCACTGCCTCGACCGCCACCTCAAAGGGCGGCCGCGCCTGGTTGTCAGGCATTTTAGGAGGCTAACTGAGACAAGCAAATCTGTTAGCGAATTGTGTAGCGCGCCTGCACTTGCGGCAGATGTGCGTCGCAGCCTAAGGCTGATGTCATCGGGCGCAAAAACTTGTCATGAAACCGGACCGTTCCCTGAGACCTTTCACCCGAGTTTTAAGCCGCAGACCTGATGATTACGAATTCGACTGCAAATCGCCCGTCGGCTCCTGGACCAACCTGAAGAGCAGCTTTCCTGCGGCGAGCAGGCAATGCTCTGTGTTTACGGAAAACCACCCGCTGGGCAACTGCTCCGGATCCTTACCTCAAGTAAGTTGGTCTTGAACCCGAAGCCCATGCCTTCACTTCGCCGAAGGCAAAAGGCGAATGCGGGATCCCGGCGGGGAATCCTGGCCGCGCGGCTCACATTCCGACTAATCCTGCAAGTGGATGATCCCGCGGTGTATGGCAACTGTGGCTGCTTGCGTGCGATCGTCCGCGCCCAATTTACCGAGAATACTCTTCACGTGATTCATCACGGTGTACTCCGCGATGCTGAGTGCGTATCCAATCTGTTTGTTGCTGAGTCCCTGGGCGATCAGCCTTAGGACCTCCAACTCCCGGGTACTTAAGTCCGGACGCCGCGATTGCGCCACAAGTGATGCTGCGATGGGAGCTTGTCCGGAGTGAACGGCTCGGATGGTCTGGATCAGGTCATCGTGCTGGACGTCCTTCTTAAGATAAGCCTGGACACCAGCCGTGAATGCCCGATGAATGTATTCATCGGCGCTATAGGTGCTAAGGGCTAAGATACGTGCGTCGGGAAATTCCGCCCGGATAGCCCGCGCCGCGTCAAATCCGTCCATCACGGGCATGCGCAGGTCCATGAGAATGACATCCGGACGGAGCCGTTGGTAAAGCGCCACAGCCTGCTGTCCATTGGTTGCCTCAGCTACGACCGTCATGTCGTGCTGTTCGTTCACAATCGTGACGAGTCCGACGCGAGCAATTAGATGGTCATCGGCAATCACAATGCGGACAAGCGGGGCTTCCACCGCAGGCGCGCTAACTGCCGTGGCGTTCTTCATAAGGCCTGATGACTGTGACTGTGCAGTTGCGATTCCCTGTGCGAGCCGTCGGAAGACAGGGGAATATCTACCTTCACCTGCGTGCCCACGCCAAGCTCGCTGGATATTGCGAATTCGCCGCCTAGACGCTCGGCGCGCTCGCGCATGCCAAGCAGTCCGAAATGTCCACCCGTTGTGACGAACGCACCGGAGAGCTCAAAGCCGCGGCCGTTGTCCTCCACCGTCAAAAAAAGCCTGTCTCGTTCCGTCCGCAGGCGGAGCCAGATTTTGCTGGCGTCAGCGTGATTGAGAGCGTTCGTCACCGCTTCTTGAGCGATACGAAGCAGGTTGTGCTCCACGTCCTCGGGTAGTTTCGGAAGCGTGCCGGCGACGTCGATGTCGAAAGGAACTGCTCTAGGTGCGGTCCATTCGCGGGCGGCTGTTGTTAACGCCGAGAGCAGATCCTCGTCCTCGAGAGCGGAGGCGCGAAGGTCCATCACCGACCGTCTTGCTTCCGTGAGGCTATGCCGGGCCATCTTCTGGGCTAATTCCAGATACTGATGCGCAATGTTGTCGTCGCCATTCATCCGCATGGCGATCGCATCCAGCTGCCGCGAAATACCAACGAACCCTTGCGCCAGGGTGTCATGAATCTCCCGCGCTATTCGGGCGCGCTCTTCCAGGACCAACGAAAAACGGTTGTGGATATGCTGCAGGCGCAGCTGGTACAAACCATACATCACGACAAAACACGAACCCACGCAGAGCCACGGGAAAAATGGTCTTTCGTAAAAGTGGGGCAGCACTTCCAGGCTAAACGCAGCTTGGCTCGTGGGCTGTCCGGGGGCGGTGGCTCTTACCAGGAAACGGTATTTTCCATGCCGCAGGCCGCTGTAGTCGATAGCCCGATGTGGGCCTCCGGGAATCCACTCGGGATCCAGTCCTTCCAGCTTGTAGGAATAGCTGACACGCCCCGTCTCGCTTAATTGGATGCCGGCGTATCGGAACTGAATGCGGTCCGTTCCAGGTTTGAGCCGCGCGGACTGGCGTAAATCGAGCACCTGGCTGTCGGCAGTGACGTCTAGGAGCTGAACGGACGGAATCGGGGCAATTTGCTCAAGGGTATCCTCACGGGGATCGATCACCGCTAAGCCGCGGCTGGTTGTGAACCACAGACGGCCATCCTTGGTTCTCGCTCCGCCGCCGCCTACCGGAGTACCCGGCGCGACCTGCGAGCTTGGCAATCCGTCCTCCACACCATAATTGATTGGAGTCAAGGCCTTGATCCGGCCGGCAGCGAAATCGAGCAACTGCTGTTTTGGAATGCGACAGATTCCTCGCGTCGTGCTGAGCCACAGGCTGCCATTCCGGTCGTCTTCCACGTGGGCAATATTGTCGCTCAACAATCCGTCACGGGCAGAGTAGGTCTGAAAGGTTCCCTTACGGAACATCGACAGCCCGCCACCGAACGTGCCGATCCACAGGGCGCCATCGAAATCCTGATAAAGCGAACGAATCTGGTTGCTGCTCAGACCTTCGACTGTTGTGTACCGGCGCGGTGCGTGGCCATCGATGATCCGCCAAAGTCCGTTACTAAGTGTCCCGGCCCAGATGCTTCCGTCGCTTCCTTCCGTGAGCGTGACCACGTGGCTACGGTCCTGAGTCACACTGCGCCATTTTGTTCCGTCGAACTGATAAATGCCTCTTGCGGTTGCCACCCAAAGGTGTCCGCTCATGTCCTCGATGGCGTCGTACACCACGTTCCGTTCCGAAGGATCGAGCACAGAATAGTTTTGAAACCCTCCGTGGCTCAGGCGAGTCAACCCGACTCTGGTTCCAATTAAGAGGCCGCCCTCCCGGTCGCTGCGGATACTGAAGATTTCGTTGCTGGGCAAACCGTCCAGCGTGGTATAGGTGCGGGACTTTGGGGGACTAAACGCGACTAGGCCGCTATCGTGATACCCAACCCATATCTGGCCATTACCACCCTCATGCACCACGTTCGGTTCGTCGCTGGGCAAACCCTCGGAACGGCCGTAGGAGCTGAAACGGTCATCGCGAAGCCGGTTCAAACTGCTGTTCATCCCTACCCATAAATCGCCTTCACGGTCCTCGAACAAAGTCCAGACCCAGTCCCGGTCATCCTTGTTGTCCCGCGGGGAGCTCACGAACCTGTCGTTTTCCAGGCGGCTCAGACCTCCGTAGGTTCCTACCCAGAGATTGCCTGCGCGGTCTTCCCGTAGCGCCAGAACGAAGTTATTGGGAAGACCGTCCCGCGTACCGAACCGCGTCAATTTACCGTTGGACCCAATCAAGATGATTCCCTTGGTGCCCCCGACCCACAAGCCCCTGGCGTCCTTCAGGATGGAGGTTATGAAATTACCATCCAAATCCTTCACTCCAAGAACCGGCGAGAATTTGTCTCCCACACGTTTTACAACACCCCCGGTGCCGCCGATCCAGAGTTGCTGCTGGTGGTCTTCATAGATGATTTGAGGGGATTGGAGAGGCTCTAGACTTTCTTTGGGGTAAGTTGCAAATTTGCCGTGGTCGTAGCGGGTCAGAACACCACCCGCGACGATCCACAGTACGCCCGAGTGATCCTCCGCGAGGGCGGTGACACTTCCAGCAGGCATGCCGTCCTTTGGCGTAAAGGTGGTGAACCGCCCGTCCGAGTAACGGGTGAGTCCCCCGGCCGTGCCGATCCATAGAGCACCCGTTTGACTGGCAACTAGATCGGTAACAGCGTTTCCGGGGAGCGAGTTATCGTCTTTCGCAAAGGTGACGAATTCGTAGCCGTCGAAGCGGGATAGTCCCTCATTTGTCCCGAGCCACAGGTAGCCGTCCTGCGTCTGCGTAATGGCTCGAATGGTGTCCTGGGGGAGCCCCTGCGCCTGCGTCCATACCGTGCGAGTGTACTGCGTTAATGCCTTGGAGGGATTTAGCGCGAGCAAGTTCCAGGAACTCAGCAGCAGGCTCAACAGGAAGCCCATGGGGCTGCGTCGGGACGACATCCGTTTGGTATTCTAATCCTCCCTGCCGATAAGTCAAGCGGCCCCATTTCACCAAACCTTTGGAGTAAGCCCCCTCGGCGATACGATCCGGACCCCTTTTAAACAGCTGAAAACAGCTTGAATTGGCTATATACCCGGCCAAACGCTCATGATAAGCTTGCCTCGTGTGTAGGCCAAGAGTTTCCACCCAACAAGGCGAAAAGACCTCTGTCGGCAAGACTCTGCTGCTAGGCTGGATCGTTCTTGTTTCAGCCGCATGGGGTTATGGCCAGGCTCCGCGTCCGCAATCGCCCCCGACCAACCAGCGTGCCTTTCTCGACCAGTATTGTGTCGGCTGCCACAACCAGCGAGCCAAGACGGCGGGTCTGATGCTGGACAAGATGGATGTCGCCCAGGTGCCGCAAAACGCCGAGGTATGGGAAAAGGTCGTTCGTAAGCTCAGGGCCGGCATGATGCCTCCATCCGGGGCACGGCGGCCGGATCGGCCAACCATCGAGGGTTTCGCCACGCGGCTGGAGGCGGAACTCGACCGCTCAGCCGCGGCCAAGGCCAATCCTGGGGCCCCGGCCCTCCACCGTCTCAACCGAATCGAATACGCCAACGCGATCCGCGACCTGCTTTCGCTTGAGATCGACGCAACCTCGCTTCTGCCGGCTGACGACTCGAGTTCGGGTTTCGACAACAACGCGGATGCCTTAGGTGTCTCCCCGGCGTTGATGGAGCGATATCTGTCAGCGGCCTCGAAGATCAGCCGCCAGGCTGTTGGCGATCCCGCAACCCCGGTCAGCGAAAAAGTATACGCTCTGCCGAACGACCTCACTCAGGACTCGCACGTGGAGGGTCTTCCCTTCGGAACGCGCTCTTCCCTTCGGAACGCGCGGAGGCTTGCTTCTTCGGCATAATTTCCCAGTCGATGGCGAGTACTCGATCGCGACGACGCTATCGCGGGGAGGCAAAGACGGCGGCGTTGGTTTTGGCGCCGCCGACACAAAAGGCGAGGAACTCGAAGTTAGCGTGGACGGCGAGAGGGTCAAGTTGTTCCAGCTTGCGAGCGCTCCGGATCTAGAAGTGCGGCTTCCGGTCAAAGCGGGCTTGCGGTCAATCGGCGTCACCTTTGCTGCCAAGAACTATGCGCCGGTGGAAGACACGTTGCAGCCGTATTTGCGGAGCATGTTCCCCGGCGGAGTGTGGACGGTTGTGCCGCACGTGGGCAGCGTCACCATTAAAGGTCCGTACCAAACCACGGGTGTCGGGGACACCGCCAGCCGCCGGCGGATCTTCGCATGCCACCCCGCCAACGAGCAACAGGAACTGCCCTGTGCGAAAAAAATCATTTCGGCCATCGCCGGCCGCGCATTTCGGCGCCCGATAACCGATCAGGACCTGGAAACCTTGACGTCCTTCTACCAGGC
>Ga0207695_10001932_pt1 | contig 32205 bp, 43 predicted proteins | sample KBSC54metaG_FD_184354 | JGI IMG/M metagenome (GOLD analysis project Ga0207695, IMG submission 184354) | Corn rhizosphere microbial communities from Kellogg Biological Station, Michigan, USA - KBS C5-4 metaG (SPAdes) (version 2) | ecosystem: Host-associated > Plants > Roots > Rhizosphere > Soil... | reverse complement strand
GTCGGCTAGTGGGACACTGAGGTCAAGAAAATGGCCTGAAAGCGATACGGTGACTCGACCTCAAGCCTCTCCTTCAATCTCCGAGGAATCTTAAGAACGTGTGCGGACTGCCTTGGCATTCGGTTGCCAGACCAATTACATCTCTGAGCAATCGCTTCTGAGCGTCAGAAGAATCACCATCGATGAGCAAACGAAGTTCCACGATTATCTGATTCATCTGCGCTCCGTTAAACAGCGCATCTCCATACGGGTCGATGTACTGAAGGAGAGGAAAGCGGTCATTCGCAATTGGCCAGAGCTTCGTAAGCATGTTCTCCTCGTCATAGACGTGGCCCAGTCTTTTGCCTTTCAGTGTTTGGAAAATGACGTCAATGGACAATGGCGACCGCACCTCATTGCCTAAACTTATTGCTTGATTCTACGGCGCAAGTGATGAGTTTTTGATCGTATGTTCTGGTAGTTGCTGTATGGTCGGCGACTCGGAACCTAAAGGCGAAGGATCGTCAAAGATCCGAGTAGCCGGTCACTCGGGCGCGACTCCGAAAGTGGTGGTAGGCTTTCTGAACAAGACGATTAGACATGACTCCTGCTTCTACTATATTTTTCGCCCTCCTTTTCGGATTGGCCTACCTAATCGCCCCAACCATGCTTGTTTGGGGCTGGGTGAGATGGAGCAAGGATCGACCGCGATCATGGACGTTTTTCTCGACACTATCATTCGTCGGATTCGGAATTGCCACCTCATCTGCGCTGTACGCAATTTGGATCATTCTCTATGCAGGTAGTAATGGTTTTGGGACGGCATTCGACCATTATGCCCCTGACTACGACGCCTTCTATCGGTGCGTTGTGCGTGGAATGATTCTCTCTTTTGTGGGCACGGTGTTCGCGATCGGTGGGATTTTTCGGCGTGGCCCCGTTCGGTGGCAGGCCCCTGCAAGCGCAGTAGGAACACTTGCCTTTTGGCTGCTTGCGACAACTTGGCCCTGATCGTTTGCCAGAGCGGCGAAATAAGAGCCAGCGCAGACATTAAGGTCGTTCTGGGAGTGTGGTCGGCAACTCGGAACCAAGCCGATTCGGCTATCGCGTAACTCCAAGGCGCTCGATTCCCTCGACAGACAAGCTGTCCTCATCCCTTAGTCTCAAGAGTCCAGATCTCAACAGCAGGTACTGTTTCCCGCTGGGAAGCTCGGCGACGAACACCTCAGTGTCAGAATTTGGCTGAAGAACGTCCACCCGAATGCCCACGCTAGCTAACTGCGACATGATACGCGTAATTTCACTATGCACTAAACTCCAGTGGCCCTTACGTGGCCGAGATGAGAAAAGGCAGGTCACCCTGCCCTATCTCATACTTCATGCTACGCGCTCTTTGGCATACCGGACGATTTCGCATCCCTGCACTTTGTAAGACGTGTATGCCCTCGTGCGCCGACCAGAACGGCTGACGCGGATTCGGGCCTGAAGCGACTCGGACCTAGCAGCGAGAATCAGGCAAAGGTCCGAGTTGCCTGTGAACTCGGGCCTTACCCGCACATCTTTTACGTCGTATAACGGAACTATCATTTGCGAGGGTGGGCTGAATGTTGCGGGACGGTACACAGTGTGGTCTAACAAAGAACAAATTAACAACGCCCTATCTCCCTGATAGCCGAAGGAATGAGTGGGACGACTGGCATTCTGAGTCGTGCCGTGAGCTACTGTGACCATCTTTTGCGTGCAGTAGGTGCCATAGTTGAACTAGATTCCGACCAAACCCTCTGTGCTCGGAAGAAAGAACGCAATGCCCTATGCTCAAAGTGACAAACTTCCCGTCGTCGATCAGACAACTTCAAAACCAAGAATTCTAGTTGTAGACGACGAAAAGGCAAACCGAGAAACTCTCGGCATGGTTTTGGAATTTAGTGGATTCGACGTCGTTATTGCAGGGGACGTTAATGAAGCACTCAAGCAGATTGCGTCTCAACCATTCGATGTTCTTCTGACCGATCTACACATGCCTGCTCACGGTGATGGGTTAACCGTTGTGAGTGCAATGCGACACTCTCATCCAAAAGCTGCAACATTCATCTTGAGCGGATATCCGGAGATGTCCGCCGCGACGTCTGCCCTCCTTCTCCAAACCGATCAGGTTCTCTTGAAGCCAATGACACCTGACGCGCTGGTGGAAGCAATCAGGAAAAGATTGAGAGAAGGCGCGATCCCTTCAATGCACGGTGTCGAGAGTGTGTGCGCGATCCTGGGACGCGAATCGATTGCTACCATCGACGATTGGTATAGGCGAACGGAACTTGATCCGAGTGTGCTTTTTATTCATTTAGAACAGTCCGAAAGATGCGAACATCTACCTGCGCTATTCCGAGACCTTGTGTATCGACTCCGACATCCTTTGCTCCTTGGAACTCACGCTCTAGTGTCGTCTGACGCTGCTGAGCACGGTCGAAGAAGGCAAAGACAGGGCTATTCTGCGGCGATGTTGGTGGAGGAATCGCGGATGTTGCAAGTCAGCATCTTTCAAACGTTGCAGAACAACCTGCGAACCGTGGACTTCAGCTTGCTTCTCGGTGACATAATGGCCATTGCTGATGAGGTAGATTCACAGTTGGCACAAGCGATGACGAGCTACACCGCGGAATCTAATGTGACAATCTGATATGATCCCTGCGCAAATTGTCTGGCCCGTTCAGGCCCGCGTAGCCTACATCACGGCTTAGTCGCTACGGTTCCATCGCCATTCGACCAAGGCAACGGCGGTACGTCCGGTCGATGTAATCTCGACTGTCTTCGAACTTTACAAACGAAGGTTCGTTGAACGCGGCATCGCGGTCACCCGCGAGGACAGCATGTCGGAATCGATCGTGTGTTTAGAAAGCGGAATCCAGTTGGTCATCAGCAACCTGGTACGCAACGCCTTGGACGCAATGTCGAAAGGCGGTGGCAGGATGGTTCTCCGGACTCGGGAGGCTACGCAGTGAAACAATTGTGTGTCTTCGAGAGCTCCGCTCCTGCAGGGTCGAGGTTCTATATCAAGGCCCTAATCTGAGCAGGCGTGACCACGTCCGTGAGTTTCTTTTTGGTCCTGGCGAAGAACTCTACGCCCTTTCAGTCAAGCCCTCATTCTCCTCGCCAATGGCAGCGCGAAGATTGTCCACGACCCGCAGTGACTCCGTACCGGCGTGAGTCGTTGTGAAGCTTAGAGGATCTCAATCTCGTAGACGAGTCGCGCTGTTGGCCGGGCGTGATCGCCAATCCACTCCCATCCTTTTCCCTCTTACAAGTAAATCGAAAAGCAGCTGGATCGCATATTTTCATTCTGCGATTTGGGCTCTGCGGTAGGCGTCGTTGTCGAACGAAGCGGCCTGAATGAAGCAAAGGCGTAACTGCCCCCTCAGCGTCTGGATCAAATCTTCGAGCGTGGCTCGGTCAATGACTCGCCTCATCGTGAGATGAGTGATTCAAGCAGGGCTGCTGGCGTTGCTTTGCGGCTATCCTACAGGGGTTACGGGCCGCCCAGATTGGGACGATCTAACCAGACCATTCACAATCGTCAACCACAAGCAGGCCGAGATCCACCAAGCTCTTGCCTCCATTAAAGCGGAGGACCTTAGCGACGTTTTCTGCCGTGCCCTTGTCAGTTGCGAAGAATCGGAAGTCTACGATTTCTTTGCCGAACGCGCAGGTCATGTCGATGCGTGTGCCGACGATTCGGTTTACTCTTTTCAATGTCACGGATTCCGGGCTACTTGCAAAGGCTTCTTTGCGGGTATCGTATGGCCCACCCCCGCCTTGAGGTGGCCAACCTGACAAACTCGACAATTCCGTCACTCAGCAACTCCAATCAGCAAATTAACCCCATCATCAATGACCAAAGGCCAATCGGACAATACGTCTTTCGAGTTGCGTGGCCGAGCCGACTCAGGACAACGCGCAGTACAGAGCGTATAAATCGATTCCCGGTTTCTGACGATGCGACGTGAAATTGGCCAGCGTAGTGGTTGGTTTGTCACCAACTCGGACCCTAGTCAAAATTCCGGTTATGTCCGAGTAGCCGGTTATTCAGCCACAACGTGGTAACGGAGCAGCTCACCTGTGGTTGCCGAGCCAGCCCAGCACATTTAGTGCGATGAAGAGGAATCCAAATACGATGATCAGCACGCGACTCACGCGCTTTGCGAAAGCTCCGAGAACCATGCTGACGAGGCCCGTTAGCAGTCCGGCAACAAAGACTCTGTCTTCGAGTGGATTCAGCCTGTAGCCGCCCTGACCATCAGAAATCAAGGGGAAAGGATCGAGCCAAGAGCAAACAGCAGCGGCCGCAGAAAGCAGGGCTGCAATGGCGCCAATGCTGAAGAGAACTGTGCGCCATTTCGCATCAGTGGTCTTGTTCAGCAGCGAATCTTCCAAGGTCTTCATTGCGATCCCACTATACCCGCGAAGCCCCCAGCTGCCATCAGGGCCGTATCGTCGCCTACTCGGACCCTAACCAATAATTGCCAGGTTCCGAGTTGCCGGTGATTCGGGCGCAACCTGCAGAATGCTGTAGATTGAGAGGCATGATCAAGCTGGGCCTTCGGCAATTTGGGTCGGATGATAATCCGCCTGAATGCTGCGCACGATCATTGCAGTCTCAATCGGTTGGAACTGCAGGACAGCACTTTCTGCGGCTGCTTCTACTGTTTTGCAATCTTCGTACCTGATGAAATCTCCGAATGGATTGACGACGGGAGAACAGCGGTGTGTCCGAAGTGTCCAGTTGATGCGGTGATAGGCTCTGCATCTGGGTTTCCGATCACGCCAGATTTCCTAGACCGCATGCACGACAAGTGGTTCTAGAGCATCTTGGCATTACGTTCAACGGGTCATACGATGAGCAATAATTCTGATCCTGAGGAGAATCCCGTGTACCGTGTGACGCTGTCCTGCAAGGGTGTGCCGACTCAACTTGGACAGGTTGGAGCGGCTGATATCACCGAAGAGTTCACCAACAGGCCGTGGCATCAGAATGTCCTCTGTGAATGGGACGGAGAACAACTATTACTGCATGCAAACAGCGATTCGGACGCAGAGGGGAAGGCTCTTCTCGACGAGTTCTCAGACGCTGTTTCGGCCTGCATCGCCGGTACATTTGGCTATAGTGTCGAAGTGAAATCGATCGTTGTGTCGCCCGGCCTCTTAAGGCCATAAATGCGAATCGGTAGAAGTTCCGGTCGAGTGGTCGGCTACTCGGAACCAAGCCAAAAATCTTGCCAAGTTCCGAGTAGCCGGTGACTAGACCGGGAACCCAAGTCCGAGCGATGGCGCTACACTCGTCCCAGCCCATCGAGGTGCGCCACAATGATGTATCTCAAGAGCGTGTTAGTTGGATTTGGCACTCTGTTGTTGGGGTGTGCGCTTGCGCTGGTTGCAATGATGATGTGGTGGACTCGGAGATCTAGCACAGGTAATAAGGCTGGACCGGGGGAAACGCTGACGGTCTCTTTCAGCCCGATGGGTCTGGAAAGTCACATGGCACATTCCGTGCTTTTCTGGGTTTTCATCATTGGGCTGTTCTCTGCAGGCTTCCTAACATCTCTGTGCTTCTTGAGGAGACGACGCCTCTCCGGACCTCGCCAACTCTGAAGACTCGTGAACCGAATGGACAGCACCGCAACCTTGCCGCGAAAAAGTAAAAACATCTCAAGGGAAGAGTAGCCGGTCAACCTCCCGGGACCCACTGAGAGGCAGTCGACACAATAGAATTGTGGCGTGAGTGAGATTTACAGCCATCTCCTGATTCCGAATGATGCGACGTTTGTTCCCGAACTGCCTAGCGTCGCAGATTTCCTCGATCGACTCATTGAGATGGGTGCACTTCCAAATAACCCGGAATTCGTCATCGTCACAAATAGCGGAATAACTCGGCCGATCGCAACGAATCCAAGCACCGGCGAGACCCTATACGGACCAGACCTGAAAATAAGTCGGCAACCCGATCTTCAGGGCGCAATTCACTCCATGAGGGGAATAGAGATTAACGAGTTGTGGGTGCAAGGGAAGGGTCCAACTGCTGTTCCTCCCTTCGGTTTGTATGGAATAAATAGCGCGGACACTCTCTGGAACGGCCCTTATTCGCTGACTGTGCGTTGCAGGCTGCGGAAGAAAACCACGCATGTTATCCATTCGGGATTTGGCTGCGAATGCGACGTGAAGACAAACGAGTCGGGCACGTTTGAGAATCCCTGGACTAAGCAACCGATCCAAACAATCGGTCTTGCTTACGCGCGCTTCTGGATCGAGTTTGGCGTAGGCGACTGGTTGATGCCAATGATCACCGATAGTCTGGAGATTCTTGATACACGTCTCGTGGAGTCGGCCTGCGAAGTCTTCGGCATGCGGTTCACGCAGGGCTGTATTTGCAATGACAATTGATACATATGTTATTGCTACCCCCGTGAATTGCGCAGTTACCTTCAGATGCAGGTCGTGAAAGTGCTGGTTCCGGGAGTGTGGTCGGCAACGATGACGTTGTCAAGAATTTGGCCTCAGTGTCCCGGTAGCCGGTGACTGGATAGCGAACGAGCCGATGGAAAGATGCACTGTTTAAAATCGCTAGTCTGCCCGCAACGTCTCGATCGGGTTCACATTTGCTGCCTTTAAGGCTGGCATAAGGCTTGTCACCATCGTCACTACCGCGAGCAAAGTAGCCGCGGCGATCAGTGTCGCAGGATCCCACGGCTTCAGCCCATACACCATTGTGCTTGCTTCCCGGCCAGCAAGAAGCGTTAGCAGCGCTCCCACAAATAGACCGATGGCCAGCATCTTGAATGCGCCCAGCAAGGACTCTCTGATCACGCGTCCCCGGCTCGCACCTAGAGCAAGCCGAATTCCAATCTCCCCTCGACGTTGGGAGAGGAAGTACGACAGAACTCCGTATAGTCCAATGATGACCAGCAATGCAGCCAGCATTCCAAAAGCCCCCGACAGCATCGCCATCAAACGGTCGCCGACAAGACCGTCGCGTATTCCCTGCTCGAAGCTCGCAAATTGCATGTTGATCCCAGGATGCTTCTGCCCGAACAATTGCCGAACCGTTCTCTCTACACCAGCCGCATCTGGTGTTGCAATCATCATTGTCATCCCGGGCCGCTGACCCGTTACTGGGACCTGATCCGCGGGCACAAAGGCTGCCGGAGGCGGGTCCTCACGCAGATCTCCATACTTGGTATCCGGAATAGTCCCTACGATTTCGTATGTTCGGTCCGGATAGTCCTGCTCGGGCCTCACGTGCACATGTTGACCGATCGGAGAGGAACCTCGAATGTACTGCCTTATAAACGCCTGATTCACGATCAGTACATACGGCGTATCGCTTGTATCGTGCTCCGTGAATCCTCTACCCTTTAGGATCGGAATGTCCAGCGTCGCGAAGTAGGTTGGGCTCACGTAGCTGAACTTGCTCGCACCGTTGAGTTCTCCAACATCGACCGTATGTCCCCAGCTACCACCGCTCAGTGGAGCGTTGTTTGTCGCCGTTGCATTGTCGATTCCCGGCAACGCTCGCACATCCTCCACGAGTTGGCGTTTGAAGGCTGCCAGATTCTCTTGCTTCATATGAAGATGGCCGAAACCGAAGTATCCCAGGACGACTCCCGACGCCCGGAAACCGGGGTTCATTGTTGCAAGATTGCGATAGCTCCGAACGAATAGAAGGGCTCCTACCAGCAGCACCATCGAGACCGCTACCTGGGTGATTACCATCGCGCGCTGGATCCAGAAGCGCTCGCGACTTCCCATCACCCCGCGCTCACCTGATCGCATCGAACTTACCGGTTCGGTTTTTGAGCTGCGAAAAGCTGGAACGGTCCCGCAAAGCACGCATGTTGCGACCCCCACTCCAGTTGCAAACAGCAGCACTCTCCAATCGACCGTTATTGCCAGGTGAATCGAATTCCCGGTCGTGTCAAGTGACGCGACTAAGGCTTTGCTGAGTGGCTGCGCCAGCGCCACGCCGAGCCCCGCTCCACAGAACGCAAGCAATGCGCTCTCTATCAGCATCAGCCGCAGGAGTCTTGCTCGAGTCGCGCCTAACGCCATCCGGATTGCCACTTCCCGTTGTCTTCTACTCGAGCGCGCCAGCATCAGGTTCGCGAGGTTTGCGCTCGCGATCAATAAGACCAGTCCTGTGATTGCGAGCAGGAGGTTGAGCGATGAGCTGTACTGCTCACGCAGATAGCTGACTCCTCCTTCCGCCGAGTGTGCTTCAAGTCGAAAGGACTTGAACCCCTTTATAGCTTCCGCGCTATATCCGCTCGGGGCCGTGCGTTCAAAGATTCCCGGACTTAGTGCGCTGAGGTAGTCAGAAGCCTGCTTCATGCTCCAACCCGGCTTCAACCGGCCCATGACCGAATACACGAACATGTCCCGTCGTGGCCTGGGTGGAGTACACGTGGGGTACGCAAGATCAAATTGATTCCCCACTTCCATGCCGAAGAATCCAGGAGGCGTCACGCCCACCACAGGCAGGGTCTTGCCTTCCACAACAACTGTGGAGTTCGCTGAAATCGGAACACTCCCCATCTGCGATTTCCAGAATCCGTAGCTCGCGACTACTTTCGTCAGTTGGCAGGTCGCATCATCCTGTGGCTCGATCAGGCGTCCCTGCCACGGCGCTACTCCGAGCGCACTGAAGAACCCTCCGCTCACTTCAAGCCCGTTCACCCTTCGAGATTCGCTCGCTGCTCCAATCAGGATGTCACTCGTGCGCCACGCAAACACACCCGAGAACGGCTCTTGATGATCCTTCACTTCCTGCCACATAGGAATCGTGAAGTACCTGAAAGCTCCCTGGTTGATGCCAAACCCATGATTCCCGCCCGTAATCCGGAGTTCCGCAAGCTCAACTGGTTTCGACACCGGCAGCGACCGCAGACGCACGGCATCGAGTAATTCGAAAACTGCTGTATTAGCTCCAATACCCAGCGCTAGAGTCGCCACAACCACAATCGAGAAGCCGGGGCTCTTCACAAACCCGCGCGACGCCGTCCGTACATCGCGCCATAAACTCTCGATTCCGAGTGCGGCATCCTCTTCAGAGACGCGCTCCCTCGCCGCCACCGGACTTCCGAATCGCAAACGCGCCTCGCGCTCCGCGTCCTTGCGGCTCATGCCGCCCGCCACGTGGTCGTCGATGCACATTTGCATGTGCTCCTGCAGCTCGGCTTCGATCTCGCGTTCCAGACGTGAACGCCTTCCCAGAGTCACGATTCTTCGAAACAGTCCCATGCCAGCCTCACGCAAAACGAAGAATTGCATCCACGCCCTTAGCAACCTGTTGCCAGTTCTCTTCGCGCGCCGCAAGCTGTTCCCTGCCGACGCGCGTCAACGAGTACCACTTTGCCTTACGCCCATAATCGGTGATCGCCCACTTCGAGCGCACCCAACCGTTTTGTTCCATACGGTGCAACGCGGGATAAAGCGAACCCTCCTCCACTATCAACAGCTCGTCGGATACTCGGCGAATATGGTTCACAATGCCATATCCGTGCATCGAGCTCAGTTGAGAAAGAGTTTTCAGGATCAAAAGATCGAGCGCACCCTGCAGATCGTTTTTTGCCATAATGCCGTTACCCTAGACAGCGAGGGTAAACGGAGGCTACGTTCGCCTTACCCTAGCTGTCAAGGGAAATGCCACGAATGAATGAGAGATCAGCTTAGCGAGCCAAAGTACTGCAGGGGAGCCGAATGGTCCAGTACCCCGCTTTAGGCAGTCGATTGAAGACAGCCGTGCCATGCTCGAGATTGGGAAGTCGGCAACGGTTGAACGATTCCGGATAAGTGTTTTTTGAGGGTTGCGAGAGAGTTGTCGGCAACTCGGAAGCTGGTAATTTCTTGCTTTAGGTTCCGAGTTGCCGGTAATACTCTCAGAGACTCCATCGACCGGCACAGACGAGTCTAAACTTGGATTGCAGACCAAGGATTTCCGCATGCGTGATCTGAGAGGAGTCGAGAACGTTGACCAATGGCGAACGCGTTTGGCAGAGTTTCGCAACGCGGTGTTCATTTGGAAGCAATGGGACCGGCCACACGACGGATGGACTCACGATCACTGTTGGCCATGCTCCGCCTGCGTATGTGATCACAGGGAGCGGTTTCGGGAGTGGAAACAGGCTCAGGGGGAACGTGGTTGCTACCGGCATGCCTACTACACAGAACTTCGACCGGGCATCTACCTCTGGGTTTGTCGGACCTGCTTCAAGCGCCTCAAGTCAGAGATGAACTGGACAGTCGAAGATTGCAAGGATTAGCTCCGTTCTTCTTGGAGGCGGCGACAAGTGAGCAAGTGGCGTGCAAGGGCTCTCGACCTGTTCCCAGGAATGCGAACGGAAATCCAATCTGCAGAATCTATCGGCAGACTATGGATTGAGCTGATCCTACGTCTTGAGAGTCAGTACAGTGCACACTCCGATGCAGGAACGCAAGAATCTCCAAGTTTGCTTAGAGCCATTTGCCTCTACGCGACTTGGTGCAAGGGATCGGATTCGCAGGTAACCCGCGAAGCGGCTGCCATCAACTTTTACTGGGAACTGCCTCGGTTTGCGCTCCAACGGCCAGCTTCCGTCTACAAGCAATTCATCCAGGAGCTACTTGAAACTCTCCCTCTGGCGGAGATGGAAAAGATGGGCGGCTGCTTGGAACCAAGTGACATGGAGAGGTTCCTCGCCGATATTCGGCAAGCTGAGGATGAACGTCGCCGACGGTCGCGAAAACGTTGAATGGGAGTTTTGTCCGTGTCGTCGCCGCGGTGAGATCGGAAAGAATTTGGCCTCAACTTCTGTATGGCCGGTGATTCGACCCGAAGAGAAACTGACCACCTACATATTTTGAATAAAATCGGCTAATGCGCAATTCTGCAATTCGGCATCTGGCGATTTCCGATGACTCAGCGATAGTTGTTGCCGCATTCTTTGAGAAAACGGTACAGATCTATTCGTGGGAAACATGCCAGCAGCTCGGTGAATTCGACACCGTACTGGATTTTGGCGGGAAGCGGCTCGCCGTCACTCCAGATGGTAACTCCTGCATCGTGGGGTCGTACGGACGGCGGGGGCACTTGGGTGGCGGATTGGCCGCCTACTCTGTGCCAGATGGTGCACTCCTTTGGCATCGAACCGATATCCGGCGCATTCAACACGTCAGGGTCAGTCCTTCAGGTCGTCAGATTTATTGCGGAGTTGAAGGTGCGCCAGCCTACGTCCTCGACACCGAGACAGGAGAGGGGCTTGAGACAGTCAGCGGTGCTCTCGAAATCATCGGAAGCAGGTACACCCCTCACAAACTGATCGTGCAGAAGGATCGTTACATCATCAGCGGCGAGAGCGAAGTCGAAATTAGTCCCTGCTCTTTCGCGCTGCTAGACGCAGCATTCTCTCCAGACGCCGTGTGCCTTGCCGAACCAAGGAATGCGTTACATCCGCAAGACCAGGCAGGCGGAATTCGGGTCGTTGATCTCGTCACTGGTATTCCTCGCTGGTACCTTGACCTTCGATCAAATCACGTAGTGTTCAATTCTGAAGATCAACGATTCTACTGCGTCGCTTACAAGCAAGTTGAGCAGAAGGAGCGCTCGCTGATTCGAATGGCTGGGAGCGCACTTGACTGCGATCAGATAATCATGCTCGGCCAGTGCTGGGAAGAATCATTCAGCCCTTCCGGGAAACTACTTGCAACGGTGCATGGTGATGTCTACAAAACGTCAACCGGCACCCAAGTTGCGTTTCTTGATTACCCGCAACGCGACTATCCCGACTCCTAAAAGTTGTGATTCTGTCCGTATGGTCGGCAACTCGGACCCAACCCAAGAAATTGCGAGCTTCCGAGTAGCCGGTTCTTCGAGACCAGATGCATTATGAATTTATGCAGTTGATGGTGCCCCCGGAGCGAAGGTGAGAGTGAGGACGGTAATATCGTCCTCTTGGCCGAACCGTCTGGCGGCAGCTGCAATGTCTTCAGCGGAGTGGGTGCTGATGGCGGCGGTGCGATCGAACCCGAAGAGTTCGCCGGTCGAAGATTGAGCTTCGATGACGCCGTCGGAGAGTAGCGTGAGAATATCGCCTGGGGCAACAGCGAGGGTGTGCTGGGTGTATTCCGCCTCCTCTGCTATGCCGATGGGTAGACAAGACGGAAAGATCATCTCTTCACCATTGCGATAGGGAGAGAGATGACCGGCATTGACGCCTACCAACTCGCCGCGGGCCGAGATGAGTAAGCACAGACATGTAATGAACCCGTCCTTCTGCGCGACCACCATCTCGCGGTTCATTCGGGTGAGAAGTGCTGCCGGCTCGAGGCCCTCCGATGCCAGCGTGCGCACTACGCCCACGGCGAGGGTTCCAGTCATTGCGGCGCGCAGGCCCTTGCCGCTTACATCGCCGATGAGAACGAGCGTGGCATTGTCGGCACGGCGGATCACCTGGTAGAAATCTCCTCCGACTTCGCGCATGGGATGAAATGCCACGTCGATGCGAACGCCGGGGGTGGGCTCGATGCGGGCGGGAACGAGCATTCGCTGAATCTCTCCCGCTGCCAGCATCTCACCGGCGAGCAGAGCACGATCTTCCGTAACCTGACGTTGTTCGCGAAAAAGCAGGACAAGCAGTGCCGCGAGGACGCAGGCAGTCGTCACCCCACGCACCGCCAGGAGAGTTAGGCCCCAGCGAGCAAAGAGATTGGGAATCCCGAGCATGGGCGTAAGCGTCATTTCCACTGCAAACCAGACAACATCTGCGGCGCCCCATAGCATGCAGAGGGCGGCTAGGGGACGCGTGCGGCGCGGAATTTTCGGCCAGGATCCAAACACAAAGAAAGGAACAAATGAGATGACGAAATGAACAGCTAAGGCAAGTGGGCGCACGAAATCGGTGTTCGCGGCCCCCATCCAAGCAGGTTGTATGGTGCCTGCAAAGGCATCCGTCCAGGTGGGAAGATAGCCAGCGGCCGTGGCTGCAAGCAGCGCAACAATGGGCCAGGACATGCGGCGCAGAGCAAGCGCAAAGAAGAACGGCACCTCGGCGATGGTCAGTGCAGTGTTTCCCAGGCCTAGGATAATGAGCCCAGTCGACACGGAGTAATTCATCATCGATGCGGCGGCGAACTCGTTGACGCGAAGCATCGCGAGAGCCAGACAAGAGATGCTCAGATAAAGCAATTCCAGGCGGCTGCGGTCGTGCATATAAAGGCCAAGCAGAACCGTGGCCAGAACACCGATGATACCGAAGCCGATGGCGGTAACGGCGAACTGGCGAGCCCCCGAAAGCGCGGCCCGAGCGCGCAGCGCGTCGAGTAGAGCCGCTTCGCCGATACGCAGCTGCTGAGGCACCTGCAAGATTCCTCTATAAGGGCCGCTGTTGGATAGAGTCATGCGGTTTGTGAGCCTGAATGCGAGGACATGCGACCGGGAGGCTAGCAATCTGGCGGGCGCTGTGTATGAACGGATTGCATCAAGGCTTGAGTTGCCGTTGCGCAGATTGCCCTCAGCGCCTAAAAGCACGCCGTCTAGATAGAGCTGGTAGGCAGAATAGGAGGTCACCTGAATGGCGGGTTGCGCATCGGCACGCAGCACCACGGGATCGAGATGGCAGCGTACCCAAAGACGTGGCTGTGTGAATTGAGGCTTCCAGGTCTGCCAGGACTGCCAGGCAGAATCATCGAAGGTGGGTGTGGCCCAATCGAGCTTGTCGCCGTTGTGCCAGACGCACTGCTGGCGAGGGATGGTCTGGGTCGATTGCGCGACTAAACCGACCGGCCCCAGAATCAGCATCAGGAACGCGAACTTGCGCACGTAGAACCCTGACGCAGACGAAGAGGATGAGGCGGGTGGAAATGAGCGAGCAACACCGCATCGTTCACGAACGGAGTGACGCCGCCCGATGACAGAAATCAGAGCTATTTCTCCTCCTGGGAAGTGCACTGATGGTAACGCTTGAGTACTGAGAATCTTAACAGTGAATGAACAATAACACTCGAAGGCTTTCAACCAAGTTTAGGTTGATTCCGAATAGCCGGTAATACGGCAGCCAAGAGAAGGGCCGACGCTGACCCCGAACAGAAATCACTCAGACTGAATGCTGCTGGCTCATTCCTTAAACTTGTCGGCTACCCGAGAGTGGAAATGCGTGCTTCGAGTTCTGCGATAGGCATCAGCCTTTGTCCAATGAAGGAAAGTGACTTGGGTGAGTAGAAAACCATCCACTCACCGGACTGATCGACCGTATAGCTGAAGTCCGATGGCACGGTCGCAAATACATCCCGATTGGCGCGAGCAGCTATGACGGTTCGTTGCCAGCTACCCTTGCCCGTCCCGATCCGGCAGTCAAATACCACGAAGGGAATGCCGTTATGCGCGCCTTCCAGAACATTCCACGTCGCGCTTCTGTCCGCTATTGGGGTCCCTGTCAGAGACAAGTCGGAAGGGAGCTTGTCGCCCCAAGATTTCAGGCCTAAAGTGCTTGCCAACCTAGCCATGTCCCTAGCCCGTCTTCGATGATCAAAATCGGACCAGAGCCATAAGCTCCCGAGAGCAGCCACCCAGAGAGCCATTACCCAAAACGGCAGACCGCTTCGATTCCCGTGGGCAGCCTCGGAAACTGGACCGAATACGTACATTCGCTCATTATGACAGCTATGAACTGCGGGTTCTGTCCACGCGGGAGAGTTGTCGGCAATGGGGACATTGGCAACTTCTTGCTCTCAAAGTGACTATGGCCGGTTATTGGCCAACGATGCCCTCTGTTGAGCACATAAGTGCGTAAACTCGAAGCTGCGATGATCTTTTTTTCAAAGGTGGAGACCGCATTCAATGTCCCGTCACGCGGCTGCGTTGTCGTACCTGTCGTTCACACAAATCCAGACCTGAGAGTAAAAGCCGGTGACGCGGTGCAACTGCGAGGTCCAAACGGCTGTCTGGACACTCGCATCAGCTCCGTCGAATGGCTAACGCGACACGATGGCGGTTGTCACTTAGGCTTCTTGCTGTCGACGAAGATCGACTGTTCGGAGTTCGGCGCGAACACTGAGATTTGGATAGATGAATCGGAACAGTACGGATCAAGCTGACCAAAACAGTCTAACTACCGAGTTGCCGGTAATACGCTCCTAACGCTTAGACATCGATGCCAGGAGCCTGATGGTGAAGGCAAGGATTCGGTTCCGCAGCGCCAAGTGCCTATTTCTTTGGAGATGCGGGTCTGACGCGCAGTAGGCGCTTATCTTCCTCAGTTGTGCCGATGCCGTCACTCAACTCGATGGCTGACAATCATGGGTGGGAATCTGGTAGCTCAATCAGCTTGGTATCCCCTTGCTTTCCGACGGCCCTGTACTTTTTCACTATGATCGGAGCTCTTTTGTCGTGTTCGCCAAATCGCTTCACTAGACGGAACCACATCCGACGAAATAGGGGCGGTCTGTAGAGCGTTCCTTCGAAGAGCACAGGCACGGAGCCATATGGGTCTTTTTTGAACCGCTGATTCAACTCCTCAGTGAAATCCTGACTCTCAAGTTCCTCCGCGAAACTGGCTTCTCTTTTGGGGCATGATTCACTCTCCAAAACAGCACCATGGGGAAAGGCAGAAGCGATTACGGCGGAAGTAATAAAGCGCCGTGACCCGATCAGATCGGGACTGCGAATCAGAAAGCAAAGATCGACGGTCACTGGGTTCTGGTCGCCTCCCGCTTCATACCAGGAGTTCTGCATACTCCCGAGAGCAACTCCGAGCAGGAACAGAAGTGTTGCGACGAGGACTGGACCCCTTTTCGAGCGCACTTTAGCTTAGACACCGCCAGCGAATTCGTTGTTCCGGGAGGATTGTCGGCTACTCGGAATCTAACGGCAAAAATCCGGCAAAGGTCCTAGTTGCCGGTGACTCGCCCGCTTCAGACTTTTCGCCGTCATGCGGCGGTCAGCCTTATGTCAACCATGCGTAGATGGTGACTCCGAATGCCATGACATAAAGCAGGATGAGAATCGCCCAAAACTCTAGTGTCTGCCTAGATTTCGTTTCTGTACTGGTTGATCCTCCTTGCACTCCTGCCGCCCAACCACCAGACATCAACCACCAGATGCCCGCGATAACGGGGGGCGAAACCACATCAAGCAGAATCAATTGTGGAAGCGGCAATGCTCCGGGTCTCACAGTCTGCCCTTCTTTACGGAAGCTTCCAGCCACATGATTGTGTCAGGCCGATAGTGCAAGAACTACCGTTGTACTGAAAGCTTAGTTCCGAATCGGTGATGCAGAGAAGATGAATTTCTGATTCTGGGTGAGTGGTCGCCAACGGGTACACTGAGGCCAAGAATTTGTCCTCAAGGTACGAGTCGCCGGTGATTGGACCCCAACCGAGATTCAGCGCAAAGTTACGAGTCGGCTACTCAGACCAAAACCAATCATTGCATGCTTCTACACGCTAGTGAGGATCACGCCTCTCGTTCACAATCCCGAGATTCTTGACTTCCGACTTTTTCAGCCGAAGCAGCCCACAATGTCTGCAGCGACGACCAAATGGATTATTCACGAAAGTCGAAGTGAAGAAACGATCCCTGCATCTCGGACAGGGCCACGTTCTAAACTCCCAAACGAACTTGAACCACTGCAGGGGCAACAAAATTAGGAGCAAGCCAAAAGGAAGAAGCAGTAGGACTTGTGCGATACGCGGGCACTTGTCTACCTGAGTGCCGAATATCAACAACACGCAGACACCGAGCGCACCAGCCAGGGAAATCAGACGAGTTAATACCCGTCGCCGCTCGGCATAGTAGAAAGCCCACTCGTCGCGGTAATAGGTATCGTCTCGTACAGGAGAATTCGACAACCGCAGCTGATCCATTGCTGAAATGTTAGATGGTACGGCCAAGTTTCTGACTGCGCCAGTATCGTCGCCTATATGGACGCTGAGATCAAGAAATTGACCTCAAAGTGCGAGTGGCCGGTGACTCGCCCGGAATCGCCTCTTTTGTATACTTCTCGCGATGAATCCACGCCTGATCCGACTGGTTATTGCTTTCTGCATCGGGGTTGCGCTCGTAACCGGAGCAACGCTCGTTCATCCTCGCTTTGTGGCCGGGTCTCTCGCAGATGGGATTTGCGAACTGGTCCTAATGCCCGGAAAGTTGCTGGCCTTGCCATTTCACGACAGGGGAAACGCCAGCCCGGAATTTCTTTGGCGATCACGTGTGTTTGGTTCGCTCGCTCTCAGCGTTGTCGCCCTCTTTGCGTTATCCATGAGAAGGCCGCGCCGAAGCGTCATTTCTGAGTAGCCGTTCATCATCCCCTAAACGGTTCGGTTCGATCACGTTGAGGCTTGAGTCGCTCTGCTAATGAGCTGAGAGACCCGATCACGCGGAATCACATACGAGTGCTCGCTAGCCGCGCTATTAATCATGACGCCTGCGCAATCTGGATTCGCGATCGCAATCTTTAGTAAAGCCAATGCAGAGACTTCCGCATTGAATGGTGCTTTGAATCGCTGCACGAAGACCGCGCGATCAGCGCACGCAAGCAGCATCTTCCTGCCATCAGGAGTAGTGCTCATTGCGGCTGTCATCTCGTTCTTGCGAGCCACATGCTGGCCTGGCACTTCCTTCGAGAGACCTTGCACTATCACTCCTAGTTGAGACGTTAGAAATACTCGCAGGAATTGTTCGTAATTCTCAGGTGTATTGCTCGAAAGAAGGCAGCTAATACGATCTGAGAGCGGCGTCGGTGAGTCAAGCATCGCAACAGCTTAGCATGCAAGTGATTTGACATAGATTCGTATTGAGTCGCGTTGCGAGTGGTTTGTCGGCTGTATGGACACTGAGGTCAAGAAATTGGCCTCAAGGTCCGGTTGGCCGGTCACTGGCTCACAACCCGCACTCGCACTCTGCGAGCCGGCCTTAAGATACCTGGTAGGTGATTGCTTTGCCACGAGAAAGCGGGTCCCAACCTGACGCGATGGCGCGTTGAACGTCAGATGCCACATTTTTCTCTGAGAACTTTGGCCGCTGTGGGATTTGGGGCGATCCATTGCCGGTGCGTTTTCCCGGAAACGGGTATTCCACAATCAACTCGCGATGTTCTCCATCACAAGAGCGCACTGAGATGCGCATTCCCATGTAGCCATGTTCAGTGGTCTTTTGAGGCTCGCTCAGCAAAGACCATGTCAGCTTGTGAGCTTCGACAACGATCTCCCCGCCCAAGATGCGTCTGCGTCTTTTCTTCTGCCCATGCATATGGTTCACCAGTCGGATGGTGTCGTCGTATCAACGATAACTTGGGTTTCGGGTGAGTCGTCGCCAATGGGGAAGTTGGCCAGAAATTGACCTCAAAGCGACCATGGCCGGTGACTGGCCAGCTGACGGATGCTGACTTCGAATCTCCTTACGACTCGACAGCGGGAAGAAGGGCTATCATCAGCTGCTTCAGACGCTCCGGGGTAATTCCACGATGGAAGTCGAGGGAGAGCGGGTGATCGCTACGTTCGATCCAGAAATGCGGTCGAGTACCGGGTTCCTGTATGTGGGCATGCATCTTTATGTTTAGCGTATTCCCATACTCGGGAATATCTGTACTCAGCCATGAAAACATCGGCTTCGGCTTTTCATGCTCAGGATCGCCGTCACTTCTGAGGAGTGTTTCGAGGTTTTCGCGGCTCAGGGAGCCCCAAACTCCCCAGCGAAAGGATTCACCCGCACCAATAATGGGAATGTTGATCACCCCGCGCACAAAGAAATCAAGCCCATCTATTGAACAGTAGTCACTATTGAGGAACGTGCCGTTGGTGTCGCGACCCTCACAGCCCGCAGTCCAATAATGCGGCTTCGCGTAGCCAAAATCTAGACACGGTCCGGTATGCCATTCGTCGCAGGTACCACATTTCCACTTCAAGTTCGCAAGATCGTCCAGCGATATCGAGGGATGCGTATTTCGGATGCGCGATCTTTCGTAGCATTCGGTACAGAGTAAGACAATCTTGCACAATTCTTCAGGTGTGTTATCCCATCCGTCGTTTTCCGAACGAATGACGTCGCAGGCGTCACACCATGCGTCAGGATAGGGGTTCTCGTCGGAAGGGTCTTCGCGATTGAAGCCAAGACCGTAAGTCTCATCCTTGAGATGAACACAAACAAACGTCTGTGGCGTCTCCCCGTGGAGATCACAATGAACGACATCTGGCATTGTCTTATCCTCTTTGGAAGGCGTGACTCAGTCAAGGAACTGCGTTGTCGGCCCGTGTGGGGGCCAAAATTCGGCATAGTTCCGAGCAGTCGGTTAATCTCCAACTCACCGTTTTTTTCGCGTCGCACCCCGACCGAAACACAACGCGAATCGAAGAAAGCATTCGCTCCAGCGATAGACTAGCTCTGATGACAACCAGGGCCGATGAGAAGAAGAGAATCGAGTCTTGGTACCTCGCGGCAGCCCGAGATGCAGGCGTACCAATACCTCCCGGAGAGATCCGCGGCGAGGAACCTGATTTCAGATTTCAGATGACGAACGGAGCTTTGGGAATTGAGCTGACGGAGGTGTTGCGACCTGCAAGCAGCAACCACGGTATCTCTCCGGTGGAGGAAGAATCATTTCATCGAGAGATCATCAAAACGGCCCAACAGAACTACTACGCAGTCCCAGGTGCACCACCTGTTCGTGTAAGTAGCTACTTCACGAACGCTCGAGGCAACAAGCGCGTTAAGCACGAACTCGCGCGCGCTCTGTCGGAATTCGTTCAACGGAACGTTCATCGCGCGAATCCGATCGCGTCCTTCGCGTACAGTGACGCTCCGTGTGGTTTCGATTCAGTTGTCATTGTGGCAGAGCACGCTCCCGGAGATTGGTGGAGCGGCGAAGTTGGCGGGATCGCGCTGGGAGATATACGTACTCAGGTGGAAATGCGAATAGCCGCAAAAGACTCCCTCGTTAGTACATACCGATCGAATCTACCTCGAGATGCGGAGCTATGGCTCTTAGCTTATTCAGGAGTGACAGTCTCGCGGAGTATGCCGATCCCGCACGGGACAGAGGCATGGCTCGTTCCATTCCGGTTTGACCGGGTGTTCTGGTTTACTTCCCTCGATCGTCAGTTCGTGGAGATTCAGAGATTCAGAAGCAGCAATAGCTATTGACATGAGCCGCCGTGGTCGTCAGAGAAGCCGGTTCCCGAGTGGCGGCAATGGGAGACAATGTCAAGAAAATGGCCTCAAAGCGACTGTGGCCGGTGACTGGACAGTGGACCGATCATTTAGGAACCAAGACGATTCGACGAGGAGATCATCGCTCTTGGTAACTGTTGATCTTCCAAGTCCCATCCTGTTTTCTCAAAACGAAGTCAACCGTCAAAGATCCCTTGGAAAATATCATGTCGGTCTCGGCAGACCCGTACCAGCCGTCGTCTCTTTCTTGGGCTTTACTCTCCCTGATATCAATGCTCTTGAGGTCACCCAGTCGAAGAGTCAGGTCATTATGAGCTCTCAAAAACGTTTGGAAGTTCACTGTAGCTCGGAATTCTTGAGATGTAAGACCGTAAGCCCGCTGAAAATCTTTCGATTTCAACGCGTCACAATAGATTCGTAGGCCTTGGTTGAACTCGTGCAGCTCCCAAGAAACCCAGAACATCGTCAGGGCAAAACTGACTACAGCGAATATGAGGCCCGTCGTCAGAACCTTTCGCCGTATCGTCCACTTGGATTTCATCGCCGGTCCGTTGTCCAAGCTGCCTTTCGCACCTCGCTGAGGTGCATATCGGCTTGAGTCTGAATCAGAATGCAAGCCGATTTTATCGTGATCTGCCCTTGGCAGTTTGTCGCCGAGGTACTGTGGTAGCCAACTCGGAATTATGCCAAAATTAGCCAACTGTCGCGGTAGGGACGGTTCTCACGAACCGCCCCCCGCACAGATCCGTACGAGCGCGTCTACGCATACGGCTCTTCTGAAGGATCATGGCGAGGCAAACTAGACTGCAGTTTGCCGACGCACACCGCCGAACACTGGAACATGCTGATTCCTGCTCTGGTCAGGAGCATGTGTGTTCCAACGAAGTTCTCCTCCAGCTGCGCCCTTCCCTCCCCAGCCTCCGCAGGAAGTCACCTTCCCTTGTTCAGCCGGTTCATCAGTACTACGACGCAGTCCGACTTCTCCAGCACGTGCATGTCCGTCGTGCGGCTTTTGGCCTTCACGGACCGGCCTTCGCATCTTCCCGAAGGCGCACTGGAGATCTCCCGGTTCTCGTGCATGTTGTCTCGTCAGCGTGCCTGGGCTCCTAGACTACGCAGGACCGGATAGCCACTCGCGAGTAACGCGGCCTCCGTGTTGCCTTCCTCTCTCGCGGAATAGAGTCGGCATCCTGTTCTTCCGGCTTTTCGAAGCTCAATCACCCCGCCCACTGACACCTCCGGCTTACGCTTCGAAACACATCTCACGATGTGTCCCGCAAAACTAGAGGCCAGGATAGAGTCGCTTGCTCCTTTCCCGTAGGGCTCTTGCATCCCCTACAACATGCCGGTTTAGCCCGGCGCTCTCCGAGTCGCCGGTTACTCTGGAACTAGGTGCATTTTCAGAACAGAACGAACTCCGTGCTCAATTCTCTGAGGGCCGTTCTACATGATCGATCGTTAGCACTTTCAGAGGGGCATTTCCAGGCTTTAGTTTCAAACCCAACTGATCCTCGATTGCCTGCATAAACGTAGGGCTCTGCGGATCGGAAGCAGGCGTCTCTTGCGGTGATGCGCCAGGTCCTGTTTTGAAGGTTCCCGGTTCCGGCGCCCATTCCAGCGTGAAGTCATATCTTCCGCTCAAGCCCGTTCTGTTTACGATGGGCCGGCCCAATCTACCAATCTGCAGAGAACTCGCTATCATGTCCATCGTCGTGTCTCGCGCTCCCATCAACATCATCTGATGTGGTTCGAATCGAGCCTCGACTCCACCACAGGTGGCCGGGTAAACATCCGGACCCTTCAGAGCTACTCCGCCCGGAGTGGTATTTCCTAGAAGTCCTGCCCCTGGGGGTGCGGTCACACTGCAGGACGGTTCGTCCTCATGGCGATGCAATTTTGGACCCAGCTTTCCTGGCTTTGATGGCGACATCTCGAACACTGGAGTGGCCCGAGTTTCGTAGTGCACTATCAGTCCGAACCGCTCCTTCAGGAGAGACTGCATCATGAGGCGCATCTGGTCTTTGCTCGGATTCGGTATTGGCGCACGCGCGTGAATTTCATAGTTGGCCGTCGTGATCCACTTCGGCAGATGTGCATACATTGCTTCCCACTGTTCACGCGTTGGCAGGATCTTATAGGCAAACTCTATGTAGTTTCCCAGCGGCGAGTCGGCATTCAACAACCCTCCGGTGTTCGCGTATGCGTCATCCGGGCTCAACCTGAAATTTGAGGGCGCGAGGGGGCCCGGATTAAGTCGAACTGAAGCCACCTCGAACGCCATCTTGCCTCCCGCTGCTTTCTCCCAGTCTCGATCGTTCGATACTTGGGTGAGGCCGAATTCAACCGACACAACAGCCAGAATGGCGGTTGCGATGAGAAGCTTCGCGGGCTGCGACATAGAGATCCCTCAGGTATCCAGGCATGATTCGAATATTTGTTTCTTGATACGGATCGCTGTCGCGAGTGCGCGTTAACGGACTTGTGCTAAGCGGACAGATAGATTTCGCGTCTCGTTTGCGTCTCTGATGACGAGTGTCCCCCGAAGTTGGTCGCCGTCGACTTGGAGGTCGTACAGGAAGAGCTTTTGACCGTGAGACAACTTGAACTTCACTGTGCCATCGCCCACCAAACCGTTCGTGATCGGATATTGATGAGTGGAACCCAATCCCGCGCTTCCACTCAGTTCGGCACCGTTCTGGTTGAAGATGAACCAGCGCGGATCATCCAGACCTGACACTACTGACAGGTCCGTCCATCTGCCAGAGAGGTTTGCAGGCACCGCAACGAATGCACCTGTACGTGAAGGGATCACGTTTGGCTCGTCGGCTGGAAGTCTCCCGACCAGTGTCTGCGCAATCTGACGCGTTGCAGCAGTCGGCGAAGGTGATGTTGAAGGAGAACGCGGGGACGCGTGAGCGACACGGCTCGCATCTCGGATCTGTCCGCCCGGTTGCAGGACTTGAGCAGTCAGGTTTGGCATGGGTCGAGGTGGAGGTGAAGGTACAAGGTTCCCTGCAGATTTGGCTCGACTGTTTGGACTGCCTGTGACTGCTGGAAGAGTCTTTGAACGTATGTTATCCGCAGAATCTTCTGGTGCTTGCTTATTCAGACGATCCAGTACGGACTCAATCGGAGACCTGTTACCAGTATCCCGGACAGGGGATGGATTGGGTAGTTCCATCACATAACCGAAAGCGACAAGCACCGTAAGGGTCAGAGCGCCGGCAACAAGGAATGTCTCGCGGCGAATCGGTTCATTGCGAATTGATTGAAATGACGGAAGATTGTCGATGCGCTGATCAACTGAAGTGAGAGTCCCCACTTCGATATAGGAGTTTCTATAAGCCTGGGGCAATGCTCCGATCATGTCGGCTATGAGATCCAGACCAAGCCGCAATCGGCGGATAAAACTCGATTCATCGCGGAGCCGATCTCGAAGAAGCTGAAGCGTTTCTTGCTCGTATCGTCTGCGGAAAGCTGGCGGGTAGAGGCGAAGCAGGCAGGCGTATATCTTTTCAGACATAATCCCCCCGGAGAATCCTCTTAGCCCTCGCGACGCGAAGCAGACCCGCAAGCCGTTCGGCTTCGGTCCGCGCCACCTTTCGCCCTGCGTTCGTCAGACGGTAGTATCGCCGCCTCTCATCGGTGGCTCCTTGGGTTCCGCTCCCCTCCGCCTCTTCGATCAGGCCTTCTTCCAACAGGGCTTGAATCGAACTGTATAGGGTTCCCGGCCCCAATCGCATTTGGCCGCCAGTCTGCTCCTCGACATGTCGCATGATTCCGTATCCGTGAAGATTTTCGTCTGCGAGAGAGAGCAGGATATGAAATGCTGCCGAGGGTAATGGATCGAGTCTTCGTTTTGGCATAATCAACAGTTCTTCGGATCTCAATAGTCGATCATGGATATATCGATGATCGATTATGAAAAAGGAAGAACTTGAATGTCAAGTATGAAAATTGGTCCGAAGTATCGAACTGACACACCACGAGCGAGTCAGGGGCGAGTCGTGGCCTGCTTGACCTAGCGAATTTTGGACTCAGTGTCCATATGGCCGGTGACCCGCTCCTCAAGGGTGGGAACGTGTTAAAGTTCGTTGCATGCAAAGGGCTTTTCTTATCGTCCTCATTACCTCTTTTGCATTCCTAATTGAGGTCAGCGGAGGTCAAAAGAATAAGGATTCGATATCCACTAAGGTGAAGGAGTTGCTGCTCATTCAACGGGCAGAAACGGGAGATTCCCGGGCTCAATCAGACGTTGTCCGTATGGCGAATGCTGGTGACCCGATGGCGGAGAATGCTCTTGGAGACAACTACGAGCATGGGATATGGGTTCCAAAGGATCATACACAAGCACTTCACTGGTACCGTGCGGCTGCGCTGCACGGTGATAGTAGCGCTCGCTATACGCTCGGCCAGATGTACTTCGATGGGAATGGCGTGAAACGAGACATCGCGGAAGCTGCACGCTGGTTTGGATGCCCGAAACCATCGGAGTCCATCCTCGCGATCTGCCACTCAGTCACTTACAACGATCTCCCAGTGGGAGCCCGTGAACTACTCACGAAAATGAAGTGCGAGGTGAATACTGGTTCGAACTACGACTTCGGAAGCGCAGTGGATTTGGGCAGCGATAAAGATGGATCGGCATATCAATTCTGCTGTAGCGAATCGCCCCATGGACCGTGCGGCGCAGTTGTCATCGGAAGAGTTGGCGGCGAATGGAAAAACCTGACCCCCGCTGAAGGTGTTCCCGGCTACAACGATGCTTGTGGCGGCTTCATTGTTCTCGATAGTCAACATAGTGGATTTCATGATGTCTGTCTGCCCAACGTATGCTCTACAGCTACCCCAGATACCGGAACGCAATGTCGCACGATTCTGCAATTCAGAGAAGGCCGCTACAGATCAGTACCGCTTCATTCCGTCACGACGGAAAAGTGAACTCTCGATCCGCGAGTCTATCGTCGGCGACGGGGACACGGACAAGAAAATGACCTCAAAGCGACGTTTGCCGGTGATTGGCTCAACGAGAGGAAACAGAGCTAGAAAGCGACACTCGCTAGGACTGTCCAAGAGAGCCAACAGGAAACAACCGGCAGCACAACAGCCAAACCCCACCGCCACGATCCCATGACCAAAGCGGCTATCGAGAGCACGAAGGCCAAGAGCCAGACCGGATTCCATATGTAAGCTAATGCATTCAAGAACAGCATGAACTGTTCTCTATCGAAGTGATGCTTCACGGCGTCGAGATACAGCAAGAGCGGGAAGAGCAACGACAGCACAAGTGCCAGGGATCCCATTCCATTCGCGATGCTTCGCCGCTTGATCATTCTGGATGTTTGCCTTGCGAAATCATACGGCAAAGTCGCTACACTCCTGTATCGTCGGCTGTATGGACAATGAGGTCAAGAAATTGGCCTCAAGGTCAGGCTTGCCGGTCATTCGACAACAATGAGCATCAATAGGAGAATTTTGCTAAGACGCTAAGATCACCGTGAAGGCGTAATTGCCTTCGCGTTTGCTGGTGCCTTGGGGTCGATAGCGAAGTCGAAGACTCTGCCCGAAAAAAGGTTCTGTCCGCGAGGCAGACACATGAGCGCATACTCCCCAGGAGGTAGCGGCTCGTTGGGTGTGACTTTTTGCCACTCGCTGTTGCCAAGCTGCTCGATGGTTGCGGCAATGATTTGGTTGCTGCGCGCAGCCTTCCCCGTAATCTGCGTAAAGGCGATTGTGCTGACGATTCGCCGATCTTTCTTTGACTCAATCTTTACGAGAGTCAAATCCATGTGAGTAGAGGTTTCGGGAGCATCCGCCGCGTCATCGGAGGCTGATATTGCATATCCGCGGATATAGATACTTGCGCTCGGATCGTGCAATCGCACGTTTGCCCTGGCTCCCGCAATCTCGATCGAGCGCTTCGGCTTGTAGACGAAGGGAGCCGCTTGCGTTTTCAAGAAATTGGAAGTGGTATGCGAGTTTACTTCGGTTGTCACGAACTTCAATTGAACAAGTTGAGCGCGTCCCTCAAAGTCCTCGCGGGCCCATACATGGCCATGGGAGGGGAGCTCCAGCCCGTCGCCGATGGGAATCCCAGGAGTGGTGTGAATTGGGACGGAAGTGGGCGAGCTAAGGGAAGGTTCGTCTTGAGGAATCGGCTCTGTTCGATGGCTAATGTGCGGACGGTCGGGATCGTCCTGCTGTGCCGATATTCCTGACGCAGAGAACATAACGAAGGCCACGAGAACACTCTTTGCTGCAAGAGATGCGGATAAACGCCATATTCCCATCAGACGAGAAATCATGTTGAGTCCTTAGCCGTGCGGGGGGCAGAAGTGTGTTTGGCAATAGCATACGCTTTTCGAAGGTACCCGTTAGCGCAAAGTCGGTCCTTCGTTGGTCGTCGGCCATACGGAAGTAATTCCCGTATAGCCGGTGATTCGCCCAAAGCACCTTTCGATAACTCAGTAGAATGAAAGATCATGCGCAACCTAGTGATCGCGGCGTCGCTCACTAGAACCTACCCCGAAAGCAGCACGGCATCAGCCAAATGTTGATGCGCGGGAGGGTGGTCGGCTACTCGGACCTTTTCCGATTCTTCGCCCTGACGTAATAGCGCATCATGGCTGGATCGGAGGTCTCCGGTCATGAGAAGGAAACTGAAATCCAGGAAACACGGCAAGAAGCCAAAGAACGTCTTGCGGTTGCCAGATCTTGAACATGCGAAGGGGGCTGTCCTCAGCAGCCTCAGCAATGTTGATGCGCAACGCGGGTACAACCATGCGATCGACGAGTTCGTGGACTGGTACTGTTCAGAGCCGCGTCTCGCCCTAAATCGCATCGTCGTACTTCGATACCGCAGCCACCTCGAGTGGAGACGTCTAGCGCCAGGGACAATCAATCTCCGCTTGGGTGCAGTCCGCAGGCTGGCTTACGAAGCAGCAGACTGCGGGCTTCTCAGCGCGGACCTCGCAGCGGGGATTCGTCGTGTCCGTGGAATGAGGAAGATCGGTGTTCGTCTGGGCAATTGGCTCTCAGCAGAGGAAAGCAGGGCGCTCTGGGAGGCCCCGGATCCCAATTCCATGAAAGGCAAACGTGACAGAGCGCTGCTCGCGCTTCTCCTGGCGTGCGGTCTCCGCCGGCACGAAGCAGTTTCGCTGAAATTGCGCGATCTGGAACGGCGCGAAGGTCGTTGGGCGATCGTTGATCTAGTCGGAAAGGGAGGGCACATCCGGACCGTCCCTATCCCGGACTGGGTACGCGAGCAACTGGAGTGCTGGATCACAGCTGCCGGGATAGAAGAGGGCAGGATATTCAGACGGGTTGACCGATCTGGGCAAGTTCGGGGAGAGCATATATCGGAAAAGGCGATCTGGCACATCGTCAAGAAGTCAGCCCGCAGAGCTGGTCTACCAAATGTAGCCCCTCACGATCTGCGCAGGACCTGTGCGCGTCTTTGTCAATCCGCAGGTGGTGAGCTTGAGCAGATCCAGTTTCTGCTCGGACACGTTTCGATTCAAACCACGGAGCGCTATCTTGGAAGCAAGCAGCGGCTGCGTTGCGCGGTGAATGATCGGATCGGAATTGAACCGAGTTCATGATGGAAAGCGGTGATCATCTGGAACAATCACGATGAGGTGAGATATGGAGTTCGATCGAGACAAGGTGGATGAGGTGACTCTTGCTCTTCTTTGGCTGACCCACTTCAAGGAGAGAGGAGGCGTGCGGGCCTGGAAGGGTCATGACTTTGCAACAATGGATCGATTGCATGAACGCGACTACATCTCCGATCCAAAGGGCAAGGCGAAGTCTGTCGCGATGACTGAAGAGGGCGAGAAGCAGTCGAGAGAGCTATTCGAGAAATACTTCGCACCGAGAGCCTAAGGGGCTTCAAACCCCCCAAACTGGCAATTCTTGTTTAAGGTTCCGAGTTGCCGACGATTCTCCCGCAACTACGAAATCTGAGTCGTCCAATGCATATACGGGCTTGTGCCGTACGTGATATTCGATTGTTGGCAAACCCACAAATAGAAGATTGATGCCCTTCAACGCGAACGCTTCACAACTCGTATTGGCCGCTCGAATAGTCGAATGGATGACTGCTGCGGCAATGTTTGTTCTTTCGCTCCAGAAGCTTTTGTCGATCTCATTGTTGAGCCTCGAAGCTGGTGTATGGATGCTCGCGTTTGCTTGGCTCGGCGTGATCTTACTCGCGGCGAGAACGGTGGAAGTACTTTATCAGTCAACTCTCTTCTCAACACCGTATATCGCGCTGCAATCAGTGCTCTTTGGATTCAGCTTTCTGTGGGCGTGCCTCGGAACGTATCGGCATATCAGGAATTCTAAGTAAAGGGACAAATGCCTTGCGAATGAAGATTGCTGGTGAGTCACCGGCGACTGTCGCTTTGAGAGCAAGAACTTGCTCACAGCTATCGGCTGCGGAAATACACTTGCAATATGAGCACTGATGGTGCGCAGGACTATCGAGATCATTACGCGAAATTGGAGAGGCAGCTTCGAAGCCTACGCTCGCTGTTCTCTTTGAACGGAAGCCCTACAGACTATCGCGACCATTTTGACGAGTACCTGAACGCGAATGAGTTCGAGCTTGCGCTCGACAGACTCTGCGATTTTCTCTTAACCCCGACAACACCTGGAATTGCGCCGAAAGAGCTTGAAGAGATCAATGCTGCCTATCGCGCAATGGGCATCGGGGAGGATCGCATTTCTGAACTCAGGGCAAAGAGCCAATTATGGTTTCCTTCCAAAGTAGATCCTCTAGCCTGAGTCACCGGCAACCGTGACCTTGAGGGCATTTTCTTGTCAAGGTCACGGTAGGCGACGATACGGAGCGGCGCAGCTAAACTTGCGACATGCCGCACATTCGGGTAGAGATTGTTGAGTTTGTGGACCCTGGGCAGCCGGGATGGGTCGCCTGTACGTTTCACGACGCGAACGGCAAGCTGCATCGAATCATCGACAAAATACCTCTGTTTACGGCAGAGAATCTCTGGAGCGATTCCACATATCCGCAGCCCGGAATCATTGAATGCCGAGTGCTCGAGAAAATACCGAATCCAAGCGGAGACCTCGTGCGGATCAGCATCGAACCCTATCACTACGAATTGACAGACGAAGAATCAGAGTTCGTGATCAACGAGACAGACCTGCATCCGGAGAGCGGTTGGCAATGAGCTAATTTCAATATTGTGGCCCTATCACCGGCAACTCGGAAACTACTCTGTTTTTGGTTAAGATCCCTGCCATAATCGTTGACATGCTTGCATTCGGTCCAGTTGCAGAAGCGGCTCATGGCGGCCAGAGCAGCCCATCATTTGACCTGCTTGTTGGTTTGGCAGTCCTCGTGATGACGTGGGTCGGATTTCATCGTAAGAAAGCGCAGAACCCCAAAGTGATTTGGATCGCAATCGGCATCAGCCTAATCTGCGCCGTCTTCATCTTTGATGGGGTTCGATTGATGCTTCGATGAGCAAAGTGTCATAACGAGCGAGTCACCGGCCATCTGGAACCTGAGGCCAATTTCTTGGCCTCATTGTCTTCAATGCCGACAATCCTCCCGCAAGCAAGCCGACGGAACAAATTGAGGCACGTCCAAGAGGGCACAGGAGACTTGGGAATGCTACGTCACGTTGAGTTCATCCTCTGTTGCGCAGTTGTGCCCTTCATCTGTTTGTCTTCCGCTTCACAGAAGCCATCTGCAACGCTGCAAATCAAATTGCCGCTTTCTGAGTTTGAAGCGGGTACGCCAATCAGATTGGACGTTATCGTGAGGAACTCAAGCTCCGAAGACTTTCACGTATGGAAGGCATCTCCTGAAGTGGACGGTCAGGCCGAAGCGTATGTGCTCCCCAAGGTTCTTGATGCTCATGGCAAGTCGTTGTCGCGCATTGACGGAATCACGGTAGTAAGAAATGGAAAGAAGTATTCGATTGGAAGACAGTGGCTCAAGCGGAGAGGAGCAATCCTCAAGCCAGCTGAGGAACTTCACGATTTTCTCATTCTGAGCAACCTGTTCGATTTGACTAAACCAGGAACTTACGTCGTTTCAGCTGTTGGGGAGATAACACGCCCCGATCCTGGGCCGGAAATCAAGTGGATCGCTGCCCAATCGAACGAGATTACTTTCATTGTGAAGTGATTGAGGGATCGCATCGATCGATTCAGGTCGAGTCACCGGCTACTCGGACCTTTGCCGACTTTTCGCCCTTAGATTCCGATTTGCCGACGTCCATGTTAGTTGAGTAGGGCCTTTGGCCCGCGGAATGCTATGAAAATCGCTTAGATCTTGGCCATAATCCAGATTGGCTGGTATGGCGAGGTCGAGATGACATTGGAGATGTTGAGACCGAATGTTAGTTTGATCCGGAACGTGTGTGATTGAGCGAATAAATGGTGCATTGTCTTTCCTCAGTTGGAGCGACGATAGCCCGGGACCCAGATTAAAGTATGCCTGGCACGTTCTCCATTCCCGCCAAGGAGGTTGCAAATGGCTTATCGAATTGCGGGAATCGATGTGCACAAGAAAAAGCTAGCTGTGGTTGTGGCTGATGTTGAAGTCGAGGACGACTATCAGTTCGAACGACGGTGGTTTGGTAGCAATCCCGAGCAGTTGAGAGTGCTATCGGAATGGCTCATTGAGCAACATGTCGAAGAAGCGGTGATGGAATCGACAGCGCAATATTGGAAGCCGGTTTGGGGGGCGCTGGAACGATATTGGAAACCGATTAGTCAGGTTCGAGAAGGTGCGAGTCGGATGTCCGGAACACTGCATCTGGCGCAGGCCTTGTCTAATCGCGGACGGCGTGGACGCAAGACAGATTTTCAAGACGCTGCCCGTCTGATCAAACGGTTGGTATCCCAGGAACTGGTGTTGAGTTTCGTGCCAGACGCAGAACAGCGTGTGTGGCGAACATTAACTCGCACACGATATCAGCGCACACGCGAGAAGGTGCGTCTCCAGAATCAGCTTGAGGCTCTTTTGGAAGAAGCCCACATCAAGCTGTCTAGTTTGGTATCCGATCTTTTGGGAGCGAGTGCACGCCGCATGCTGAATGCAATTGCTGAAGGAGAAATGGATCCTGCAGCTCTAGCTGCCTTGGCTGATCAACGTTTACGTGCTACGCCAGTGCAGTTGCAAGATGCGCTGGGTGCGTGCACGGAGCTCAATCCTGTCTATCGCCGGTTGATTAAGATGACGCTCACGAGCTTGCAATCCGTCGAGCAACAGATCGGCCAATTGGACCAGGAGATCGCGAACTTGCTCCAGCAGCACCAGGATGCGGTGGAGAGACTGGCACTCGTCCCCGGTCTTGGAGTTGATTCGGCGCAACAGATTATCGCCGAAGTGGGTGTCAAAGCAGCTACGTTTCCATCAGCAGCCAAGCTTTCCTCGTGGGTGGGGGCATGCCCAGGGAAGGAAGAGAGCGCGGGGCAGAATCGCAGCAGGCACTCCCCGAGCGGAAACCGGCAGATGCGCCGCGTTCTCAATCAAGCTGCAAATGCTGCTGTCAAACGCAAGGGGAGTGTCTTCGAACTCCTGTATCGTCGTCTAATATCTCGCTTGGGACATAATAAAACCATCGGTGTGATTGCGAACCGCCTCTGCCACTTGATCTGGATAATCCTGCATAACGGCGTTCATTATGAAGAACGTGGCCCAGCAGTGTCAGAACAGTCCAAACAACGCCACGCGACGAAAATGATTCGGAAACTTAGACTCCTTGGCTACCGAGTCGAACCACTGCAAAAACCGGCGTGAAGAACGCGATTTTCGACCCAGTCAACTGTCAAGAGAAAACGACGAGGCCTTAGGGCGCGCTCGGGAGAGCGCGCGTTGCGATTGATCAGGATCTCTTGCTGCGCACGATTCGCCTCACGGCTGATGGTCCCTGCAACCCGTGCAGGACCAGACATCCATTTGCTGCCTCCGGCTTATGGCCTTCGCAGATGATTGAGTGTGTGTTCTCTGCCAGTCCCGAAACAACTCGGAGAGAGCCTCGGGAGTAAAACTCCGTCGCTCAGTCGGC
>Ga0207695_10001930_pt1 | contig 32234 bp, 27 predicted proteins | sample KBSC54metaG_FD_184354 | JGI IMG/M metagenome (GOLD analysis project Ga0207695, IMG submission 184354) | Corn rhizosphere microbial communities from Kellogg Biological Station, Michigan, USA - KBS C5-4 metaG (SPAdes) (version 2) | ecosystem: Host-associated > Plants > Roots > Rhizosphere > Soil... | reverse complement strand
CTGCTTGAAAAATATATGTCCGAAATCAATTTTTTGAGTTTTCGCAATGCCAGGTAGACCGCCAAAGCCGACCGCACTCCACCTGATTGAAGGAACTGGGCGAAAGTCCCGCATGGCGAAGCGCGCCGGCGAAGTGGACCCGGAGCCGGGGATCCCCGAAGCGCCGGAATGGATGGCGCCAGAGGCTCTCGTGGAATGGGGCCGGCTGACCAGCGACTCAAAGTACGTGAAGGCGCTTCGCAAGGTCGATCGCGCAATGCTGGCGGCTTTCTGTCAATTGTGGGCGCGATTCGTAGATGGTGAGAAAAAGGCGGAGCCGGTATCGGTCGCGCACATCGCCGCGATGATCAACCTGGGCGCGAAGCTGGGACTGAACCCCTCCGATCGCGTGAAGGTCAAAGTTCCTGAAGATCCGAAGCAAAAGACCGCATGGCAAAACCTAAAAGCTACGTCGCAAGGGCGATAGCCTACGCACGTAGCGTTACCTCTGGGGCTATCCCCGCCTGCAAGTGGGTGCGTTTAGCCTGCCAGCGGCAGTTAGACGATCTGGCGCGATGGGACGAGCAGGACAGCCAGTTCCGATGGGCTCCAGCCAAAGCTAATGAAGTTTGCGCATTCATTGAACTGCTCCCGCATACCAAGGGCGAATGGGCGAGCCGCGGCGAAAAGATCCGGCTCGAGGATTGGCAGTGCTTCGTCCTCTGTGTCGTGTTCGGTTGGCTGCGAGCGGACGGGGCGCGTCGATTCCGGATCGTTTATATCGAGGTCCCCCGCAAGAATGCGAAGTCCACTCTATCCGCTGGCGTCGGGCTCTACATGCTGACGGCGGACGGGGAAGCCGGCGCGGAAGTTTACTCGGCCGCCACCACCCGAGACCAGGCGCGCATCATTTTCCAGGCGGCGCAAGAGATGGCCAAGCGCGAGCCGGACTTCCGGGAGGCGTTCGGGGTCCAGGTCGGCGCGCACAACATCAACGTGATTGCCACCGCATCCAAATTCGAGGCGCTATCCGCCGATGCATCCACGCTCGACGGGCTGAATATCTCGTGCGGTCTGGTGGATGAGGTACACGCCCACCCAACCCGCAAGGTAGTGGACGTGATCGAGACGGCAACGGGTAGCCGGCGGCAACCACTCCAGTGGGAGATTACGACAGCCGGCAGCGATAAGGCGGGAATCTGCTTTGAGCACCGCGGCTATGTCTGCAAGATCCTGGAGCACGTAACGGACGATGAGGCATTTTTCGGGATCATTTATACGATCGACGAGAACGACCCGTGGGACGATCCGGAGACCTGGCGCAAGGCCAACCCGAACTTTGATGTTTCTGTTTCACCGGACGACTTGGAACGCAAGGCAAAAAAGGCCAGTCAATTACCGGCGCCACTCTCCAACTTCCTGACCAAGCATCTCAACGTGTGGGTGTCGGCTGATAGCGGCCTGTTCGACATGCTGGCATGGGACCGGGCGAAAGAGCCGGGCCTGAAGATCGAAGACTGCGCCGGATTCCCCTGCTACATCGGAATCGACCTTGCATTCGTGGACGACATTTCGGCGGTGATTATGCTTTTCCAGCGCGGCGAAGGCGACTATGCCGTATTCGGGAAATACTACCTGCCCGAGGAAGTGGTTCAGGAGTCGCGCAATTCGCAGTACTCGGGCTGGGTGCGCAGCGGGCGCGTGACGGCGACCGACGGCAACATCACCGACATCGAAGAGATTGTGGACGATCTGGAGATCGCGCGAAAGAACTACGATGTCCGCGAGCTTCCGTTCGATCCCTACGCTAAGGCGGTGCTGTTCAACGCCATCAGCAACCGCGGCGCCGGCAACGATCGCTATTTCGAATTCTTCCAGCGGCCCGCGATGATGAGTCCCGCGACGGCTGGACTGATGGCCGCGATTAAAGCGGGCCACATCCATCATGACGGAGATCCGGTTCTGGCTTGGGCGCTCTCAAACGTTGTTGGGCACTTCGACGTAAACGAAAACGTGTACCCGCGCAAGGAGCGTCCCGAAAACAAGATCGATCCAGCCATCGCCCTCATCATGGCGCACGCGCGGGCCATCGCATCGGAAGACAACTCGCTCTCCTACTCGGGGCTAAGGATGCTCGGATAAATGTTTCCTGCCATTCGCTCCGCGATTAAAGACTTTGCCGAAGGCTTCGGTTCGAAGCCCATCACTCTCGATATCAAGGCAGGCGGATCTGGTGCCGACTGGTACGCGCGCAACGGGTTCAACAATCTCTACCAGCTTCATACCGAAGGTGGCCCGTCCTGGAGCGGACAGCCGGTATCGATTGATACCGCGCAGAATCACTCCGTAGTTTGGGCGTGCGAGCGGATCATTTCCGAGTCAATGGCGTTTATGCCGCTCAACATGATGCAGGCGACTAGCGCCGGAAAGATATTTGCCACGCACCACCCGATGTATTCGGCTCTGCACAATGCGCCCAACGAGGAGATGACCTCAATGGGCTACCGCGAGACTGCGACGGCGCATGTGGTGATGGGCGGGAACAGTTATTCGCAGATCATGCGGCGAAGCGGGACGGGGATCGCGAACGAGCTTTATCCGCTGCTGCCGTCACAGGTAAAAGTGGACCGGGACAGCCAGAAGCGGCTGGTGTACATCGTCAAGGAAAGCTCTGGCGACCCCGGAAAGACATACACGGTAATCAAGGGAAAGCCTCACGACATTCTGCACATCCGCGGGCTCGGGAACAATGGCACGATCGGGTACTCGGTGATCAACATCGCCCGCCATTCGATCGGGACCGCCCAGAGCGCCGAGAAGTATGCCGCCAAGTTCTATGCAGCCGGCGGCCGTACGCCGTGGCTCCTTGAGATGGCGCAGAAGTTTAAGAGCACCCAGGATCAGGACAAGTTCAGCGCTGATTTTGTGACGTGGATGTCCGATCAGAACAACTGGCATAAGGGCCTGATCCTTGAGCCAGGAATGACCTACAAAAACATGGGCATGTCGCCGCAGGATAGCCAGTTCATCGAGACGCGAGCCTTTGAGATCCCCGAAATCTGCCGGTGGTTTTTGATCTCGCCGCACATGGTTGGGGATCTTTCGCGCGCCACCTTCAGCAACATCGAGCACTTGGCCCTGCAATTTATCAAGATGACGCTCACGGCGTGGATGACGCGGTGGGAGCAGGAGCTTTGGCGCTGCGTGCTGACCCCCGAGGAAAAGACGCAGGGATATTTCTTCCGGCACAACGCAAATGGCCTGATGCGCGGCGACTTCGCATCCCGCATGGCCGGGTATGCAACCGCCTTGCAGAACGGATACAAGAGCATCGACGAGGTACGGGACCTGGAAGACGACAACCCGCTACCGAACGGTGCAGGACGGGCGTATCACGTGCAAATGAACATGGCTACTGTACCGGGAACTGGCACGCCGATGGTAGCCGAACAGGGCATTTTAGATCGCATGGCTGCGGCGAAGAAACCGGCGGCGATTGCGGCACCAGCAGGAGGGGAATAGATGAAAACGAAATCACGCATGAGGATGGAGGTAAAGGAAATCTCCGAGGCCGGCTCGTTTGAGGGCCTGCTCTCTCCGTATGGATCCATTGATCGAACTGGCGACGTAGTTGATCCCGGAGCCTATACTAAAACTCTCAAGGACCATGGCAATAAGGTTCCGATGCTCTGGCAGCACAAGACCGACGTGCCGATTGGAGAACTCACGCTTGAGGACAGACCGGATGGTCTGTGGTGCAGCGGGCAGTTGCTTATGCAACTCGCGGACGCGCAGAAGGCGTATCTGCTGATCAAGGCGCGCATCGTCAAAGGGCTATCCATCGGGTTCGAATCAGTGCGTGATGCCGTATCGGATGGCGTGCGCCACCTTAAAGAGATTCGACTATACGAGGGCAGCATCGTTACTTTCCCAGCCGCGGAATCGGCGCTCATTTTTAGCGTGAAGGCGGCCGGGGATGCGATGGGCACCAGTGACTTCAACGATGAACTGATGGAGATCCAACTCCAGGACGCAGGCTGTCAGATGCGTATGGCACTCGCCAGCGCTCTCCAGGAGTGTACGTGGTGCGACCTCACGCGCGACGGGAAAATCTCAGCCGCCGAAACGATTATTCAGCAATTCTCGGATGCCTACATGGCGTTCTTGCCTCAATATCTCGACATGCTCTCCGAGATGTACGGAGAGATGGAGATGTGGGCCAAGAAACGCTTTGAAGTCAAGGCGGGCGCGATGATCAGCGCCGCCAACAAGGCAACCATTAAAGCCGCTTGCGAGCAAATCAAAAGCGGCCACGAAGCTCTTTCCGCACTTGTCGCAGATGACGCCGGTATGTCCACCTCGTCTGCGGAGGCCGTGGAAACCAAGTCCGAGCCGGTCATCGATCACTCGGCGCTCAGCAGCAAAATCGACGCATTAAAAGGACAACTTGTATGGAACTAATTGAGCAAAAGCTTACCGAACTGAGCACCGATGTTACGGCCTACGCCGCCAAGCAGCAGGAAGAAATCAAGAACATCGGAACCGCCCAAAGCGAAACCAAATCAGCATTGGCCGCCGCGCTGGAAGAGATCAAGACGCTGCATACGCAGCTTGACGCGGTGGACAGCAAACTGCAAAACCGCCACATCAGCACCAGCGGCACCGTCGAACATAAGTCCCTCGGCCAAATGTTCTGCGAGTCCGAGAAGTACCTCGCGGTCAAGAACAACGGCGGATTCGATACTGCCCGACAGCCGATCAACGTTTTCCTTCCCGCTAGCCCATTCGGCAGCATGGAAGTGAAGACGGACATCACGACCGGCGCAATCGGCGGAGCGACCACGGGCGTCATGGTCCCGCAGCGCCTCCCCGGCATCGTCGGATTGCCCGAGCAGGCTCTCCGCATCCGCGACGTAATGACGGTTATCACCCAAACGACCGGGAACGCCTTCGATTACGTTTACGAGGCGACCCGCACGGACAGCCCCAGCCCGCAGGTTGAAGCCGGCGCTAAGAGCCAGTCGTACTACAACTGGCAGTCGGCCTCCGGATCCATCCGCACGATCGCGCATTTCATCCGGATCTCCAAACAGGCGCTCAACGACGTGCCTTTCCTGACGGGAACGATCGATCACCGGATGACGTACGGCCTCAAAGTGAAAGAGGAATCCCAGATCCTCAGCGGCGACGGAACCGGCGTCAACCTGAACGGAATTCTCACCCAAGCGACGGCCTACAATACCGCCTACAACGTGGCGGCCAACGGATGGCAGCGACTCGACCAATTGCGCATGGCTAAACTCCAGGCGCGGTTGGCGGGCTTGGCCACTTACACCCCCAACGCCTTCGTTCTAAACCCGACCGATATGGCGAAATTGGAACTGACGAAGAACCTGTACGGCAGCTACATCATCGGCGACCCGAAGGGGAATTACAACCTCGTCACCTTTCCGATGGTCTGGAACCTGCCCGTAGTCGAGTCCGATTCGATCTCGGCCGGCACGTTCCTCGTCGGCAGCTTCAACAATGGTGCCGCGCTCATCGACCGCCAGGCGACCTCCATCGAAATCAGCTACGAGGACGCCAGCAACTTCACGACTAATATGGCGACCGTGCTCTGTGAAGAGCGGATCGGCCTCGCCGTAACCAAGGCCACCTCGTTCATCACCGGAACCTTCTCCACTTCCCCGGCGACCCAGAACTAGGGCATCGGAAACTCCCATGCCGGGGGCCTCAGCGCTCGGCCCCCGGCCCTTTTTTTAATATGAAACTCATCGCAAATCGGCAACTATCCGGAGATTACGGAACGGTCGTTGCCGGAGAATATTTCGATTGCGAGGACCACATCGGGGCCCAGCTTATGGCCCGTGGCCTAGCCCGTTCCGCTGGCCCGCCCAAGATCATGTACGAGACAAAGGTCATCGTGCCCGAAGCCCCCGGAGTGGGTCCGCGGCCGTTGTTTTGTGACCGCCATATGCCTCACCAGGAATCGGCGGCAGTGGCTCCCGAGGGCGATCGAGTGCTTCCAGAAGCAGACGTATCCGCACCGCGACCTGTTGATCCTGGCCGACGGAGAGGGCGTCCGAGACTTAGTGCCCGATAATCCGCGAATCTCGCTGGTAGAACTGGCGGGACGAATGGAGATCGGGGAGAAGCGGAATTACGGGGCAGCGCGCGCAACTGGTGACGTCGTAGCGAATTGGGACGACGACGATTATAGCGCCCCCCAGAGATTGGCCGACCAAATGAATCGCCTACTCGCAAGCGGCCTATCCGTCACCGGATACCATTCGATGCGGTTCACGGACGGCAAGAAGCAGTGGCAGTACACGGGCACACCCAATTACGCGCTGGGGACCTCGCTGTGCTATCGGCGCGATTGGTGGCAGGATCATCCGTTCCTTGGTCTACAGGTGGGAGAGGACGGTACGTTCTGCGAAGTGGCGGCCAACGCTCAGCAGATTGCCACGGTGGACGCGGGCAAGATGATGGAAGCGACGATTCACGACGGGAATACGAGCCCGCGCCAACTTGGAGCGGTAAATTGGTGGGAGATCAAGGGAAACACATAATGCCATTTATCCGCAAGAGTCTAATCCGGGAAATTCTGGTTGTATCCCTCCCTGAAACGAAAAGGGGGAAATGCTCAGAGTGTGGTGCCCCAACGCTTCCGGTATCCCCACCCTACATAAAGCATAAAGTCCACTGCCCGGGTCTTTTGCGGTACGGCTTGGTTGCCGCGCGGCTCCAGCCGCTTCTCAGCAAGCGATGAACCTATCCGTTATCATTCCCAGCCGGAACACCGACAATCTGCTGGCCTGCGTATCGGCAGTGCGGGCGCACGAGCCCACGCTGAAGATCATCGTGGTAGACGACGGCCTGGATCTCGGACGGCTTTCCAATTTCTCGGACTGCTGGTTTTGCGCGATGGACCCGGTGCAGGTAGTCGCAGGAGTGAAGCCTTTCATTTTCGCCAGAAATATGAACATCGGGATTCGGGCGGCCGGAACGGATGACGTGATCCTACTGAACGACGACGCGCTGCTGGAGACTCCCGGTGGCCTGTCTAAATTGCAGCACCAGGGGCTGGTACATCCCGAATGCGGAATCATCAGTGCCTCGACCAATGGGGCGTCAATGAATCAGCGGAGGCATCCAGGCGACGGGCTGCGCTACGAGGACGTGATGGTGGCGTTCGTCTGCGCGTTCATCCCGCGCTCCACGATTGACCGCATCGGTATGCTCGACGAGCGGTTCGGCTTGAACGCCGGCGGCCCAGGCACTCGCGGCTACGGTTGCGACGATGACGCGATGTGTTATCTGGCGCGTAAGGCAGGTTTGAAGCTGGGAATTTACGACGGCTGCTACGTGGACCACCGAAGCCTACCGAGCACGTTTCGCGATGACCCGGAACACCCGGCGGATGTCGTGGCACACGAGCAGTTATTCGCCGAACTGTACGGCGTCCACCCGAGGACAATTTGAAATTGAATTTGGGAAGTTGCGATCGTGGCTTTCCCGGCTTCCAATCGGTAGACCTATGCCCGCCGGCAGATATTATCGCTGACCTGTCGCAACCGTGGCCGTGGCCTGACTCATCAGTGGAAGAGGTCCGAGCCCACGACGTTTTCGAGCATATCGGCGACTGCGACCACTATCTGACGCGGTGCGGCCGATGCGCTGGACCCGGAGATACGACCCGGCATTGGAGCGGGCGTATCCATTGCATGAACGAACTGTGGCGCGTGCTGGTCCCTGGCGGCAGAGCGACCGTGGAAGTCCCGAGTGCCGCGCATGGTGCCGGATTCGCTTGCGACCCAACGCACGTTACGCCATGGTGTATGGCGTCGTTCGCCTACTTCGAAGATGGTTCGCTGGCGCATAACCGTTTCGCGCAATCGTACGGAATCACGGCGCGGTTTCGGGTACTGAGCCTGGTGGAAACGGACGATCCGTCGCACCCCGAACCAGTCTGGAAAGTTACCGCGATTTTGGAAGCCGTGAAGTGAAAATCGTTGCCTACATGATGGTGCTCGACGAGGCAGACATCCTGCCGTACTCGATCGCGTTCCTGCACGCGCAGGGGGCCGAGGTCCATGTAATCGATGGATGGAGCACAGACGGAAGCTGGGAAGCTCTGCCGTCGCTCGGCGTAAAGAGCCGCGAGCGGTTCCCCGCCGATGGGCAATCGAAAGAGTTTGTCTACTCCGAAATGCTCTCGCACTTGGAAGACTTGGCGGAGAACTCTGGCGCCGACTGGTGCTACCTGAACGACGCCGACGAATTTCGGCTGAGCCCGCGGCCAGGCGAGACGATGAGGCAAGGATTGGAACGGGTGGCATCCGAAGGCTACAACGTCATCGACCATCACGTGTACGCCTTCTTCCCTACGGATGACGGGTACATGGGCGGCGACCCGCAGCGGTACATCCGGTACTTCGACGAGACCGAGGACATGCTGTGCAAGTCCCACATCCCGCAGCAGAAGTGCTGGCGCAATATCGGGCGAGTGAGCCTGGAGGCTGGCGGGCACCGCGCGGAGATACTCGGAAAGCTGGTCTATCCCGAGAAGTTCGTCATGAAGCACTACCCCTTCCGCACGAACGCACAGGCAGCCGGCCGCATTCGGACTCGTCTTGAGCGTCGGTGTAAGGCGGAGCATAAAGAGCGGAAATGGGGCGTGCATTATGACTCCCTAATCGGGCAGCAAGAGTTTACCCGAGACCCATCCACCCTGCAATTCTGGCGCGATACCGATTACCCGAGGCCATAATGTTCCCCTATCCATATTTCGAGAGTGGCGCATACGGAAACGTGGGCATGTATGGCATGTCCACCTACGGAAGCCTCACGCTCACCGAGGCGTCACCCGTCCAGGTATTCGCGGAGCCGTTGACCATCGAAGAGGTTGGCTCATTCCTGAAGCTGAGCGAGGACGAATGGACGCTCGAACAGGATACGATCAATGCCCTGATTTCCGGGGCGCGCGCTGAGGCGGAAAAGCTCCAAGGGCGCGATCTGATCCGCAAGCAGTGGGACCTCGTGATGGACTACTGGCCCTACCGCCCGTCGATGCGCTCTGCCGTGATCGAATTACGCGACCCGCTGGTGTCCGTAGACCTCCTGAAGTATCGAGACTCCACCGGCTCGTGGACCACGCTCACGGAAAACGTGGATTATGTGGTGGACCCGTCGAAGCACCCCGGAATTGTAACGACTCCCACCAATAATTGGTGGCCATCGTTCACTCCGTGGCCGTCGTCTTCGATCCTACTGCGCTTCACGTCGGGCATGGATGCCAGTTCGCAGTTCTGGACAGAGGGAAACGCACAAGTCAAAAACGGCATGAAATTCTGGATCGCCGACCGCTTCTACAACCGCACCCCGCGTGTGCTTGGGCGCGGAGAGTCTGAGGCAACCTCTGATCCGATCGGCGACATGATGTCCCACGGTTCACTGCTGAGGGGGCCGCGCGGATGAGCCTGAACCCCGGAACGTTGCGCCACAAGGTGCAACTCCAGAGGGATATGGTGTATCGCGTGAACGGGCTGGAGAGTAAAACTCCCGAAGTGTACGCGACCGTCTGGGCTTCGGTAGTTTTTCTATCCGGTTCCGAGTCGTGGACTAACCACATGATCGACGTGACCGCCAACATCCGCGTGACGATGCGGTACCGCTCCGACCTCCAGCCGGCGCACAGGATTCTCTGGAATGGCCGAAACTTGGAAATCAAAAGCATCATCCCTGACGAAGAACGCCGTGAGACTTTGATTGTGGACTGCAAGGGATGACCGACGACCTCTACGCGCGGCTGAAGGAGCTAGTCGGATCGTCCGTAGAGGACGTTTACGACTCGATCCTTCCGGACGTTGACGCGAACGGAAACGCTTGGAACCTAACGATCCCCGTGGTGGTGGTTTACGGCGTCAGCGATACCCCAACGAACACAATCGACGGCACCGTGGCCATGCGCGACCAGAGAATCACTTGCGAAGTACAGGCCCGTGACCTCCGGACGGCCCGAACCATCAAGGAAGCGATTATCGGGGACCGCAATACCCCAGGATCTGGGCTGGCCGGCTGGCACGGAACAGAAACTCAAGTTGCGCAATTTGAGAGCGGCGGCCCGGAGTTGTACGACCTCGACCTAAACCCGCCGCGGTGGTGCCTTCCCGTGGATTTCATTTTGATTATCTGAGGGGCGAACGCCCAACCAAAAAGGAGAAATAGATGGCTTGGAAAGCAACGTCCCTCATTGGGACACAGTTCAAACTCGACATTGGCGGTACGCCCCTGCTGCTGGAAGGGTGTAAATCGCTTACGGCGCCCCCTGGATCTCGACCAGTGTCCGAGTGGACGCCAATTCAATCGACCACGCAAAAGTATAAGACCGGCCGCAAGGCATATGGGGCCGCGTCGGGCACGCTCGCATGGAGTCCGGTAGACCCGTCTCACATAAAGCTGCTGGCGCTCTACAATTCGGCTGCAACTGCGAATTTTGAGTTAGCGCTCACGGATAACGGTTCACAGGCACTCGTATGGCCGGGATTCGTTCAGCAATTCGGCGTAACGTTCCCCAATGAGGGCGTGGTCGAGTGCAAGTTTGCAATCCAGATGACGGGCGATGCGGCCCCCGGAACACCCACCACGATTACACCAAGCTCAACGTTCGACCCCGCCGTATCGCAGGGATCGACGCTGTTGCTGTGGGTCACATCCGCCTACGTGCAGATCAAGGGCGCGACGAACTTCGATTTGCAAGGAGGCTCACGCTCGACCTACCCAGGTACGCCGATCGACGCGCTGGTTGCAACCGTAGTTCCTGGCTACATGGGCCAGAACAAGCTGACGTTCGATCTACTGTACGATTCGACGGAGAGCACGCACACAGCCCTGTTGACCAGCTTCAATGCCGGCACCCCAGTGAACGATAAGTTTACGCTGCAATCCACGCAGAGCAGCAAGAAGATTATCTGCGACCCGGTCGTAATCGACTCTTGGGCGTGGCCGACGGCACCAGGTGCCACAACCGTTAAGGTCGGCTGCACGGTCAACAGCACTATCGCCGTCACGTAAAGCCTATGCCAAAAGCACGCACCCCTTCCGTCGAGATTCAAATTGGCGGAGAAACCAGAAACCTAATCTACGGTCATCACGCGCTGGGCGAACTGGAGGAGCGGGCAGCGCTCCTCTCCAGCGCCAGCCGAATCAAGAGCGTAATCCTGGCCCTGTGGGCGGGACTGCTGACCGAGACTCTTGATAGCCGCGGGAGAGAGACAAACCGCACGCTATCCCAATTCCAAGTCGCTGCACTAATGGACGAAATGGAGCCGAGTGAAATTGACGCCATCGCGGAGAAGATCATGGAGGCGCAACGTCTCGCGGTCCCGCCGACGGACCCTACGCCTGCGAGCGCGATCCCAACACCCCAGTCCTGACACTGGAGGAGATGGCGGCGCTCGCGAGGATCGACCTGGGGCTCGCGTCGCGGGAGTTCTGGGAGATGACGCCGAGACAGTTGTACTTCCTAGTGAAGCGCCACGAGAAACGGACTGAGGAGCGGTGGGAGCATACCTCGGCGATGATGGCGATCTACGCAAACTGCCACATTGGGCCAGATTCTAAGCCGTACGATCTGGATCACTTCGTTCCCAAGAAAAAAGCGCCAGTCAAAAAGGCTGAGCCGATAGCTGTGGGGCTCGGGCCGGAAGTGTTTAATTCATTCCGAACGGCTTTCAAAGAGGGCGGGGTGCTGAATGGCAATTAGAATTAGCACGGCGGGGCTCAAGGAACTACAGGCCAGAATGAAGCGAATGGAAGTCGCGCTTGAGCCCAAGGACCTCAACCCCATACTCGCGGGTGCCCTCAAGATATTCGGCGACAAGTACCTCTCCCTGCTTCGCACGCTAACCAAGCGAGCGCAGAACCTTCCGTCGGGGTGGGAGCACATTGAAGATGCTTTCGCCGTAAAAGAGGGGAAGTCTGACCGCTCGGCTTCGGCATTCGCAAAGGTATTCCGCAAGGCGGCACCACAGGCCATCTGGATCGAGTGGGGGCATCGCATCGTAGGGCATAAGCCAAACAAGAAGGACACCGGAAAGACTGTGGTGGCCTTCCCGGCGTTTCGCACTGCGCTCGACACGACCAAGGCTTCCGTAAAGAAAGCGATAGACGAAGGCATAGGGAAAGCGGTATTTGACTCAGCCAAATGAGCATACTTAGCGAACTGTTTGTCAAAATCTCGGGCGACAACTCCAGCTATAAAAAAGCGCTGAAGGATTCGCAGGCGGATACCGCTGCGTTCGAAGCATCGCAGGAGGCTAGCGCTAATCGACTGTCGGCCATCGGCGGAAGGCTGCTGGGGGGCATCGGCTTTGGTGCCATTGGAGCGGGAGCGCTGGCTGCGGCGAGCAAGTTTGATGAGGCGTTTACGCAGATCCAAAGGTCCACCGGGGCTACGGGAGAGAAGCTCGAAGGGCTCAAGGCGTCGTTCAACGAAGTCTACAAAAATACTTCAACCGGATCTGAGCAGGTCGCGGCCGCAATGTCTAACATCTCGGCGCGTACCGGGGCGAGCGGGGCAGCACTCGAAGATCTGACGCTGAAGATGATCAAGCTCGGCAAGACCCAGCGTGAAGACGTGACGGCCATTGCCCCGCTGGTTACGCGCGTATTTGGCGACTGGTCGATTGCGGCGACAAACACCGGCCACGCGATGGATTTCCTCCGCGTCGTCTCGCAGCAGACGGGCACCCGCGTTGCAGCAATTTCCGAGGTTCTGGTATATGCCGGGGCTCCGTTGCGTGCCCTCGGGTACGACTTCGAATCCGCCGCGACGATGATCGGCAAATTCGAGAAGGAGGGCGTAAATACCCAGCTTGTTCTCGGTGGAATGAAGGCCATTCTAGGGAAATTCGCCAAGGAGGGAGTCGCCGATACTGCCGCCGCATGGCAGGACTTCATCGAGAAGGTCAGGTCGGGGAACATTGGGCTATCGCAGATCGCACAGACCGCGGGAGAGTTTGGGGTTGGCCGGCGCGCTGCGGTTGATCTGTTCCGCGCTATCCAAGAAGGCCGCTTCAATATCGACGACACCACGAAGTCTTACCGAACAATGGCCGACGTGGTAGTCAAGGATACCGAGACCATGAAGGGTCAGGTGATCAAGTGGACGCACTCCTTGGAGGAGTTAGTGGCGGGCCACTATCAACTCATCACGGTTATCGGATTGACCTATCCAGCATGGTCAAGGATTGGGGGGCTGGTGCTCCCGATGATCTCCGGATGGGTCGGTGCCATGATCGGCGGGGGCGGAGCAGTGACTGCCGTCAACGCGCTTACGGGCAGCACGTACGCCCTAGGGGGCGCATGGACGGCCACAGGGACAGCAGCCAACGCCGCCCTTGGATCGGCCGGAGTTGCTGGCACTGCCGCTACTCTGCTTAAGACTCTCGGGGCAATCGGGCTCGCCATTGGTGCCATCATCGCTGGCTTGAAACTGCTGGATATCGGCCACAGCGGGGACAACCCAACCGGAACGCTCAGCGACTCAGAGAGGCGCGCGCTGGCGATATCTGGCGGGCAAGGTGCGATCGATCGGGCGCAGGCCGCCGTGACCGCAAGGGCTGGGCAGCAGCCCGCGACGGCAGGTCCATCCGCATCGGCATATGCTGTGCCGGTTCCGGCATCGCTAAACGCTGGTGGTGGGCTCGGGCCTGCTGCGCTGACCGACGCGCAATACAGGCTTCAGGCTTCCGAGATCGATGCATACGCCGCGCATCAAAAGGCACTATTGGACCTCAGGCGCACAGCTCTCCTGGAAGAGAAGGTGCTGGATACACAGGCAGCGCAGGATAGATTCGCTCTGCTGGAAGGGGCCAACCAGAAAGAGCTGAGGATCACGCTCGCCGCCATCGATCAAAAGATTGCGCTCGAAAAGCAGAAGAACGACGACCAGAAGGACGTTACCCTCGGGGCTCAGCGGCAAGCCGCCATTGACGCAGCGGCCAAGAAGTCATTGGAGTTGCGGCACGATCTGGCCATCGAGGAAGAGAAGATCGACGCGCAATCTCTCGCAATGAAGCGGGATCTATCCGAGGCGACGGTCAAGCTCTATAACGAAAATTCCAAACGGTGGAATTCCATTATCCTCGGTCCAGCGGAGGCCGACCTAAAGCTCAGCGAGGCAGTAGCTAAGCACGTCAACACGCTGAATCTAGCCATTCGGAAAGATGAAGAGAGGGCATCCCAGGAGGAGGAGTCCGGCGAGGAGCAACATCAGACTCGGTTGATTGAACTCAAACGCAAGGCCGCCGACTTCGCATATTCACAGGGGACCATCTCGGCCAAGCAGCGGCTGGCAATAGAGAAGGATCTCGACGCGCAGGAAATAGAAATCCAGCGCAAAGCGATTCAGCGGATGATTGACCTCCTCGATGCGGAGGATTGGATCGATACCGACCGACTGGCAAAACGGCAGGCGCTAATCAACGCGCTCAAGGCGCTGGAAGATAAGAACGCCGAGAACGAGCAAAAAGCCGCGCAGGCGTCCATAGCCTCGGCGTACAACGTCAGCAGGGAGCTTTCTAACGCCACGCATCAGTCGTTTGATGCGATATACAGGGGATTCGGCGATCTCGTGGTGAACGGCGGAAAGGCGTTCGACAAGCTCAAGGAAATTGGAAAGAACTTCGCCTCGGACCTGTTCAGCATCATGCTCAAGGGGCTGTTCAAGCCGCTGGAAGACCAGATTGCCAAGCTAGTTGGGAATTTGGGTTCGGTCTTCGGGAGCGCGGCCGGAGGAGCAGGGGGAGTATCTAGCGCCGCAGGCTCTGCGGGTTCTGCTGGCAGTGGTGCATCTTCTGCCGCGAGCGGATTAGGCGGGATAGGTGGTGTGATCAGCGTCGTATCTGGTGCCGTAACGGCCATCTCTTCGGTCGTGGGCAATTTCCAAATGGCCGGCATGAATAAGTCGCTCGATGTGCTGGTCAACCACACGCTGCGAATCTTCAATGTGGTCTACCAGGATCAGCAGGAGCACTGGGCGTTTAAGTCTCAATTGTTCGCCAAGATGGACGACATGTGGCACGCCATCCTGGACAAGGGCGATCTGATCGCGGGCAGGATCGGCACTGGCGGATCAGGCGGCGGCTCTCTCGTCACGTTCAATAATTGCTCATTCTCGGGTGGCGCTGACCCGAACGCGGTAATGGCAGCAGCGTTCAAACAGTTCAATCTTGCCCAGGGCAAATGAGCCTAACCATCACCATCGCAGGGGTTGATAAGACTAGCCTCGTGCAGACGGATACGTTCAATCTGACGAATGCTCTTGGCCAGCGGGATACGTTCTCGACGGCCATCTTGAGCCCCGATGCGTCGTATTGCCCTCCGCATGGCGGGACCATCACCGTTGAGCATTCAACGCTCGGGCCGATGTTCGGCGGGATCATTTACAACCGCTCGCTGGACCTCCAAAAGGCATCGGGCAGCATAGCATCTTTGCTATCCACCATCGACTGCGTGTCGTGGGAGGTGCTGATGGACCGTCGGCTCTGCGGCGCGCGCGTGTGGACGGCGCAGACGGCCGGATTCATCTTCCAGGACATATTTAGCTCTTGGATGGGCGGAGAGGTTTTATTCTCTACTATCGTCGCCACCGGCCCCACCATTCAGTCGTTCTCGGTGGATTGGTGTACGGTTCGCGAGGCGTATGATGAACTCGTCGCGGCGGCATCTGTGGCGGCTTCAGCGGCGTATGCGTGGGACGTAACGCCAGACAAGATCACCCGGTTCTATTCTCGAGGAACTTATCACGCAGGGATCGACGTCACTGAGACTAACGATTACATCGTTCGCCCGATCACGATCAGCAACTCGTTCCAGGCTTTCGCCAACGTAACGCGCGTCCGGGTCGGAAACTTCGTAACCGATGAGCAGACCCAAACCTTCCACCCGGACGGCTCGACGCGATCTTTCGGAGTCGATAAGCCGATCGCAGCAGTCCCTACTATTACGCTTGACGGTGTAGCGCAATCGGTGGGCTTCAGGGGCGCGGCTGGCGGGACCACGTCTTCGGTCGTCTACACGTATCCGCTCACGGGAAATCCGGTCTCGGTACACTCCCTTACGATTGGATCGACGGTTTATTCATTCGCTGAAAACGGATATTCCGCAGATCAGCTTGCTCCGGTGATCGCGGGGCTGGCGACGGCAGACTCGCAATGCTCGGTGACAGTCCTCGATGCGACCGCAGGCACGGTTTCCATCGTGGCCACCGGCGCGGCCGTCACCGTTTCGGGGTCCGATGGCAACACTACAGCCGCCTTGGAGTCGGCCACTAAGCAGTGGTATTGGCAAGACGGCAGCGCGACCATTGAGCAGGACCCCAGCGAAACCATCCCGAGTTCCACTAGCGAGTTGGTGGTGACGTTCCGGGGTTACCAGAGCACGGTTGTTGACACCGGGGTAGATCAGGACTCAATCGACGCGCGCGTTGCGGCAGAGGGCGGCACGGGCTACTGGATGATCCTCCTGGAGACCTCCACGGGGAAGAGTTCCGCCGATGCCCTCAGCGTGGCCGGATCGTACCTCGCGAACCACGCCAAGGTGCCGACGGTCCTCAACTACCGCACCGATTACGCGCCGATTCGCGCGGGGATGTACCAGCACGTGACGCTGACATCGTTCGGCGATCCAATCGACGCCGAATTCATCATTGAATCCGTCTCTTTGGTGCAGCAAGGCGATCAGTGGTTTTGGAATGTCAAGGCTGTAGACGGAGCACTCTTGGGCGACTGGAAAACGAAGCTTTACGAGATTGCGAGCCCTGGATCGTCCGCTCCGTCGTCTCTGCCGTCCGGGAGCAGCGGCGCATCCGCCGATCAGGGATTCATTACGATCAACGTTCCCGTCGATGAGGACTACGCGATCACCGAGACCGGAAACCTGATCGTAAACGTTACGGCCGCCACGCGCGACTGCCTGATCACCCTTCCCTTGGAAGCGTCCGAGAAGGGTGACACGATCTGGCTCAAGCACACATCTAGCAGCACGTTTGACATCATCCGGCGAGTAATCACCGGGGACGACGTAGACGGTAATTCGAGCGACTACCATATCACGCCGACGATGGGCCAATGGGGCGGAATCGGCAATAGCTAAGACGTTTGTACAAACAGCACAAAAGGTAAATTTCCTTTGGGCAGCTACCATACCATTTCCACGACGAGCGGCGGAAGCTATACGCCCCCACCGGATGCGCCAAACATCCTAGACGACGGCACCACCGTTGCGTCGGCGTACTATGAGCCGTACGGCCACGACTGGAACCGCGGGCTGACAGCCACGCTCCATCTGCCAACTTCTGACGGGGCGTACGCGCACCTGTTCGAGATCCAGACCATCGCCACCAACGGAGCCGGCGACTCGCTAACATTCCCCTCGGTGTATGCCCCATTTTCAGGATCGACGCTAACCGTCCGCAGCATCCCGACTCCCGTTTCCGCTCCGTACCCCGCCGAAACGTGGACGTTAAAATTCCGCTGCATCAACGACGCGAACAAGGCAACGGCGAGCCCCACGACGCGCACGGTCACGACCACCGCGCCCTCCGTAAGCTCTGTCACCGTGGTTGAGACCGGGCCTCGCATCACGACGAACATAGAACGCGCAGTCGCCACCACGCTCACCGTAACGCCCACGCTTAGTGCCAACCTCGGCGGATCTTCGGCAATCCAATACGTCACGGTCTGGACGAAATATGCGTGGGGTGACCCAGACAAGGGACCCGATCCAATCACTACCCGCAAGGGCATCTTTCCCATCACGGGCCTCACCACTGCAATTGTGCTGACCGGGGAGAATCAGGTTTACATCACGACCCTATCGTCCACCGTCTTGACGGTATATGTTGCGCTTGGCGCATGGGATGGCACCACCATTCCAGCATCGGCCGCGGCAGGCACGTATACGATGTCGGGGCCGGCCGCCCCGCCCTCAGCGGGCAGTTGGATCAGCGGCGCTAACTTCACCGGGCTATCTTCCGCGCTCAAGTACTACACCATCGGTGGCGGAGCATTCGGGTTCAAATTCGGGACACTCGGGTTCACCGCTGGATTCAGCACGCACCCCACCCTGCGATCCGTTCGCTGCTACGTGCAAAACGGAAAGTGGAACGGGTCTACATGGACGGCCAGGCCCGACGACAGCGCCGACAAAGCATTTTGCGACGTTCAGGTAACTCAGTCCGACGCTAATACGATTATCACCGTCACGGGAGACTCGGTTACCGTGGCACCCGTGTGGCCGTGGTCGGTGCGTATCTCCACCGATGCATACCCCGACGTCCGCATTCATCTAGACGTCATTCCGACGGCCGGATCTATCGTCACGCAGGCGGCCTTCTCTGGCCAGACCTCGCCCTGTTCAGAAATCATCTTTTCGTCCGATGGGCAGTACGCCTACATTCAGCCGAGCCTGACGAAAGCGCTCGCTACGGCAAGTCCGTGGGATCCGGCGACTCTCGGTGATAGGTTGGGCCTAGTTGGCGGAAAGGCGACAGTTGTCACGCCGCTCGCGTTCAACGTCTCAAGCCCCACGGCCTTCGCTAACTACACGACCGAGGGCGGGTTGCCAAAATGGTATCTGACGGGGCAATTTGTACTGCCAACCCCATATACAAACATCAACAACGTTCACATTGTCGCCACTGCGGCGGGGATCATTCTTCCAGAGCTTTTGGTGATTCAGGAGGCGCAATTTGGTATTTCGTTCACTCTCGTTGGAAACACGCTTTTCTACCAGACCCCCACGCAGCCACGCGACACTGTAACGTTCAACTACACTCTGCAATTTTGGGTGGATAACGCTGATGGGGTCCGTACTCCATTTCCAGCTTCCACATCCGTCACGGTCACAGGTACCGCTGCTCCATTCAGCACTACCGCTCCGCCAGCTCCCGTGATCACCACGGCTATGACGAGTTCGGGAGATGGCCCGATCTACGTACGGAACGGCCACAGCTTTTCTGTCGGCTTCAAGGTGAGCTTTGTGGCGCCGACGAATCTTACGGGCGTCCACTATTCCGTTCGCGTCTCGCGGGTTAATGCGGCTGGACAGCGGTCGATTATCGAGACGATGTACTGGGATTCGTCTGGCCCGTTCGTTCCTGGCACGGCGTACGGATTCACGGGCAACGCGGTCGATGACATCCCGGCCGCCGCTCAAACGTGGGGCATCGAATTTCTCGCGATCAATCCTGACAGCGTAGCGAATCCGTCGCCTAATATCTTTGCCGTAACCGTCGCGCCCAACACCGTATCGGCAGTCGGCGGGGCTGAGGGAGCGGCATACATCGAGGCGGGGCAGGGGTCTAAGACGCACGTAACGGTCACTGGCACCATCGGCACTGCCAACGGTCCCGGCGTTAGTGTGGCGTCTCCGCAGGCGCTTACGGCATATTTCTCTGCCGATAACGGCAATACGTGGTTTGGCCTCGATTGGGTGGATGCGGCGACGACTTCGTTCTCGTTTAGCTTCGAACTATGGCGACCGACGGACGTCGTTAAACCGTCTTGTAAGGTAGCTGTCGCGATCGGTGCGTGGAACTGGCCCGATGGGACATTCCGCAGTCCCGGACCATCTGGTCCCGTAACCAGCCTGCCCGCGAGCGCTTCGATATCTTCGCCATTTACTGTCGCCTTGGTCGGGGCTCCCAGCGCAACGGCCTGCACTGCGGTCTCGGTGCTGCCCCGCACGGCAACGGGCGCGGCACTCTATCAAGGCGTAACCATCGGAATCACGGGAGATAAAGTCGTCTACTGGGGCGTCCAGCCAGGGATGACATTCACGAATCCCAACTACACCGATCCTGAATTCTTCTACGCGCGTTTCGAGTGCTATGTCGTGCAGGCGGGCACGCCCGCTCCCGGAGCGGGTGAGGTTATCGCTCCAGCAGATCAGGGCGGTACGAAGACTTACCACAGCGGGGCCAAAGAATTCATTCCCGGCGCAGCCAACGTTTGCACCGACATCGACGGGTGGGAATTTAACCCTGTCGGTTCGAATTTCACCGTTCTCCGCGTTCGCCTGATCGCTTTCAGCCGCTCGGGGCAGTCCACGGTGCAAGCTGTCTGGACCGGCACTCCGCCGAATACGGGCATCGTATACAGCACCGACCACACGTACTGCGACATTACTTTCGGGGCACCGCCGACCTCGCAGATCACCTCTGGGCTGTCACCCTCCAGCATCGGCTCCGGCATGTACATCGACACCGCCGGGAAGCTCCAGCTAACCGGCGCTCCGCTGCTGGTCAACGGCTCCTTCGAAGAGGGCGCACTCGGCGGCACGCCGTCCGGCTGGTCGATAGGTGGTGGGCAAATCGGCACGGTAACCACTGTCGTCAACCCGCTATCGAATGCCACAAATCCCAGCGCCCGATGCGTGGCGCTGTCCGGTAGCCACTCCTCCATCGTTCAGACATTCCCCTGCAAACCCGGCGACATGTTCCATCTGTCCGATCTGGTTTATGCTAGCGGAGCGAATGGGACGATGCGATGCGGGCTGATCTGGCTTGACTTCGCGCAGGGGTTCATCACGATTACGGAAGCGCCGCAAATTGGCGCTCCGGGCGCATGGACGGCGATGGCGGTCTCGGGGACCGCGCCTATCAACACGGCATACGTTCAAGTTTTTCTATCGACGGCCAACAACACTTCCGGAACGTGGTATGTCGATAATGCGGATCTGGAAGCGACTGGCCACATCTCAGTTGGCAACGGGATGGGCTTCGACACGCAGGGAAATCTTGTCGTGTCGGCGAACTCCGAATTTAGTTTTGTTGCCGGCAAGCTGATAATCGCAGGCGTAGATTTCAGCAAGGGATTCAACGGATTCACGGTCGGTAACTCCGTCCCTCAGATTACGATCTCGCCGGGTGGCGTGCCGATGGGTTGGATCGGGAGCGATTCCGCTTCTGGATTCTCTGGTGCGTGGTTCAAGCGCGTGATGATCGGCGGAACGAGTCCAGCGAATGCTCCGATCATTGCCGATGCGTCTGGAAACGTCGCGATCCCCGGAACTCTCATTACCGGATCAATTGTAAGCGCGCAAATTGCCGTTCAGAATATCACTGGATGGAATTTGGCCAACATCACCATCGGCTCGGGCGTGACGTTCGTTGGATCAAACTACACCGTCAGGCTGAATCAGTTGAACGTCAACGGTGCTCCCGTAGCGATCGATTCAAGTGGCCCTATCAGCGCGACAGACTTCGTTGCAAATCTAGTGGACGGGACGACTCACCGGGGACAAACCTGCACGCTGGTCTTCGCGCCAGGCTCGTTCTCTTTCAACGGATTCCCAGGCAAAACAACTCTAACGTTTCAGCGTGGCCTAATAACTCAGATTACTTAATATGCAAAGCGAATACAGCCTCACTCCCGAAGAGCAAAAAGAGATGGGGGTCTACCTTTCGGCCATTTCCGAGGTGCAGAAGCAGATGGCAAGCGCGCTTCGAATGCTTGTGCGCCAGCAGCACCTAGAAGGAAACTGGGGCCTCAGCTCCGACGGAACGACACTGCTCAGGCAACCAGACGCGACGGAGGTGAAATAGATTGCCACTTTACGACATATCGCATAACCCCCTTACCACCGATCAGGCTATCGGCACTCTGGTGGACGACGGGACATCTCCGTCCGCTCTCTACACTGAAGCCCTCTCCCGTCGCACCGCAAATCAACTCGCGGCACTTGCGGCCGCCCAACCTGTAATCCCGGTATCGTCCGGAAACATCGCATTCACTATCTCCGATTTTCAGGCGTTTTCGCAGTGGGCAGCCCGTCCCTATGATTCCTTCGACGGCCTGAATGTCCTGAACGGTCTGTATTCACCCCAAACGGTCAAGCAGGTAATGGACGACATGGCTTCGACTGGTGGAGGGTTGCCAGTATCCCAGGCAGATATTTTACTCCGCCTAGTTTGGGTGATGCGAGTAGTCCGGCTTTCCGCAGGGTTATCAAATCCAAATCCGATCGTTCGTCCAAACACGTTGAACGTCAGCCCGTGGGTAGCTTCCAGCATCACCATCGCCACCAACGGGGCCGCTCCCGATGGCACCAATACAGCAAACATCCTCACGTGCGCCTCAACATCGCACGTCTACCAGCCAGCCATTCCCCTTGGCCAACCAATCGCCGGAAGGCAGTACACGTTCCGTGCTTGGATGCGATCCCCATCGAAGGCAACCATCGGAATGAATATCAATGCCAACTCCGGAAGCGGTGACGATACCGCTCAATCCATAGCGTTGACCACTGACTGGGCCCAGGTGTCAGTTACCAAAACGTTCTCCCTTTCAGGATCTTCAATCGACATCGGGATAGACAACCGGACGGGAATCGGAGTGGGAGGAGACGGCATTTCTGGGGACGTGTACGTGTGGGGCGCAACCGTTACGTGTGAGAGCTAAATACCATGCCTGTTTACGACATTTCTGGAAGTGTAGTCGCGCCGTTAAGTGCCATTGATGTGCTGGTAGACTCTGGCACTGCACCGACAGCCGTCTTAGCCACGGCGACATCTGAGGATATCTATAATGCGCTGACGGCGGTTTTCGCGGGCCAGCCGACCATACCCATGGACGGAAGCCACAACATCATTGAGACTACGTCGGATTGGAAGCACCTGATGAACTGGGCCACCCGGCCTTACTCCTCCGGTGACGATTTCTCTGGAGATCCTCAGCTACTGGAATACGTTTTGCAGGTATTGCAGATCGGGGCTCAGGGATCTAACGTTTCACCAGTTATTCCGCCGTACTGGAAAAACTCGCTCTCCGTTCTGAAGTTGACGCAGGCCGAAGTGCTCTCTTACCTAATATATCTGTGCCGTGGAATATACAAGGGATGTGGATTTCCAGCGCCCGTGCAGGTTCCATGGCCGTAGCTTTTCAAGGGGAGAATTAAATGGCAAACGAACTCAATGTCGCCGTAAGCATCTCGGCCAGCAACGCTACCACCCTAATCAACGATGCCGTGGCCTATCAGGTCGCGCAGAACATGGCCGGGAAGTATAAAGAAGAGTCTGTCCAGACCTTTACCGCTACCCCCATCGCATTCCGGATCGGATCCATAACGAACGTTGGCTACGTCGTGATTAAAAATACGGCAGCCTCGTATAATCTGCTCGTAAGTAACGGAGCAGGTGGTGCTCCGGTGATTTCCATTCCCCCCGGCGGCGCGTGCCTATTTTCGAGCGCGACTAACACCCTATTCGGCGCGGCGTCTGCTGGCACGGTTGACGCGGTGATCTCCGTTTACGAAGCGTAGTTCCATTCCGGTTCACTCCCATGAAAATCTTGATTGCCCTGCTGGCCATAGCTGCGTCTGGCCTCGCGAGTACGCACATCGTTGACACGAATGTGGTTGGAGGCGATGGCCGAACGCCAATAGCCTTCGGGCGTTTCGTTGTCCAGGGCTATCAGAGAGACGCCAACGGGAAAAGCGCCCTAAAGACTAAGTTCACCGTTCCGATAGTAAACGGCGCGGTGGACTTCACGGTCGAAGGCGGAACAAACGTCTACTTTAACGCCAAGGTCTATATCACTACCTCCAACGACCCCAAGGCCGTTGTTCTCGATTCTTACGACGAGCCCGTCTGGGTGGTTCCTGATACAGCCTCGGTTCTGAAGATTACCGACATCCGGGGTGCCGCGATTCCGGCCAATCTCTACCTGAAATCCGGTACGTACTGCATCACGGTATCGCCTCCAGCCTGGCAAGTCGTTTCCATCACGGTCTGCGGTGGCGGCAGCGGTGGTGCCCTCTTCGACACCTATTCTGGCCTGTTCGATTCTGCGTCCGGCCTATTCGACGCGCATTAGGAGCAAAATGAAAACGCTATCTCTACTTCTGATTTGCGCAGGCCTCGCGGTTGCGCAGGTTCCGACGGTCCCGAATACGGATCACGCGACATTCCGCACGAACCTCAATCTGAGCCTTGGGCGTGCCGTAGATGCCAACGGCTCATACACCAACCCGTCGTTCATCGTCTCTATTCCCTATTCCAAGATCACGGGAGCGCCGACGCTTTGGGGCACTGGCTCTAAGGCGGTAGCGGCCAATGCGCTCGGCGTGGCCGGCAACTGCGTTGTCTGGTCCGTCGTTGGCCTCGGTGACGCTGGTGCTCCGTGCGGGTCTGGTGGCGGGGGATATGGAACCGTGTCCGGCAACGGGACTCCCGTGACGGCGCGCGGCATATTAAACTTCAGTACCGAATTCACCGTGGCCGACAACTCGGGCGCGACCCGAACGGATATCAGCCTCAACAGCGTGGATGCCGGAAAGATCCTCTCGGGAGCGCTAGCTAAAGCTCGTCAGCACGCGGCCACAGTATACAACGACCAAGCGAACACGTACACCACGGGTGCGCAGGACTTCAGCGCGGCCACGAGCTTGCGCGTGCCGAATGCGGCCGGATACACGCCGACGCTGAACGGACACTTCGGCTACGACACAACCTCCAACACCTTCAAGGGCTATACGGGCGCATCGGTCCACACGTTCGCGTTCCTGGATAGCAATGTGGCGACGGCGACGGCATTGGCGGGCACTCCAACGAAGTGTAGCGCCGGAAACTATCCGCTTGGCGTCGATGCCCAAGGGAACGCGCAGAACTGCACGGCGACCGGCGCCGGAAATGTGGTCAACACGAACGTCTCAGTCGATCCCACCAATCAGAACTGCACGGCGGGCGTAGACTACCGAACCAACACCACCGCGAGCCCATCAACACTGTGGCGCTGCGAGTCTTCCAGCGGAGGTGTAGGTGTATGGCGTCAGGTCGTAGATGCCTCTGGTTCGGGAACGACCACCGTCACATTTGTTGAAGGTTCGGCATCGGCGATTCCAAGTCCTCCATCGGGATCGCAGTCGTTGGTGATCGATACGGATCATGTGGCCAAGCTGAAAAATAGCTCTGGAACGCTAACTCCGCTGGTGGGCGGTGCCGCTGGCTCTGGCGGCGTCACGACTCACACGGGGAGCTATACGATCACCTCTTCCGATACCGGAACGCATCTTTACACCGGGGCCACTTCTACCGCTACGCTTCCCGCAACCGTTCCGGCGACGGGCTTCATCGTCTCCGTGAAGAGCGGCAACGCTACTGGGCTTGTCCTCGACCCGAACGGCAACGCGATCACCGGGTGCGTCTCGACGCCGATTGCAATGGGCCACGAGGTGCTTGTCCAGAGCAATGGAGCGAATTACATCTGTTCCGCGGCGGGCGAAATCCTCAGCGTCAAGGACTTCGGGGCCGTTGGAGATGGAACCACCGACGATACGACGGCCATCACCAACGCATTCGCCACGGCTTGCGCGAGAGTCGCGCCGCGGGTCGTATTCCCGGCAGTCGCGACCTCGTATCTCGTAACGGGAACGATTCAGCTTTGCGAGCACATCGAAGTTTTCGGCTACGGGCACACGAGCATCCACTACACCGGGACCGGCGCGTTATTCAATTTGGCCGGCAACATCAACGGGCCACAGATTCACGGGCTGCAACTGGTCGGCAACAGTGCGGCCAATCAGGTCGCGATCAACCTACAGGGCAATTCGGGAATTGTGGTGCAGGGCCACTTCCACGACTTGTTCGTTTATAACTTCGGGGATGTCGCGACCCATAGCGGAGCGGGCATCCGGTTCCAGGGCAATGGGGCCATCAGCGTCTCAATCACCAACGTGGACATGTCGAATGATGGGGACGACATCCGCATTGACGCCACTACCGATAGTTTGAACGTCTCTGAGAGCACTCTGTACGGAACCGCGAAGTGCATCAATATTACGACCGGGAGCGGGGCTGGTACGGTTTCGTTCCGCCATAACAACATGGGCTGCTTGGGTGGTTCAACATTCAACCCAACTTTCGCAAACATAATCCTTGCCGATAACGAGTACGAGATCGTCGCGGCGAGCACAAATGCCAACAGTGCGGCTTTTGAATTTCTTGGCGGCTCGGTCTACCTCGACAACAATATGTCCACGGTCCACAATCACGCCAACTACGATTTCTACATCGGCGACGGCGTAGTGAACTCCAGGATTTACGGGAATCAGGGAGGCGGATCAAATACGAATGTATTCCGGGTGGGCACCGGGACGGGGAACGTATACTTCAACAATCAGACGGTAGGCACCGCGCTCTATTCGAATGCGGCGTACACGGGCATCATGGCCGCTCCGATTAGCGGCACTCCCGGAGCGCGGAAGGTTCTGGATGGTGCTGGCACATGGCTGTCTATGGATGTCTCGCAGAACTCGCAATCGGCCGCCTACACGACGGTCCTAGCCGATAGCGGCAAGCACATCCTCCATCCGACCGCCGACAACAACGCGCGGACTTTTACGATCGATAGCAACGCGAATGTGGCGTACCCAATCGGGACCACGATCACGTTCATCAACCAGATCAACACTGTGACGATCGCCATCACATCGGACACCCTGCAGCTCGCGGGGACGGCGACGACTGGATCACGCACGCTTGCGGCCGGCGGAATGGCGGTTGCAATCAAGGTCACCGCCACTTTGTGGTTCATCTCGGGACAGGGGCTCACATAAATGAAAACTCTACTCCTCGCACTCGCTCTCTGCGCCTCTGCGCAAGCCCAATCCTCCGTGATGCTCCTGATGGGATCGTCCGGCGGCAGAGTCTCCACGCCCACGGATTCGCCTGGCGCGGGAACCTACACCAGCACGCAAACGGTGACGCTCAGCGACACCACGAGCGGTTCGACGATCCTCTACACCACGAACGGCAGCACACCCGCGTGCCCATCGACCGGCACGACGTACTCCACCGGCATTAGCGTTGCCGCGACGACCACGATCAAGGCGATCGGGTGCAAGAGCGGCATGGCGGATTCGTCGGTATTGACGAGCGTCTATACGATCTCGGCACCGCCATACACGGGAGCGGGCGACGTTGTGACGGGCGCCTATGCCTGGGCGGGGCTGCGATCCTACAGCAGCGCGAGCCGCGGGACGAAGGTCGCACGGGTATGCAATGCGAGCGATACGAACTGCGCCGACATCAACAGCCTTTCCAGTGACGGGAGCTTCGACCTGACCACGGTTCAGGCATCTCCGTTGAGCTGTGCGGATGATGTCTGCACCGTAAAGACGATGTACGATCAATCCGGCGCATCCTCATGCTCCGGACCATGCGACCTGACGCAGGCCACGATCGCATCCAGGCCAACGCTCAAGTTCAACTGCGGCGCGAGTCTGCCGTGTCTCCATTTCACCGGCACTCAAATCTTGGAATCCGGCAACATGGGACCGTATTCTGTCCCATTTACTTATGCGGCGGTCGCGGAAAGAACTTCCGTGTCTTCCACGGTGTTTTTCGGCACCTACTACGCGCGGTTCTACTTTACCGGGAGCGCGGGGACCATAGCGCTGATCAATGGCGCAGAGTTCGACGGATCGGCGACCGATAACGCCATGCATTCCCTGCTCGGGATTTTTAACGGCGCATCCTCGGTAATCGTGTCCGACGGAACTAGTTCCACTGGAGATGCGGGAGCGACCGGCCAGCTCGGATCGGATCATATCTCATTCGGAGCCGCGCCGTTCGGAAGTGGCCTCAATCTCACTGGGTATATCCGCGAAGGTGGCATCTGGCAAATCGGCTTCTCGTCCGGACAAAGGACTTCCATGAACAGCAACCAGCACACCTTCTGGGGATTCTGATATGATCGATTCGTGCAACAGCCGACGCCGAACCTCGCCGCTCCTGCCTTCTCGCCCACCATTGGGGCGGAAGTCGGTCTCCATCGATCCAGTGGGGACGCGGGTTCTACGGTCTGGCTGGTATGCAAAGGACCGCTCCCAAGCTTCCGGAGCATCTGGAATTGGCTGCGAGACCGCGGTCCCTACCCAGCACCCCAGTGGCAAAAGATGCGGGTCGCTAGCAAGTCGGATCTTGCTATGTTCCGCACTGCTGGCTCACTGTAGCCTTCCCTCCTTAGCTCAGACAATGGTGCCCGTCCGCAGTAGCGGGCCGGGCGTGGTGTATGTCACAGGTGCCACCACCGGTCCGCCGGCTGTAATCCAGTCGATGTGGCCGCACGCTTTCACGGCTGGGCAGCAGATCGGGTGTTGGAATATCCCCGGTGCGTTGAACCTGAACGGCCACCTAAAGGTCAAGGCCGTCGTGGACGCCACGCATTTCAGCGTCACGAATCTCGCCGGCACAGACATCACCGCCAGCGGACCATGGCAGCATGGAGGTCCGTGGCAGGTAGTTTCCGTCACTGTGTCAGGCACAGGCACAGGCTACACCGACGGAGACGCCGTGATTTTCACGGGAGGGGTTTCTGGAAGCATAACCGCCAGGGCGACCATCAACGTTACTGCAGGCAGCATCACTTCGGTAACGATGCTGGACGGTGGGTTTTATGTCACACCTCCCATACCGCCCACTCCACCGACCGTTACGGTTACCTCGGGAGGGTCGGGCCAGACCTTGACAGCCGTGATGTCTCATCCGGTGACCGAGGGATCAATCCAGTGGTGTGGAGTAGAAACTAATCAGGCAATGTCGGTTGGGTTGCGTGGCTGGTTCGATGGCGATAACGGCACCTTCACACGCTCGATGGCGATGGGCACGTGGAATGGCCTAGCCTCGCTCACCGTAGACTCCAGTCATATCGCACACGTGACAGCTCCGTCGGGATATGGGGCGGCAAGCCCAAAAATCTCCATCTGGGGGTCGGGGAACTCAACACTCAATAACGGCGGAACCCCGTACACGATCACAGTCGATACCGCGACCACCTTTCATTTCACCGTAAACTCTTCGATCCCCGCCGCCACCTACACCGGGGCCAACAATACATGTGGTCCGGCGAGCAATGCGGACTGCCTCAGGATCTCGCAGCGTGCTTTCACCGGAGACCCGATTTGGGATCAGGTCGTGAGCATGACGGCCACTTATGGACCACAGCGTCACAAGTTCGACGGTGGAACAATTGGGCAGTTCGATGTGATCAACACGAATGCCGACGTGCAGATCATCTACGGGATCAAGTATTTCGTGGATCAGGGGGATGCGGTTGCAAAGGCTAGCGTGTTGTATTGGCTAACGCATTTGCGCCGGATGTACACCTCTGCCGGTTGGGGGGTGTTTGAATCAGGCTCTTCGATGGGCGGGAACTATACGTGGTCACAATTCTCCAACTACATCTTGCGCAACTTCGGCACCTTGTACACGATTGGCAAGGGCCTGCTGACCACTCAGGAACGCCAGGACTTTCGCGACCAGATCTTAAATGGATGGGATGCTACGGATCTCCAGAGCGTAACGAAGAACATCCCGCTAGAAGACACCGGCACCGCGACCTTCAATGGGACCCAATGGATCGGGACCGGAACTCATTGGCTGACGGATATTCACCCATGCGACTCGTACGGATGTGACACGGTCTATTTGCTCTGGAGGTCGATCAGTAATCCCAGCGGCGAATACTACGTCACCTCTGTAGTTGATGACACCCACATCACCGTCAATACGCTGAATACTACGCCAGTCGGTACGCCAACCCACCTAACAATCCTGCACCATTGGGTTCCAGGTGTCGCCGGATTTATGTGGGCCAGGGGGTTTTGGAGTGGAGCGGTCAATCAGGAAATGTATTGGCCAAACAAACAGGCTCTCAACGTAGACAAGTGCTGTTTCATCACCCACCAGAACGGTTCCGAAAGTTATGGCTCAATCATGAGCATCGCGGGCGCACTGGCGGACGAAGATTCAAGAGCGCTTGATCTCTTCTCGATGTACCAATCCCTGACGTGGGACGCGATCATGACCGACACCTTGGGTGCGTATACGGGATTCGGCTCCGCTGGGACAAGTTACAACGCTGACTCCGACTTGCCGTACCGAAAAGACGCCCTTTGGTTCATGCTCCAATCCGTACCGTCGCTGTGGACTTCGTTTCCGACCGAGTGGTCGAAACAAAACACAATGTACAAGATCTACGCCACAACTCCAGAGCTGTACAACGGCCAGCCTCAGTTTGCAGTTTGGGGGGTGGGGGGCGGAGCTAGCTGGATCTCAAATAATCTGTACCCGTATCAAGGCAGGGCGGACGCGAGCTTTCTTTTTGCTCCCCAAAGTACCGAGGCGCAGCAATTGAGGGCGTTCTTTTCGGCTATCAGCCTTCCCAACACGAATTCGAATTACGTGGGTAACGCAATCCTGGCGGATTCGCCGAACACTCCGACAGGCACGCTGACAGGTCTCTCTCATCAGCGATTGTTCACTCCGACGAACAAGGCGGAAATGGTATCCCTGACTGGGACCGTTATCCCGGTTACGATGTCGATGGATGCCGTGATCAGCACCGGGTGTTTCACTTTTCCCTCGGACTGCACGCACATGATGCTGCTCGCCCTGAGCGCAAAAGGGGCTGATTATTATGGCACCACTCCCGCCGCGGGGGACTTGCATGTGTTCAAGCGCCAGCCCTTGTTAGAGCCTGACGATGCTTCTCAGGTACCTGGACAGCTAGATCAAGCAGACACGAGGGCGAAAACGTCCATGATTGATTTCGTGGGTGTTGGGCTTCACGCTTCGCTGGGGTACGGAGATTGGGCGATCAGCAATATCACCCGGTGGCACGGTCCCGATAACGCTGGCGATCCGGCGAACAACATCGTTTATACGACGGCAGAGACCAAGAAGCAGTACAACGCGCAGATCGACCGCGCGCAGATTTCGGTCGCGCAGTTCAAGAAGCCCAGCACGGAAGAGAACATAATCGTCTACGTCGATATCGACCAGACCTCTGCGGCAACCAAGACGCCATTCCGACACCAGATCCACTACTCGCAGAATGGACAGGCGGCGGCGCCTACTCACGTGGATGCGGAGGGGGATACGACCTGTCCAGGGTCAGGTGGTTGCGCTAATCTCGACACGAATCGCACGGTGCTCTCTCAGCAGAGCGGATCGCTTGGAAATGTCTATGGAATCGTGACGAAGATTCTTGCGCCGACCGGCGGCACTATTTTCGTGAAGGACGACGGCAGCAGCTTTCCCGGTGGGCTAGGAAGCACTCACCGAGTTTCGATCTACGGCGGGGCTTCGTCTTCCGCTACGCCCAATTCTGGTGATTGGATTGAGGTGCATAAGATCGCACAAAACATGAGCGACACCACGCTCACGGCGACGGCCATCAACCCGGATGCGAACTGGACCGGCGTGCAGACCACAAACAACGTCGCGCTATTCGCTCGCGGTGGCGTGCTTAGATCATCGCTTACCAATTTCACCACAACGCATAGCGGGACCGCGCAATATCTCATCGCTGGCCTGAAGCCTGGGTCGTACGCCGTCACGGTTGGTGGCACTCCGGTATCCGGCTCTCCGTTCTCCGTTACCTCCTCGCGAGACGCCGCGATCAACTTCGAGTCCACCGCGGGCGTGGTGGCCTTGAGCGGAACTCCCACGACGTTGGCTGTTACGACATCTTCGCTCTCGGCGGGCCAGGTCGGAGTACCCAAAACGGCCACTCTCGCAGCGACAGGTGGCACCTCCCCGTATACCTGGAAGATCATTTCGGGCCTACCCTGCGAGGGGCTGTTTCTGAACGCGACGACCGGCGTCTACTCCGGCACGCCGACGCGCGCTCAAACGTGCGACCCGACTTTCTCCGTGACAGACTCGGCAGGCATCACCGTTGACTCGGCAACGCTGCCCGCCACGATGAGCGCTGGTGCCCCCGCGCTTACGCTGACCGCTTCGCCGTCCTCGCTCTCCTTCAGTTGCACTGCCGGTGGGTCGAATCCATCCGCGCAGAACATCGCAGTCGCCGCGACGGGCGGCACGCTCGATCAGTTCTCGGGCAGCAAAACGCAATCCTGGGACTCCATTTCACCGACGAGCGGATCAGCCGCGGGTAACATCGCCGTGAGCATTACGGGCTGTCCCAGCCTCGGTGCCGGCACCGTCACGGATACCGTCACGATCTCGAGCACCACGGGCGGGATTACCGGCTCACCCCAAACCGTCGGTATCACGCTGGTAGTCTCGCCATCAGGCGGCGGCGGTGGCGGCGCGCACCCATCTCCAGCCGGCGGCAAGGTCGGGGCTAACGGCAAAGTCATCATCCACTAGAGCACACCATGAAAACTCTCATACTCATCGCCGCTGCCTGTTTCGCCTCCGTGGCTTTTGCCCAGCCGTC
>Ga0207695_10001928_pt1 | contig 32247 bp, 22 predicted proteins | sample KBSC54metaG_FD_184354 | JGI IMG/M metagenome (GOLD analysis project Ga0207695, IMG submission 184354) | Corn rhizosphere microbial communities from Kellogg Biological Station, Michigan, USA - KBS C5-4 metaG (SPAdes) (version 2) | ecosystem: Host-associated > Plants > Roots > Rhizosphere > Soil... | reverse complement strand
GCTTGATGTTGGCGTACGTGACCCGCTGGTTCTCGTTGTGGGCCTCGCTGCCGGTGGCGTTGGCGTTCTTGAAAGACTCGTCCGTCCCGGTTTCGAACTCGCGTTCGCCCTGGTTCGGAGTGGCTACTTCGGGCATATTCGTTTTGTCTCCTTGTCTGTCGAATGAAACTGTGGTCAGGAAGCCGAGCGGCTTCCATGGAAGGGCTTCGTGTTCACGACGCCTTTTTGGTAGGGCCGTAATGCGGATTGGGCGCGTGATGCTTGATGGCGCCGGAGTCCTGCATCTTCAGGTTGAGCGCCTGATCCGGATCGACACCGCGCGCTGCCGCTACGGCCGCGAATGAATCGCCGTTGGACTCCAACACCGTCTCGATGCCCAAGTTCAACATGCGACGCACTATCACATCGCAATAAGCCGGGCTTATCTCGCAGCCGTACGCTGCCCGGCCCAGCACCTGTGCCGCGGCCATCGTCGTCCCGCTTCCCATGAAGGGGTCGAAGACCACGTCGCCGGCGTCGCTGAACGCCTTCACGAAGAACTCGACCAGCGCGCGCGGGAATGGCGCGGAGTGTGATCCCTGGCTCGACTCGCTTTTGACTTCGATCACATTACTCGGCCGCGCCAGTCCGGCGTGCCTGCCTTCCGAGTCGTAGGACAGGCTATTCCTGCTGCGCTGCCAGGCATCCTGGTTCTTCCCGCCGTCCGCGGCCGCGCCCCGCGCACCGGTGCCCAGGAGCCCACTCCCAGAGTTCGACTTCGGATTATCGGGCGAGTAGTCGAAGCAGTCGTCCGACTCGTGACTCACCGCCTCCGCCCGGAACTTAATCTTCTGCTGGCGGCAGAAGTGGAACACGGGTTCCCATGCGTTCTTAAAGCGGTTTTGCCAACCGCCAGGTACGCCATTGTCAGTTTTCCGCCAGCAGAACTCATCCACGAACCGCCAGCCCCACGCCCGCCGGTGGGTAAGGACTAGGTCCATCACGTAAAGGTTCCGCTCGCCCTCGTCGGCGTGTGCCTTGATGTTCAGGAAGTAGGATCCGTCCGTAGCCAGCACCGACTCGACGCTGGCGGCCACCGCTTTGAACCACTCGACATACTCCTCGGGCGGCACCGGCTTGAACCCGCTGGCGGGGTCGTACTCGCGTTGCGTGGCATAGGGCGGCGACGTGATCGCCACGTTCGCACGGGCGCCTGCCATCAACTTTTCGACGACGGCGGCGTCCCGGCAATCCCCACAGATAAGACGGTGACTTCCGATCAACCACACGTCCCCGGGCTGCGTAACCGGCTGCGCGGGAGATTCGGGAACCGCTTCGTCCTCGACGGTGGAAGTAGCGTCCGGTTCGGCCTTGGCCAGCAGCGCAGCGAGTTCTTCGTCGGAGAACCCCACCAGGGACAGGTTGAACCCGTCCGCGTCGAGCGTCTCCAAGACACCTCGCAGCAACTCATCGTTCCATCCCGCATTCAGCGCAAGCTGGTTATCGGCGATGATGTACGCTCGCCGTTGAATCTCGCTGAGGTGGCCCAGCACCACTACCGGCACCTCCGCGAGACCTAACTTGCGGGCAGCCAGGAGGCGGCCGTGGCCGGCGATGATCCCGTCCGAGGAATCGACGAGGATCGGATTCACAAACCCAAACTCCACAATGGAGGCCGCGATCTGCGCTACCTGCTCCGGAGAATGCGTGCGCGCGTTTTTGGCGTACGGGACCAGGCGACCGATGGGCCAGATCTCAATGTGCCGCGCCATCGCGGGCGAAGTGGTTGGCGGAAGTGTTGACATCTATTGTGCGGCCCTGCGGTCAACCGTCCCGACCACTGGTGGAGTCATTGGTGACCACCTGCCGTGACCACCTGAATAAGTACAAGTAACTAGAGACTTTGTGCCACCAATCCACCCGCCGCCGAGAGTGGCCGGGGAGGACCCAGGATTCGATCCAACAGTGCCAATTCGGTGTCGGTTGCCACCCGTTCGAACCCGTTTGGCCCGTGTTGCGCCGTCTGGCTCCGGGTTGGCTGGGTGGCCCACTTGCCGCGGCGGGCGCGCCCGGCCGCCCCGGTTCGCTATGACCGCACTTCGACGTGCCGCTTTCGAATACGTGCAGCAACGGTGAGCGCGATCTGCTGCGCTACCGTCGCGCCGACGCTGCGGCATCGCTCGGCCTCGTCCTCGGCGATCTCAAGGCAGACGGCCTTCGCCGCGCCAATCGCCCGATCGCGGGTCTCATCGAGTGCGGTTCGCAGCACCTCGGCCAAGCTCTCGGTGTTGTCCTTTGCAGGAAGATTGAGGGCTCTGCATACCTGCTCGGCTAGTCGCTCTGGCGTGATCACGCTCGGCATGGCTTAACCTCACTTCCGGATTGGATCGCTGGAAGAGACGCCCTTCGCTGCCCCACGAAGCACCGGACGGCCAACTCGCGAAGCTCGCGACGGAATGGCAGGCCGCACCAGCCCGGTCTCAAGCCGCGTTCCATCGCGATGTGCTTTCCACCAGTGCTGCCTTTGCGGGCCATCACGAGTTCACCGCACTCCGCCGATCATCGAAGCCCCTGTGCTGCCAAGAACGTGTGTCTGGTGGCGCCCTTTCGCCGTCCGAGTCCCATGAACACGGCGGGCTGGATCATTGGCAAGTTTGCCAACTCATCGATTCCCGCCATGCCGGTGTGGGCGGCCCGATCATACGACCAGCGCGTGGCATCCGCAGACTTCTGCGCGGAGCTGTGCCGATGATCCGAAGGAATGAACCGGATCGAAACTCCGGCCTCTACCCACTCCGCACGCCCCTGCGCCACGAAACGATTGGCACGATTCTTGGACGTGAATCCACAGCCGGATACCGGGTTTTCGATTCGAATGTTTTTGCGCATAGCTCTCGCCTAGTGCCCAGGTGGGATTGCGGGTATGCCCGCAGAGAGTTACAGCCGGTGAAGAGGTCCTTCGGGGAGTGCGCTTGGCGCTGGTCGTCCGAACCGACGCTTCATCTACTAATACCCGGAGGGCCCGCCGCATTTTCGATTTTCTGAGCTGCGCCCTCGATTTTCTTCACCCACGGTTGGTCCACATCCGGGTTGTAGAATCGATGGCGCACCTCCGACGGCAGCGGGTGAATGATTTCGATGGATTGGAGCGTGACTTCGCCGATCCGGTCGCCGGGCTTCAGAAAACAGACGAGTCCGCGCTGCGGGTCGAACATCCCCTTGCCAATGCCGCGAAGCCGCTCGCGTTTCCAGCCGAGCGATAGCGCATGCTCGCTGATCGACTCGACCATGGCGATTGCTTCCGGCGTAATAGTGTCGGCGACGCATTTGCGCACGCCCGGCACGGAGACACGTGGGGCCTCATCCTCGGCCACGGGCGGCTTGTAGTCGCCGGCACGAAATGTTTGCACAGTTGCCAGCAGCTCGTCCTCGCCGAAGTGCTCAACGGCCCACTGGTGCACAGCATTGAACCGTACCCGAAGGTCCTCGAATGCGGCCGCGTCGAGCTTTCCGGCAGCTGCGGCTTTTTTGGCCAGCACCATTCGCGACCGCAGCCAGGCGTAATACTCGGGATCGAGCCGCCGGTACACCGTGTCGTTGATCTGGAAGTCGCGGGCGAACCGATGTGGCTCGCCTGTGAACCAGACATGGAGGGATGTGGCCACGAACAAACTCCCCGGCGCGACTGGCGCCGATGGGGCATACTCCTCCGGCACTGCGACGCTCATACGTCATCTCCTGTTTTGAGTTTGAAAATCCGGTGTCGCGCTAGGAGGCCGATGCCGCTCATGGAGGCTTGGCGCCGTCGACATCAGTGAGCGTGGCGAGATCGATCTCGCCGGGGCCGTCCGCTGGGGAACCTCTGGGGAACGTTAGGGGAACGTTGATCGTCGAACGTTCCCCTTCAGAAGTCACGTATTTTGTTCCGGTTGCGGACTTCAGGGGAACGTGGGGAACGTTAGGGCGAATTTTGCCGCCGTCTCCTATTACGTTTTCTCTCTCTGCGTGCGCCGCGCATTCATTCTTCTCCTCGCGCGAGGAAGGAAAAAGGTTCCCCAGGTTCCCCACGTTCCCCAGATCTCTGGAAGTGATTGGATCTATTGGATCGAGCGAAAGGGAACGTTTGTCGCCAACGTTCCCCTCCGCCTCTCCAACGTTCCCCTCCAGCAAGTCGAGGAGGTCCGGGTCGCGACGATTTGGCCCGTTTGGCGGAACGCCCGTCGATGGCGCGAGCGCGTAAAAGACGCCGTGTTTTCGTTCTCCCTGGCTGATCCGCTTTATGGTGAGTCCGTTGAATACCCGATCCCGTTTCGTGCCGAGGGCTTTGCCCAGCCGCGTTTGCTGCGAGCGTGCCGATCCATCACCACGCACGGTGAGCATCAGGTCGCGTTCTTCGCAGAATTGGGTCAGGTCGCCGACCTTCTTCGGCTCCTCCCGGTATGCCTCCCACCAGGCCCCAGTGAACTCCCGCCACGTCTGGCCGTCGCTGTCGGACGCCTCGTACAGTTCGTTGAGGTTGCCAAGGAAGCCGGGAATGCCCGCAACCTCCAGCACACCGCCCATAACCTCCGACCATTTCTCGAACGAGCCCAGGCGCGTTTCGTGCAGTGGCCGACCGTCCGCGATCCAGGCTTGTATCAGCGTGAGCGCGGCGTGAACAAGTGCCGAACGATTCTCCTGACTGAACGGGCACCTGATAAACATCAAGGGCATTCAGACCAGGCTCGGTGGCCAGGAACAGCGCGCGGTCGGACTGCGAGCAGAATGTGGACTTCCCGATCTTCGTCTGACCGTAAACCAGCACGGTCAGATCGGCGAGGTCGGGCTTGGGTTGCGTTTTGGCGGTTGGCAGAATGGGCATAATTGCGTTGGTCTCCTTTTTTTCAGAAAGCCGGTTCCGGCTCCGCGGCCGGCAGCACGCGCAACTCCTCATTGGGCGCGACGCGCTGGTAGAAGTTCTCGATCACGTTGGGATTGCCGTTGGAACGGCAGAGCGGAAAATAGGCGCAGGGCCGCTGGTAGTTGAAGCAGAAAGCGGTGTTCTGGTAGAAGACGCCCCGGCGCCGCGCGTCGAGGAAAGCCTGGGTCAGCTCCCATAATTCGCTGCGCAGGATCTCGAAGCGATCGCGAGAGAGGTAAAGCATCTCGCGGTGGAACAGCACCGGATCGGCGTACTTTTCGGCGAGGCGCTGCTGGAAATCTTCGTCGGACTCTGGCAGTTTCCGCTTCGCCGTCGTCTTGCCGGTCTTCGATTTGGCCAGCAACTCGGCCCGGCGAGCTTCGTATTCGTCTTCCGTCTCGCCCTTCCCTTGCTGGAGCTTGGCCTTCACCAGCACGTTGTAAAGAATCCCGGCGATCGGGATGCCCATCGTTTGCTCGATGTAATAGGCGTAGATGGTGATCTGGAAGTCGGTCCAGAGCTTTTCCAGGTAATCACCATCGAGCTGGCCGGCCGTTTTGTGTTCGAGGATGAAATGTTCGCCCCCGATGCGGACGATGCCATCCACCTTGCCGGACAGCACGAAACTGCGCGACGCCGCGCCCGTCGCTGGGTTGATGATGGGGCCCTCGAAGTTCTTCTCCAGCGCGACGATCTCGAAATCATCGGTGGCGTAGCGCGTGGCGTAGGCCTTCATCATGCCCGCGGCGAGGTGCCAGTCCCGGCGTTGATTCTCATCCTGGAGCCGCTGGGCGCACAGCCGGTCGATGAGTGCAGTGACTTCCTCGATGTCGCGCCGCTCGTGCCAGGCCTGGAGGCATTCGTGAATGATCGATCCGAAGTGGAGGTTCCGGTCGCGTTCGAGCGGAACCAGATGCTGGAGGTATCGCAGTTCCACCGCCTTGCGGCAGTTCCGGAAAAGCGACCACATGGAGTAAGTGGAGACGAGGGGCTGATTCATGCTGATTTGCTCTCCTGCGTTACGTCTTCTAAACCGCGCGGCAGTGGGTGCCGCAGCCCAGCCGCATGATGGAGATGGGAGGATTTATCATCGGGAGACTCCGCGGCTCCCCGGCACGAAGCCTGCCACCATGAATGCGGCGCGAATCCGCCTGATCCGCCGGTTTAGCTGCGCCAGCGTGAGTCCGGTCTTGCGGCGCACGCTTGAGATAGGCATCTCGGCCAGGTACCAAGCGATCCTTTGCAGGTCTTCCGGCAAGCTGGCGAGGACACGCTCCGTGTCGAGGCCAAGTTCCAGGAGCGGGCGGAAGTCCTCCGCCGGCGGCTCATCTGCTCTGACCGTCAAACTGCCGTCCGACAATTCGGAGCTGCCTTCGAATCCCTGCGGCTGGAACTGACGCCGGTGAATCTGGCGCGAAGCCAAAACGCATGCGTGGTTGCGAACGACGCCGTGCACGAATCCCTTCCAGTTCCCGCGCGCTCCGTCGAACCGGGGCAACCGCCGGAGGCAGTCGAGGGCCAGATCCTGCCGGAAATCATCCCAGTCATCCGCGGCGAATCCGAAGCTCGTCTGCAGCAGGCTGGCCCGGAGCGCCGTCTGCTGGAGCAGGTACGGCGTAAAATCGGCCAGGGGCATGCTCGCCGGCGGCATCATCGCAGTGCCCCCTGAATAGGGCGCTCGATCAGGGCGCGCCGAGGAATGCCATGGCGAACGTCGATCCGCTCGATGAAGCCGTCACCAAGTTCGTCGAGTTGCGCGACCAGCCGGGTGATTTCGGTCCCGAGCTCGAAGTCCGGCAAATCCACTTCCGGTCGAGGCTCGTTGGCCGCGTCCAGCTTCACCTCGACGAACACCGTCGGCGCGGGGCCGAACACCGGTTCGCCGCCGCGAACATCGAGGCTTTCGACGTAGCCGAAGTTGATCGACTGGAACAGCCGAACCAAAGCCTGCCGGGGTGCGGAGAGTTGAGAGAATCGGATGGTCTGATTCATGGCCGACCTCATTCCCCCATCCCTGCACGGTTGCGGACCAGGAATTCCTCAACAGCGGCATGCACGCGGGGAGGTTTGGCGGCAGGCGGCTCGAAGCCGTCCAAGGGCGAGATTCCCTTGAGATCACGTAGCAGCCGGACCCGGATCCGGTCGAGCCGCTTCATTAGCGTCCAGGTGAGATCGTCATCCAGATGGTGGAGTACAGCGACCCCGCCGATCACCAGGGCGATGTCGTTGAACGCATCCCGAACCAGGTTCTCCGCGTCATTCTTGCCGCTCGGGGGAGCCTGGCTTTCTTCGTGGTCTGACTTAGTAGCAGAAGGTGCCGAATTCATCATTGCCTCTGCTACTGGCTGGGTGACATGTAACCCAACTCGCGCGTCGAGACCCCGCTCGGCGGCTATGCACCTCAAAACAGGGGCGATCTAGCTCGAAGATTTTTCCGGAGTTGCCACTGCACGGCGGTTACATGTAACTCTGAGGGAGATCCTGAGTATTATGCGGACTGTTATGATTCGCCGAGAAGGGAAGAATGCGCATGGCGGATGGCACAGGTTTTCGACGCTATATCGGAATCGACTACTCCGGCGCACAGACGCCGACATCCAGCCTTAAAGGTCTACGTGTATATGCGGCGGCTCCGGAGGTGCCACCTGATGAGGTGAAACCGCCAGCAAGCGCCCGCAAGTACTGGACCCGCCGCGGAATCTTCGAGTGGCTCGTGGAGGAACTTGCCGAAGATCAACCAACGCTGGTTGGCATTGACCACGCCTTCTCTTTTCCCCTGCGATATTTTCACCAGCATGCGCTGCCACTTGAATGGCCGGCGTTCCTGGAGGATTTCCACCGCCATTGGCCCGCCGATGAAGATAACGTCTACCTCGATTTCATCCGGGAAGGCCAGATCGGTGATGGCAGGGCACGCTGGGGCGATCCGCACTGGAGGCGCCTGACTGAGCTACGCGCCCGCGCCAAATCGGCTTTTCATTTCGACGTCCAGGGATCGGTGGCAAAGTCCACGCACGCAGGCCTTCCCTGGCTTCTGCATCTGCGGCGACGATTCGACTGTAGGCTCCACTTTTGGCCGTTCGACGGGTGGCAGATCCGTTCAGGGCAATCGGCTGTCGTGGAGGTGTATCCGGCGCTATGGAGCCGCAGTTTCCCACAAGACGGGCGAGATGCCCATCAGCACGATGCTTATTCAATTGCGGCGTGGATGCGACAGTCTGACCGCAGCGGAGCACTCTCGATGCTCTGGAATCCTCGCCTGAACGATGACGACCGGAGAACAGCGGAGATCGAGGGCTGGATCCTCGGCGTCGCCTAAGCTATCGGAGTGAAACAGGCATCGGCCAACTACTTCGCCGCTGGTCCGTTCTTGCTGGAGCAGGAGAACAGGGCTGTCCAGGATCCGGACGCCTCGACCAAACGGAGCGGGTCGCCTTCGAGCCCGGTCCACTCTCGAAGTCGTTTGGCTAGCTGCAGCACAACCATGTCATTGCCCCGGCGTGGGACGCTGCCACCGGCGCGCCAACCGGATGAAGATGGCGCCCTCCTCAGTCAGCTTGCCGGTCGCGCCCCTCAGCCCCATCTCCTCGAGCGAGTGCGTGCGGACCATTGGCCCAACCTCCTGAGCCACCTCGGCAGTTGGCCGGCCGCGCTGAGTCTGCGGGCCATGAGCGCGAAATCTTCGTTGCTCCGAAACGGATACGGCAATACGTCCGTCCACGCGCTCATCGAAAGAGAAGTCCAGCCACGATGCGCCCGAAGGTGTTCGGAATCCCTCATCGCGATCCAGGCGAATCTCGAATTGGCAGGTGTACGTTTGAGCCTTCTTGGAGTAGCCAAGCGGATCGCCATCAATATCAATCAGTTCCTGCAAGAGTTGCCGCAGGCGCAGAATACGGGTTTTGATCGGTGAATCGCCCGTTACGATGCTCCGCAGTTTGGTGGCATCGATCGTCCCCCGGGCCGCTGCGAACAACTTCAGCAGCTCAACCGGCTGGGCCTGTTGGTCCATGCCGATATCGGAGAACTCCACCTCGTGGGCCTTGCCGTCGAGCATAATCCGCAGGAAGCTGTCGAACACGATGACTGACACATCTTTCCACGCCGCCCCGGCTGGCGCGGGGATGCTCCGCGGGGACTTGCGGGAAGATGGCACACCGTCGCTGAACCTGTCCTCAAGGTACTCCACATCGATAATCACCTGTCCGCCCTCCATCCGAGATAGCGAAGCGAGGTCGACCGCATGGTGAGCCGTTGGAAGCCCGTCCAGATTCCCGCTACATCCCACCATCAACAGGAGCGCCGAGCCGTGCCCGACGGAAGACTGAATCGCGGACGAGACCTCCGCAATCGCCGGCCCGCCGCCAACACCCAGGAAGATGTCCCGGTATCGCCCACCAAGTCGCCGGCGGCCAAGGGCCCAAAGATGCTGGCGCAGTAACACTTCAATCGGCGACGAAAGTCCCAGGGCATTTGCGGTGAGCTGAGCCACGCGACCGGCGTCGATTCGCCACTGCCGCAGCCGCCCCGGTTCTACCTCCACCGGGCCCTCCTGCGGGCAGGCGATGAACGCCCGGCGGCCACCCGCAACCCGAATGACTTCGGACCAGTGCCTCTCGGGGCAGGCATCGCAGAGAACCCAGGTGGCCGCCTCAGCTTCACGCAGAACTGCCAGGTCGACGGCGTACCCAAATTCGAGCTTGTTCCACCCCCGAATGTCGTCGACGCCTACTACAGGATCGCCTGATGCCAGCCTTTCAAGCAGCCGTTGCCAGGTCGTCGGCATTCTTTTCGATCCCCCACTCGCGCAGGTAACGCCGCAGACACTGCTCCTCGGGACTATCCTCCAGGTCGCAGAAGGCTGGCGCGGTGATCTTGAACATTACACTCCGCTCTTTGTCGTCAGCGTCCCGCAGGAACGCCTGCATCGTCACGCCGAGGACGGTGGCATTCGTCAACCTGGCGTGCTTTTCGGCCAGCTTATCGGCAATGAGTTCATACACCGATCCCGCTTTCGACCTGCCATCGATCGCGACGGTAACACGCCCGCCGCAGTGCCCGTGGAATTGGAGCCGCATCGCCTGCACCCGGACGAGAGTGATGTTGTCGGCAGGATTCGTCGGGAACGTGATATTCGGATCTTTGAAGACCTCCAGGTCGAAGCACTCCTGATCGAGCGGTTCCGGGATCTCTTCGGCACCGAGGACCACGCCGGCGAAGATTCGCGACAATGACTGCCGGACCTTCCGGCCGCCCTGGACATAGATGTCGGTCGTGCCGTCCGCGCGGTGATATCCAAAGACGACCTCAAATGCCGGTTTACGACTCTGCAACTCCAACTGACCGTCGTCGTCATACCCGAAGCGCTCCTCGAGGTAGTCGGCGGGGTACGCAAAGAAGCAGTCGACATCTCCCTCGCGCCGCCGATGCTCGATCATGCATTTATCGCCGCGCGCCTGGGTGGTCCAGAAGAACTCGCAAAACCGCCGCCCGAGTTCCGTCAGCATCTCGGGCGTGACATCGACGGCTTTCAACGGCAGGTTCTTCAGCGTTTCCCAGGACCGCCGAGGCAGGTTGTCGATGTGTGCGAGCATGCGTGCACCCCGGAAAATGCGTTTGTCACGCAGATAACAGCAGAGAGCGCGGCCATGGGCGTTCTGCTCCGCTCCGATCTCGGCGGCGACATCGAGATCGATATCGCGGGCAGCTTCGATGAGCACCTGCGTGCCGCCCGGATTGGCCAGCGATTCGACCATGCGAAAGAGGTTGAAGATCCGGGTTGATTCCGCCGGCGCAATCATGTTGCACCGCTCGATGATCGGCTCGACTCGCCAATTACTGACGGAACTCCAATCAAAGCCGTCGAAGGCGGGGACGGAAGAAAAGAACCGCTGGAGCAGCGGGTTCGGAACGTGGCGGAAGAACGATAAAGGATTGAATACCTTCGGCACAGAGACCCTCCTGGTTTTGCGAGGACTCTGCGCTTGCATCCCGCCGCAGCGGCGGTGCTCTCACACCTGAGATTCAACGGTCAAAGGAGTTTCAGAGCCCAAATGTGCTGTAGTACATTCGCAAGGATAACACGGCGAAGAAAATACGAATTCATCCACAGCGTAATCCATTGATTTCGTGCTGCAAATTTCAGTTGACAGTCGGTTGACCGCGCAAATCCTGTGGAAATTCCAGAGCGCCAATCGTCATTCTAAGTGTCTTTCTTGCTTCAGCTTACGCCAGCTGGCCCGCTGTTCCTCCCAATCTAATCTCGCAGCTACCCGTCGTGTCGCCACCTCGCTTATGGCGAACCGCGGCGCCGAGTTCGGCGGGAATTCCAAGATCTCCTGCTGGATGTCCGGCGCGAGCCAGACGAGTTCCATGATCTGGCTCATGCGTTCCCGGGTCAGGCAGCCAAGCCGCGCCAGGTCGGAGTAGTCGCGGGCATCGCCTCGTTGGATCATATCCTGGAACTGGATCGCCATCGCCATCACCTCCGTGACGCGGGGAATGCGGCCTTTGGCCGGCCGCGGGATGTTGGGCGACTGTGGCTCCTGGGCCCGAGGTCCCGTTGTGTTCAGGCGAAACTGAATCTCAGCCGCGCTGCTGTGCATGTTCGTATTTCTCCTTGATCGCGGGAGCCCAGTTGCACAACTCCTTGATTCCGCTTGAGCGGAACCCGAGAGTCACCGTGCCCGCCTTGCCGTCATACCGGATCTGCTCCACCAGCGTGTGAATGAACCGCTCCTGTTCCCATGTCGAGAGTTGCTCCCACAGCGGATCGAATGCATGTAGTGCCGTTTCGAGGTCCCTGGAATCGGTCGACTCCGCACTGACTGTCTCCGACTGCTGCTGGAGTTCCGATAACCGTGCGCGCAGGCGGTTCGCGCGTTGCTCCAGGTCCACGGGAGGTTTCGAGGTGGACCTGGCCTCGCCCGCCGATACTGCGGCGCCGATCTCGTCCCCAACTTTCTGCAACTCGCGCGCGACGTCCGCCTTCTCGTTCGATGCCGCCAAAGCGTCCCGGCGGCGATGCTCCTCAATCTGCCGCAGGACATTTCGTAGGATTGCCGGGTTGGCGCCAATGCCACGAAGTTGTTGCAGGACGGCGCTCTCCAGGGCCGGGGCCGACACGCAGCGCGTTTCGCACTGCGCCCAGCCCCGCTGGTGCGCCTTGACGCACACGTAGTAGCGATACACCCGCGTCTTCTTTTGGACGTACGTGTGGATCATGCCGACATCGCAGGTGGCGCACCGCACGAGACTCTTCAGCAGCGCACCATGTTTGTTGCCGATATTGCGTCCTCCATGCCGGCCGTTGCGGTTGAGCGTCGTCTGTACTTGATTCCAGATTTCGTCCTCGACGATGCGGGCGTGCTCGCCCTCGTACACCTCGCCGCCGTACTTCACCTTGCCCAGGTAGATCATGTTTGTGAGCAGGTTGTACAGAGTGTTCTTGGCGATCGGTTTTCCACCCGCCGTCCGGCCGTCGCGTGTGGTCCATTCTTTCATTCGCCACCCGCGGCGCTCGAGTTCTTCCACCACGGGTATTAGCGAGCCCAACTCGAGGTAGAGCGCAAAGATCTCTCGCACACGCCGCGCCTCTCCCTCATTCACCACCAGCAATCCGCCCTGCGGGGCAACATCGTACCCAAGGACGGGGTTGCCTCCTACCCACTTTCCTTTGCGCCGCGCGGCGGCCATCTTATCGTGCGTGCGCTCGGAGATCATCTCCCGTTCAAACTGGGCAAACGAAAGCAGGATATTCAGAGTTAAGCGGCCGAGGGAGGTGGTCGTGTTGAACTGCTGGGTTACCGACACAAACGTCGCGTTGTTCTTGTCAAGGATTTCGATGATCCTGGAGAAGTCCAGCAGGGACCGTGTCAGGCGATCGACTTTGTAGACCACCACGCAGTTCGCCACCCCGGATTCCACGTCGGCCAGCAGCCGCTTCAGTGCGGGCCGGTCCATGTTGGCCCCCGTGTAGCCGCCATCATCGTACTTCTGTGGCAGCGTGACCCACCCTTCCTGCCGTTGGCTGTTGATGAATGCCTCGCCGGCGTCGCGCTGCGCGTCAAGCGTGTTGAAGGCCTGTTCGAGACCTTCCTCCGTGGACTTCCTCGTGTAGATAGCGCAGCGGAGGGATGCATGCCCTACGGAGTCGTTGCCGTTTTCCTTCTTCCGTTTCTCAGGACGCACGCCGCGCCTCCCGGTCCAATCCGAAAAAGGCGAAGCCATTCCAGCGTGCGCCACTGACCTCGGCAGCGATCGCGCTGAGCGATGTGAACCGTCGGCCCTCAAATTCGAAGCCGCTATCAAGGACCTTAACAACCAGGGTCCGGTCCTTGTACTTCTTCATGATCAGGCTGCCCGGCATCGGCAGCCGGGCGTCCCGTGGCTGGACCACCGTGGTCGTCACCGCCATGTCTAGCGGGATCTCCCGCAACCTCCTCGACACGTTGTCGGCGATCCGGACGCGCAGGTTCGCTCCACGGGCAATCGCGATGGCATGCTGCCGCACCGATTCCGGAAGCCCACCTTTCTTCTCTGCCTGGAGTTGCCAGGCGATTTTCCGCCGCAAATGCTGACAGTTCGCAACCGGGTGTTCCGCCCCGAACATCAGGCGATGTGTCGCCTGCAACTGCGCCGCGTTCAATCTCGGCAGATCCGAAACCCTCGGCAGTATCCGCTCCTCGCTCATTAATGGGCTGACTCCTTTCCATGGCCTCTTTGGTCCGTCAACGTCAACCCATGAGGGCTCGGTTCTCCCGTGTTATCAAGGCATTCTGTTGACTGGAGCGCCTCGGTCGCCCGCTCTGTCAGCCGGACCCGCGAATACCGCAGGTACGCCCTGGCCAGCAGTTCGGAGATCTCGTTGACCGCGTTGTCAACTGTGGTTCCCTCGCCGTTTTGCACGCGTTCGCCTCCATGCGCGGCCGGCGAAGGAGATTTGCGGATGCGGACAGTGGACTGGCGAGGCCGCTGGCGGCTGTGGTGTTGGCTCGATCAGTGTCCAGCACCCACAACGAGTCCCGCTTGGCGGCCTGCCCGCTATCTGGTGGTTCGGGGCGCTGTCGCGCCCCTGTCAACTAATACCAGCCGGAGTTTGAAAATTTTCGGTTTGTTGGCGGGTTGTATCGCAAGTAATCGCAAATCAGAACTATTGGATGCGGCGGCTCGCGGCGATGTTGCACTACATGAAAAACCTGAACTGATAAGGCGTGCTACCCAAAACGTTCATACGCTTGACGACGCGAGCAAGCACCTTTGCGTATTCAAGGGTGACCGGCAGGGAATCATACAGTGCGTCGTTATTCCAATCCATCTTGGAAAGTGCCAGGATTGCGAATGCTACATCGTCCCACGGGCCGTGGCCAGCGTGCCGAACGAGCCGGAGGGGACGTGGCGTGCTCCGACCTCCTTGAAAGTACTGTCGCTGGCTGATGTCGCGAACACTGCCGTGCGTCCAAACAAGGGCTTCTGCCGGCGCTATCCCAAGCACACTCCCGCGGGATACCGGGAACGCCGTTGGCTGTCCCTTTGCTGCGCCGGCGGCGCCTTGGATCTGAACGCCTCGCCATCCGACATCCTCGACCACTTGAACAAGGTCGACCGCTTCGCAGAGGTGGAAAGCTTCCATGCATCCGTCGACCTCCTCGGGCTTGAATTCGGTCGTCTTATGGACCATCACCCGGCGCGGAGAGCTGCCCGCATGCCGCCGGCGGTACAGGTCTATAGAGCGAGTCATCACTCGGAAAATCTCGGCGCGGGAGAGGAACGGATTGTCACGCTGGACTTCTACTTCGTGTGCATCATACGCAACAAACTCCAGGCCCGCCCCCTCGGCATCGAACACCTGGCTACAACAAGTGACAAACCGAGGCCGGTTTGACTCGACCGGCCGGACGGCGTAGGACAGCCCGATATATGCGGTCTCTGGGTCGGTCTCCGCAAGTTTCCAAGGAACGCCGCCAGCCTTGACGTATAAAGCCAGCCCGATCCGCCACATGACGCTTGCCCGATCCGGATAAGTTAGCGCCTTGTCCTCGCGCACAAGTTGAACAGGCATCCGGCGGGCAGCGGTCATAGCCTTGAGATGGTCGTGTAAATCGAAATCTTCGTCCGGTCCGCCGTAGTACCCGCGCTCCCACCGCTGCGGTATGTAGATGAAAAGGACGTCGAATTCTGTCCGGCGAGCATCCAGCCGTTGGATAGCGCGCACGAGCTGATCAGCCAGCACGACATGAGGAGAAGAAGAAGCCTGAAATTCATCTTCCAGTCCCGAATCAAGCTCCAGGTGGCATGCGCGAGGGGCGCCCCGCATGTGCAGGCCGAAGACGCGATGAAAACCGGGCCACTCCGGCAGATAATCGACACGCTCGCTTGCCCGGGCACTCGAGTTGAGCTGCCTCATAAAATCGAATAGCCTCGCACCCTCACCTGCTGGCGAGATCGTTGCGACGCGTATGGGGTCGGGCACAAGCCCGCTTGAGTATGGGCCAAATCGGAGCAGCCCCTTGAGCGGATGTATATCCCGGTCCGACATCCTTTCCGGGTGGAACGCAAGTTTCGGCTCCCGCAGACACACGTGTGGGAAGATCTCGCTGGTCACGCGCCGGCCCTCCTCGAAAATGCTGTATCGGCCGACAACCGAAAACCCGCATCGACTCCGTCCCCGATGCCGAGCGCGCGAAGTTCTACACCGTCGGCCGCAATGTGCTTCGCCCAAAACGCTATAAGGTCATTGAGCTGGCGGTTGTACCGTTTCACCGACCTCTCCCGAGAGAAGTCGGAAGCAACAAACCGATTCTGTTCAGTGATGCCCTGGAAAACTGTCCGCGGTTCGAATAATAGCCATAGACGTTCGTCGGCCCATTCGAGACGAATTCCTACCCCCTCAGACCAGCACAAATCCGGAGTACCGGTCACCGTCCCTGTGAGTGCTCCCACCTGCTTTTTCAGGTCTACCCACACAGCGCTGCGTGGATCGGCAGGAACCAGCAGGTCTGTATCCCCATGCCGAGTGGCTATCATTCCTCGACTCCGCGTTATCGCGCGGGTTACTGCCTCACGCAACAAGCCGCGCTCACCAGATTCATAACGCAGGCGTTTGGTCTCGATCGTGTGAAGATCGAAGACCTCGACATTGTACCTGTCGAACGTTGAACGGAAATCGGCATCGGTGCCGAACCCGAGCACGCCAACTTTGGTTCGAGTCGCCAATAGATCGGCTCCGGCGGCCTCGACAGCGGTTCGTACCTCGACATGTCCACCTATAGTACAGACCACTCGACGACATACGCTGGGCATTTGAACAACAGGAAGTGCGTTGAGGCGGATCACCGGCCACCCAAGGCTTCCCGCCGGAGCCGGTGCGGCACTCCATCGGCGCCGCTCAAGTGCAAACCCTTGGAGCGTGGTCGTGTCGATTCCCGGTTTTAAGCGGATCAAATCGCGCATGACCTCGTCGAAATTCTCAATTCGAACAAGGGCGGCTTCGACCTGCAGAGAAACGGCTTTGGCGAGGAGATCGTGTACGCGAGGCGCAATCGGTTCCTCGCCACGGTGAAGCCAGAATAGCCCCGCCGGGAACGCACCAGTCTGAACGGCTTGATTAAGACCATCCATCACGGAGGAATCCCGGCCACTATACCCTGCCACGATCAAGCCGAAGCGCCGGCACGACTCCACCAAGACCTGCCTCAACCGTTCGTCCTGGAGACGAAGCTCGTCTGGAGTATTCTTAAGGCGCCGCGATCTGAAGTCACCGTGTAGCTTCACTTCCACGGGCCATCTCCCTTCGTCGATGCATTGTTTGGCGAGCTCCGGCGCATCGAGAGCGACTGTCGTCAGATGGCCGGTACCATCGTAGACCTTGGCGCAGGCGTCGGCGACCAGTGGATCGAAATTCGTTGTCCACACAAGGCGACTCAATTGCGCCCGCATCAAGGTAGCGAGGGCGAGATGACCATAGGACGGTTTTGCCCCTCTCATCTTTGATTCGAGGTAGATCCGACGGTCTGTTTCGGCGGGGTAGACCGCCTCAAAGAGAGCGGCGTATTCCTCCGGTGCACCCGCTGGCGGCAGCCTTCCGGAAGAATCGATATGGGCTTGCAACTGGACGCGAATCGCCGGGCTGGATAGATCAGCAACCATCTTGGGCGAAACTCGGCGTTGGCTCACGAAGAGGGTTTGCTTGAATTCCCAGATCATATCGCCGGCCGTCGGAATTCCCGCCGACGCCGAACTGCCAGCTCCAAGCAGCCACATCAAGTTGCTGGAGCGCAGTGAAAAGCGCCGCGCAAAGTCGTCGGCAGCGATCTCCGGTAGCGCCATTGTTTGATCCATTGAGGACCCGTGCACACTCACTCTCTGGCTCGCGCTCGGCCCAAGTGTCGTTAAGGATACTGTCCACAATATGATAGCGGAATGAGAACATATCAGTGTAAATGCGTTTGGAGAACATTTAGCGTCCGATTTGCTTTTTGGAAGAGCGCGCTCCAACTTTTCCGATGGGGCGCCAGGCAGACTACAACCACATAGACAAAGGCGATATAGTGGACAATTCGGAACGTGAAATCTCGTACACTCAATGACCGACCACGCGCCTATTCCCGAACCCGGCCAGATTGTTGCGGTCCGGCAGCGTCTGTACCTGGTGGAGCAGGCCGTAGGTCCTGTAACTCGCGGCGATTCAACACTCATCCGGCTATCATGCGTTGACGATGACGCCCAAGGTCAGCCCCTCGATGTCCTTTGGGATCGGGAGTTGGATGCGCGGATCGTGACCGGAGAGGACTGGGATTCCATCGCCTCCCGCGGATTCGACCCGCCACAACGGTTTGCAGCCTACCTGAATACCCTCCGCTGGAACTGCGTCACCTCCACCGATCCGAACCTTCTTCAAGCGCCGTTCCGGGCCGGCATTCGTCTCGACCCCTACCAACTTGAGCCGCTGCGCAAGGCTCTTCGTCTGCCGCGAGTCAACCTGTTCATCGCCGACGACGTCGGCCTCGGCAAGACTATCGAGGCCGGTCTCATCGCCCGCGAACTGCTCCTCCGCAAGAAGGTCAGGGAAATCGTTGTGGCATGCCCGCCCTCCATGCTGCTGCAATGGCGCGAGGAACTCGACAACCGCTTCGGCCTCCTGTTCGAAATCCTGGACAAGGACTACGTCCAGAAAGTACGTCGGGAGCGGGGCTTCGGCGTCAATCCCTGGAATACCCATTCCCGTTTCCTTATCTCCCAGCGCCTGCTCATCGACGAAGCATACAAAGGCCCGCTGATGGACTGGCTCGGCGACTTCCGGCCTGGCAGCCTCCTGATTCTCGATGAAGCACACCACGCCGCGCCGTCCAGCGGTCAGCGCTACGCCATCGATTCCCACATTACGCGCGCCATACGCGACCTCTCGCCGCGGTTCGAGCACCGTCTATTCCTCTCCGCGACACCCCACAACGGGCATTCGAATAGCTTCTCCGCACTCCTGGAGATCCTCGATCCGCAACGCTTCTGCCGTGGAGTTAAACCCGGCAAGCGAATGCTGGAAGACGTCATGGTGCGGCGTTTGAAAGATGACCTGCGCGAGATCGTCGGCGGATTCCCGAAGCGCGAGGTTGTTCAGGTCACCATCGACGGCCTCCCTGAGAGCGCCCCCGAACTGCGCCTTACCGCCCTCCTGGACCAGTACCGCCGCCTGCGCGAGCAACGCCTCAGTGCCGAGTCCCGACGCACCCAGACCGCGTCCGGGCTACTGATCTGTGGCCTTCAGCAGCGTCTGTTCTCCTCCATTGAGGCTTTTGCACGAACGCTGCGCGTCCATCGCCGGACCGTTCGGCGGCAATGGGAAGCGGCGCAGAGCTCCGCCCCGGCGCCGATCCGCGCGGACCTTCTTACCAAGTCTGTCGATGCCGATGATGACCGGGCTCTGCTCCCGGAACTGGACCTGGCTGCCGAAGAGGAACAGGAGATTGAGGCGATCTCCGCGGCCACGGCGGGCCCCACCTCCGGAGAGATGTTCGCAACCGAGCAGGCGCTCCTCGACGAGATGAGTGAGCTAGCCGAGGCGAACCGCGTGCTTCCCGATGCGCGGGTCAAGAAGTTCGTCGATTGGATTCGGCAGAAGATGTGCCCCGACCTCCCCGCGCCAGGCGCGGCCTGGAATGGCACGCGTGTGATCATTTTCACCGAATACGACGACACCAAACGCTATCTTCACCAGCAACTCAACGCGGCGATCACGGATACTGACCGCGCTGCCGAACGCATCGCGATCTTTCACGGCCCCACGCCCGCCGACGAGCGCGAGGCCATCAAGACGGCCTTCAACACAGATCCCGCGAAACACCCTCTCCGTATCCTGATCGCAACGGATGCCGCACGTGAAGGCCTCAACCTCCAGGCGCACTGCTGGAACCTCTTCCACTTCGATGTTCCTTGGAACCCGAGCCGGATGGAGCAGCGTAACGGCCGCATCGACCGCAAACTCCAACCCAACAGCGAGGTCTTCTGCCACTACTTCTTTTATAGCCAGCGGCCTGAGGACCGGATCCTGGCGGCGCTGGTTCGCAAGACAAAGACAATCCGCGAGGAACTGGGCAGCCTGGCGCAGGTCATCGATAGCCGCCTGGACACCCTGATGAAGGGCGGCATCCGGCGCGGCCAGATCGACGCTCTCGATCTTGAGATCGACACCGCCGACCTCGAGAAGGATAAGCGCGAGACGGTCGAGGATGAGCTGGAAGCCAACCGCGAGCGCCAAGTCGAACTCCGAAAGCAGATCGATCGCCTCCGCAGCATGCTGGCCGAGTCGCAGAAGGCGATAGGGCTCACCGGGGATCAGTTCCGGTCCGCCGTCTCGTGCTCGCTGGAGATTGTGGGCGCCGACCCCTTGAAGCCCAGTCCCAACGGCAACGGCGGCCAACCCAGTTATGTATTCCCCGCGCTCGACCAGCGTGCCGGCGCGGACCCGTCCTGGGCCGAAAGCATGGATAGTCTGCGGCCGCCTCGCCCTCGTGATCAGAAATTCTGGGAGTGGCGCCGCAGCTCGCCGATCCGGCCCGTCGTCCTGGAAGATCCGGGCGTGGTTACCGAAGACGTGGTCCAGCTCCACCTCGAGCACCGCATCGTGCAACGCCTGCTCTCGCGTTTCACTGCGCAAGGCTTCGTGCACCACGATTTGTCGCGGGCATGCCTGGCGCAGTCCTCCGATGCAATCCCCCGTGTGTTGCTCGTCGGCCGACTGGCGCTCTACGGCCCCGGCGCCGCCCGGCTGCACGAGGAACTGATACCGGTGACCGCGAGATGGATCGATCCAATGGTACGGAAAGCTGTCCTCACGCCGTACGGCCGCGAGGCCGAGTACCGAACACTGGGTCTCTTGGATGCCGCCCTGCTGGAGAGGCGCGCCCGGCCTGTGCCGGAGGTCGTCATCGGGCAATTGAAAGCCGCCACTCCACGCGACGTCCGCGAGTTGCTTCCTGCTCTGGAGACGCGGGCCGCAGAATACGCTGCGGATGCCAAAGAGAGTCTGGCCAAGAGGGCTGAGGCCGAAGCCAAGGCCATGCGGGAGATTCTCGAAACGCAACGGAAACACCTCGGAGACACCGTCGCGAAGCATGACCGTGGAGAGCAGCTCGTGCTCGATTTCAACGAGGAGGAGCGCCGGCAACTAGAATCCAACCGGCGCTATTGGGGCAAGCGCCTGCTTGACCTCGACCGCGAGCTCAAGACCGAGCCCGATCGCATCCGGAGCCTGTACGAAGTGAAGGCGATTCGTATCGAGCCGGTCGGCCTCATCTATCTCTGGCCGGTGGCGGGGTAACCATGGCAAAGGATCCCGCAGTCTTCGCGCACCAGGAATGGCTTGGATATGTCCAGCCAGCGGGTCTCGTCGTTTCCATCCCGGCGCTGCTGGAAGCGCGGGCGTTTCTAAACCGCAACTTCGCGCCGGATCATCGCGGGTTTCTCGATGCCTTGCCTGCGAAGCGCGACGGCGAACCCGTTCCGGAAATACCGGACTTCCCAGGATTCGTGCGCGCCGTATTCGGCTGGGGCCCCGAGGATCTCTGGGGCGCTCCGGGCGCGCCCGCGCTACCTACATCGCTCGAAGCGCCCCTTCCGGAATACAGCGAGACATTGCGCCCCACGTACGCGCTGCGTGAGTTCGAGCCAAAAGAGGGCGCGAGCGAGTGGATTCTGCTGGTTCAGGAGCTGCCGGTCGGCGCCGATTTTGACCTTGCTGCGACGGTCGACGCGCACCATTGGCAGGCAGGCCCGCAGGCGCGCTTCGAACGGCTGCTGCGGGAGACACGCGTGCCCACCGGGCTGCTCGTGAACGGGCGCCAGATCCGTTTGGTATATGCGCCCCGAGGCGAGGCGAGCGGCCACATCACCTTCAATGTCCCGGAGATGGTGCAAGTGGCGGGCCGGCCCATTTTCGCCGCGCTCCAAATGCTGCTCTCCTCGGAACGCCTGTACAGCGTTGCGGAGAATGAGCGGCTTCCGGCGATCCTGGCGAACAGCCGCAAATATCAGAACGTTGTCTCTACGCAGCTCGCGGGCCAAGTTCTCGAAGCTCTTTATGAATTGCTACGCGGCTTCCAGGCCGCAGATGACCAGACCCACGGTGATCTTCTTCGCGCCGTCTTGAAGGACGATCTCAACCACGTCTATGCGGGACTGCTCACCACGCTGCTCCGGTTGGTGTTCGTGCTTTACGCCGAGGATCGCGGCCTGCTATCGACGGACCCGGTCTACTCGAACTTCTACTCCGTCACGGGCCTGTACGAGCGGCTGCGCGCCGACGCAGGGCGGTACCCGGACACGATGGATCAGCGCTATGGGGCCTGGGCGCAACTCCTGGCGTTGTTCCGCTTGATCTACCGGGGTGGCCGTCACGGCGGCATGCAGATTCCGGCGCGCGAGGGTTATCTCTTCGATCCGGACCGGTATCTTTTCCTGGAAGGCCGGGAGAAGCGATCTGATGAGCCTGTGATTCCGCGGGTCTCCGATGGTGTCCTCTATCGGGTGTTATCGAAACTCATCGTGCTGGAGGGTGAACGGCTGAGTTACCGCACCCTGGCGGTCGAGCAGATCGGCAGCGTCTACGAGGCTATCATGGGCTTCGATTTGCACGTTGCCGGGGGCCCTTCCATCGCTATCCGGCCCGCCAAGAAGCACGGCGCGCCCGCGGCTGTGAACCTTGAGGAACTGCTGCGCATAGCAGGCGATAAACGCCTGAAGTCGCTGGCTGAAACGACGGATCAGAAGCTATCAGGCAACTCCGCCGATGCCTTGAAGAACGCCGCGACGGTCGATGATCTTCTAGTGGCCCTGGAGCGGAAGATCGCCCGGAATGTCACGCCCAACGTGGTGCCTGCCGGCGCGATGATCTTCCAGCCATCGAATGAGCGGCGCCGCAGCGGTTCGCACTACACGCCGAGCACACTGACCGCCCCGATTGTGGACGCCGCATTGCGCCCGGTTCTCCAACAGATCGGTGACGACCCCACGCCGGAGCAGATCTTGAGTCTTAAGGTGTGCGACCCGGCCATGGGCTCTGGGGCGTTCCTGGTGGAAGCGTGCCGGCAGTTGGGCGAGGCCCTCGTCAAGGCATGGCACACGCATAACCAGGCGCCCGTTTTGCCGCCGGATGAAGACGAACTGCTGCTCGCGATGCGGCAGATCGCTCAGCGCTGCCTGTACGGCTTGGACAAAAATCCCATGGCGGCCGACTTGGCCAAGTTGTCGCTATGGCTGGCGACTCTGGCCAAGGATCACCCGTTCACGTTTCTCGATCACTCGTTGCGGGCCGGAGATTCGCTGGCCGGATTGACACGTCGCCAGATCGCCGCTTTCCACTGGCTTCCCGCCGAACAGCAGACGTTCCTGGAACAGGAAATTCGAAGGAGGATCGACCGTGTAAGTGACGCGCGTCGGCGCATTCTCTCAGCCGCGGACGATACGCCGTACGCGACGCTGCAACAAAAGCTCGATGTCGCGGAACAGGAACTCTACTGGTTACGGTTGGCCGGGGATGCCGTCCTTGCAGCTTTCTTTTCTGCCGATAAGCCAAAGCTGCGCGAGGAAGCGCGTACACAGTTGCGGCAGCAGATGGAGGCGGCGCTCAAGGACCTCGGTAAGCTCGAACTTGCCGAACCGATTGAGAAGGCTGTGGCACTGCTGCGACGTGGTCCCAAAGGTGTTTTGCCGTTCCATTGGGAATTGGAGTTTCCGGAAGTTTTCGCGCTTGATGCCAAAGGCAGTGTCACGGGTGGCTTCGATGTGATCGTGGGGAATCCTCCATTTGCAGGTAAGAACACGCTTATCGCCGCTCACGCCGGTGCATATCCCGACTGGCTTAAGGCTTTGCACGAGCAGTCACACGGAAATTCGGACCTCGTCGCCCACTTCTTCCGCCGCGCTTTCACTCTACTTCGGCCATCTGGCCGGTTTGGCCTGATCGCGACTAACACAATCGGACAAGGTGATACGCGCTCTTCTGGGTTACGGTGGGTTTGCACACACGGAGGGACGATCTATCGGGCGCGCAAGCAGCTTAGGTGGCCGGGTCAAGCGGCAGTCATGGTAAGCGTCGTCCATGTGGCAAAGGGCGATGTACCTGGTTCCTATTTGCTCGACGATCGAAAAGTGTCACGAATCACGGCGTACCTTTTTCACGATGGAGGCCACCAAGATCCTGTCCACCTGCGTGCAAACGAGAGCGCGAGTTTCATAGGCATGTACATTTGCGGCATGGGCTTCACATTCGACGACACCGATACGAAAGGTGTGGCTACCCCACTGGCCGAAATGGAACGTCTGATCGCGCGTTCTCCGAATAATCGGGAACGTATATTCCCGTTTTTGGGTGCGGAAGAACTGAACGATAGTCCGACTCAGTCTCATCACCGCTACGTCATAAATTTCGAAGATTGGCCTTTGCGCCGTGAGGATGTCGGGGTTCTTTGGCGAGAGTGTGTTGAAGACGAGCGTGGAGACTTCATTAGGACCGGCATCGTGCCGCTCGACTATCCCGAATCTGTAGCAGCCGATTACCCCGATCTATTAGCCATAGTTGAAACCAAAGTAAAGGCCGAACGGATCTTGGACAATCGCGAGAACTACCGCAGGTATTGGTGGCAATTCGCCGAGCGCCGACCGGGCCTCATGCGAGCAACTCGTGGACGTTCCCGCGTGCTGGTTGCGCCTCTCATGAGCAAGCACCTTTCCTTCGTCTTCATTGATGCTCGCACTGTAGCCAGCAAACAACTGGCCGTCATCCCGCGGGCAGATTACCGTACTTTCGCTTGCCTTCAGAGCCGTGTTCACGAGGTTTGGGCGCGTTTTTTCAGTGCGACTCTCGAGGACCGCTTACATTATGCGCCGAGCGATTGCCTAGAGACTTTTCCATTTCCGCTGGGAAATCTTGCAGATATCTGTAGTTCAGACCTGGATACGATAGGGGAGGCCTATTATAGCTTCCGAAGCGACTTGATGAAGGTCAAAGCTAGAGGCCTGACTGGCATCTACAACTGGTTTCACGATCCCGACTGCGATCTCCCAGCCATTATCCGACTTCGCGAGCTCCATCAGCGGATGGACCGTTCGGTACTCGAAGCATATGGTTGGTCAGATATCGAACCGCGCTGGGAATTCATACCGGAGTCCGATGAGGAAGAGGACGATGACAACGCCGGACCTTCACGTCGAAAGCGGCACCGATATCGTTGGCCCGATGACTTACGTGATGACGTACTGGCGCGTTTGCTTGACCTGAATCGACAGCGGGTTTTGGAAGAGGGGAACTTATCTCCAGAGCCGCCGCTATTGGCAGGTGCAGCTGACGTTGATTCGCCAAAGACCAACGGTAGAAGAAGGCGAAGCAAGAAGGAAGGCACGGACCTAAATTTGAGTCTGCTGCCCGAGGAAGAAAAGGCCTGACTATGGCAACTCAGACGAGTTCTGTCGAAGTCCGCGAAAAGCTCGTAGAGGCGCTCAGGCTGGATCTTGTCGGCCCCGCGGAGAACCTGGGCGATATCGCCGAAGTCTTGCCACAGTCGCCCTCCCGCTGGTACCTGACCGGATTTCTGGCCCCACTCGAGGCCGCCCACGAGCAACGCACTGACGAATCCAGCACGGAAGAACTGGATCAAGCGGGAGAAGGCGGCGGACTGGACGACGACGTTGCCCCGGAGCCTGCTGCAGCGCGGCAGCGCTACTTGCCATCCTCCATCGGTCTCAGCGTCCTGGTCCCGCCCGGCGTCCAGCACCTGAGAGTACGCGCCTCCTGGGGCGATTACCATCTCCGGCCCGACTCATCCGAGGAGTGGCCTCGCATCGACCGCGCCGAAACCATCGTCCTTGATTTGACTCAGGCCAACGGCAAAGCGCGCGAAGTTGAGGTGCCCGCGAGCGACGGCCTCAAGATCGCCTTCCTTGCCAGGCCCGTGGGCGCGTTGGCGGAGGAGGCTGGTGTACCGCCCGGCGCCCGCACAGTCTCCGTTTTCATCGTGAACCGCCGCACTCCAGCGCCAGACGAGAGAAAGGACGAGGCCTTCGTATTCCAGGTCCAGATCGAGGTCAAAGGTCAATTCCTGCCCCGGCCGGACTTGCGCAGCCTTGCCAGCGAGGACTGGGACGAGCGCGTCGGCGACCTGCAATACCGCAATACCGGCGAGTTCGCCGTCGGCCACAACGTGGCGACGGACGCTGTTGTCCTGGATGGGACTTGCAGCCTGGTCCGCACGTGCTGGATTCCCGGAGCTGAGGTCGACCGCGTCGCGCCTGCCTCAATCGCCGGAGTTGAGCTTTCGATGGACGCTCTCAGCCGTCTCCAGGACGGTGCCGACGCCGGTGCGATGCTCTCGCCCCTCGTGAGCGAATACCGGAAGTGGATCGAAGACCAGGCTGCGGATGTCCCGAGTAGCCCGGCAAAGCGGCGCGAGACCGGCGAGGAGTTATTGCAGCGCGCCCGGCTTGCCGCCGAGCGCATCGAACGCGGGATCGCGCTGCTCGACGTCCCCACTTGCCTGGACGCGTTCCGGCTGGCGAATCAGGTCATGGCGGAAGCGGCCAGACGCCGGCTCGGTGTGATCGCCGGGAAGCCGCCGGAAAGCATTCAGCCTGCCTGGCGGCCGTTCCAGTTGGCCTTCATTCTGATGAACCTGGTGGGAATCGCCGAACCCGGCAATCCGGAGCGCGAGGTGGTGGACCTCCTATTTTTCCCCACCGGCGGCGGCAAGACCGAGGCGTATCTCGGGCTGGCTGCATTCACCCTGTTGTTGCGGCGCTTTAAGAATCCCGGAATCCAGTCGGCTGGCGTGAGTGTTCTGATGCGCTATACGCTCCGACTCCTCACACTCGACCAGTTAGGCCGTGCTGCCACGCTGATTTGCGCCCTCGAACTGCTGCGCCAAAAGGACGCCGTTAAATTCGGCGATTGGCCGTTCGAGATCGGGCTGTGGGTGGGTCGCGCCGCCAGTCCCAATCGCATGGGCAAAAAGGGCGACAAAGATCAGAACTGCGCTTACCATCGTACGCGCAAGTTCTGGGACAACGACCGCAATCCCTCGCCGATCCCGCTCGAGGAGTGCCCCTGGTGCGGAACCAAGTTCACGCGGCTTTCCTTCCGGCTGGAGCCGAAGCAGGACGCTCCGGACGACCTGCGGGTTTCCTGCATCAACCGGTCGTGCGCGTTCGGGCGGGGGCTTCCTCTGCCGATCATCGCCGTGGATGAACCGATTTACCGCCGTCTGCCGTGCTTCATCATCGCGACGGTGGATAAGTTCGCGGCGTTGCCGTGGACTGGCCCAGTCGGGGGCTTCTTCGGGCGCGTGGAGCGTTACGACAAGCGTGGCTTCTATGGACCGTGCGATTCACCGCAGGGAACGAAACTGCCGGGCGGTCGACTGCTGCCACCCGATTTCATCATCCAGGACGAGTTGCATCTCATCTCGGGACCGCTCGGGACCATGGCCGGGCTGTACGAGACTGCGCTCGAAGAACTCTGCGTCATAGATCGCGAAGGCGACCGCATCAGGCCGAAAATCGTTGCGTCGACCGCGACGGTGCGGCGGGCTGAGACTCAGATCCGGGCGCTGTTCAACCGCCGGATGGTGGACATCTTCCCGCCACCGGGCCCAGACCGGCGCGATTCGTTCTTCGCGTGCACACTCCCGTCGAGCGAGAGCAACGCCCGCCTGTACGTCGGCATTGCCGCGCAGGGACGCAGCCCCAAGGTGGCGATGCTCCGTGTGTACCTGGCGCTGCTTGGCGCCGCACAGAGATGGCACACGCGATTGAAAAAGAAGGGCGAGCCTTTCAACCCGGTCGACCCCTACATGACGCTGCTCGGGTACTACAACAGCCTCCGGGAGCTGGGCGGCGCCCGCCGATTGATCGAAGATGAAATCCGGAACCGCCTGGCTGGTTATTCCACCCGGAAGCGGGTCGGCGAAACCGAAGGCCTGTTTGACGATCGCCAGTTGGGCAAGGTCGGCGATGAGCCCGTGGAACTCACGAGCCGGGTGAACACAGCGGAAGTGGCCGATGCGAAGCGCCGCCTAGCTCTTGCATATACCGATCCGGACCGTGTGAACGTCGCAATTGCGACGAACATGATTTCCGTGGGTCTCGATATCACACGTTTGGGCCTGATGGTGGTCTTCGGGCAACCGAAAACCAGCGCCGAGTACATCCAGGCCACCAGCCGTGTGGGCCGCGATGCCGACCGGCCCGGCCTGGTGGTGACCATCTTCAACGTGCACAAGCCGCGGGACCGGTCCCATTACGAACGCTTCGAGGCCTATCACGAGACGTTCTACCGCAGTGTGGAGGCGACCAGCGTGACACCCTTCTCGCCGCGCGCACTTGATAAGGGACTGGCGGCGACGCTGGTCGGGTTGGCCCGGCAGGGACTGCGGCCGATGACGCCGGCTCGCGGGGCGATGGAGATCCTCAACGAACGGACGCGGCTTGAGTTCGTCATCACGGCTCTGGCCGAACGAGCGTACGGCCATTCCGATCTGCCACCGGTCGAGGCCGAACGCTTAAGGCAGCGCGTGCGCGAGCGAGCCATCGACCTGATGGACGAGTGGGCAAGGGTGGCGCAGGATTACCAGAAGGACGGGGTTGGGCTGCAATACAATCCCAGCGAGACAGGCGCCGCCAAGCAGTTGCTGCATGACTTTCTGAGCACGGAGGTGAAGAATCTCCCGCCCGGGAACTGGCGCATGAAGTTCCGCGCCAACCGGTCGCTTCGGGACGTGGAGCCGAACGTGAACCTGTGGGTCAAAACGCTGGAGAACGCCGAACTGGAGGATGAGACGGTATGAGCGCCGACAAGAAACCTCAGGGCGAGATCCGGCAGAGTCAGCTCGTTACCACGTTCGGGCCCGGCTCCATGGTGGATCTGCCGAACCACTCCGTGCTGGTTGCCGGTCTGGAGTTCTGGTCGCTAGGTGGAGATCCGGTTTCCGAACTGCGGCTCAGTCGGAAGCTGGCTCAGGTCCTCGGAGTGGGTAGCGTGGAATTGAAAACGCCGCCGCAGGCCGACGATGATCCGGCTGCGCCTTCCACGGGCATCACGGCTTTCCAGTTCCCGGAGTGGTTCATTACGCAGGACCTCGAAAAGGAGAGCCGCCCCGGTGTGCGTTCACGTTTGTTGGTCCATCGGAAGGCACTGACGAGGAACAAGTTCATCGACCGCGACAAGAAGCGCCGGCCGGTGGTCCCTGTGCGTTTTGTCCGCGCCTGCCGCGCGGGGCACATTGGAGATGTCGATTGGTATGCCTTCGCGCACAACGGCCCTACCGACTGCGCCAAGCAGCAACGGCAGTTGTACCTCGATGAGCGCGGCACAAGCGGCGATTTGACCGAAGTGTGGGTCCGCTGCGAGTGCGGCAAGGCAGAGCGCAGCATGGCCCAGGCGGCCATCATGGCGAACAGGGCGCTTGGCTCGTGCGACGGCGGCCGGCCTTGGCTTGGTCCGTTCACAAAGGAGACCTGCGGTGAGCCCAGCCGGTTGCTGATTCGTTCGGCGTCGAACGCATATTTCCCACAGTTCATGAGCGTCATCTCGCTTCCGGACCGCGATGAGACCGTGCGGCGCGCCGTGGATGCCGTATGGAGCTTCCTGGAAATCGTGGAGGACATGGATCAACTGCGGTACGAGCGCCGTAGGGCCGCGGTAAAGAACGCTCTGGAATCCATCAGCGACGATGAGGTCTTCGCGGAAATCCAGGCGCGGCGTGGCGGCGCCGCCAAGCCAGAGAAGTCCGTCAAGGTGGCCGAGCTCGAGACGTTAGTCACTGCCAAGGATGAAGTCGGGGAGGACCGCCCGGAAGGTGTGTTCTACGCCCGCTCGCTGCCTCGGGCGGCGTGGGACCGGCCGTGGATGGCCCCGGTCGAGCGAGTGGTGTTGGTGCATCGCCTGCGCGAAGTTGTGGCGCAGGTGGGCTTCACCCGGTTCGAGTCGGCAGCACCAGACATCGAAGGCGAGTTGGACATGGGCGTGCGGCGGGCCTCGCTGGGGCGTGAGATCTCGTGGCTTCCGGCGTTTGAGAACAAAGGCGAGGGCGTCTTCATTCAGTTCAGCGCGAAGTCCATTCAGAATTGGTTGTCGCGCGCCGACGTGCAGAAGCGAGCCTTGGCATTGGCGGCAGGATTTGAGACTTGGAAGAAGGAGCATCAGGGTAGCAATCGCGAGTTCCCAGGGTTGCCGTACCTCATGCTGCACTCCTTCTCACACCTCCTGATCACGTCCGTGGCGCTGAGTTGCGGGTATCCGGCAAGCTCCATCCGGGAGCGTATTTACGCGATTCCCAATGTTGGCTATGGCGTCCTCCTGTACACCGGGACGTCGGATGCCGAGGGCACGTTGGGCGGGCTGGTGCAGGTTGGCCGCCGCATTCACGAGTCGGTGAGGAGCGCCATTGATCTCGGCGTGTTGTGCTCGAACGATCCAGTGTGCGCGCAGCACGATCCGCCGAGCCACGAACGGCGGTTCTTGCACGGGGCGGCCTGCCATGGCTGCCTGCTGATTTCAGAGACCAGTTGCGAGCAACAGAATGATTTTCTCGACCGCGCGCTCGTAGTGCGGACGGTACAGAACCTCGCCGCAGAGTTCTTCATGGAGGTTCAGACCGATGCCGGAACCGCTGCTGGCGCTAGCGCCGTCTGATCTGCGCGCCTTGGTCTCCGCCCTGCGGACCGGACGGCTGTGCCCGCCCTATCTACCCGCGAGCGTGCAACGGATGCTGAGCGGCGCCGTCGCCGCGGAGATCTCCGCCGGGCTCCAGGAACTGGCCACCTCCGGCATGCCCGCGGCGGCGATTGCCAAGACACTTGAGTTGCTGGCGATGGCATGCGAGTCCCGCCCGCCACTCGAAGATGTCATCGACTTGGTGACGACCGGTCCGGAGGCTCGCGGCGTTGCCAACCGAGATACGAGCGTTGTCGTCCGCGACCTGTTCCATAAAGCCGAGGAATCGGTTCTGGTCGCTGGTTATGCCGTCTACCAGGGCCAGCGGGTCTTTCAGGCGCTGGCGGATCGGATGTTGGAACAGAGCAACCTCAAAGTCCGGATGTTCCTGGATATTCAACGCAGACAGGGTGATACCTCCGCCGCATCCGAATTGGTGGGGCGGTTTGTCCATCGCTTCCGCAACACGCAGTGGCCGGCCGAGCGCCCCCTACCGGAGGTGTTCTACGATCCAAGGTCCCTCGATAACGCTTCAAAAGCATGCGCGGCCCTGCACGCGAAGTGCATCGTGGTTGATCGGTTCGAGGTCTTCGTCTCATCGGCCAATTTCACCGAGGCAGCCCAGGAAAGAAACATTGAGGTTGGACTCCGGCTCCAGTCGCCGGCAATTGCAGAACGAGTAAACCGCTTTTTTGAATCACTGGCGGACACCGGGCATTTCTGCCGGATTTTGTAGCAGGAGCCGTCTTATGGCAAAAGACAAAGGCAAGTCACGTACCGATATCGACTGGATTCTCCGCGACCGGAAGGTAATCGACGGGCTGGACCACCTGGGCATAGAACTGGTCTCGGTCAATCTGTACCAGGCGATGCTGCCAGGAATAACCAACGTCACTGAGCGGGCTCGCTACTATTCGTTCTACCCGTGGACCGTGCACAGATATGCCCAGGGCGGCCCCAAACTGCGCACGAAGGCGGCGTGGCGGAATTGGTTTCGCGCGCTCGATTTCACGTATGCCGCCGCCTGCATGGCGTACGAACAGGAACTCGGCCAGGATCTCGGCAGCGCGGTAGTGGGTGCGGACCGGGCAAGCCTGTTGGTTAAGGGTCAGCCTCCTTCAGCTAAAGTCGATTTGCATAGCCTCTCGGCGGTAGAAGATTCCGGCGCTGTGCCGCAGTCGGGATTCTATTTCAAGAATCCGGAAGGTGGATTTGGCCAGTACTACAAGGGGCCTCTCAGGGAGCTCGGCATCCTGCGCGAACATGGCGCCGCCGACTGGCCCGATGTTCAACTATCGAACTATGCCGGCAGGAAGATCGCCGAAACGCTCGATCACAAGAAAGCCTTCGAGGAACTGCAGGACGCTGCAATCGAAGGCCGCGCACGTGTTGATGAACTGAGCCGGATAGGAAAGTCGGTTCACCCTACCGCGATAGAATCCGACTCTGAAGAGGCTAAGTTGCTTCGGCAGCTTTTCTTAGGCGACGATCAGGGACTGTGCCAGGGACAGCAATCCGAACACATACACTGGCGGCGGACGTCGCTCCTGCTGATGCTGCAGTTTTTGCGGGAATCCGGTGTCGTCGACGACTCCCTTGCTTACGAGTTTCGATGGTCATGCATGGCCAACTGTCTTCCCGACGGCCGCGCCTGGACGGTTCCCGAGGCACTTTCAGACGCAGCCGGTGCTTGGGGTGCATATCAACGCAACGACCTTCTCAATTACTGCCTGGAGTGCCTGTTCTATGCCAGCCTTCAGGAGATTGATCGAGAACCGCGACGTCCCGCTGAACTGGTGAAGGTCCTCGCGGATCGCGCGATGCCGGCTATACCAGGCGATACCAATCGGCCCGCTCTCCCGGCTCTGCCGAATAGAGTCGCCGATTGGATCGCGGCCACGCGACTTCCCGACACTCCTCCAGGTGGCGACCCTTGGGGGCCGTTGAGCACGTGGGCTCTGGCGGACCGGCTCGAATCGGCAATTCAAGACGGCGACATGGCCGCTGTTGCGGCTCTGGCCGTACGATTATTGGGACGCCTCGCCACAGATCGAGGACGGTGTGGCTCGAACCCATTCGCTCCGATCCCCAACGCTGTTGAGATGGCCTCAAACCACGAGGTTCACCTTCGCCGATGGTGGGATCGGACGGAAGGCCGATCCTCCGAGGGCAC